>JACCDV010234377.1_pt1 | contig 11040 bp, 7 predicted proteins | sample 7446131 | NCBI WGS metagenome assembly JACCDV01 (sample SAMN15323448, study PRJNA562643) | freshwater metagenome | isolation source: river surface water | place: USA:Blue River Watershed | collected 2017-08-17
CATCCCCGTTGATTGAAGGGATGGGCACGGAGGGGATCTTCCCGCGATGTGTGATGGAAAACAGCAAAAGAATCACAATGCCGACCGTGGCGATGCCGATGAGCCACGAGCGGAATTTTCGCATGCCTGCAAAAAGAAGTTTAGGAGTCATGGGATCGGACGATAAGGAATACGATTTTCTTTCGATAGATCAGAGCTGTTCCTCCAAGGAGGGAGCTAACAAAAAGAACATCGACAGGAAGTCCGCTTGTAGGGAGTGAATCCGCCGCATTGTGCGGAGCTTCGGGGGCGGCAGAGTGGACTGAATTCATGCGAAGTTCCAGGCGTTCCTCTTCGCGTGCATCCCACTTCTTCCTCTCCTCCGGAAGAAGTTGCAGAACCGGTGCTCCTCCTCCACCTTTCTTTGGTGAGGGAGAAGGAGCGGGTGCAGGGGAAGGTGTAGATGAAGAAGAGGATGAGGAAGAAGATTGTGGAGGCGGATTGAGTGTCGGCAACGGAACATCGCCGATCTCCCCTCCCCCATCCTCAGGCGCACCACCATCGTCAACAAATTCGTCCGGCGTGACGTACGCATGTACGGGCCCCGCCCCGATAAAAAAGGATAGAGCTGCACATGCCACAGTGGCAAAACGAAGAAGAATCATGGTGTGTATTTGTGTACATTATACCATATTTTTTATATAAAAACCATGCCACGCAAAGCTAGGTTGTACCCTAAAACGCATATGAAATACCACCCCCTAGAGGCCTCTGCCCCACTCACCGACGAACACGGACTGAACTATTCAGATCCTCCCGCGGAAACACACTGTGGATCACCGAGGTTGATGAGATATGGTGGCTTATAAAACGCCCGCGAGAACAATGACCGGAAAGGAAGTACCACTGGGTATTTCCCTTCAAAAAACAGAAATTCTGCCTGCGGTGAGCCTATCAACTCCGCAAACGTCTTCTGTGTGATAATTGCATGTGTCTCCGGATCTACAAGACCAAGCACAGTATCCGTTAGCAGAACTCCCTTATTGTATTCGGGCAGCATGAATGTGTACCCATCGGGCATTGCTTCTTCCTGTGGCATCTCATCCAGCGTGCCACTACTCAAATTGTAGAAGAGGCGGAATGGCTCACCAGTGCGGCTACTATTGGATGGCGTCACCGTGACAAAGGCACGTTCACGAACAGGATCCACATACGCAGACGGTGTGAATACATCAAATTCCCCCTGGCGTGTTCCATTACCAAGAATGTGCTCGCCTTTCTTCTGCAGAGTAACGGCGTCGACGAGTACCAAAGCACTATAATTGTATGCGGCACCTTTCCCCTCAGTGGTCAGAAAAAGAACATTGCTCCGCGGAAGATAACCGATGATATGCGGGACATCACGCACAAGAGATACTTCGGTAGTTTTTGCAACGGTGAAACTCTCTAAATCAATTTTCGACAGCTTGTTCCGATGGGTAACGAATGCGACCTGAGACTGCACATCGATATGGAAAAAAGCGCTATCACTGATACCATTGTCGCCGATATCCACGCTGTCCACCTCTGTCATAGTTCTCGTATCGATCTTCACAAATTTTATCTCTTTGCCGATGCGGTGCTTTTTGAGGAAAATATAGAGGAAATTACCATCGGTACTCAGAGCCATTCGCTTGTCATAGACATGGTGATATATGGAGTCACTTCTCTTTCCGAGATTCGAGGCAATACTCCACTCATTCGTATCGGCTACATACCTCCCCTGGAACACCGGGGTCGCGCCGCTGACATCCACTTTATGAATGCGAGCGATAGGCGGAATATGCCCCTCGGTTTCTGGAGCAAAATCCGCCCCGAGCGAATACGGGATGTAAAGAATATCACGTTCATGATCAACAACGACGGCATCGGGAAAATATGTGCCCCCATCGCCCGCTGTCATTCCCTCTCCTTCCAAATCATTGGGGATTTTCCAAGGAGAAGCGACCTGTCCCGTTGCAAAATCAAAAGCAAAAATCCATAAGCCATTTTGCAAGCCGACAAAACGCTTAAAGATACTTCTATTAGATACTTCAAAGAGTTTGTTTCCTGTACGCACGACGCTGTTTCCGATATAAAAATCTCCTTTGCAAAGCCCGAAGTACACGTTGTCGCATTGGTCAGCACCCTCTATTTCCAATCCTTCCAGTGGAGTAGCTACAAAGTCTCCAGGAACATCAATGCCTCCATCGCCATCATTATCGATCCCATCCGAACACTCGGGCGCATCATTTTCTTCTGACTGGTATCCGATCCTCGCCTCTTCGTTTCTCTCTGTGAATTTGTCATGCTCTTCCGGAGAAAGCGCAATGTAGAGGAGATCGCCTTCCTCGATCTGGATCATATCCTCGATCTTGCTCGGGTATGCGGGGAACATATTCTTCCACGCGGCACAGGGGGAGATGCCAAAGCGGGACTTCTCGAATCCGGTGGTGGATTCGGAGCGATTCTTTTTATAGACATAGAACCAGAAATCGTTCACACGCTTTTGGTTTTCTTCGCAGGATTGAAAATGATCTTTCCCAAGGAGAAGATCGTAAGGATGGATGGATCCTTCGATGTTGAATTTGTCGATAACGCCAACGAGGATGTGATGGTTATTCGTTGTCCACAGTCTCTCGAGGGTGGTGGGTTCATCGATGTAGTGGATGATCTTTCCATCGCGTTCGTAGGTGGAGTTTGCCGTGAGGGGAGTGTTTTCCGTATGGAAGGAGACATCCCCGTTGATTGAAGGGATGGGGACATCCGGCACGTTTTCCCTCTGCGAAAACCACAGTGCGATACCAAAGAGAAGGGCTCCCCCGATGAGGAGAGGGGGAGCCCCGCGTATACGTGCGAGTTTCATTCTCTTGAAAGAAAGCAGGATTTAAAGCTCAGGCAGATCAACATCTTTGCAATCATCCGTGCAGATCGGCGAGTCTTCGTCGCATTCTTCTGCCTCGCCATTGCCATTCGGATTCTGAACGACGCGGTCTCCGCAGAACGTTTTTGTGCACTCAGAAGTGCATGTCCCTTCTTGCACGTTATTTCCCTCATCACACTCTTCGTCGCCCTCTTTTATTCCGTTGCCACACACCGGTTGAGTAGGCGTACAGACGCTCGGAGTACCAGCGCAAGTGTATCCCGATTCCGTAGCACAGAGTGCGCTGCATCCATCGCCCGAAACGGCGTTATTGTCATCGCATGCCTCGTCATTCTCAAGAGTGCCATTTCCGCATGTGATGGGGGGAGCGGTTTCCTTGCAGTCATTGGTACAGCCATCCGAATTATTTTGATTGCCATCGTCGCATTCCTCATTGTCTTCCTCGATACCATTGCCGCAAATGGAACTGGGGAATGAACCATAACGAGTTGCACGCAGAGGATCATTGCCATTGGCCCAGAAGGAATCTGCTTGTGGCACTCCCTCTCCTAAGCCGATCCAATGCACATGACTTTGATTATGCCCGAACGCAGTCTTCGAAGAATCCGTGAACTGATCAAGAGAAACCTGGAGCCCATATTCTAAGGTGGAAATGATCTGTTTATTGTTAATCATCATCCGGAAAACAAAGTCCTGATTGCTATTTGGTGTGATCATCGCAGGAACGCCTGATACCGGCACATCACGACATTCGACGAGGAACGTACCGGACACAACACCAGTATCAAAAGGCACCCCATCGCGAAGGGGTAGGCAACGTGAATGCATGTCGGAATTCACATGCTTGTTATAGAGAGCGAAACCGTTGGCTGCCATTTCGGCATTGAAGCTTTTGACAAAAAAGAGAATATCTCGGAGTTCCGCCTTCTGTAATCCTGATGTTTCTTCCTGAACGAAGCTAAAACGAAATGTCGCTGCGTCGAAAATTCCATCACTAAGTTCTGTCCCATCCGCATCAAACTTCAGAACAGTAATGTTGAGACCAGAGGCTAAAGGAGGAGGAAGAGGAGGACCCATGTCGTCATCCTTCTGATTTGGATCAGTTTCACCATCATCGACTTTGCCGTTCGCATTCACATCTTCGCCTGATACGCAGTTCACCTCTTCATCTTCGCTGCGATCTTCGGCGGAAGTGCAGCCCGTATCTTCCGGATAATCTTTCTTCCCATCACCATCGTTATCCTGTCCGTCCTTGCAGGCGCCCGTGTAAATCGCAGGACCATCGCAGATGCCGCCATTATCGGTATCGAGGTGACCGGGATTGGTAACGGTTGCGGGATCGGTATCCGCAACGAAGAGGATGCTGAACTCGGGGTTCGGATCCATGGAAGTCACCATGCCAAGCTCTGTTGCATCATTAATACCATCCCAATCGGTATCGGGATTGGACCAACCAAGCACATCGGCTCCGATGTGACGGATTGCATGTTGCCCGGTAGCGCCCGTCGCATAATCTCCTCCTGCCACTTCCAGACCATCGCTCACGCCATCCAGATCGCTGTCGAAATCCGTTTCGACACCGACGCCTCCCAGTTCCACGATATCAAGGAGACCGTCACGGTCGGTATCGGGGCCTGTTGCAGCACGAAGATTCCCCCAGAACCCTTCACCGTGCTTTGCGGTTCGGAGCTTCAGAACTTCCTCGGGCGGAATGGCTACGTATACCAAGTCTCCCGACTTCAGCTTCGGTTGGCCGTTATACTTTGCGGAGTACGCACCGAGGACATCCTTGCAGTTTCCCAACCTGAATCTCTCGATTGGGAAAGTACCGCTCTTTTCCTGCTCGAATGTGGGAGTGGTGTAGATGTAATACCAATCATCCGTCACATGCGTCACATCGTTATGGCAAAAGGTTGTAAACGATTCTCCAAAGATGATTTCCTGCGGATTGATCTCTCCATTGACTTTAAATGCATCAGTGATTTTGATGAGGATGTGATGATTCTTCTCGGTCCACTCTTTTTCGATGACGGTCGGTTTATCGATGTAATGGACGATTTGGCCGTCCTCCCTGGTGTACGTGGCATTCGCCGTGAGCGAAGCCTCCGGAACGCGAAAAGCAACCTTCCCTGTTGCAAGATCCGGAATGGGAATTCCCGCCGCAGGACTCGCAACCTGCATTACAAAATAGGCAGTAATTCCGCCTCCGAGAATCAGAGCTCCTCCAAGGCCGCAGAGCCACGAAAGGAGAGAATGACGCTTTCTCGGCAAAGGCGAAGGAAGCGCCGGAGCGGCTTCTTGAACAGGAAAAGAAGGAAGAGTGTCCATACGTGGAAGAGGAAATGGATATGGGTGTGAGAGAAACGCCGAAGCGATTCACATATATAATACAATATTATTTTCTATAATGCAATATCCACCTCTTCCCCTCTCTGGGCCATGCGAACCGGGATACCGAGGTTTTTTTGGGTTCGATCCGCCAGAGCCTGCATCCCTTCTTCTTCGCCGTGAACCAGGAAAATGGCACGAAGATCGGGGATGGAACGGAGGAACGAGTCGAGATCGTGCATGTCCGCATGGCCGGAATAGGCATTGATGTAAATGGTTTCCGCCCGTTTCTGGTACAAGGTATCGAAAATTTTCACCGAACGGACATGTTTTTCAATGATGCGCCGGCCGAGCGTGTTTTCCGCCATGTAGCCGACTGCAAGCACGATGGTTTTTGGATCTTCGATATAGTTTGCAAGATGGTGGCGAATGCGTCCGCCTTCGCACATGCCGGAACCCGCCATGATGATCATGGGGCCGGGAATTTTGTTCAGCGCTTTGCTTTCATCCACACTCTCCGTGTAACGGACGAGTGAGAATCGGAAAGGATTATGCGCCCTGCCCAGGAATTCGTCGTACATGCGCTGGTCATAGCATTCGGGGTGTTTCATAAAAATCTCCGTCACTTTGGAGGCAAGCGGAGAATCGATCACAATCGGAATTTCGGGGATTTGTTTTGCATCCCACAGAAGATGGAGATCATAAAGAATTTCCTGTGTGCGCTCCAAAGAGAATGCAGGGATAAGGAGTTTGCCACCACGCTCGACTGCACGGTTTACCACCGTCGCCAATTCCAGCTTGGCCGTCTGAATATCCTCATGTGCACGATTGCCGTAGGTGCTCTCGCAGATCAGAACATCAACCGGAGGCATGGGCGCTGGATCGCGGATGATGGGAAGCATGGCCCGCCCAAGATCACCCGAGAAACCCATACGCAATACTTTCCCCTGCTCCTTCAATTCCAATACAACCATTGCCGCTCCCAGCACATGTCCTGCTTCTAAAAACTTTGCTCTCACCCCCGGTACGACATTGAACCATTCGTCGTAATTCTTCCCCACAAAAATTCCCTGGCAATCTTTGGCATCCTGCTGCGTATAGAGCGGCCCATCGTACGGAATCATGGTTGCAGTACAATGCTTCCGAAAAAACTCCTCATCTTTCTCCTGCAAATATCCGCTGTCCTGAAGCATGACATCTGCAAGATCCTTGGTTGCATAGGTACAGAACACAGATCCTCGGTATCCTTTTTTGTAGAGGAGGGGGATGCGCCCTACGTGATCCATATGCGCATGGGAGAGCACCACGGCATCGATGTCCTCCGCAGGATTGAACGAGAACACGGCATTCTTTTCGACGGCCTTTTTCCGGCTTCCCTGGAAGAGTCCGCAATCAAGAAGAATGCGCTTCCCGGCTACACGAAGCTCGTGGCAGGAACCGGTGACTTCCCGAGCGGCACCATGGGATATCAACTTCATAGAATTATGAGAAAACAATAATCAACGATAGGTCCCTCCGAAACTCTGCGAAGCAGAGCGAAGGGGGACCGGGCCGCACCGTGAGAGATCAATTTCATCGTGAGTAAGTGTAACGAAGGAATGTCTTCATGAGGAGCCAAAACAATCATCCATTCTCACAGGTGACACTTTCGCGTACACTGGGGGCCATGCCCGGAAGCTCAGAGAAAAAAAATCAGGAAAAAGCTGATCTCCTGCAGCCACTCAGCATTCTCTGCTTTGCGTTTGTTCTCCTCACGTCGTTCTTCACTTATTTCTATCGGTATAACTCTCCCCAGGCCCCGTTTTGGGACGAGAACTACTACATTACGGATGCACAGAGGATTCTGAATGGGGTCTACTTCATGCAGATTCACCCACCTCTCGGAAAACTACTCATCGCAGCGGGGGAAGCTCTTGTGAATGGGAACGACAGCGACGCCCAGTTTCTAGATACAGAACATGCAGGCGAGTTCCCCAAGGACTTTTCGTTTGCGGGGTATCGGTTATTCCCGGCGCTCCTGGGGTGGCTCGGCGCCGTGATCTTCTTCGCCTGTTTTCTTCTTCTTACCCGATCCCCTCTCCTCTCGACTCTCCTCTCGTTCCTCTACGTCTTCGATAACGCCCTCATCGTTCATAGCCGGGGCGCGATGTTGGATGCTCCCCTGAATTTTTTTGTGCTCCTCACTATTCTCGCCTTCCTCCTCCTCGTCCGTACCAAGAACCGCAAGCGTCCTTTCCTGTGGCTTTCGGCATTTCTGGGGATCTCGCTCGGACTCACGATCACGACGAAGATGAACGGCCTCTTCCTCATCCTCCTGATTCCGGCTCTCTGCTTCCACTTTCGGAAAGAGCGGAACAATGGATTTGCAAGCCTCGGGGTAGCTTTTGCTTCTTTTCTCATCATTTTTGGGAGTGTGTGGTACATCCATCTCTCCCGCATGGAATTGATCCGTCCCGAACTCAGGGATGAAGGATGGTATTTGGCTTCGGAGGAGTACAAGCAGATTCTGACCGAGGGGAGACAGCGATCCTTGTTCTCTCTTCCTCTCATGATCCGCGATCATCTGAAGTACGCACCGCACTATAACAAAGGAATTCCGAAGCTTGATCTCTGCAAACCCGATGAGAACGGAAGTCCCGTCTTCCTCTGGCCGATTGGTGCCACGACCATTAACTATCGATGGGCATCCGCCGGAGAGGGCGTCTATCGCTATCTGTATCTTATACCGAATCCGGTGAGCTGGTTCTTGGGACTTGCCGGGGTGATTCTCTCGGCGGCCTTCCTGATCGCTCCCCTCTTCTATTCGACCCCGCGATCGCGTGAACACCGGGAACAGAGATTTCTTGGACTCACCTTCTTTGCGCTCTACGGCGGATACATGGCCGCATTTTTAATGATGGATCGCGTGCATTTCCTCTACAGCTACTTCCCCGCCCTCCTTGTCAGTTTTCTCCTCCTCGGTATCGTTGTCGCCGAAATGCAATCACTCGGCTCCTGGAAATTTTCCGAGGAACGGAAGACTCTCCTTGCGATGTTCTTCTCGTGTTTGATTTTCCTTGGCTTCCAGATCTACCGGCCTTTCACCTACTATGAACCGATCTCGAATGATGCACTTCAAAGGCGCGCGATTTTCCGGCTCTGGAATATGCGGTGTGTGGGCTGCGAGAAACCAAGTCCATTGGTACGAAGGCAATGTGACGCATGAAGCATAATCCCGCCATTGAAGGCTATGATCGCGAAAGCGCCGCTAAGCTCCATGAGCATGTGCCACCTGGATGGTATGTGCATTCCGTGCAACGAAACCTTCTCCAACGTTTCTGGCATTCACGACGATTTCGGGAAGTCTCCCGTCTCATTGAACCCACAGGAGGAACGATTTTGGATGTCGGAGCCGCAGACGGATTGTTCACCAGAGTCATTCTTAAAAAATCGCACGCTCAAAAGATCATCGCAATCGATGTCCTCCCGGAATGTATTGCTTGGGCAGCGGAACATTGGAAAGAACATCCCGAAATTGAGTTTCAGCTTGCCGATGCTCATAGCCTCCCCTTTAAAGAGGCAAGCTTTGATGCAGCCTTTCTTCTGGAAATGCTGGAACACGTCTTCGAGCCGAGAAAAGTCCTCGAGGAAATCCTCCGGGTCCTCAAACCTCGGGGGTATGCCATCCTCCTTGTTCCTTCTGATTCATTTCTGTTCCGTACGATCTGGTTTTTTTGGACACTGACGCGCGGTTCCATCTGGAAACATACGCATATACAGTCTTTCCAGAAAAATTTGCTCGCCGATCTTGCGGCATCAGTAGGATTCTCCGTAGAAGTGAATCGAACATTCCTTCTCGGGATGCTGCGTTTGGTCAAAGTCCGGAAGCAGTCATGAACGCTTCCTCCAGCCTGCAAGGCCCGCGATGCACACGGCAAGCGCGGCGATGCTGATCCCATCCGATGTGCGTTGCCACCAGGGAAGGATCCATGTCGTTCTCTCGCCAGCGCGAAATCTCTCGAAATTCGTGGCATCCGAAACGGAAATCCGATCCCACAATTGGCAATCGTTTGCTTCCGGATACTGTAGGCATGCGGGATTATTGAGATTATATGCGCCCTCAAAGATGAGATCAGCTCGTCCCGGCCGTACGCGCGTCTGCGAGAGCGATCCGTCGTAGCTAAAGAGAGGCTCGTAGCAGCGCACGCTCGTCACTCCACGGAAAGTTGCCAAGAGACCGACTTCGCCCTCTTCCACAATATTCACGGATGGAGAGTACGGATGCTCCGAGGCCATGGCCTCACGCACATTCTGGTAGGGCACTTGCATCCAGAACGCGTTCGTCTGGATGATTTCCTTGTATGCAATAAGGAAGAGAATGACGGTCAAAAGTCCAAGGATGTACGGAAAGATCTCGGAGTGCCATTGCACGTACGTCGCGGCACGCGAGAGGCCATAGATACCAGCCACGGCAAAACCGATCGACAAAAGATACAAAAATCTGGTCGTCACGTGTATCGAACTGAAAATTGGAAGTTGCTCCAGGGGACTCACCAGAAATCCGTACCCGCGGGTGAACTGCAGAAAGAACATCGTAAGGATAAGTACATAGGCGATCATTCCCGCGGCGATCAGAGGATTCCGGCGTGCCCCCAATCGCGGAACGAAGAAAGAGGCCACTCCAAGCAAAACGACGGGCGAGAGAAAATGGCTGTATTCGTGGGCCGACCACGGTAGTCCAGCGAAAAGCTCCACGCGCTGCGGCAAGGCGAAGAGCGCTCGCATGACGAATGAAAAAGCATCCATCGTCTCCGGCAGATGATTGAAGGAAACGATCCGCGGAAAAAATCGCATGAAGCCGTACACTGCGGCGAGCTTGCTCGCCGCTAAACCCAAAGCGAGCCCACCCGCGAGAGCGAAACGAAGAACGAGTGTGAATACTCGTGCCTTTGAGGGGTGAAGCAAGAGATCGATCGGCACAATGAGCGCGCACGCAAGGAGCGTGAAGAGAACGGCAAACACTCCTCCGCCGTAGAGCATGATCGCGAGAATCGCGGCAGCGGTCGAAGAGCGCGCAATCAGGCGAGCACCCACATCGTGCGACGGATGGTAGAGGAGCCACAGTACCCATCCCATGAGGGGAAACGTATGGAATGAGAGATGCCCCGCGATCATGTGCACGAGAAAAAATCCCTGCGAAAGAATGACAAGGGATAAAAGATGAGCAAAGGAAACGGGCAAGCGAAGAAGATCACGTCCCACGAGGTACCATCCGGCATATCCCGCAAAGAGCATGATGACGACGGTCAGATTGACCGAAAGCCAGGGATCGAGAATAAGAGAAAGAAGTTGCGGGAGGGAGTAGTAGAGATCTTGGGGATTGCCATACATGGGAAGGCCAGCACAGATGTGAGGCGTAAATCTGAAGGGCAGAAATCCCTGACGGAGAAAATGCCATTTCCCCATCAGAAGCTTCGGCAAAAAATAGTGATAATCGTGCCCAAGTATCGGAAAGTGTGCATTGAGGAATGCGAGGAAACACCAGACGAACACAGCAAAAAGGAGAATCCACGGAGCATGGATCTCAAGAAAACCGCGGATACGCATCCTCTGTGGCATCAATACACAGTGTAGCTCGCGAGTTGTTAAAAGGTATGACAAAAAAGCTCCATGGAATGAATCTGTGGAGCCTGGTGAGTCCTGCGTCTTGGCGGCGACCTACTCTCGCATGGCGCATGCCATACTACCATTGGCGCGCCCGGGCTTAACTTCCGTGTTCGGGATGGGAACGGGTGTACCCCCGGGGCTAGAACCACCAAGACGCAGGACTCTGAAAGAACTCTGGAACGAAG
>JACCDV010145697.1_pt1 | contig 11039 bp, 13 predicted proteins | sample 7446131 | NCBI WGS metagenome assembly JACCDV01 (sample SAMN15323448, study PRJNA562643) | freshwater metagenome | isolation source: river surface water | place: USA:Blue River Watershed | collected 2017-08-17
ATCAAATTCAATCCAAGGCCAAACGCTGAAGTGCACACTGCAGCGGCTAGCAAGCCACGAATGGCGATTGATGAGCGTGTGCTTGTACTTTGAGCAGTTCATCCATAAACACTTGCCTTCGATAAATTTGAGGTCATCCACATCTTCAAATGACAAAACCACACCCGGCGAAACAGCTAGGCAAATGTCCAGTCGCAACTCTTCAAAAATTGAAGTGTCTCGATGCGGGTGTACCAACGCTTCATTCAGGGGATTAGGAGGCACCAACACAGTGAGTCGCCCAGACCCCACCGTTAGCGAGAACTGGCTGAGCAGGGCCTCAAATCCCGATAGACGCCCCACCTCCGAGCGATGAACAAAAGCAAGATGATCAGCACCACTAAATCGAGTGGGCTCGTCAACAAGGTAAGGGTCTATGGGAGCAACTGTCTGACCAGTTCTCGCAAGAGAGAGATTTCTGAACCTGCCAGGACTAGCGTCACTGACTTCAGATTGCCATACCGATGCCTTGAATTTTTTGAAAGCTTCAGCAAAGTCATGAGACAAAGTTGAGGGAACTTTCACATGAGGCACATCCCTGATCGCAACGATATTCTCAAGCTCTGGATCAATCACCTCTGCAATGGCCAATTCAAAGTCTGTTTCTTGGCGCAAATATGCCGCCACAGTCATATGACTAGGAATGCTGTCCGCATGAACTGACCACATCACACCACCTCCACTGTTGCACTGGCTTTGTGACTGAAATACTTAAAGCCAACTTTGATCACAGCGGCGTCTCCTGAATTGAGCCCCAACGCCATCCAGTTGAAATTTGCAACGCCATCCACGACTTGCACTTTGGTCTTTGGCAGGTATCCCGACTCACACTCGAGATACAAAACGCCACTTCGGGTTTCAATCACTGGCATGTCATTAATCTCATACACAGGCTGAATCAGTCGCGCTAAACAAGCCACAGACTCATCAGCCGAACACGAAGCCCCCATCACCAACTCAATGGAAGGTAGAACTGCGTTGTACAGGGACACCCGAGATCTAACTTCTACAAACTCAGAAAAACCCTCTGGAGGCATGCTGCTTGGGGAGTAGACCAAAACAGCAATCTCTTCGATCGGACTGTCTTCGAATGGCACAAAAAACAGCACGACACGGGGATGAAGTGGGCGGCCAAGTAAGAAAGGGTTTTTGTGCAAATTCGTCTGAGGAAATACTGAGTGCAAGTGCCCTAAGTCTTCCCAGCCAAATCGCGACTCAAGCGCCCAATTGGTATGAATTCCCCAATGCTTGCCAAGATCAATGTGCGCCTTGATAGCAGCGGGATCAAACACAAATGGACGCGACCCATACTCCTTTTCGTTTGAATCAGGATTAATGCGCCAAGGCGTCACTGTGATTGTTTGCGCTTGCACATCTCTCTCAACACGGTAGCTGACAGGAAACGCGCCAAACGTTTCTGCAGGCGAAGGAATGTTGAACAAGCGTCCACCCATGGTGTTGGAATTAGTCATGGCCGATCCTTAGCAATCCGTACTGCAGTTGCAATTGCAGTTGCAGTTGCAATTTGTGCGGCAGTTAAAAGCCGTACTCCCGCAGTTGCAGTTGGAATACCCTCCGCAATTGCAATTGCAATTGCATGCGCGATACCAACGGCGGTACTCAGCTCCACCAATCTCATCTTGCGCAAGGTAGTAGCCGTCATAGTTCAATACAACTGACGGAACTCCATAGTTGCCGTAGCTTGTCCCGCCTACCCCGTCGTATTGACCACTATTTGCACAGTAGTTAAAACCCAAACCCCAAGTCCACCAGTTCGCGTTAGGTGGCACCCAGTTGGCATTGCTTGCACAGTTGCCGTTTGGAAGATATCCGTTGCAGTTGCTAGCTCGGTCGTCGTAGTACTGACTTGATCGCCCCATCTCACCGAGGTCTTGCCCATCGCCCATCTTGTAGCCAGTATTACGAGCGTCATCACCTGTCACACTGCTTTTGAAGATAGCGCCACTGGTCATCGTGATGGAACCTGTCATGGTTCCACCTGCTTTATCCAACTTACCAGTGATCTCAGCTTGCAAGGCATCATCCAACCCCGCTTTTGGGATGCGTGTAATTGCCATGATTTCTCCTATTTAGATATAACGCACCACAATCCGCGCACTGGCGACGGGTGCTGATGTGAACCTCAATGTCGTGCTTGAGTTAACCAAGATGTAGGCATCCAATGAGTCCTGCACGACGTAATTGACCGTGACGATCAATTTGTGAACGCTGGACGCCGCAGTGCTCAACGTGAAGTCCGTTGCAGATCCATTGCCAGTAAATACCTGTGGCGCTACGCTAGAGCCGCCTGCCGCAGCGGCATAGCCCTGAGCCTGATTCATGTAACTCAGAGCTTGAGTAGCCGAAGCAGCGGATGCTGTCGCCGAATTCGCAGATGCAGTTGCACTATTGGCTGAGGCCGTTGCAGAGCCAGCCGCACCACTTGCTTGCTGACTTGCAGTAGCAGCGTTTGCAGCAATAGACTGTGCGTAGTACTTTGCAGAGTATTCAGTCGCACCAGAAACTGGTCCGGACGTTTTGTTCGCCCACTCTTCGGCTGCGGCTGCACCAGACTGAGCTTCCTTGTCCAGGTAACGCACACTGATCACCACACCGTTAGCTGGAGCTGAGGTGAATCGCAATGTCGTAATCGCTGGGGTGATGTACGCGTCTAGGGGCGCTTGCGGCACACCAGCGACCGTCACCATGAGCGCGCCCGGATATCCGACGGGTCGACTGATCGTGAAATCAGTTTTGACGCCATCGCCCGTGAACACATCGGCTGGAATAACCGTATTGGCAGTCACCGCCGCTGCTGATCCTGCGGCCTGACCTGCCCAGTACTTGGCCGAGAAGCCACTACCGTCAACCGTTCCAGTTGTCTTTTGTGCCCAGTCTGCAGCCAAGGTTGCTTGCGTTTGAGACGCAGTCAGAGAACTCGCTGCGCTGGATGCACTGCCAGAGGCAGCAGTGGCCGAACCCGCTGCAGCCGATGCACTACTCGAAGCCTCTGCCGCTTTGCTGCTGGCGGTCGTTGCCGAGGCAGATGCAGCACTGGCTGAGCTCGACGCATTGGCGGCACTGGTACTGGCGTTGCTGGCAGAGGTTGCTGCAGCGCTGGCACTATTGCCTGCATCCGATGCCTTGGTACTGGCTGTTGTTGCAGAACTTGCCGATGACGTTGCAGACGATGCCGCATTAGTAGCCGAGGTTGCCGCCGCTGCTGCTTGGGTGACGGCTGTACTTGCGGACGATGCTGCGTTGGTGGCCGACGAAGCGGCATCTGAAGACTTGCTCGCAGCCGTAGTGGCCGAAGCCGCTGCCGCCGTTGCACTCGTCGCAGCGTCCGTCGCCTTCTGGGAGGCCGTAGCCGCAGAAGAAGAAATCGACTGCGCGTAGTATTTCGCCGAGTAGTCGCTACCACTGACCGGAGCCGACGTCTTGGTTGCCCAATCCTGAGCCACAGTGGCACTGCTGGCTGCGCTTGCTGCAGAGCCTGCCGCCGCTGATGCGCTGGTACCTGCATCTGTGGCTTTGCTGGATGCCGTATTGGCAGAAGTTGAAGCCCCACTGGCACTGGTTGCCGCACTGGTTGCCGATGTACTTGCATCAGTGGCTTTGGTACTGGCAGTCGTTGCAGAAGATGCAGCGTTGGTTGCCGAGGTAGCCGCATCTGTCGCTTTAGTCGTAGCGGTAGTCGCCGATCCAGCTGCCGCAGTGGCGCTCCCCGATGCAGCTGATGCAGAACCTGCTGCTGCAGTGGCACTAGCAGCAGAAGCCTGCGCGTGGTATTTCGCAGAATATTCTGTCGATCCTGATACCACACCACCTGTCTTGGTGGCCCACTCCTGAGCCGCTGCGGCCCCCGATTGGGACTCTTTGTCCAGAAACCGGACACTGATCGCCACGCCATTGACCGGAGCTGAGACAAAGCGCAGTGTCGTTGTGGTCGGGAGCGAATAAGCATCTATCGGAGCCTGCGGGACTCCAGCAACCGTCACCAGCAATGCGCCGGGGTACGCCACCGGATGAGAGACTGTGAAATCTGTCTTGACGCCATCGCCAGTGAATACATCCGCCGGGATCACGGTATTGGTGGTCACCACGGCTGCAGAGTTTGCCGCCTGATTTGCCCAGTACTTCGCCGAATAGCCAGAACCATCTACTGTGGTCGCTGCCTTTTGGGCCCAATCGGATGCCAAGGTGGCTTGCGCCTGTGCAGAAGTCAGCGCGTTTTGCGCATCCGCTGCTTTATTGGTCGCCGTAGTTGCCGAGGTAGAAGCGGAGCTGGCACTGGCGGCTGCATCGCTTGCCTTTTGTGAGGCGGTGCTCGCTGAGGTCGCTGCAGCAGTCGCTGAACTAGCCGCATTGGTGGCACTCGTCGCAGCGTTGCTAGCAGACGTTGCTGCTGCCGTCTTGCTGCCACTGGCATCACTGGCCTTGGTGCTAGCGGTCGTCGCCGACGTGGCTGCCGCAGTTGCGGAGCTAGCCGCACCGGTCGCGGAGTCACTGGCTGCAGTTGCTTTGTTGCTGGCAGTCGTCGCAGAGTTTGCTGCATTGCTGGCAGATTGCGCCGCACTGGTGGCTTGCTGCGTTGCAGTAGCAACCTGATTGGTCAGATCTTGTCGGGAAGCATCAAGCTGAGTTTGCACTCCATGAATGATATTGGCCACACTTTTGACCTGCCCGCCTTGCGTAGTGACGGTTGTCTGATCATCCCCGTGGACGATCTGATGGAGCAAGCCGGCATCCCCCTCGATCGTTCCCACAGCTTGATCGAGCCGGGTCTTGAGGGTCATGATTGATTTCCTTTTGTTTACCAGTAGTCCGCAGCTGCAATCGACTCATTGAGTAAGGCATGCAGGCGGTCCCCCAGAGCAATGGCATCTGGTCCTAGTGCTGCAGCGACTTGAACCTCTTCAAACGTCAGCTGAGGAAAGTTTTGGATTTCAAGTTGAGCTTTAACTTGCCACTTGTTACCGGGCAATAGGTCTGTGTCCCACGAACCTAAGAAACGAGATTGCACGGTCTGAACACCTAAACCACCAACCAATGGCATCGCGAACCAGAGCACGCCCTGCTTCAAAACATGGGCCCACCACGCATCAAAGACTGCAAATGCCTCTTGAGACAGACGCCATTGCACGCGCACGCGATAAAGGGTGGCGGTAGATCGCAATCTCACCCGAGCGGCACCTGATTCGATATCAGTTCGCAGTACATTGGGTTGAGGTGCAACACCATATCCATCAATACGCGGCATAGGCAGTGTGTCCGGCCAAATGGGAAGTCCCGCCAGCACATCAAGATCACTCATCGCATCGCTCCTGCCGCTGGGTTAAGCCCATATCGACGTTCAAGGGTTGGTGCAATCCCCGTGCCCTGACCAATCGATCGGGACATGCGCGCTTCAATTTGCTCCACGATGATGTCTAGACGCATGGAACCATCCGCTTGTTGAGAAGACTGCACACGCGCATCCACGCCTGAGGCGTTGTTGATCACGTTCACAGCCACGCGCACTTGAGGTTGATTCTTAGAAGAAAGCGCCCCACCCAATGCACGCATCTGACCGGGCGTGAACACCGCCTCACCCGGCTGCGCGATGATGGGCACCTCCCCTTCGACCAAGCCACCCGTGTGATAACGAGTAGCACCTGCGAAGTTGTGAAGTCCCACCGATCGGGAGGCCAAACTGTCCGAGCCAATCAACCCGCCCGTGTGTGCCACTGCGACCAAGGGGTTTACAAGGTCTGTCGCACCGATTGGAACGATGCTGCCGCTAGGCGCAGGTGTGGGTGTAGAACCCAAACCTCCCAACCACCCAGCAAGTGGCAAAGTGACCATGCGCTGAATCTGAATGCGCACCAGATCAGCAATGATGGAGTTGGCCAAGCTGCTGAAGTCGAGCTTACCCGTGGTCACGAACTGAACGAGCGCATCCTCCATGCCTTTGAAAGCAGAAGTCACTGCCCGCTCAGCTTGCTTGGCCGCGTTGGTGGAGTCCTCCACATAGCTACGAACAGATGAACGCATGCCGTAATCAAAGCTACGTTGGTACTCCGCATTGGCACGAGCCAAGTCAACAATCACAGGCAACTGACGAGACAGCGCATGATTGATGAGCTCGATGGCTTCAGCCTTTAGCCCGGGATCGGTGATTTGATCCGCTTGCCTGCGCGCAGCGTAGGCAGCTTTCTCCAAATCGAAGCGCACTTGCATGCCAGCACGCTCGACATCACCCACGTCAAGCATCTCTCGCTTGAGCACCAGCTCCTCTTGTTTGAGTCGGTTGTTGCCGATGTAGCCTTCAGTGATCTGATAGACCTTTTGGAGTTCTTTCTCGTATTCGTCAAACTTCTTGTCTGAGACCTTTTGCTTCTCCATGGCCTCAATGACCTGGATGTACTTCTCAGCCTCCGCCCGAACACCTGCGTAACCCTTTTTCTCCAAGTCCAGCGCTTTGGCTCTGAGCTCAGCAGCCTCGCCACCGGTCACACGCATTGAGCGTTGTTCGAGTTGCTTTAAGAACTGCAGGCCCTCGTTGTTCTTGTCGAAGCCTGAGAGGTCCATCCCAGTGGGAGCCTTTCTGGGCAGCTTGGGCAAGAACTCGTCATAGATCTTTTGAACTTGTGCAGCTTGCTCAGCTGTATCAAGCACAAACTTCTGTCCCATCACCCGAACGGTTCGGCGCTGCTCATCGAAGAACTTTTCGATCGAGTTCACATAACCGGGGTTGTCATTGATGCGTGCCAGTCGCTCGTTGGCAGATTCAACAAACTTGTCACGTGCGCCTTGAAGCTTAGCAAGCTCCGCATCAATCTGCTGTTCGTTGTAGCCCATGGACTTCATCGAGCGCAGCATGTCGCTTTTCATCCATGTTTCGACGTCCTTACTCACCACAGACAAACTGTCAAATGGCTGAGAGATCACCCGCTTGGCCAACACAGCCGACTCAGCAATGAAGCCAAGCCCCTTGGCGACGTCTTCAAGGTAGTTGAGCACTTGCTGGCGGTTGTTGCTGATTGCAATCAGCTCACTGCTAAAACCACCAGTCTCTGTTTTGGCAAGAAAGATGTGTTCAGTCAAATCGGCCAAGATCGGGATGAAGGCCGAGCCAATCTGGCGCTGCACACCCTCGTTGACCGCATGCAGCCGCTTCAGGTTGTCATTGAACTCTTCCGATGCCCGTGCAGCATCTGCAGACATCACCAAACCTAATCGCTTGGCTTCCTCCATCATGGCCGTGATCCCGTCTCGCCCTTGGTTGAGCATAGGGATCATGTCCAGACCATTTTTGCCAAATAGCTTCACCGCAAGAGCAGCTTTCTCAGCGCTGTCTGGCATAGCCGAAAACTTATCGGCAAGATCGAGCAAGACTTCTTCGGTCGGGCGAATTTGGTTATTCGCATCCAATGCTGAAATACCAAATGCGCGCAACGCAGCGCTGCCCTCGCCGCCTTTGACTTTTGCGTCAAACATCGCGGTCGACAAGAACTTCAAAGCCTTGGTCAAACTCTCCGTGCTGACATCCGACAACTCAGAGACATAAAGCAGCGCAGACAAGGCTTCCACGGACACCGCCGTTTTTTGGGAGAGCTTGTTGAGTTCTTCACCAACTTCGGCCACTGGCACGATCAGCTGGTGCATGCCGTAGCCAGCTGCAGCGATGGAGGCTCCAGCAATCAAACCTGCGGGACCAAGTTTTCCGAGCACCGTCCCAAGGAAACCAAGACGCGAGGTCGCATCCTCCATTTGCGCGAACGCATCGTTGGCCGCTTTAGAGACGATCTGTAATCCTGCTGATGCAGGTTGCGATGCTGCCTCAATGCGCTTGAGAGACTTCTCTCCCGCTTCCCCAACATCGGAGAGCTCAGCCTTGACCTTGCCGCTATCCACCACCGAGAGTCGAATTGCGAGATTGCGTTCAGCCATGGCTGTCACCTGTTGTTGCGTTGCTTGAAGAGTTCATGGCAGCAGTGACCCCCGCCTCAATCGCAGGAAATATGTGCGTCATCGCACAGACATCTACATTTAAAGACTCACTGGCTTGGTTCCAAGCATTGAAGTCCAAACCAATCACTGTGGTTTGAGCCATACGCAACTGCGCCGCGCAGACCTCAAGCACCGAGAGTGCTTCCCACCCCTCTTGGGTTTTGGGCGCATTCACTTGGTACGGGCATTCAGGGCATGTTGTTGCGCAGGCTTCACAGTACGCTGGCCCGCCACCGAAGTGCCATTCGGTACGAGCCTTCAGACGTTTTTTTCGGCATCCAGCAAATACAGAGCCGCCAGATACTCGCGCTCGAAGGCATCGGCAACCGGCCACAACTCCATCAATGCTTCAATACCCTCGGGGCTCACCGATGTAGCCTTACCCTTCTCGTCGCCCACGCCCTCCCAAGCCAATACGGTCAGCTTGGCAAGTTCGGTGATCAATGTCGCGGTGCGCTGTCCCGCTGCTGCATGGTCCTTGCCGTCAATGACCGACGCCGCATGGCGTGCTGCCATAACCAGCGCAGTCGTGGCAGGTTTGACCTTGACGCGAACGCCATGGTTCAAGTCGAGCCAATACGGCTCACGTTTCAAGTTAAGTTTGAGCATGGAAATACCTGTTCGTATGACTGAATACATGCGACTTAGTAGCTAGCCACATCGTTGTGAAGAATGACCGTGAACATCCGACCAGCGGCTGTGTTCTTGGCGGCCTGCCAGTTGAAGGTGGCTTGAATTCCACCCGGGCCAGAGATCGAGAGCTTGGGTTTAGGCAGATACACCTCATGCGCAACAAAGGTCAAACTCTTGGTGGCATCAATCACGTAGCTGAACGTGAGCTCGAGTGGCGTGTTGTTCGTCGCAGCATCAATGAGCTCTGTGTCTGCAAACCTCACCTCCAAGTTCCCCGTCAAACTGGCGACAGTTGGATCTGCACCTTCAATTTTTCCGTCAGAGCGGATGGTCTCAATGCGAGCTAGGTTATTGGAATAGGTCAGCTGCGCCGCCACCACGTTACCCAGTGCCTGTCCATTCTTCTTGATTGAACCTTGGAACTGGTTAAATCGTGTGATCGACAAAGCTTGCGGCGTAGCATCGACAGATCCGAGTTGCTTGACTTCCCCTTGCGCGATCAACCCCAAGGTTGCATCAGCAGCACCAGAGCGCGCGAACTTGATTTGGACGGAGTTAACCATCACACCCGACGACTCAAAGTAAGCGGGGATATCAGGCAAGCCTGTTTCAAGGGCGAGACTTGGCAATACAGGCTGTCCGGAGCCAAAGGTGTGTTGATGGTCCACATCGCCCACAGAGGTGGGAGCACCCAACAAAGCCTTGAGCCACAAGCCAAAGTTACGCAGATCGATCGGCACAACCATATCGCCCTCAACCTTAATCACATCGCGGATGGGGGCGCTTGGGTCTCGGCCAAGTCCAATCAGGTCATTGGCAATGAGGCCTTGCTCAGAGCCCAATGAGGTAGAGACAAATGGGAGCTTCCAATAGTCGGTGCTGTCACTTGGGTGTGCACCGTAGGAAGGTTCGAAAGCAGCCAGCAAGCTGGCATTTGCGCCATAGGCACGGGCCATAGTTTTTCTCCAGTTTTAAATTGAATCAAGACAGCGGATCGCTGCTTGCGTAATGCATCACCACATCCAAGGTGCAAGCCTTGATGCCCACAGCACCATCGGGCGCAACCTCTTCAAACTTCGGGGGGTGGATTTGCGTGAACTCCACAACGCCACCCAAAGTTCGGTCTGCTGTCACGAGTTTTGAGAACCGTTTGAGCAGTACATCCATGCGCGCGTCTCGCTCAGCGCCATCGGGGTGACTCACGTACACCTCCAAATTGGCTGAGTGCTCCCATTGATAGGTCAGAGGCGAAAGCATCACATCGACTTCATTCATATCACCATCGCGTAACACCACCATGGAGTGCTCTGTCATGCGTTCAGGCAGCGCACTGTTTCGCTTAGGGACATTGCCACCAAGGGGCAACTGCCCCAACAACTGAAACAAAGCGCCGACGGCTTCTTCACGCTTGGACATAAAAAAACAGGCCAGTGGCCTGCTCCGGTTAATCACCTGCAGCCCTTATTCATCGGGCCAGTTGGAGATGATGTTTTGAATCAGTTGTGATTCCCAGCGCTGAACTGCGGAATCAATATCGAACTTCTTCTTGAGCTGCGCCTGTGGCACCAGCAAAAAGATGGGCACACTCACCAGCCCCTTACCGGACTGCTGTGCCGATGCAGAAGCGGCTGTGAAACCACCCCGCTTGCCAGCTCTTGCACGTTGGTTGTCCGCCACTAGAAGTGACGGCTTACCTGCTCGATAAACAAATCGAAGTCTCTGGCCGCGCATGCGTTCCCAAAGCCCCGGCGTGATGCGTTTGCCGCGTGGGCCAGTGCCTGCCGCTGGCAATGGAATAGAGAGCCAAAAACCGTTCTTGGAACGAATCAACGCTCCCTCGTCATGGGCAGCCACAACCACAGGGGCTCGGCTGTAAACCAACCCTGCAGCGCCTAAGCTTTCACGCCCCTTCGGATAGACCTCCCCGCGCCAGGTATTGGCAAGACGTGCCCCCAGCCCAGCTGAGGTGATCTGACCTCGCAGCTCACCTTTGAGGCCAACAGTGGCATCACGCACACCAGTAGTGACTGCATGTCTGGCAGCTTTGAGTTCAGCCGACATAAGTTCTTGCAGATTGCCACTCAACGCTGCGACAAGCCGTGAAGACATGATTAACCCTTCGGCCAGATCGAGGCACTCACCGTCCAAACGAGTCCGTCACGGTCAATGAGTGCCTCACCATGAAGCACGTAGCGAACGCCCCCAAGAACCAATCGATCGCCATCTCTTGGCTGTTTGACCTCTAATGCCATCAACTCAAAACGCTGGGTATCGACCACCAGATGGGTTTGACCGAAGTCTTGGACCGTATCTGGCGCTTTGGTGATCACCCGCACATTGAGGGAGACCCCCGCTTGTGTGGTGTACACAGC
>JACCDV010964009.1_pt1 | contig 11035 bp, 13 predicted proteins | sample 7446131 | NCBI WGS metagenome assembly JACCDV01 (sample SAMN15323448, study PRJNA562643) | freshwater metagenome | isolation source: river surface water | place: USA:Blue River Watershed | collected 2017-08-17
CCAGCCCGTAGGGCTGGCGGCGGTTTTAACCTTGTTCTAAATATACACTTAGTGAGGAGTGTAAGGTTTTGGTACAAACGTTAGGGCCGCACCAGTTTTATCCGCTCGTCCAGTTCGTCCAATGCGGTGCACATAATCTTCGAAAGTGTTTGGTAGATCGTAATTGATGACGTGTGATACGTTATCAACGTGAATACCACGGGCGGCCACATCAGTTGCTACCAAGATGTTCACTCGACCGGTTTTGAAGTTTGTGAGAGAGCGCTGACGTTGTCCATGACTTTTATTGCCGTGAATAGCATCAGCCTTCAAACCAGCCCGTACCAATTCTTCGGATAATTTTTCTACACTGTGCTTCATTGCACCAAAGATGATAACTCTTTCGAACTCGGGTTTGCCTAATAGAGTGACCAACAAATCAAACTTATGATGTGCCTCATAATAAACTACATCTTGAGTGATGCTGGCGGTGATGTCACGCTTTTTTACTGAGACCGTGATAGGGTCATTCATAAACTCATGAATCAAGCCTTCAACACTTTTGCTCATAGTCGCAGAAAAGAAAAGAGTCTCTCTTTCTACCGGCACATCTTTTAAGATTTTGCGCATGTCATGAATGAATCCCATATCGAGCATACGGTCAGCTTCGTCTAGGATCACTGTGCTAATGGCGCCGGGTTTGATATGGCCGCGATCGATCAAGTCTTGTACACGACCTGGAGTACCAATGATAAAGTGGTTACGCTTTTTTAGTCCCAGGATTTGTGGTCGAATATGGGTTCCACCCACACAGATAGTAGAATAGATACCCATTTTTGGGGTTAGCTTGCGTAGTTCTTGTTCTACTTGGATAGCTAGTTCTCGTGTTGGCGCCAAGATCAAAGTCAGACGATTACGCTCTTTTAGGGTTTTGTTGATGGTCGGTATCAGGAAGGCAGCGGTTTTACCTGTTCCGGTCGCAGCTAGTCCGACTACGTCACGGCCCTCTAGTATGTGAGGAATGATTTGGTCCTGAATCGGTGATGGTGTCACCAAATTGATAGCATCAATAGCTTCTACAAAGTACTTTTCTAGACCAAAGTCATGGAAAGTATGTTTAGGCACATACGCCGGTTCGGTGTCGGCCAATACCGGATTTTTGTTGATGTATTGAGAAACGTCAAAAGTCTGCATAACGCGACCACGGCCGCGACCACTGCCGCCACGGTTAAAGTTACCGTGACCACCAAAAGTAGACGGTCGACTATTGTATGATGGTCTGGCGTTTCGAGAGGCGTAGCTGGTGGTACGTGTTGCGGTCTCGCGACTTGGTCTAGAATAACTTTGTCTTTGTCTATCTCCAGCGTAAGGTCGTCTATTTGGTCGCTCATCTGTATCTGAACCAGTGACTATAATAGCTTCATCACTACCAGTACTATGTGGCATGCGAGAGCGCTGATTTAGGGGTCGGCTGTTGCCGTGCGGGCGTTGGCTACTCGTAAAAGGACGAGACCGTCGCGGGCGGGTATTATTTGAATCCATTTTTATATTGTTAGTAGGGTTGTTCTATGTGAACAAAAAACCCCAGGGTGGGCAGTGCAGGTAGTAATTACAATCGAAAAGGAGAGGGTGTGAGAGTATTCTCAGCAGTTCTTTCGCCTGTCACCCGAAGAACCCTACACAAGAATCTTAAGGTGAATATATAATAGCATGTAATCCATCAGCAGTCAACTAATAAGCGTATGTTATGCTTGATTGATGACCGAAAAGTTTTCACTCAAAGATCATTTGTTTAACAAACAGCGAGTAGGGTATCTGGCGTCACTCCTTGCTGTCGCTGATAAAAACTTTGATGCGAAAGGATTTGAGAGGGAAGTGATGAGTAAACTCCTCACCCTTGAGCTTAAAGACCGTATCCGGTGGATTGCGGAGGTCCTCACGCGACATCTACCGGCGGACTACAAAAAAGCCGCGGCGGTGATAGTGCGCGCGCTTCCACCACCACTTGATCCGACCAAGACCGACGATGACTTCGGTGAGTTTATCTTGGCGCCCTTTGGTGAGTATGTGGCAAAAGAAGGTTGTACCAAGGAACACCTCGAGCTATCGCTTGAAACTCTCCGTGAGCTCACCATGCGCTTTTCGATGGAAGACGCGATTCGCTATTACCTGCGTGCCTTTCCGAAAGAGACATTGCGCGTTATGAAGGTCTGGGCCCGCGATGAGAACTACCACGTCCGTCGTCTCGTGTCTGAAGGGACACGACCGCTTTTGCCTTGGAGCGGGCGGGTACCGCTTACTACAGCGGACACCTTGCCATTACTCACGACACTCCATGCAGATCCTACTCGCTACGTGACGCGTTCGGTAGCGAATCATCTCAATGACATCGCGAAGAAAGAGCCAGCTGTGGTGATAGATACCTTACGTCAGTGGCAAAAGGCAGGGAAGCAGGATGTGCGCGAGCTCACCTGGATGACGAAGCATGCACTTCGCACTCTCATCAAACAAGGGCATAGTGATACGCTCTCGCTCCTTGGCTATGATAGTGCCGACTACAGTGTCGACAGATTCTCGGTGGCGGCGGCAGAATTACAAGCCGGAGAGGTGCTGTCGTTTGCCACTACGGTCACTGCAACTGCTGACACTAGTCTCCTTATCGACTACGTCATACACTTTGTAAAGAAAAATGGTACGACCGCACCAAAGGTATTCAAATGGAAGATGGTTTCACTTAAACAAGGTGAGTCTCTACAGCTCACCAAAAATCATCGGCTCAAAGCCGATGCTATCACCTTTACGCTCTATCCGGGCGAGCATGCGGTCGAGCTACAGATTAATGGTCGAATTTGTACCAAAGAGACATTCACTCTCCGTCTTGGCTAATCTTGGAAATCGTAAAAGATTTCTTCAAAATCTTTGATTTTGCCTTTTGCGGTTATTTCAATTCCCTCCTTCTTATACATCTTGAGGCGAGCGGTTTCGTGTTCGCTATCAAGCCAGACTTTACCACCAGCGTAGACAATCCGGTGCCAGGGAATAGCACGTTGATTTGGCGCTTTACTGAGGATACTCGAAATGCTGCGTGAAGCCATGGGTCCACCACCAGCGGCCTTCGCAATTGTGCCATAGGTCGTCACACGACCCGGTGGGATACTAAGCGCCAGTTCATAAACACGAAGACTAAATTGACCAGGCATAGCATTATTTTTTATCGAGCGTGGCTAAAGCGCTGATGAGTCGTTCGATGTGGGATTCAAGAGAGACACCAAGCGCCTCGACCGCTTCGTAAATATGCGCACGACTGATACCGGGCGCGAACTTCTCTTCTTTGAGGCGCTTTACGATTGATGAGACTTTCATCTCGCCGTAGGGGATAGGGTTGAGTTTTTGGTAGGCATAAAAGATACCACAGATCTCGTCGCAGGCCATGAGTGCTTTCGCGAGGTTGCTCGCGGGTTTGGTCGTGTAGCCATTAAAGCCATTAGCATGGGCCTCAATCGCGTGGATCAAGTCTGCGGGATAGCCCCACTCCTCAAACCACTTGAGTGATGGACCAGGGTGTTCGGTCGGGTGCTGTTCATAGTCGATGTCGTGGAGGTAGCCGGTGAGCCAATAGAGATGCTCGTCTTCACCAAAGACACTCGCGTACGAAGCCGTAGCGGCCCCGACCATACTAGCGTGGAGGCGGAGATATGGGTCGGTAGTGTATGTATTAAGCAAGGTAGTGGCTTCATCTCGATTTGGAAGTGACATACGAGGATTATAGCAGATACGAAGAAGCCCGCCGAGAATCCCGGCGGGCATGTCGTCGAAGGACGACCTTGTCATGGTAGCGGGATCAGCCGCCACATTCGGACCAATCGCTGGTGCCATTCTGCTCGTAGAGCCAGCGCGCGTACGCGAGGTTGCCTTCGAGCGTCGTGATATCTGTTTCAGTCGACTTCGTCCAGTTACCATAGTGGTTCTTGTAGGTAATCTGGCAGACGCCGAGAGCAGTCGAATCACGACGTCCTGTTCCGCTCTTGACATGACGGCTCACCAGAAGTGTTCCATCCTCGCGGTACTGTCGGAATTCCGACTCGCAACCACACATCCCGATCATCACGGGAATGTCTGCGAAGTATTCCCGCACACGTCGTTCGACGTATCCGGGGTCAACCTCCGGGTGGTCAGGGGATACTGCGTAGTATGTTTCCAACTTCTGGCTCAGCTCATGGACTGAGTAGTCGCGCGGATTCAGCCGTTTCGACTGCGATTCATTCGCCACCGCGCTCGGGGTCGCCAGCACTTGGCTGATAACGATGAGGGCGGAGGCGAACATCTGTCTACTTCGAGTTCCCATTTCTGTACATCCTTGTACTGTTTCAGTTGATGGCCAGCCCTGTTCTGGGCATAGACGTCTTCCTCTTCCAAACCCTATGACGGAGGAAGGACGGATTTCTTACAAGATGGGGTGGGGTAGTCTTAAAAGGCCGAAAAGCTACGCTTTTCGGCCTTTTAAGACGTGGACTAGAGCTTAGTAAAGGGGAAATCTGGGGTGGTAACAAGCCGGTTGCTGGCTAAATTAAGCAGAGTATAGGCAGCCTGTTCTGAATCAACCAGAGCGGCAAAATCAACTTCAGGTAATAATAGGGCGGTAGTCGCTAACATATCTGCAGTTACAGCATCGCCAGCTATAACGAAACTGGCGTCGATATGGGCCGTATCACCGACAATATGACTAGTTTCACCATTTTTCGTTTGCCAACGGCGTTTATGGCTACTTGAGGCGGCAAAACCTTGATTCATAATAGTCGTGGTGCCAAGATAAGTGTTTTTTTCTGTGGGGTGTTCAAGGTAGATGACAATTGGCTTGCCGTGCTCGCTCGTACCGTAAATATCACCGCCACCATTAATAAGAAACTCGATTACACCTTCACCGCGGAGGAGCTCGGCGATTTTATCGATGGCCCAGCCTTTACCAATCCCGCCCAAATCAAGCAGTCCAACTGATAGCCGCCAAATCCCATTGTCATAATCCATATCAGTTAGAGGGTTACCAATTTCGATTGGACGCTCTTGAGCCATTAGTGAGTAGGTCTGATCGTAACCGCGTGCGATAAGTGCATCTCCCACCAGGATGTTGAATGCGCCTTTAGTTTTGCGATACATCATGCGTCCAAGACCAATTAGTTGCAAAAGATCTTCATCGGTAGTAACGACACAGCGTTCTTTGTTTAATATGCCAACCAGCGAGTCTTCACGAAAGCGCGAAAAACGTCCCTCGATAGACGACAAGAGCGTCGTGACGGCATATTCTATGCCATCACGACGCTCTGTACTCATCTCATCAAAGATTTCCACCCACCAATCGGTACCAAGGGCGCGAAAGGTAAGTGTGGTAGCCATAATTAATTTAGTGCGGTGGTTTTGATTTTGGCCACAGCCTCATTAAAAGCATTGGTAGTCAGTGAGGCTCCGCCCACGCGCGATAACTTGATAGAATCAATAGTCTTTCCGATTACTTCTGTTTGATAAGCGGCTGTAAATTTACTTTGGAAATTACTCGAGGCTTCAACCTGGTCGCCACCAAAGGCAATATCACTAGAGGTCACTATGTCATCCTTGAGAGTAATGGTCACTATCACGGTATGATTGGCATCACCTGGTGCAACATATGAAGTAGTAACAGTATGTTTACCATCTTTGTATATATCGGAACTATCAGTTTCGTTGCTAGATTGAATCGTATCAGTTTGTGTCACATTTGCCTGTGTGTCGGGATCGGGCAACTCAGCAACTGCCTCATTGTTTTCATTATTATCGGTTGATTCCTCAGTGATAGGGGTAATAGCGTCTTCCGGGCGTAACATAAAACTACCGATTCCTAACACCACGGCAAGACCAACAATTATAATGATAACTGGCATAAAATATATTTATATAAATAACGACTTATTATACACATATTTTTAATGACTTGTCAGTAATAATCATAATCCAAATTGGGATAAGGTATAATATAATCGCAGTGTTAGTTAATTGAATTTATGATTGCTTATTTTAATAATTACCTTGATCGGACTCCGATGTATAGAGTGGTTCTATGGTCGCTCGTGGGGATTTGGATTTTGGCCCTATGGGGTAGTGTGATTGGCCAAATCGGTTTTGGTTGGTGGGAGATACTAGTCTCGACTTTTGTGATTTTGACTACTGCGCTCCTAGTCAGTTATGTGTGTGGTTTGATTACTGGTGTAGCGGCTCAACACGAATCATCACTGATTACGGGACTGATATTAGTATTTTTACTAATGCCAAGTACTACGGTATTGGATTTGTTTTCGATGGTAGCGGTGACCATGCTTGCCATTTCTAGCAAGTATGTTCTTGTCATCAACCGTCAACATGTGGTCAATCCGGTAGTAGCTGGCTTGGTGATTGGTAGTTTTTTCGGGTACGCCAGTGGCGCTTGGTGGGTGGCTAGTTCATTCTTATTTTTGCCAATATTATTACTGGGTTCTTTGGTGGTGGTTAAGGTGAGAAAGGTGCCAATGGTCCTCACTTTTATACTTGTGTCATTTGTTACTTATGCGTCACAATCGAGCCTATCTGAAGCTTTGACATTTGAGTCGATCACTAGATTTCTGTGGTCTTATCCCACTTTGTTTTTGGGATTTTTCATGTTAACTGAACCATTTACTACGCCGCCACAAAAACACTTACAATACCTATATGCTGCTATGGTCGGCTTTTTAGCCAATACCGCTTGGCTGTCTTCGGTTTTGGTGATGACTCCTGAATTGGCCCTGTTGCTTGCTAATGTAGTATTTTTTGCCACCACTTTAAGACAAAAACTGCAATTATCACTGTTGTCTATTCGCGAAGTTTCTCCCAAAATATTTGAGTTTAGTTTCAAAAAACCAACCGCGATGCAATTTGCTGAAGGTCAATATATGGAGTGGATGTTGCCTCACAAAGCCTCTGATAGTCGTGGTGTTCGTCGTTATTTTACTATCACTTCCTCGGCTCTTGAATCGACTATCCGCTTGACCTTTAAGTTGCCAGAGCAGGCCAGCTCGTTTAAAAAGGCGATGGTGAATTTGTCTATTGGAGACAAAGTCATTGCGAGTCAAAGAGCGGGAGATTTTGTTTTACCCAAGGTAACCACTCAGAAGATAGGCTGGATCGCTGGCGGCATTGGCGTTACGCCATTTGTGAGTCAGGCGAATTATTTATCTATGGCCAAAGAGCAACGTGATATTGCCATGTTATATGCTGTCTCCAGTAGAGATGATTTAGCCTATCAAGCTGATCTTGAAGCCGTGGCCAAGACAGTTTATGTTTTATCAAAAGGCGAGGCTGGTCCAAATACAGAAACTGGTTTTATTAATGAGGCAATCATCAACAAGCATTTCCCTGATTATCTAGAGCGGGTTTGGTATATATCTGGACCGCCACCCATGGTGAAAGCGGTGACTACGGTATTACGCAGTATGAAAGTGCCCAAGCGCAAGATCAAACGTGACTTCTTCCCAGGTTTGGCCTAGGTGATTGTTCGGCTTTGTCGTTATACTTAAAGTATGGAATTTCGTCACAAACGCAGCCGGGCGTTACCGTCGGTGGCTATTGAAGCTTTGGGCTTGCAACTCAATCCTTATTTGGGTTATTTGCGACGGGTAGTAGAACAAGGGGGTTACAGTTTGCCTGAGTGTTCTCTGTGTGTACCGAGTGATGAATATATGTACCGGGCGACGGAGGCAGTGATAGATAAGGTCTATAACAAAACTTTGCGTTACGTTTTTGTAATCGGTATCGGGGGATCAAATCTCGGTACCAAAGCGATTTATGATGCCATGGCTTATGCTCGTGATATGTTGCCACACGAGCAACCCAAATTAATATTTTTGGATACGACGTCTGGTTCTGTACTTGAGGTAGCTAAAAAAATGATATCTGGTGCCAATACTGCGGATGAACTATTGTTTATAGTCATTAGTAAGTCAGGTACGACCACTGAGACTTTATGTAATGCCGAAATTATACTTGATCATTTTGCCAACAAATTCGGACGTAAATCTAGACGAGTGGTCGTACTAAGTGAAACGGGTTCTCCTTTGCTTGTTGCTGCTCGTGAGCAACAAATGACAGTACTTGACTTGCCGCCACCGGTGGGTGGTCGTTATTCCGTGTTTACACCGGTTGGTTTATTACCACTGGGCCTAATGGGTTTTGATATTAGAGCGATTCGTGACAGCGCGGAGAGGGCCGTGCAGCAATCTTTGCATCCAGACATATCGCTAAACATCAGCGCCTTGTCTGCTTTGACTGCGTTTTATTTTTATCAAGAGGGCTATCAGATACACGATACTTTTTTGTTCGCCCCGGAATTAGAATCAGTTGGCAAGTGGTATCGACAATTGTTGGCTGAGAGTATTGGCAAAACCGTAATGAATGACGAGAATAATCGTGTGGGTATCACTCCTACCGTTTCTATCGGCTCCACCGATCTCCATTCTGTCGGACAACTCTATCTAGGTGGCAAAAAGGATAGACTAACTACATTTGTTTCTGTAGCCAATAAAAAAGCGGTTGCCATGCCAAATGATCGAGTCTGGCCAGAGCTATTACCAATGATTACAGGCAAAAATACTAGTATTATCATGGACGCCATTATGTCTGGTACCAAATCCGCTTATGATGCCACTGGGTTACCATTTTTGGATGTAGAATTAACGCAGATTAGTCCTGAAGAAATTGCAGCCTTTATGCAATTTAAGATGTGTGAAGTAATGATGTTGGGATTTTTGTTGCGAGTGAATCCATTTGATCAACCGCATGTTGAACAATACAAAACCGTCACCAAACAGTTATTGGGTGGCTAATAATTAAATTTAATTAAACAATATGATTGAGTCAAAATGGCGTAGTTTGGCAAAGGGAATGACCTGGCGTATTACTGCTTCCGTCACTACAATGACTATTGTTTTTGTGATGACTGGCAATCTCGCTGTAGTGGCTGGTGTCGGACTAGCTGATGTGACTCTCAAAATATTCTTTTATTACTGTCATGAGCGGCTGTGGGGGAGAGTGCACTGGGGGATACTCGGCCCTGAGCCTAAGATAAAGTAAAAATTAAGTAGATATGGAAAACCCGCCTGAGACGGGTAGTTCCGTTGGCGGGCCGGTGTCCTAAGTAGGACGGCTGCGTAGTGTCTCATCTACGCGTTTGTATTCCTCCTCTGTCAAAATGAGCGTTATATGCTTTTTCACCAATTCTTGACATGCTGTCTTGGTGTCCATATTTCGCTTCAATTCCTCGAATTTTTCCCCTACCTTAGGGCTGAACCGATAGCCTTTTTCATGGTTAATCCACCCTTGATTCGGCATCGTAATCTCCATGTTGGTGATGAACTTAATATTACCTAATATTATGCTTTTTACCAAACACTTTTACCCAAAAACCACACCCCAGCGTTGCAAATACTCGATTTTCTGGTATCATGCGGGCGCATAAGGGACTCCTTTGTGCACCTTACTGTTCATGTCATTTATTGCTACTGCTCACGCTGCTGAATCAGCCCATGGAGGAATCCACGTGGCGCTTGCCCCGTATGTAGTCGGACATGTCTTTGGTGTGCCTATTACCTCAACTCTTATTACTGCCTGGGCAGGGATGCTCATTCTCACGGTGGTCGCCCTCCTGGTCAGGCGTCGTCTGGCGCTCATTCCCGGTAAGCTCCAGAGTGTCGTCGAGATGATAGTCGGTGGCGTCTACGACTACATGGCTGATGTGCTTGAAAGTCGCACACTCGCACGTCGGTACTTCCCAGTGGTGATGACCATTTTCCTCTTTATCCTGACCCTCAACTGGTTTGGACTTTTCCCTGGTGTCACCTCAATAGGTCAGTACGTCGGACACGGTGAAGAGACACACTTTGTGCCATATCTCTACCCAGCCGCCACTGATCTCAATATCACGCTCGCGTTTGCGCTCATTGCCTTCTTCACGATCCAATTCTCTGGCATCGTCGCCATTGGTGCGTTTAAGTACGCTGGGAAGTTCATCAATTTCTCCTCACCACTTAATTTTGCAGTGGGTATCATCGAGCTCATTTCTGAGATTGCTCGCCTCATCTCATTTTCATTCCGACTCTTCGGAAACATCTTCGCGGGGAAGACGCTACTCGTCGTGGTGATGTTCTTTGTGCCGTATGTGATACCGGTACCAATTATGGCTTTTGAAGTCTTCGTCGGATTTATCCAAGCCTTTGTGTTTGCGATTTTGACGTTGTTCTTTATCAAGATTGCGACCGAAGAACCAGCACATTAGTTAGTGGCCAATATCGAACCCAGAAAATATTCTTGGTTCGCGTTGTCCATTAGAAATCGTACGAACATAAACGGCACACTTCTTCGTTATCCTTCGCAAAATATGTCGCACTGTACACCTCCGTACACCTTGCCATATTTTGCTTGGATGCCTCGAATTGCACTCGTTTATCTTCGTACTCACATTCACACATAAAGTAAATTATTATGACAGAACTAGAATTGGCCTTGCAGGCTGCAGAACTCAGTGCTGAAGCCGTAAAGTCTATCGCTATGGCGATTGCTATCGGTGTCGGTGTATTTGGTCCAGGTATCGGTATTGGTCTTCTCGTGTCTAAGGCACTTGAATCAATCGGCCGCAATCCAGAAGCCGCCAAGCAGGTAATGACCCCGATGTTCATCGGTATTGCAGCGGTAGAAGCGCTGGCTATCTTCGCTCTACTCGTAGCTTTCGTCATCAAGTTCGCGTAACAATCGATGATATCGTGGCATTGACTTTGTCGTGATGCGAAAAATAATTGTCAACGTACAACAAGTACGCCTCCAATTATTTTTCTTTCACTCCTCGTCACTCCCACAATCTCATCAATTGTTGTTACGAAAGAGCCTGCTCTAAACGAAATTATTAGTCTCACAAACACATCATGGAAGAAATCATCAAAGCCTTTGGTATCGACGGACGACTCATCGTCATCCAGATCGTGAACTTCGCCATCCTCATGGGGATTTTGGGCTACTTCTTGTA
>JACCDV010073409.1_pt1 | contig 11030 bp, 7 predicted proteins | sample 7446131 | NCBI WGS metagenome assembly JACCDV01 (sample SAMN15323448, study PRJNA562643) | freshwater metagenome | isolation source: river surface water | place: USA:Blue River Watershed | collected 2017-08-17
GGTCCACTCTGTACTGGTCCACTCTGTACTGGTCCACTCTGTACTGGTCCACTCTGTACTGGTCCACTCTGTACTGGTCCACTCTGTACTGGTCCACTATGTATTGGCACACTCTGTACTATCTTTACTCCTCCTAATATTAATGACACTATCAAGAGCGATGGTATAATAATACGACGTGGCACTATACCAGTAAATCCTGTAAATAATATTAGAATAAATGCTGTCAGCATGCCCGCACGCGATCCGCTCCAAACAACTCCAGCCAAGACAATACCCAAGAGCAACGCGATACGGAAGACTCCTTTTTTAATTTTAGCATATATTCGAGAATATGCCAATAAAAGTGAAACTACAGCCATTAACTGAAAAGCGAAGGCATTGCGATTAGCAGAATATCCCTCAAAATTTAATGTCGGAGTGGTTACATTCCATCCCTTCATGTATAGTATGCGATCGACTGCCTGCCAAATCACGACAATCACTGCAGTCGCGGCAAGTGTTTCACTCATTCGGCGAGCACCCTTGGCACCTCCAATTGAGGAAAGTAAATAGCCTGCGGACAAGTATCCCATCAGAACAAGCCATCCAATCAACCTCCCTCCCAAAACCCATTGCGTCACGCCAATTTTCAGCCAGCCAACAAAGGCCCCAAAAATAATTAAAGCGGTAAAGATTAATATAATTCGGTTGAATTCGGGAATACGCCATCGGGGCGTTTCTTTCAGCAACAGGGCATGCAGGCTTACCGCCGATAGAGCCAATATAGCAAAAGGATCAGCTAGGTTTATATTGAGGACCCCAGATGGTAATACTGCATGAAACTGAAAGAATATCGCCACCGCCACAGCCATGCCTAACAACCAAGCAGATGTTTGTTCTATTTCCAAAAATGAATTTCCGACTATTGAATGGTTTTGGCATTTGTATAACCGATGCTTAGGTTTAATAATCAAAAAACAGCTAAATATTAAAATAATCAAAGTTGCGCAGATACCAAATATAATGGATAGGCTTACCGCATCTGATGGAGGTATACCCATTTTCCCGAGTACAAAGACAGACGTCAGTTCGCGAACCCCCCAACCACCTATACTGATAGGAAGGCTAGCGGCAAAACTTATCATCGCGGAAGCTGCAAAAGCCTGAAGTAGAGAAATTTGTGGATAGAGTGCTTTTATGCCTATGACAAAACTACTGAGAATCATCACTTGGCAAGTAGCAGTCAAAACTGCTATCCATCCAAAACGGAAAAGGTTCTGCTTTGTCAGCATCCGATTGGATAAGCTTGCCTCTAAACGAGACATGCCCAGCCATAAACTGTATATTATGGAGAGTATTATCAAAAAGATAATTTCCATTATTGGAATCGAATTAAAGTAACTGGTCGCTGTGTTCCGCCCAAGTAAATAGCAAGCCCCCAGAAACGCCAGGGTGCCGCTAATAATTGCCAATAACGCTCTTTCATAACCAGCAATGCTCGCACTAACTACTGGAGTAATATTATATTTCCCAATAATTGATTGCCTTCCAGCAACTTGACCAAAAAGTGAAATCATGAAAAGAGCAGCAGCATGCCCTGCCAAACTTGCACGCGAAACGACCCCCCATGGCACCTTAATACCGAAGTGCGCAAGCACTCGCCAAAGCCGGAATGATACGAGCCACAGATTGGCACTTAACAACAAAAGCATACTAACCAGTGCTAGTGGAGGAAAATGAGTCAATCTGCTAAATACTGCTTTTACCCCCGACAGCCATAAAACTAGTGCCAGCAGTATTAAAGCAATAAATATTTTAATACAAGACTTAGAAAACTGATGCCCTCTAAAGAAAAATACTAACTTGCTCATTATACTTAAATAACGTGAAATACCTTATTAATGTATGGCGAAATACTTTAGATCAGGGCGCGTTGATTAGTTTATTATTGCGCCCCTCGGTAATAATTAATTATTTCTTCTTTAGTTAGACTATTCGTCGTTTTTTTCCCCATGAAGAATAAGTTAGAAGCACCATCGCTACTAAATCCACGTGGAATTAATCGGTCAAAGAAACGAATAAATATAAATGGGGTCGAAAGAATAATCCCTAAAACACGGCTTCGTGTCAGCCCCCAAAAGAAATAACGAATCGACCATTGTAATGTACGACCAGGGCCCCAAACCACCCCACTGTCGATTAATTCAAATTTGCGAAAGAGCCAGCGGTGTCCACTTTCGGTGAATCGCTGAAAATCGAATCGCCCTTCATGCACTTGTTGCATAAACGGAGTTTCTGAGTAAACGATGCCATCGCACTTCAGAACCCGAAACATTTCATTAACAACTTGCTCGGGGGTGAGAACATGTTCGAGTACTGCTTGAATCCAAACTCCATCTACACTCCCATCAGCTAAGGGAATCTGATGAGCATCTGCCAAAAACTGAACGTCTTTTGTTCGGTAAATATCAAATGCTATCACATCAATATCAGTTGCTTCGTAAAACGATTCAGATCCATCACCTATCATGCCAGCACCAACAATTAACACTCGGGGTCGCCTTTTTTTACATGTTTTTTTAAGTAAGGATAAGTATTTCTGTGCATTGACCACTGCTACTCGATTAGAACCGCTAATAAATCTTGATATTGCACGTAGTAAGGGGTGATGCGTGCGTTTTACGAGCGATACCGCGTCAGACTTAGTAACCCCCACCTCACTCATCGGCATTAGGCTTGGTACTCCCTGATATATTATAAACTCCCGAGTATTAGTCCGGCAGCTAACTAGTTCTCCATTTTCATCAAACTTAAGATTAAGTTGCTCTCGATTGTCAGGTGAGATGAGTTGATCGGAAAAACTCTTTAATTTGCAAAGCATTTTGGTATTTTGTTGTATTATTAAGTAGTAATCTAGAGTGCTGTAGTTTTATGTCATACTTTTATCTTATCCGTCAATAGTTTTTCTGATTTCCATAGCCCCTGAAAGGATTTCACCATATTTTCAAGATGAAAATAACTCTCTATACGTTCTCGCGACAATACTTTGCGATGCAACCAGCCCGGACTGCCGAATTCAGTTATTACTAAAGCTAGTGCTCTGGCAAGAGCCAGCGAGTCAGATGGAGGCACAACCCACCCGGACTTATCAATAATCATTTCTGATTCGCCAACGCAGGTGGCGATGCAGGGAGTCTCGCAGGCCATAGCCTCAGCAACTGCATTCGGGAAACCCTCACCGTATGCACTCGATAGGACATGACAATCAATGGCATTCATGACATCTGGGATATCATCACGTGGTCCTGCCAGGATGATACGAGCTTCAAGTCCTTTGATTTTTATAGCATTAGTTAGCCCTGTCTTTTCATTATCTAGACCGAAACCTACGAGAACACATCTCCAATTAGGATGAACTTCGGAATTAAGAATTCTTAGCGATTCAAGTAGGTTATTATGGTCCTTCTGAGGATCGTTGCGAGCGACCATTCCAAAAAGAATTTCTCCGCTAGCGACCCCCCATTCAGTACGCACTCGGGCACGACCTACTTGATCGATTCGAAACCGCTGCAGATCTACACCATTATGAATCACGAGCATTCTCTTTTCGTCATATCCTAAATCTGAGCATTGTTTCAAAGCAATCGCAGAACAACTTGTTATTTTAGTGGGAATAATTCGAGATAGAAGGGCACACAATCTAATAACAATTGATGTTATCACTGGAGTTCTGCTGTGACCTAAAAGAGTATTCCGTATTCCCCAGATTACGGTTGGAACTCCGGCAAGCCTCGCAGCCAAACCTCCAATCAGATCTGCATGGCACATCCACGTTTGTACGATATCTGGATTTACTAGTAGCATAATTTTAAAGAGTTGAATTGTTCCCCAGAAGGGAATCCCGAATCGCATAAGCCGAAGAGTATACAATTCAATTCCGTGCTTGCGCAGATTTAATCCATGAACTCCTTCGTCAAGAAGTGAAACGACAACGTGCTTGTTTCCTGAATCTGCTCTAATTAGTCTCATCAGGCATTCCTGCGCCCCACCCTGTTCCAGTCCTGTTATTACATGAAGAATTAACATACTCAAGAAAAATACTTTATATAGTTTTATGAAATCTTAGGTCGTGTGCATAATTTAACCCAGATTTTGCATTAGGGGCTGCACAATTGGGTAAAAGGAAGGGCGAGGGAGTCTGATTTTGAGAAGAGGTCGTCGATCCAGTGTCGTTTTTTTTGGGAGAGGGCGATTTTAAGGGTACGTTTTCTGGCGTGGGAGGAAATCCAAGCTCCCAATGCAAAGCATTTGACTTGCAGAGTGGAAAGAGTGGGTTGGTTGGAGGACTGGAGGACGAGTTGGCGGAAGAGACTTAGGAGGTTGTAGGCGATGATGGCGAAGCGGAAGGCAGCCTCGGTGCCCCAGAAGTTCTTGAGATGGAGCCCTCGATGCCAAAGTCGTATTTGAGTTCCTTGATGCGGTTCTCGGCATCGCCCCGATCGCGATAGAGGCACCAGATGGCCGAGGCTGGAAACTCAAGGCTGGTGAAGCAGGCGCTGTAGCTGGAATCGAGGGCCTCATCGTCCCAGATCTCGAGTTGGCGACCTGTGGAAAGAGGGAGCCGGACGGCGTCCTTGCGCACCAGGATGAGACGGCGCTCCTTGCCCGAGTTGCCGAAGGCATGCCTGATCTCGCAGACCTCCACCCCGTCCTTGAGCCTGATCCAGCGTGCACAGCGGAGCTTCGCCTTGAGGCCTTGATGGAAGCGTGCGGCGACGATAAAGGGGATCTCCTTCTCGTCGAAATAGCGCATCATCTTCTCGCTGCAGAAGCCGCTGTCGGCACGCAGTAGGCCGATGCGATACCGGCCAAGGATGCCGAAGGTCTCCTCCAGGAAGTGTTCCACCGAGCTGCTGGTCCCGGTGTTGCCGGGGCGCATACACGCGTTGGCCACCATGCGGGGTTCCGCCACAAAGGCTAGTAGAGGATGATGTGATCCCCGTCCCGGCTTTGCCGGAGTTATACCCCCGGGCAACGCCCTGCTGGGCTCCATAACGCACGATCACCGAGTTGTCCATATCGAGGGTGAGCTTCCTCAGGGGGATGCTCTCCAGGAAGCGTTGCTGGAGTGTTGGAAAGACGGCTTGGTTACGCGCCTGGCTGAACTTGTTGAAAAATCTCTCGTAACTGCTTCCCGAGGGTGTCTGATTCCACCCAAAGAGTACCTTGAGCGTGTCGTCCCTGCGCAAAACCTCCGTGTGACTCATGCGGTAGCAGCCCAACCAGACGTTCACCATGTAACTCTCCACCACCACCGACGGCGAATATCCTCGGTTGCTGTAGGATTCGGGAAGGGGCACATCGGCCAAATGCCCACTCACTCCGCTACTCTCCAGCACTTCCTTCATCAACCTCATCCCGCCCCATGCCGTCACCCTCTCGTCGCTGTACTCTATCTCGTATTGCGGGTTCAACATATGGGTGATGCTCCCTTCTCTGTTATCCCATGCCTATCGGAAAAAACTGTGATTACTTCCAATACACTTTCTAAGAATGCTGAGCCTGATTTATTCTCTAATTCATAAACTATTATCTTATTGATGAAACTAGATTACCAATTATGAGTAAGAATGAACGCTGAATTGCATATGAGCAAAGAATCCAATGATTTTTAATTAAAATTAAAACTTTTAAAGATTTTGTTCTACTATTTAATTTATTTGGTTGTTAATATTATTTTCAAACTAATTATATTTATGTGAAACAATTGCGGCGCAAACCACATAAGGCGAAAGCGCTTTAGTTCTTGGAAGTGATCTAAACATCAAACGATCAAGGAGCCATATTTGAACAGTAATGAGCTTGCAGAAAAATAATAATATCTTTTTGTATATAGAAGGCTTATCTCCAAGATTTACAACCGTTAACCCCAATGGAAGAAGATACTCTATTGAGATTGGCTTGAGCCCTGCATTGATATGAAGTATATCTAAATCAGTGGCATCAATTCTTTGATGATTGTCAAAAACAGAACGATTCAAAATGCGTTGCAACGAACCCACAATTCCTGTCATGTTAGGCACGATTGTAAAAATAAGTCCCCCAGGATTCACATAAGCAGCCATTGCTTTTAACGGAATACATGGATCTGCAAAATGCTCAATTACTCCAAATGATACAGCAACATCATACTTTTTTTCTCCTTTTAATGGAAAATTAAACAGATCCCTATTAAAAATCTCTCCATTGATTTTCTCTCTTTTGAGTATGGCTTTTGCCCGTTCGCATCCAAGAGGCGAATAGTCGAGTCCTGCAACATTAAGTTTATAAATTCTTGCAAAATACGGAAGCCATGTTGATTGAGCACAACCAAATTCAATAATTGAGCTAGGTGGTGTAATGCGGTTTAAGTTTTTTGAGAAAAATCTGTGAAATTCATTTTTACCATGATTTCGAAGACTGGACACTTCTGGAAATGAAGGTGGTGGGATATCAACACGATTCCAGACATTTTCCCAATATTCTTTATCAGTTAAAGGGTCCATAATAATATTTTTTACCGTTTAATTGCAGTATATGTAACAATTCCATACGTGCCTCGCAATATTTGAATACGACTATATAATACTGCGACTATTCTATCAATAGATATGAAAGGACGGAAAATGAAGTATTTTAATTTATTTTTCATTTTTGGTTTTATATTATTTCTAATAAAGTATGAGGTCATGTTCTCTGGAATGTTATCCCAAGTTAACTTTTTGCCTCTTAATTTCATTCCAATATAGTAGAGTATATTCGATGGCATCATTTCGTAGATTTTATTATTTGACACCTTGCTTGTTAGCTCAAGACCTGCACTTGAGATGTACTTAAAAATACTTTTTTCTGAAAAGAAGTGTAGGTGGCGCGGAATATCTTCCCTAAAAAGATAACGTGATGAGAGACTTTCAAAATTGGTTACAAGAAAAACGAATCTTCCATTTTTTTTTAGAATCCTTGATACTTCCTCGAAATATGATTTTGGATCATGAAGATGTTCAAAGACTGCCCATGCTGTAATAGCATCATAGTTTTCACTTGGAAGATTTAGTTTATTTAGTGGCTTTCGATGAATAATAAAATCTTCTTCTGTTTTTACATTGGAACTTACTTCTATGCCTTCAACATCCCAACCAAGTTTCCTCATGAATCTAGGAAAGTCACCTTTTGCACAACCAATATCTAAAAGTTTTTTACTTGCGCAATTAATATCAATTGTTGGTAAAAAGGCAGCTTGTCTTCTGTATCGTTTTTTATGTTGTTCGTCTTGTTTGAATGACTCAAAAAAGATTTCGGGATAATATTTATCTAATTCTTTATTTGATGGTCGTGGATTTACAAACCCCAATCCACAGTTTCTGCACTCAAATATGGCGAACCATTCGTTTTGATGATACAATGTATCTGGCTGTTTATAACAAAAGGTCAGGTCAATTGAACCGCAGCAGTTGCATTTATTTACTTCTTCCATAATTATTATTTTCAATGCTTTATGTAGTTGATCGACGGCATTAAAGGAGTACTCTAAGTTGGATTTGATTGTTTCTCATGATCTCTGCGGTTCCAATGCGACTTGCATTCGGATGGGCGGAGGATGAACTGTTGCTTTCGGATGAAATGTAGTTTTAAAAGGCAGTGTTTAGCGAAGCTCCAGAACTATTACCTCCCCTTCCGGCTGTTCTTTTTACAGGTCTTATGTCTTCGCTCAGAATAATGCCGTTGACGTGGTTCTTCCCCGAGCGGACTGGTTCTCATGGTGGTGTACCCAGTGATGCAGTTAACAATTGGTTACCAGCTCTACATCGCCCTACCCTCCATCGGTATAGACTTGACTTCTTGAGAGGACGCGTCCCTTAAGGATTGGCTTCAGTTCTTACTTACTGCAGTTTTTCACCACGCTGGCAAAGACCCTATCTTCAAGCTCATGAAGTCCCAGGAGTGGATCCTGCCTCCGGCGCCACAACAACTTCTTCCTCGCACACTTCGTGCTCAGAAGTAACTTTCAATGTCCTCAATGTCTCCAACAATGGATTTCATCTCTTGGAAGGCCATCTCGTTCAGACACTCCCTCATGAACGTGTAGATGCGATGAACGGTTGTAGTTCAACCCAGGCAGTATGGCGGCTGTCAGGGCAAGAAGGTCTACTACAAAGAAGCTGATCGCCTCCATAGATCAGGCCTTAGAAACGTGTGAACTTTTTTTAGTATCATTTTTTTAATTGCTGATCAGGGACTTATCCCCTGCCAGCAAACCTTCAAATGCAGAAGATTCTTTTTATATATACATAGTATAGCGCCATTAAAAATCCTAAAATAAACGATATTGTCGCAGAAAGACAAATGCCTAATACGCCGTGTTTTTCAAATAATAAAAATGATAATAATATGTTAGTTGCTGATATTGCCGTCGCACTTTTTATTGTAAATTGAGCATCTCCTTTTGCTGCAGTAGCTCTGCATATGACTAACCAGCAAAGATAAAAAGGTAACTCCATTACATATGCTGCTTGGGCTTTGGCTACTATTGTGATATCATTCGACGTGAATGCGCCACGACCGAAAAGAATGGTGATAGTTATTTGATTAAATAATATAACTGATAATGATGCAATTGCAGCACATCCAAATACGATCCAAAAAATCTGGCAAACACGCCGATTGAATCGCAAAGGATCAGTTGATAACTCCGAAAAAGATGGCAGCAAAGCTTGACTAAGTGCTAATGCTGCGACTCCTGCGAAAAGGCTGGTAACCTTAGAAGCGAATGCGAAATGAGCTACCCCCTGAGGTCCTGTAGCACTAGCAATAAGTTGTCCTGCCAATGGAATTGTCCCTATTATTATTCCCCCAATACCGTACAGAAATAAGCTTCTACTAATAAAGATTTGATCCTTCCATAATTTTCGAAAAGATGGTTTTACGATTAAACTATTGTAGTATAAAACCAGAAAGAATAAAAAGGCTTCTATAGCTCCACCTATTATAAGTGAGTATGCTAGAGTTTCAATATCAGCATTTATTTTAAATGTGAGTGCCAATACTCCTATTGTTGGCGTTACTATGGGAATAAGAGCGGCAATAACATATTTGGCTTGAGATTGAAGCACTGCTGCAAATACGAACGAAATCGCTTGAATTGGAATAAGTAATGTAAATAAGTAACCTATGCCGATCAACTTTCCATGCAGCTCTTTTGGTACTCCACTCGAAATGTGAGGAATAATCAAGTGGAATAATAGCGAAAAAAGTATGGCTATTATGGTAGATACAGCAATAGTACATGCCTGAGCATGACCAATCTGCATTCTCAGTTTATTTTTTTTGTCTTTTGCTAATGTAAATCCAGGCGTCCATGTGGATCCCAATGTGTTTTGTAAGGCTGTAATTATAAATAATGGTATTGCATATGCCAATAGGAGTGCGTCTAATTCAGGACTTGGCCCTATTCTTGCTGCAACGAGCGATTCTCTAAGTACTGCAACAATACGACCACCGAGTATTACAAATCCTGTAATGCCAGTTGCTTTAAGAATCCATCCAAGATGATGCTTAGATTGTGATCGAAATGATATCACGATGATAGCTTTTTTGATATATTACACCACATTAAGTATTAATTTTGGTTTACTTATTATTATAATACGCTTGACTAGCTATTTGGACTTCAAACAGATGCTTTTATAATGAATGCGCAATTTATATTTTATAGTAATAACGATACCATTCAATAAACCGAGGGATTCCCTCTTCTATTGATATTGATGGTTTAAATCCAGTATCTATTATGAGCTTAGATGTATCAGCTTCTGTTGAAATGAGATCCTCTATTTGATGAGGTACTAATTTTTTAATAGCTTTGCGACCTAAATTTTCTTCCAACGTCTTAATATAAGTCATTAATTGAACTGTCGAGCTGTTCCCGATGTTATAAATTCGGAAGGGCGCACTGCTACAAGATGGATCCGGATTTATAGGATTAAACGCTAAATCGGGTTTAGCTGGATTATCTAGAAGTCTGATACTCGCGTCTACAATATCATCAATATAAGTAAAATCACGTCTCATTTTACCATGATTGTATACATCGATTGGATTGCCTTCGAGAATGGCCTTTGTGAAAAGAAATAATGCCATATCCGGCCTACCCCACGGCCCATAGACAGTAAAAAAACGCAGTCCAGTAGTGGGTAATCGGAATAAGTGGCTATAGGTGTGCGCCATGAGTTCATTGGCCTTCTTTGTGGCCGCGTAGAGGCTGACTGGGTGATCAACGCTATCATGCTCTGAAAATGGCAGTCTTTTATTGCCTCCATAAACACTAGAACTTGATGCATAAACCAAATGATCAACGCCACCATGTCGGCAGCCCTCTAAAATATTCGTAAAGCCGACCACATTAGCTTGAATATATGCATGGGGATTCTGAATCGAGTAGCGCACTCCTGCTTGAGCTGCGAGGTGAACAACTCTCCTGGGCTCTATTTGTTGAAAGATTCGCTCAATGCCTGCTGTTTCCGAAATATCAGCTTTTATGAATCGAAAATTCTCTTGATCCTGTAATCGTTTAAGCCGGGCTTGTTTTAAAGATACATCGTAGTAATCATTGAGATTGTCGATTCCAACAACCTCATCTCCCCGCGCAAGGAGTCGGTGAGCAATATGCGACCCTATAAAACCAGCTGCTCCTGTAACTAATATCTTCATGAATTGTTAATCCTAATTATTTTTAGACCCGTGCATTAGAAAGAGACATTTCAGTTGGCCAGTGATTGGTGGTGGTGCTTGAAGCCGAGCTCACCGAAGATACTGTGTTTTCTAATTTGATCCCGAGAGCAATATACAGAAATGACAAATTCTAATTAAAGTTAGTACGTAATTGTCTGAATGCATGCTGCCGCACTTGGCCGGTCCTGACATACAGGGACGACCTCTTTGGGAATTGGAACTCAAATTGCCAGCTGCCATAGCATGACAAGCAGTAATAATGTCCTATTGTGATCGGGGAA
>JACCDV010191218.1_pt1 | contig 11027 bp, 10 predicted proteins | sample 7446131 | NCBI WGS metagenome assembly JACCDV01 (sample SAMN15323448, study PRJNA562643) | freshwater metagenome | isolation source: river surface water | place: USA:Blue River Watershed | collected 2017-08-17
CATGCCGGCGACCTTGCCGCCGTTCTGACTAATCTCCAAGAACATGATGTGCTGTTCATCGATGAAATTCATCGCCTCCCTGCTTCTGTGGAGGAGGCGCTCTATCCGGCCATGGAGGACTTCCAGCTGGATCTGGTTGTCGGACAAGGACCAGCTACCAGAACCGTGAAACTCGATCTTCCACCGTTTACACTGGTGGGAGCCACGACGAGGGCTGGTTCCCTCACCTCTCCCCTCCGTGATCGTTTTGGATTGGTCTATCGGCTGGAGTTTTACGAGCCCTCAGAGTTGGAGGCCATTGTGGTGAGGTCGGCAGGTGTCCTGGGGGTCGGCATTGATCGGGCCGGTGCAGCAGAAATCTCGCGTCGGGCACGAGGAACACCGAGAATTGTCAATAGGCTTATCAAGCGTATCAGGGATTATGCTCAAATTAAGGCTGATGGCCGTATCACTAAAGAGGTTGCACAGGAGGGGCTGGCGTGGCTCGGGATCGATGAGGCCGGGTTCGACGACATGGACCGCAAAGTCCTCCTCACCATTATCGAGAAGTTCAACGGGGGGCCGGTTGGAGTGGAGTCCTTAGCGGCTGCTGTTCAAGAGGATAAGGGTACGATCGAGGATGTGTACGAACCCTATCTCATTCAGGCAGGTTTCTTGGTCCGCACAGGGCGCGGCCGTCAGGTCACGAAGTTGGCGTACGACCATTTCAAGCGACCGTCGCATTTGCTGATGTAAGCCGGGCACGCTCCACTCTAAGCGCGTGCTTTCCGTGGGCATCAGCTGTTCTTGCAATAGTTTCCGCCGATCCTGTAGAATTCCCCACTTGTCTCAACGATCCCCGTTCCTCAAGGGGATGAGGAAGCCCTCCTGTGAACGGGTGCTTGAAACGAGACGCCGTATGCCCAAGGACATGCCAGAATATCGTAAGGAAATCGATAGGATCGATGATGAAATCATTCGGCTTCTGAACGAACGTTCAAAGAGTGTCATCGAAATCGGGCGATTGAAAAAAGAGAGGGATGCGGATGCCAACCTCCATACCGCCGGCCGGGAGGCTGAGATCATCCAGAGGCTCACCAAGCTCAATACCGGTCCGTTCCCCAGCGAGGCCATTCGCTCTGTCTATCGGGAAATCATGTCAGCGTCGCTGTCGCTTGAGGCTCCCCAGAAGGTTGCCTATCTAGGACCGAGGGCAACCTTTACCCATATGGCCTGCATGCAGAAATTCGGCTCATCCGTCCAGTATGTGCCGGTCCAGAGCATTAAAGAGGTCTTCAGCGAAGTGGAACGAGGCCGAGCTAATTTCGGCGTCGTGCCGATCGAGAACACGACGGAAGGTGTGGTCAATCATACGCTCGACATGTTTATCGATTCTAACTTGCGGATCTACGGAGAAATTCTTCAAGAGGTCTCTCATCATTTGCTGTCCAAATCAGGGCTCATGGAAGATGTGAAGAAAATTCAGTCACACCCGCATGCCCTGGCTCAGTGCCGGAACTGGCTTGAGACCAATCTCCCCCACGTTCCTACGGTGGAGGTGGCGAGCACGGCCAGGGCCGCCGAAATGTGCGTCGATGATCAGGCCTCTGCCGCCATTGCGTCGGAGTTGGCTGGTCAGCTCTATGGCCTGAAAGTGATCAAAGCCCGGATCGAAGACAACTTGAATAACTTCACCCGTTTCCTGGTGCTGTCTCAAAAACCTTCCGAACAGACGGGGAAAGATAAGACGTCGTTGATGCTGTCGGTGAAGGATAAAGTCGGAGCTCTGTACGACTTGCTTCGTCCGTTCGCCTCTTATGGTATCAGTATGACAAAGATCGAATCACGTCCCTCCCAGCGGAAAGCCTGGGAGTATATTTTCTTTGTGGATGTCGAAGGACATATCAATGATGACCGAGTCAGCAAAGCCGTGGAGGAAGTGAAGGCCCGCTGTCTCTTTATGAAGATCTTGGGCTCCTACCCGGCACATAACTAAATTATGCCACTCCAGGTCCATCCTGATATCCGATCCCTCAGTCCGTACGTCCCCGGGAAGCCGATTGATGAGCTCCAGCGGGAGCTCGGACTGACTCGTATCATCAAGCTTGCCTCCAACGAGAATCCCCTGGGGCCTTCACCAAAAGCGGTCGCGGCTCTCAGTGGCGCGCAGGATACGCTCCATCGCTATCCGGATGGGGGTGCCTATCAACTGCGCCGGGCGCTTGCCGATCGCTGGAAAGTGACTCACGAGCGGGTTATTCTCGGAAACGGGTCCGATGAGATCATCGGTTTGCTCGCCAGAACGTTTTTGGCTCCTGGCGATGAAGCCGTGATGGCGGATCACACCTTCGTGATCTACAAGATGGAGGTCACGGCCGTTCATGGAAGGCCGGTGATCGTTCCTCTCGTCAACTGGACTCACGACCTTGAGTCAATGGTTCAGGCGATTACGCCGCGAACGCGGTTGCTGTTTCTCTGCAATCCCAATAATCCCACCGGGACGATGGTGTCGGCGGACGCGGTCGAGCGCTTTATGGCACGAGTGCCGGACGATGTCATTGTGGTGTTCGACGAAGCCTATTACGAGTATGTCCGCCATCCGCAATTTCCAGATGCGCTGGGCTATGTGAAACAGGGGCGGAACGCGATTGTCCTGAGGACCTTCTCGAAGATTTACGGGCTGGCCGGATTGCGAATTGGGTATGGTATCAGTACTCCGGAAGTCATCGATTACTTGAATCGGGTTCGGCCTCCATTTAACGCCAATAGTCTTGCCCAGAAAGCCGCGCTGGCTGCCCTGGCCGATGACGATCATGTGGCGAAGAGCCGGGCGGTCAACGCCGCCGGGATCGAGCAGGTGGCGCAAGGACTGCGAGCGCTTGGACTCGTATCGATTCCGACGGAAACCAATTTTCTTTACTTTGACGCCAAGCAGGATGGACATGGGGTGTTTGATGCACTCCTGCGAGAAGGCATTATTGCGAGGCATATCGAGGGGACCATGTTGCGTGTCACCATCGGCCAACCCGAGGAAAATACCGCCTTCCTTCAGGCGCTCGGCAAGGTCTTGGGTGGCGGTAGATAAGAGTTGTAAGAGGGAATTATGATCATCGTATTGAAACCGGAAGCATCGGAGAGCGAAGTCGACCATATTATCGATCGACTGCGTGATCTTGGCCTGAAATCACAAATCTCGACAGGCCAGGAGCGCACCATTATCGGGGTCATCGGCGACGATCGTATCCTGCACAATCAACCGTTGACGGCCCTTCCCGGTGTCGAAAGCGTCCTGCCCATCCTGGCCCCTTGGAAGCTTGTCAGTCGCGAATTTAAGAAAGAGCCCACGATCATTGATGTCGGGGGAGTCAAAATCGGCGCCAAGAAAATCGCGATCATGGCTGGCCCCTGTGCCGTGGAGCGGCTGGAGTTGACGGTTGGCATTGCCCATGAAGTCAAAGCTTCAGGCGCGACTATTTTGCGGGGTGGGGCCTATAAACCACGGACGTCTCCCTATTCGTTTCAAGGGCTTGGGCGGGAAGGGTTGGACTACCTCGTTGAGGCGAGAAAGCAAACGGGTTTACCGGTGGTCAGTGAAATCTTGGATACGCGTGATATCGAACTGTTTTTAGAGAAGGCGGATATCATCCAGATCGGCGCTCGGAACATGCAGAACTTCGAGCTGCTGAAGGAAGTCGGGGCCTACGACAAACCTGTGCTCCTGAAGCGAGGGTTATCGGCTACGATCAAAGAGTTTCTCTTGTCGGCTGAGTACATCATGTCACGCGGCAATCAGAATGTGATGTTGTGCGAACGGGGTATCCGCACGTTCGAGACGCAGTACCGGAACACCTTGGATCTAGCAGCCATTCCAACATTGAAAGAGCTTTCTCATCTTCCGGTCATCGTGGATCCCAGCCATGCCACAGGCAAGTGGGATCTCGTGGCGCCGATGTCCAAAGCGGCAGTCGCGGCGGGAGCGGATGGGCTGCTCATTGAGGTCCATTCAAATCCGGAATGCGCGCTCTGTGATGGAGAAGAATCGATCAAACCGTCGAAGTTCAAGACGCTGATGGGAGATCTGAAGAATATCGCGAAAGCCGTGGGAAGAGAGTTGTAGCATCTCGATGCCGGTCCATTTTAAACAAGTCGCCATTATCGGGGTCGGGCTGATTGGTGGATCGCTCGGCATGATCCTCCGCCGCAAGGCCTTAGCCGATCACGTGGTCGGCGTTGGTCGTCGAGTGGAAAATCTCAAGACCGCCGTCACCTTGGGGGCGATCGATCGGTATGTGGCTGATCCTCAGGAGGGTGTGCGGGGAGCGGATTTGGTCGTTCTGGCTACGCCCGTGGATACGTATGAGCATCATCTCCAGGAATGGGCACATTGCCTCGCTCCCGGATCGATCGTCAGTGATGTGGGAAGCGTGAAAGGGGCGCTGGTAGAACGGTCGGAGACCGCGATGCCGGCTGGGGTGCATTTCGTCGGAGCGCACCCTATCGCAGGGAAAGAAAAGACCGGAGTCGCCGCCGGCACCGATCAACTGTTCAAAGGGGCGCGTTGCATTTTGACTCCCACGAAACGGACAGATGCCACGGCTTTAGAACGGGTGAGACAGTTGTGGGAGGAGGCCGGGTCGATCATGTTGACGATGGACCCTCATCTCCACGATCAAATTCTTGGTGCCGTCAGTCACTTGCCGCATGCGGCTGCTTTTGCGCTGATGAATGCCTTGTCTGAACTTCGCGATCAGGCGTTGCCATCTCTCGATCTTGCCGGTCATTCCGGGGGAGGGTTGCGGGATACGACGAGGATTGCCGCGAGTTCTCCTGAAATGTGGCGAGATATTTTTCTGTGGAACAGAGAGAACGTGGTGGCGTATATCGACCGGTACACACGAGCTTTGGAAGAATTGAAGCAGCTGATTAAGGCCGGTGATGCGGCGGGTATCGAAAAAGCAATTGAACGGGCAAAAGGCGAGCGCGAGAAACTTGCGATCTCGACTGTGCATCATTCATGAGGTCATTCACCATCAGTCCAGGCCGTCCACTCAAGGGAGCCACGACTGTTCCGGGCGATAAGTCGCTCACCCATCGAGCGATCATTCTTACGGCGTTGGCCGAAGGAACGAGCACCATTGCCGGGTACTGTCGCGGTGAAGATTGTCTGAACACGATGAGAGCCTGTCAGGCCCTCGGGATTTCTATCGCAGAGACGCCGACCGAATTGACCGTCTGCGGAGAGGGGTTCTGGGGTTTGACCGAGCCGAGTGGGCCAATCGATTGCGGAAATTCCGGGACAGGGATTCGGCTGTTGGCTGGCCTGTTGGCTGGTCAAGATTTCTTCTCCGTCCTTACCGGCGATGAATCGATCCGACGACGTCCCATGGGGCGAGTGGTCAAACCGCTACGTGAGATGGGTGCAGTCATTGCGGGCCGCAAGGGAGGAGAACTGGCTCCCTTAGCGATTACCGGTGCAGGCCTTCATGGAATCGACTACCGCTCCTCCGTGGCGAGCGCTCAGATGAAGTCATCGCTCCTTCTCGCCGGTCTTTTTGCGCAAGGGCAGACTCGTTATAGCGAGCCACGATTGTCACGAGACCATACGGAGCGGATGTTCCAGTTCTTTGGTATCTCTCTCAGACGAGAAGAAGGCGCGTTGATCTTGGACGGGAGACCATCGGTTGGGTGGCGAGGGGTGGAGGTGACGGTGCCCGGTGATTTCTCGGCTGCGGCCTTTTTTTTGGTTGGCGCGACGATCGTGCCAGGATCCGACGTCACTATTCGAAATGTCGGCATGAACCAGACCAGAACAGGCCTCATCGACGTCATGAGAATGATGGGGGCCGATATTCAGGTATTGGGTTTACGCGAGGCGGCTGGTGAGCCTGTTGGGGATCTGCGCGTGCAGTCTTCCGCCCTGAAGGGGGTGACGATCAGCCATGACCTTATCCCAAGAACGATCGATGAATTTCCGGTCCTGTGCGTGGCAGCTGCGGTTGCGGAGGGGGAGACCGTCATTTCCGGTGCGGAAGAATTGCGGGTCAAAGAGAGTGATCGGATTGCGACGATGAGTCGAGAGTTGACGGCCATGGGAGCGCTGATCGAAGAGCGACCGGATGGCATGGTGATTCGTGGGTTGGGCCGAGGGGGAGAAAACGGCCGATTGCAGGCTGCCAGCAACGCACAGAGCCATGGAGATCACCGGGTGGCGATGTCGTTGGCCATTGGTGGGTTGACGGCTGAGCAGAGTATGACGATTGCGGATACCGGCTGTATCGAGACGTCATTTCCAAATTTTGAAGGCAGGTTGGCAGAGCTGTCGACCTATTCCGTGTGACGGTTTGACTCGGCGAGGGATGAGTGATTATTGCGATTGATGGGCCGGCCGGGGTGGGAAAGAGCACCGTGGCCAAATTACTGGCGAGTCGGCTGGGGTATCTCTATCTGGATACCGGGGCACTCTATCGGGCTGTCGCATGGAAAACCTTGCAGTCGAGGATTCGTCCTGCCGACCATGCACGCGTGGCTACCCTCTTGCCAACCACGTCGATTCATATGCAGTTTCACCAGGGCGCGATGCAGGTGTTGGTCGATGGCTCTGACGTGACGGGAGAACTGCGTACACCCGACGTGACTGCCGCGGCTTCTATTGTGTCCGCTATTCCGGCCGTTCGTGAATGGCTGTTGCCGATCCAGCGACAGATCGGCCAGGGAGGTTCCGTAGTGGCAGAAGGTCGTGATATCGGTACGAAAGTTTTTCCCGCAGCCTCGTTCAAATTTTTCTTGGATGCCGATGCTGATGTTCGAGTGGCACGACGGCACCGTGAGTTGGTCGCTGCAGGGCGAGGGGACTCGATTGAAACGACATCCCATGATCTATCGGCGCGAGATCAGCGAGATCGTACCCGTTCCATCGATCCATTGGTTCCTGCAGTGGATGCACGATTTATCGATACCTCTACTCTCAGCCCCGATCAGGTGGTGGAGCAGATGATCGTGGCTGTGTCGACTGGGTCGTGAGCAGGATCGTCTACGGATTGTTGTGGGGCCTAGCGCGAGGCGTCGCCTGGCTCTGTTTTCGGTACCGTGTTGAAGGTCAGGTTCCTCGCACCGGAGGAATGCTGGTTGCGGCCAACCATGCAAGTTACCTCGACATTCCGCTCCTTGGTTGCGGGATGAATCGAAGAGCCTGGTATTTGGGGCGGCACGACTTGTTTCCTGTCCCGGTGTTGAGCGGTCTGTTGCAATCGCTCGGGTGGATTCCGGTGAAGCTGGGCCGTCTGGATCGGGAGGCGTTCGGGAAGGCCATTAACCTGATCCGAGCCGGTCATGTGGTGGTTATTTTCCCTGAGGGGGGACGTACGCAGGATGGACACCTCCGACAGCCCAAGGCCGGTATCGGAGTGATTGTGTCGCAGACGGGATGTCCGGTGGTTCCAGCGTATTTGCGAGGTACCTTCGACGTGCTGCCGCCAGGCGCGTCTTGGCCTCGATGCCGTCCCGTGACTGTGCGGCTGGGAGCTCCGATCACATTTGATACGGGGAAGCAGAAAGAAAGAGCGGAAACAAAGCAGTTTTATCAACAGGTCAGCCGTACGGTGATCGAACATATCGCAGCCTTGGGGGAAGTTCCCGTTCCAACCAGGAAGGACGATGTGGCGAGCGATACACCGAGCAGGTCGACCGCCGACGCTCACAACGCTGAGTGAGCCAGGCGACTTCACCATCAGCACCCGACGAGAGTCGGAAGAGTAGGATGTGTATATGGGTACGGTATCCAACAGTAGCGACGCGCAGTTAGACCGCAATGCCTTGGCGGCGTTGTATGAAGAAACCTTTCGCAATTTGGAAGAAGGCACCATTACCGAAGGGCGAGTGGTGGCGCTGACCAAGGACAAGGTCATCGTTGATATCGGGTACAAGTCGGAAGGCATGATCCCGAACGATCAGTTCTCGTCGGACGACTTGGCGAATCTCAAGATCGACGATCGGCTCCAAGTCTATATTGAAGAATGTGAAGACGCAGACGGCAATCTCGTGCTCTCCAAAGAAAAAGCCGACAAGATGAAGATTTGGGAAGAGCTCGAGAAGATGTACAAGGACGAGAAGAGTATCGAGGGCAAGATCGTGTCTCGCATCAAGGGCGGGATGATGGTGGACATCGGCGTCAAAGCGTTTCTGCCGGGATCGCAGATCGATCTTCATCCGGTGCGTGATTTAGACGGGCTCGTTGGGAAGACGTTCCCACTCAAGATCATCAAGATCAACCACCGACGAGGGAACGTGGTGGTGTCGCGTCGGGTATTGCTGGAAGAAACTCGCGATAAGAAACGGCAGACAACCTTGGCGAATCTCAAGGAAGGTCAGCTGATTCAGGGAACGGTGAAAAACATCACCGATTACGGATCATTTATTGACCTCGGTGGGATCGATGGATTGCTTCACATTACGGATATGTCGTGGGGACGAGTCGGACACCCGTCGGAACTGTTTACGGTTGGCGATAAAGTGGAAGTGACGGTGCTCAAGTACGATCGAGAGACCGGACGTATTTCTCTGGGCCTCAAGCAAAAGAGCGCTGATCCCTGGACCAATGTCGCCGGCAAGTATCCCATCGGGACCAGAGTCCGTGGTCGGGTCGTCAGCTTGACTGATTACGGAGCATTTGTAGAGCTTGAGCCAGGTGTAGAGGGCTTGGTACACGTGTCAGAGATGTCTTGGACACATGAGGTTCGGCATCCGTCCCGGGTTGTGGCGGTTGGCGACCAAGTCGAAGCTGCGGTGCTGAATGTGGATCCGGCGAGCCGGAAGATTTCTTTAGGCATGAAACAAACCGCCCCGAATCCTTGGGATATGATCGAGGGAAAATATCCGATCGGCACCCGCATCGAAGGAAAAGTAAAGAGCTTGACGGATTTCGGGGTCTTTGTCGGACTGGAAGAAGGGATTGATGGGCTGATCCATATTTCCGATATGTCCTGGACGAAGCATATCAAACATCCTTCAGAACTCTTCAAGAAAGCGCAAAAGGTCGAGGCGATTGTCCTGCGCATCGACAAGGAAAAAGAACGGCTCTCACTTGGTTACAAGCAGCTGACGCGTGATCCGTGGGACGAGGTGATCCCGTCGCGATATCATGTCGGCGACTCGGTGACCGGCAAGGTGTCAAAAGTCGCCGATTTCGGGGTTTTCGTTGAATTGGACGGTGGTGTGGAAGGGTTGATCCATGTCAGCGAATCCGGTCTTGATTCTTCCCAGAAGCTGGAAGAAAAGTTTAAGTTGCAGGAGGACCTGACGGCGAAGATAATCAAAGTCGATCGGGAGGAACGCAAGATCGCACTCAGCCTTCGCGATCATCAACTCGACTGGGAGCGTAAGCAGGTCGACGACTATCACTCGTCGCAGGGAGCGATCGATCAGAGCCTTGGTCGGGCCGTCAAGCAGAGTCGGAAGCGAGCGCAAGTCGACGAGCAAGAATAGGGGATTCCTGAACCGGACGAGTTACTATGGCGGATGATCTAACACAGGATGTGCGCCCACCCAAACGCCATCTGCTTCGCAAAGCTCTGTGGCTCTTTGCGGCAGGGGTGGGCGCGATGGTGCTGATGAACCTCCTGTATCCTGACCTTGACTTGTCGAGTGAGGATCGGATTGCCTTGATCCGTATTGAAGGCGTCATCATGGATTCCCAAACGACAGTCAGTGAACTGAAACGTTTCAGCGAAAACCCTTCCATCAAGGCGATCGTTCTTCGGATTGATACGCCGGGGGGTGGTGTGGTGCCATCTCAGGAAATCCATGATGCCGTCAAGCGAGTACGGAACAAGTCCAACAAGGCGGTGATTGCATCAATGGGGAGTGTCGCGGCGTCAGGGGGCTATTATATCGCTGCAGCGACGGATCGGATCGTCGCGAATCCCGGGACGTTGACTGGAAGCATCGGTGTCATCATGGAAACCGCCAACGTAGAAGGATTGCTTCAAAAGATTGGTGTGGAAGGGGTCGTCATTAAAAGCGGGAAGTTTAAAGATGTGGGATCTCCCCTTCGGAAGATGAGTGTAGAGGAGCGAGGGTTGCTCCAAGGGGTAATGGATGACGTCCATAGGCAATTTATCGAAGCCGTGGCTGAAGGTCGCTCGCTGGAACTGCGCACGGCGCAAACTCTGGCCGATGGACGAATCTTCACCGGTCGCCAGGCCAAAGAGGCGAAGTTAGTTGATGAGCTCGGAGACCTGGACGATGCCATTCAATTGGCTGCGGATGTGGTCGGGATCCAAGGCGAACCCAAGATCGTCGAGCCGCGCCGCCGGTTTTCCCTTCGTGAGATGCTGGACTCAAAGTTGAGCATGATGTTCCCGAAATTGAATATGCAGCCAGGTGTCAGCCTGAAATACTTGATGGCATTTTAGCTGTGTCATGAAATCGGTGGTGATCATCAAGCGGAGGGAAACGACATGACGAAAGCGCAAATTATCGAGAAAGTCTCGGAGCAAATGACCACATTGACCAAGCGGCAGGCAGAAGTCGTGGTCAATACGATTTTTGATTGCGTGCGAGACTCACTGAAAAATGGGGACAAGACTGAAATTCGAGGGTTCGGCAGCTTTCGCTTGCGCGCTCGACGAATGAAAGAAGGACGGAATCCCAAGACTGGGGAGACCGTCGCGGTCCCGGCCAAGCGGGTGCCATTTTTTAAAGCCGGCAAAGAGATCAAAGAGTTACTGAATCAATAACGACGCGGTGCCCTCATAAGGATGTAGATCGATGTCAGACCCATCTCAACTTCCAGTCACGGATATCCTGTGGACCGATGGTGCACTTAAGCGCATGGAACGCGCACCAATTTTTCTTCGTGGCATGGTCCGTCGGCTCGCTGAAAAAAAAGCACGGGAATTGGGGTATGAAGAAATTACAGAAGAGGTTCTTGAACGATTTAAGGGGCAGATGATGGGAGAAATGGGCGGTGAAGCCGGCATGACGGCTGCCGCTGAAGCAATGGAGCAAGGACGGCTTCCATGGACGGCTGCGGCAAAAGATCGGTTAGCCAC
>JACCDV010788330.1_pt1 | contig 11027 bp, 13 predicted proteins | sample 7446131 | NCBI WGS metagenome assembly JACCDV01 (sample SAMN15323448, study PRJNA562643) | freshwater metagenome | isolation source: river surface water | place: USA:Blue River Watershed | collected 2017-08-17
AGTTCATTTTGTTTTTACAAAACCTAAATTTAGAAAGTTTGGTTTTGCTAACAAGTTAATTGAGACTTTTGTTGGTGAAAATCAAAAGATCGTCACACACACTTTTTTAGGTTCACAAATATTCAAACCAAAGAAATACGGCACAAAATACATGCCCGATTATAAAAACATAGGAGAGATACAAAATGGCAACGAAGGAAAGTAAAACATCAACTCAAAAAGTTAAAATGGTGCAACTTAAAGAAGCACTTCATTATTCGTCTTTGACAGATACTTTTTTAAACTCTGATAAGTACGAACTAGAATTAGATTTAGACAATCAAATTGTATATGTGAAGTATTTAAAATTAGAGTCTTTAAGCAAAATCATCGTTCCACTTTCTAACGTGAAGTTTATTATCTGTGGCTAAAGTTAAACCAGTTGAACCGAAACCGTTAAACAATAAAAGAGCAAAGCATAAAACTCCAATTACGTTGAGAAATGGTTCTATGGGTAGAAACCCAATTGTCATTGATCAAGATAGATTTGAAGACTTAATGATGCTTCATTGCACACTTGATGAGGTTGCATTTTGGTTTAGATGCTCGCCTGATACAATTGAAATTTGGGTTCAAGAAAACTATAATATGAGATTCTCGGAAGTTAGAAGGATCAAAAGTCGAAAGTCTGTTATCTCGCTTAGACGTCAAATGCTAGTGAATGCTTTAGAAAAAAACAATACGACAATGCAAATCTTTTTAGCGAAGCAATCTGAATTCATGGGCTACACTGATCGAATTGTGAACAACATCAAATCAGAAGACGTGAATCTTTCAGACACAGAGCTAGATAAATTATTGCAATCAACAATAGACATTTTAAAAGATGTTAAATCAAAATCATAGAGCTGAAAAGCTTAAGGCATTTCAAACTTTAAAATTAGAGCTACTTAAAAGAGGTCTTGAGTATAAACTAATAACTCACGGCCTTTTTGACCAGCAAAAGACTTACAAGCATGATGAGTCTAAACGTAAAGCTGCAATTTGCACTCGTCGAGCTGGCAAGACTCACGTTGTGAGCGAAGGCCTACTTGAGTCTATCTATGATCTAACTCAAGGTGACTCTGCTTACATTGGTTTAACTCGTGGTCATGCAAAGAAAGTCATGTTTAATCATATTAACAATTTAAAATTTAAATATGATCTGCAAATCGAAGCTAATAAATCAGATTTAACATGGACTAATTTAAAAACAGGCAACACTCTTTATATCACTGGAGCTAATAACGAAGAGGACACAGAGAAACTCAGAGGACTTAAATTAAAAAAGATAGTTCTTGATGAAGTTGCATCATTTAGATCTCACATTAATTATTTAATTGATGATATTTTGGAACCTACAACAATAGATTTAAACGGTACGATTGAAATGATTGGCACACCTAATGCGAATCCACTTGAGGACAATATATTTTATCGAGTCACAACTGGACTTGAATCGGGTTGGTCAATTCACAAGTGGTCTATCTTAGATAATCCATACATTCCACACGCAGCTTCATGGCTTGAGGATTATAGACTTCGTAAAGGTTGGGAAATAACACACCCGACTTATTTGCGTGAGTGGTGCGGTCAATGGACAGTCGACAAGTCGTCACTAGTTTTTAAATACGATAAGCAAAAACAAGACTATGATAAGTTACCCGAAGGTCATGACTATCGTTATATCATGGGAGTCGATCTAGGTTTTGATGATGCCTTTGCAATTGTTATCTTAGCTTTTAGCTACACACTTCCTAATCATGTTTTTTGCGTTGATGAGTACAAAAAAGAGGGATTGATTCCTGAAAAAATGGCTCATCAAATTATTTTATTTAATGAAAAATATAAGTGCACTTCGATCGTTGCAGACACTGGCGGTTTAGGAAAAGCCATAGTTGAAGAGTTTAAAGCAAGATATCGTTTGAACATCGAGCCTGCAGAAAAAAAGAATAAGCTAGATTTTATCGAAATTGTGAACGGTGATTTAATCAGTGGAATAATTAAAATTAAAGATAACTCAGAGCTTGCGCGTGAAATGAAGACTCATCAATGGGATCCTGAAAGCGAGAAGCGCAAAGAAGACGATAGAACAGAGAATCATTTAGTCGATGCCATGAGTTATAGTTATCGTAAGTGTCGTCACTATCTAGCGTCTAAAAAAGATGAGTTACCAAAAAGAGGAACGAAAGAATTTTATGACCGTGAAGCTGAAGAGATGCTTAAAAAACAAATTGAAAAACTAAACAAGGATGAAGACGATGAATATTAATTTAATGAACGGCAATTGCTTAGATAAATTAAAATTGTTGAGTAATAATTCTGTCGATTCAATCGTGACAGATCCACCTTATGGCCTTAGTTTCATGGGTAAGAAATGGGACTACGATGTCCCTTCAACTGAAATATGGCAAGAGTGTTTGAGGGTTTTAAAACCAGGCGGACACTTGCTTTCATTCTTTGGAACTAGGACATATCATCGTGGTGCCATTAGAATTGAAGATGCTGGTTTTGAAATTAGAGATCAGATAATGTGGGTGTATGGAAGTGGGTTTCCGAAATCACATAACATTAAAGAAGGTGATTTTAAAGGATGGGGCACAGCTCTTAAGCCAGCTAACGAACCAATTGTTGTAGCTCGCAAGCCTTTAGAAAAAAATCTAACAGTTGCAGAGAATGTATTAAAGCATGGAACTGGTGCGATTAATATTGATGAGTGTCGGATTGCTACAGATGAAATTATCCAAAGTGTAAAAAACCAAAACATAACTGGTGGCAATTTTAATGCTGATAATTCGGACAGAGAAAGCTTAACTACATTTACACAACACGCTCAAGGCCGTTGGCCAGCAAATATTATTTTCGATGAAGAAGCTGCTCAACTGTTGGATGCGCAGAGTGGCATAATGAAACAAGGCGGGGCGCAGAGAGGCTCAATCATTAAATCTAAAGGTGGTGGCTATGGTTCCGATGTTGGTAAGGTCGATAAAGGAGTAAATGTCGAAACCGACAAATACGGAGCCTCTCGTTTTTTTTATGTCGCAAAAGCTTCAAAGTCAGAGAGAAATAAGGGGCTTGATGAAATGCCGTTAGTTGAATCAGGAATAAAAAATGCTTCTGGTCGTGGCTTTAACGAATCAGAGCCATACAAGAAAATATTAAATCAAAATTTCCATCCAACAATAAAACCTATCAAACTCATGCAATATTTAATTAAGTTAGTAACTCCACCAAACGGCACTGTAATTGACCCTTTCATGGGATCGGGTTCGACAGGTGTTGCTGCAAAGGAATTAGGTTTTAATTTTATCGGGATTGAATTAAGCGAAGAGTATTTTGAAATAGCAAAACAAAGGATAAAACTATGATGAAAACGAATTTTAATACAATAAAAAAACTAAAAGAATTAGGCGTGTCTTATTACAAAGACATGTCTTTTGAGGTTGCTTTTACAAAAGAAATTGAAAAGCCAACTATTAAGAAAAAAGAGTTTAAACAAGATTCAACTCCAATAAATACTGTTGAGGACGACATCTTAAAAATAACTCAAAATATTAACATTCCACTTTTGCAAGACACTGTATAAGGACGTAACAAATGAGCAAAGCATGGTATTTAAAGCCACAAAAAACAAACATTCACGATGAAATATTTGAGACCGTTAGATCAATTCAAACTAATCAATCTCTTTTGAGAAAAAAGATTCAAAGAAATTTAGCTCTATACGGTGAGCGTACTCAAATGAGCTTTTCTAATTCAACTTATATCACAACTGATGACTTCAATGATCGAATGCAGTTCAATGTAACTCAATCGGCAATTGATACAATCTTTCAAAAGATAACTAAGAACAAACCTAGAATACAATTTTTAACCGAGGCAGGTTCTTGGGAAAATGAGCAGACAGCTAAGAAGTTAAATAAGTTTTTAGACGGTCAATTTTATAAAACAAACATCTACAATGAAATGCCTTTGGTGTTTAAAGAGGCCGAAATTGCTGGATCAGGTTTTTTAAAAGTGTATCGTGATGGCGAAGACATTAAAGCCGAGAAGTGTTTCATTGGTGAGATAGTTGTCGATGAGCTTGAAGCATTGTATGGAAAAACAAACACAATGTATCAAGTCAAACTCATGTCTCGTGAAGTGTTGCTTGAGCAGTTTCCAAAATTTAAAGACAAGTTATTTTTCACAGAACAATTTACTTATGTGAGTGGTGCAGATAGAAGCGTACAAAATCTATGGGTTATTGAGGCGTGGAGACTTCCAACTGACAAAGACAAAACTAACGGACGTCACGCAATCGTTGTTAACAATTGTACTTTGTTAGACGAGAAGTATAAAAAAGATTACTTTCCTTTTGTTAAGTTAGATTGGAAAAAGAAAACTCTAGGCTATATGGCAACTTCATTAGTTGACGAGGCTTATCAAATTCAACTTGAGATCACGAACGTATCTAGAAAGATGCAAGACTCTTTTAGACTTGTCTCAGTGCCTAGAACATTCTTAGAGCGCGGTAGTGACGTTTTAAAAACTCAATTAAATAATCAAATTGGTTCTATTGTGTGGTACGAGGGACAACCTCCAATATTTCAAACACCTCAAGCCGTTGACCCAATGCTTTTTCAATATCTACAATTTTTATTGCAAAAGTTTTATGATATCACTGGAGTTTCAGTCTTGTCGTCTCAATCACAAAAACCTGCAGGTTTAAACTCTGGCAAAGCTTTAAGAGAGTTTTCAGATATTGAGTCTGAAAGATTTTATAAATACGGCGAAGCTTATGAAACTGCTTTCATTGATGCTGCAAAAATCATGATTGATTATGCTCAAGACATTGCTAAAGAGGGCGGAGAATATTCTGTCATGGCAAAAGATAACGAAGCTTTTGAGTTAATTAAGTGGTCTGACATTGATTTAAAAGAAGATGAATATGTCATGCAACCTTATCCGACTTCATTCTTTTCTAAAACGCCTGCAGGTCAATTGCAAGATGCTATCGACATGATTGGTGCTGGTATGATCGACCAAAAAACAGCTATGAGAATTTTTGACTTCCCAGACGTGAAAGCAATTACAAAATATATGAATGCTCCTCAAGAGATTATTCATAAAATTATGGATTTCATGGTGTATAAAAATAAATATCAATCGCCTGAACCGTTCATGGATCTTGATTATGGAATCAACTATGCAACATCTTATTACAATGAGTGTCGAATGAGAAATGTCCCTGATGAAAGACTTGAGTTAGTTCGTACTTGGATTGCAAGTGCAGAGAAGTTAAAACAGCAAGTCGTTCAAGCTGCACAAGCTGAACAAATGCAAGCCCAAGCACAACAACAACCACAGCAAGCACAACAACCACAACAAGGAATGTAATTGTGGAATCAATCATTCAAGATGCAGTTAAACACGATGAACAACGTGAACTAGGCGTTGTTTATTATCTTAATACGACTTATGTCACTCGCGACGGTCTAGAGTGGTCTAAGTCTCACCCTTTTGTTAAAAACTTTGATCGCTTTATTAATTTTAATATCGTTGGGCACATCCCAATTCCTCCGCATTTTCATATCGCTATTCCTGATATGATTAATCAGCTTAAGCAAAAAAGAAAATTTGAGATTAAAAACTCTCATTTCAATGAGTGGTTTGTGGGCTACATATCGCCTACACCTTGCGTGGATAATTACGATGAAAAGAAATTACTTAAGCACACTGTCGAATTAGCAAAAGAATTTAGTTTATTCAGAGAACAAATCAACAAAGCTTCACTGCTTTAAAAAAAGGAAAGAACAATGTCAGATCAAACAATTGAAACGCCACAAATAGATGCAACAACTCAAACAACCGAGGCAACACCACAAGACACAAGCAAACCGAGTGCAGACTTAGATTTTGACTCGAAAGCTGCAGCCGAAAGATTTCAACGTCTTGCTACGCTTGAAAAAAAGAAGCTAGACGAAAAGCAAAAGTTTATTAGTGAAAAGCAAGCTTTTGAAAACGAAAGAAGTGAGCTTTTAAAGTACAAAGAAATGGTTGAAAAAATTAAAAAGAATGAACTAAGTGTTTTAGATGAGATCAATCCTGACTACTACACCGAAGCTACTAGGTATAAATTAAACAACTCAGAGCCAACTCTAGATCATCAATTGAAGTCTTTAGAGGATCGAATGGCCAAGATGTTTGAAGAAAAGCTCAAAGCCAAAGAGCAAGAATTTATCTCTCGTGATGAAGAAAATAAAAAACTTCAATCTCAAGCGATTAGAAATAATTGGGTTAAAGAAATTAATACTTATTTTAATAAAACAGATGAAATTAAATCTAAATATCCTTTAATGAGAGAAGTTGAAGGCTATGAAGAGACTATCTTAGAGGCAATCGAAAAGACTGGAGTGAGTGTCGACGAAGCGGCTGAAAAGATTGAAGCGTCAATCAAGCAAGAATTAAAGCAAAACTTTTTAAAACATAAAGAGTTAGGTCTTGAATGGTTATTAGATGAGTACGGCTTGAGCAAAGAACAGTTTGACAAGTTAACGCCTAAAGTGAAAAATGAAATTAAGACCGAGGCCATGAAGGCGGTAGGTGTAGAGGCTTCAAAAACTCTTAGCAATGTCCCTAATTCGATTTCTCACGAAACGCCGAGAACATTCAAATCAAAACAAGAGTCACTCGATGAAGTGGCAAAGTTAATAAAAATTAGAAAAGACACTTAATTAATCAAATTGGAAAAGAATTTCTTAAATAATCTTAAATAAAAATAATTTATAAAAAGGGGTTTCAAATGGCTATTGATATGACAAGTGCTGACTTTGCACTAAAAGAACATTACAAACAATTCACACCAAAGAACATGGTATATAAAAACAATCCTTTATATGCATTAATGTCTAAATATGAAAAATTCACTGGCGATGTAATGCCGATCCCGCAAATCTACGCAAATCCACAAAACAGATCTGCTACTTTTTCAAATGCTATTGCAGGAACTGGCAACTCTAAAGGTGTTAAGTTCAACTTAACTAGAGTACAAGATTATTCAATTGCTGAAATTTCTCATGAAGCAATGTTAGCTTCTGAAGACAACGCAGGTGCGTTTTTAAAACTTGCTACTATGGAAATCGACGGAGCTATCAACTCTTTAGGTCGTTCAACTGCGGTTGCAATGTATCGTGATGGAACTGGTACTATCGGTCGTATTTCAACTGGTTCAACTGTTGCTTCAACTGTTATCACTTTAGCAGATCCTAAAGACGTTGTTAACTTTGAAGTTGGTATGGTTATCGGTGCTTCATCTGCTTTAGGTTCTGGAGCAAGAACTGGTTCGGCTGCAATCACTGCTATCAACAGAAACACAGGAACTTTAACAACTGGTTCAAACTGGTCAACTCAAATCACTTCATTAGCAACTTCTGACTATTTATATGTTGCAGGTGACTTGAATAAAAAAGTGTCTGGTTTAGATGCATGGATTCCTTTAGCAGATCCAACATCAACAGCATTCTTTGGTGTTGATAGAACTGCGGATATCGTTCGTTTATCTGGCGTTAGAAAAAATGTTGTAGGTCTTCCTTTAGAAGAGGCTTTAACAGACGTTGTTGCGGCTGTATGCCAAGAAGGTGGTAGCCCAACTCATGCATTCATGAATCACATCAACTTTGCAGCTTTAGAAAAACAATTAGGTTCTAAAAAAATGTTAACTCGTGAAGATGTTAAGGGAACTGACATTGGTTTTGACGGGATTAAAGTTACTGGCTTAAAAGGTCCAGTTACTGTTTTACCTGATTTAAACTGTCAAAATGATAGATTCTATGTTTTAGATTTACCAACTTGGTCATTCAATTCATTAGGTCAATCACCTAATTTATTTGATGCAGATGGCACTAAAATGCTTCGTTCAACTTCTGCGGATAGCTTACAAGTGCGCGTAACTTCTTACGCACAAATCGGTTGTGAAGCAGTTGGTTTTAACGGTGTTGGACAAATCGCTTAATAATTAAATAAAATTTATTAAGGGAATGAGGTCGATCACAAGACTTTATTCCCTTTTTTATGAAAGGTTTAAAACATGGCAAATAGATCATTTTTTCAAACACAAAAAAGTTATGCTCGTGAATTAATTTGGGTTCCATTCACAATTTCAATCAACGCATCAAATGCAGTGACATCAATTGAAGACGGCGAAGGTGCTCCAGTGGCAACAGCTGCAAGAAGCGCGGCGGGAACGTATCAAATTACTTTTGTTGATTCGTTTCCTAAATTAGTTTCAGCTCAATTTTGTGTTGAGGCTGCGACTGCAATTGATAGAGTTGTTCAAATTTCTTCAATAGACTTATCAACTAAAGTTGTAACTATTAAAGAATTAGCAGGTGCAACGGCTACAGATGCAGGTGCAGCTCACAAAGTACATTGTTTAGTTTGTTTTTCTAACGTTTAAAAAAAGAGGTGTCGAATGGACAGAAAAAAATTATTATTTTCAGCGTTCGGCATTTCTGACAAGCCAGAAGTGCAAAAAGAACAAGATCCTGATTATTTTGAAATGGAATCTGAAAACATAGCAAAAGACATCATTAGAGCAATCGATAAAAAAGATGCTTTAGCTCTTAAAATTGCTTTAAAATCTTTTATTACATATTGCGAGTTAAAAGAAGACTTAACAGAAATGGAGTAGTCACATGGCTTCACTTGTTACGCTTGGGTCGTTAAAAACAAAATGTCGGCAACAAGCTGACATGGAATTTTCTACTTTCGTTTCTGATCAAGAACTCACCTCTTATATTAACGATTCATTAAAAGACTTATATGACTTGTTGGTACAAGCTGGTGAGTTTTATTTTGTGTCATCATACGAGTTTCAAACCTCTAGCGGTGTTGATAGTTATGCTTTACCGTCTGACTTTTATAAAGTGATCGGCGTTGATTATAGGCTTGGCACTGGCGAAGCTAGATCAATGATGAGAGCTAACTGGCAAGACAGGAATAAATATACTAACTTTCCATTTTTCAATACGACTCAGTACGCTTTTTATAAATACATGTTAGTCAACGATAGTTTAACTTTAATGCCTACACCTGGAGCGAGTGAAACGATTAAAGTTTGGTATGCTCCTTTGTTAGCTGACTTAGTTAATGACGCTGATACGGTTAACGTGATTAGTGGTTTTGACTCGTGGGTCATTGCAGATGTTTGCATCAAGATGCTTTCAAAAGAAGAGTCGGACATTCAACCATTTTTGTTAATGAAACAAGATTGCGAAAAAAGAATACAAAAAATGAAGCGTGATAGAATTCAAGGTGACACGTCTACAATTGCAGATGTGACAAATGGTTCAATTATGAATTCATACGGAATAGAGTTTTAACTGTGAAAACTTTTGAAACTCTCAAATCAGAGAATTTTGACATTTCTAAAGTGAGTGAGGATATAAAGAAAGTTTTAAATCCTCTCTCGCAAAATCCATTTTTAAATGGTCAATTATTAGAGGACGTTACACTTTCAGCTAGTTCAACTAATTCTATTGAGCATAAACTTGGTCGAAAGCTAAGATTTTGGTCAATCGTTCGTGGTCCAGTTGTTAGTTCAACCAATGTTTTTCAAAATACAAATTGGACTCAATATACTCCAACTTTCAATAATTTTACTGTTGGAAATGGCACAGTTAGATTTTTTTACAAAATAGAAAATGACAGTTTACAAATAAAAGGTCGAATTGCGCTTGGATCAACATCTAGTGTGACTGGACAATTTCTTTGCAACTTTATTCCTGTTGCAGGAATGACTATCGATATAACAAAGACACCATATAGTACAATTGGGTATCAACGAATTGGATATGCTTCTATATATGATGCAGGAGTGACTTCTATAATGGAAATTCTCCAAAACGCTACAAGCTTAACTCAATTTTATATCGCTGGTAAAAATGGAACTACAGTCATCGATCCATTAAACAATGCTTCTTTTGCTTGGAATGCTGGAGATGAAATAATTATTTCATTTTTAGAGATCCCTATAACAGGGTATCAAACTTATATTCCAAAAGATGTTTGGGAAGTCTCTAGTGACTTCCCTGAAAAATTCTTAAATTTAAAATCAACAACTGACTGCACAGTCAGTCTTTACGTGGGGTAAAAAATGGCAACACCTTTAATGAATTTAAACTTGCCTTCGGTCGGTGTGACAATCGGTCCAGCTTGGGCAACACAATTAAACACAGCTATAGAGATAATCGATTCACATGATCACACTCCAGGCAATGGTTCTTTAATCCCTACGAGTGGATTAAATATCAATGCAGACTTATCAATTAATACACAAAATTTGTTGAGTGTTAAATCAACTAGATTTAGTTCTCAAGGTGCAGTGTTAAGCGGAACTTCTGATAAAGAGTGTGTTTATTCTGTGGGAGGTGCTCTATATTATAATAATTCTACTGGGGCGGCCGTTCAAATTACTTCAGGCTCTGGTCTTAATTTAGCATCGATAGGAACTATTGGCGGTGACTATGGCGGTGTTGGTGTAACTGCATCAGTTACTTACAACGACACTGCAAAGACTTATTCTTTTTTGCAAGCTACAAATTCAACCGCAAAAATGTCTATGGCCGATGTTGCAATATACGAAGCTGCAACTGCTACAAACGCAGTAACAATCAAATCGCCAAGTGCATTGGGATCTAGCTACTCGATCACATTGCCTAGTGCTCTACAAGCTTACACTGGTTTAGTCAGAATGACTTCTGCAGGTGTGTTGCAGAATGATGTTCAGCCTGATGCGAGTACGATTGAAATTTCAGGTTCGTCACTTCAAATCAAAGATAGTGGAGTTACTACTGCGAAAATAAACGACTTAGCTGTGACAACGGCAAAAATAAACGACTTAGCTGTGACAAATGAAAAGAGAACAGCTTTAAATTATGTTAAATCATTATCTAGCGGATTATTTTCAACTTCATCAACATCATATGTTGATGTTACTAACTTAAGTATAACAATAACAACCATTGGAA
>JACCDV010167310.1_pt1 | contig 11023 bp, 7 predicted proteins | sample 7446131 | NCBI WGS metagenome assembly JACCDV01 (sample SAMN15323448, study PRJNA562643) | freshwater metagenome | isolation source: river surface water | place: USA:Blue River Watershed | collected 2017-08-17
AGCTCCTGAAAACGGGTGCTCACTCTGGAAATTTCTTGGCAAAGTTGCGCTTGATCAAAACGAATCGCTTTGCCAGCATTTTTGCCAAACTGGGGTCTTAACATCACATCACTCTCACCAACATCTTGGACCCAATAGCTGTGATCGTAGGTGTGACTACCAAAGCGATGGCCCTCTTGAAGTCTGGCTTGCCAATACCCCTTCCATGAATCATCCAACGAATAGCCGCCCTGTTTGGTTTTCTCATTGGCTAAGAAGAAAGTGGCTTTAATGTTCTGTTGCTTGAGTACTTGGGCAATGTACTCGGCAACCGCCATATTGCCAGTATCAAACGTGAGGTAAGCCGTATTTTTACAAGCACTGGATTGTGCAGACACGACTTGGCTCAAGAGAATGCATGCGATGATGAGTGGATACCGAATCATGCGCATGCGAGACACCCTACTCCCACTTAGCGCGGGGATAGAAAAAGACACCGTGTGGAGAGCGCCCCACCGGAATCACATCAATCAGCTTCATCGAGGGCACATCGATCACACCCACTCGTTTTGAGAAGCGCAGGGTGACCCATAAGGTTTTACCATCAGGCGTCAACTCCATATCGTCCGGTCCTGCGGGAAGTCCCGTGATATCCCCGATCTTCTCAAGCGTTTGCATATTCAAAAGGCTAATCGAGTTCGCTACACGATTGGTGACAAACACATGCTTCTTGTCACCCATTGGCCGAAAGTTATGCGCTCCGTTACCTGTCTTGATACGTTTAATCTCTTTTTGGTTGCGCCAATCAATCACCTGCACATAATCTGCCCCAGTAATGCCGACTAATAAGTACTGATCATTGGGCGTCATCCACAAGCCGGCAGGAACCGGTCCGGTGCGCATCCGCCAGACGATCACCTGCTTATCCAAATCAATCGCCACTACCTCAGCCGAATCTTGCAAGGTCACAAATGCCAGTTTGCTATCGGCAGTAAACGCGATGTGACTAGGGGTCTTGGCTGCAGGAATTGATTTAGCCAACTTAAAGTCGGCACCATTGGCAGCGTAGACATCAACACGGTCTAAACGATTGGCAGCCGCCACAAACCATTTATTGTTAGGCGAATAGCCAATCTGATAAGGATCGATAATTTTTGGGATCCGTCCAGTAATCTCACCGGTTAATGGATTCAGCAAGGCAATGTCATCGCCCACCGCATTGGCGACCAAGAGAGTTTTCTCATCCGGGGTCATCATCAAATGATGCGGCTCTTTGCCAACATAAAAGGTTTTGGTCACCTTGCGCGTTTGCATATCGATGAGGCTCACGGTTGCCTCACCAGAGTTCAACACAATTGCGAGTTTGGGTTCAGTGGGGGCGGCAAGTGCGACTGAAATCCATAGCAGCGAGGCTGCTGCAATGGTTGAGATTCGTTGAATAATTTGCATAGCGTGATTGTAAGGCCCTACTTGCCGCATCCAAAGTGACCAAAGGCCTAAGAACTCTGGGCTTATTAGCGCAGACTGGCTAAGACCTTTTCGAGGCGCTTGACCGACATTGGCATAGGGGTCTTGAGTTCTTGGGCAAATAAGGCAACCCGTAACTCCTCAAGCTGCCACCGGAACTCACGCAAGCGCGCATCGTGCTCATCATTCATTCCAGCCATGCTTTTACTCTCTTGCATCATCCTCTGCCAAGGCCTTGCAACGGACTCCCAATCGCGCTGGTTTTGAGCGTCGCGGCTAGCATTACTACGCAGTTTTTCAATCCTTAGCCCAATGGCCTTCAGGTAGCGTGGTATGTGCACCAAATGCTCATAAGGTATTTGCTTCACAAACTGCGCATGAATCAATCCCTGCAATTGCGAGCGCATGTCTTCATAGGCGCTACTTGATAAGGCTTTGGCAGCAATTAATTTCTTATGCAACTCGGCATACTCTTGCAGGCTGGTTAACACGTGTTTCGCGATCTCACCAGCAATGAGCATGAGGCGGGGTTTGCCTTGTTTTAGTGATTCTTCAAACTGCGCTTTGTTGGTGGGATATTGGTTTTGCAACATGGCACGCTCAATCGCCATCATGCCAATGTTCTCAATGAGCTCCTCGACTGATCCTAATTGAATAAAGAGTAAACCGATGTCACGCGCATGCGGTAATTGTTTATGCAAACCCTTGGTATGCTCTTTTAAGACCAGGCTATATAGTCGGCATAAACCCTGGCGGTGGATTCGTTTCGCCTCCGCTGGGTCATCAAATACCTCCAGCTCTACCGCTGTCTTACGATCCACTAATGCCGGATAGCCCTGGATGGTTTGGTTTCCACGTGTCATGGTGACGGTCTGCGCTAGCTCACCAAAATCCCAAGCCTGATAACTGCCCTTCTGAATGAGTAATGCCTGTGCTTGATCCGTTTGTACCGTTCTTATATTGGCATCAGCAAGGCTCTGGAAGGCGTCACGCGCTATCGCACCATACTCGCTACGTAAGCGATTTAAGTTACGCTCTAACTCTAGCTGTCGACCATGCTCATCGATTAAACGGAAGTTCATGAAACAATGGACCGGCAAGGTCTCGAGTCGAAAGTCGGTACGCTTGACCTCAATTGGATTCTGGTCACGGATATAGCGCATCAGCCGATCAATTAAATCCCCCTTCCCAAAACTGTTGCTGTCTAAGTGTTCTTGAACAAATTGTTTAGCACTCTCTGGCAATGGGATGCAATGACGACGAATCTTTTGTGGCAAGGACTTCAGAAGTAGCTGGACTTTCTCAACACAGAGGCCTGGCACGAGCCACTCCGCTTGAATCGCATCGACCTGATTCAGAACGGTGATGGGTACGATCAAGGTAATGCCATCTTTGGGACTACCCGGTTCAAAGTGATAGCTAGTTTGCAAGCTCACACCATTCATGACGATTGTTTTGGGGTAGCGGTCAGCGCTAATACCTGCAGCTTCGTGGCGCATCAGGTCTGATTTCTGGAGACGCAGACTCTGGTCTTTTTGTTCCAGTTTGGCACGATCCTCCTCAAGCCAGGCTTGGAGACCGCTGCGACTATAGACCGTTTCTGGAATTCGTTCGCGATAGAACGCACACAGCAACTCATCGTCCACTAATACATCAGGGCGGCGTGAGCGATGTTCTAGCGCCTCCACTTCCCGAATCATTTGACGGTTGTGCCAAAAGAAGGCAAATAATTTACCGTAACGACGTTTTGCTTCCGCTTGGGTCTCACGCTCCAAAGCTGGGGTGTCGACCTTACCAAACATCTCCCCTTCGACTAAGGCTTTCTGAATAAACAAGGCGTGCGCCTCCCTTGCATCGTGCGGCGCATAAGCCACTCGTCGACCATGGTAGACGGGTAAGCCATACAGTGTGGCTCGCTCAAAGGCTAAGACCTCGCCGCGTTCCTTATCCCAAAAGGGATCGCTCAATGATTTCACCAAACGATGTTTGGCAACTCGCTCAATCCATTGAGGCTCGATCTTGGCTAAGGTTCTCGCGTATAAGCGAGTGGTCTCTTGAATCTCACCCGCCACAAACCATGCGCCCACTTTTTTACCCAGGCTCGATCCCGGCCAAATGAATAAACGAATACCCCGAGCCCCGAGATAGTCACCGGCTTTATTGCCCCGTTGATCACTTGCATCTTCGTCGCGCTTGCCAATATAACCAAGAAGCCCAGTAAGAAGAGCTGTATGGATTTGCTCATAGGTTGCTGGGGTTTGATTCTCTTTCCAACCCTTCTCCGCCAGCAAGACATGTAATTGCCCATGCACATCGCGCCATTCTCGAAGACGCCTAGGCGAAAGAAAGAGGCTGCGGCATTGATTCTCCAGCTGGCGATTACTTTGCTTGTGTTTCAGAGCCTCTTGATACCAGTTCCATAGTTTCACGAACGAGAGGAACTCAGAACGCTCATCAGCAAATTGCAAATGGGCTTGATCAGCGGCACTGGCAAACTCCAGCGGCCGCTCCCGCGGATCTTGACAGGCCATGGCTGCAGCAATGATGGTGAGTTCTTTGAGTGCCTGCTGCTCACGCGCAGCGAGCAAGATCCGCCCGATACGAGGATCTAAGGGTAGCTCAGCGAGAGCCTTGCCAATCGCGCTGAGTTGAACACGGTGTTGACCCTGTACATCTGGCTCGGCTGCGTTCTCAATCGCACCCAGCTCCTCTAAGAGCTGCATGCCATCCACAATCGCCCGGCCCAAGGGTTTATCAATGAAGGGAAATTGAGCAATATTGGGTAGGCGCAATGCCGCCATTCGTAAGATCACGGCAGCGAGTGAGCTGCGCAAGATCTCTGGGTCGGTATACGCGGCGCGCGCTTGGTAATCCACTTCACTATAGAGGCGAATGCAGATACCGTCGGCTACCCGGCCACAACGACCCGCACGTTGGTTCGCTGCAGCCTGAGAGATCGGCTCCACTTGAAGCTGTTCAACCTTATTCCTATAGGAGTAACGCTTCACGCGCGCTAATCCTGAGTCAATCACATACCGAATGTTCGGCACGGTCAAGGAGGTCTCGGCCACATTGGTTGCCAACACAATCCGGCGGCCATTGCCGCTTTGGAATACGCGCTCTTGCTCACTCACTGCCTGCCGTGCGAATAGGCTCAGGATCTCTGGATGAAAACGCTGTTGTAAAAATGGGTCTTTGCGTAAGGCTTCAGCACACTCCCGAATCTCCCGCTCACCCGGCAAAAATACCAGGACATCGCCAGCCCCTGCGGCACCCTCACGCCACACATCGCCAATTGCTTTGCAAACCGCTTCGGGGATTTCAAGAGCCTCCTTTTGACCATCAACTTGCAATGGGGCATAACGTTGCTCCACAGGAAAGAGTCGACCACTCACCTCAATCACCGGAGCAGCTTGACCATGGATTGCAAAGTGGTTGGCAAACCGTTGGGCATCGATCGTTGCTGAGGTGATGATGAGTTTGAGATCGGGTCGCTTCGCAATTAGTTGTTTTAAGTAACCCAATAAGAAATCAATATTGAGACTGCGCTCATGGGCCTCATCAATGATGATGGTGTCGTACTTTTTTAGGAGAGGATCAGCCTGGGTCTCCGCCAACAAAATCCCATCGGTCATTAATTTGATCGATGCTTGGCTACTGGTGTGATCGGCAAAGCGCACCTGATAGCCCACGTCTTCACCCAAAGGTGTACCCAGCTCTTGGGCAATTCGTTTGGCGGTACTTGTGGCGGCAATACGACGCGGCTGCGTATGACCGATTAGTCCACCCTGATGGATTTTGCCTCGGCCCAAAGCTAGGCATATTTTGGGGAGCTGGGTGGTTTTGCCTGAACCCGTTTCTCCGCACACAATGATCACAGGGCTTGCCAGTAAGGCTTTGGCGATCACCTCGCGCTGCGAGGAGACCGGCAAACTCTCTGGGAAGGTGATGGGCTTATCCCGCAATGGATGCCAAACGATCGCACTCGACTCGCTCATGGTCTAGCCCTAAGCGTGGTTTGTAGGGATTGGCATCCATGATTTATTTGGTATCTACGCGCTTGCACCCTATAATTTTCGCATTATGTCCGCGCTTCCATCTTCCTCCCATTCCGCTCACTTTCCCTTCGTTGGCTGGCTACGCGAGGTAGCGCCCTATATCCACGCCTTTCGTGAGAAAACCTTTGTCATTGCCTTTGCTGGTGAACTTGCCCAAGACTTCGATCAACTCGAGAACCTAATTGAGGACATTGCCATGTTGCATGCCATGGGTATGCGCATCGTCCTGGTTCATGGTATTCGTCCCCAAATCGATGAGCAGCTCTCCTTGCGTAAGATCAAGAGCAAGTTTGGTAAGGGCCACATGAGCAGTTATCGGATTACCGATGCTCCCGCTCTTGAGTGTGTCAAAGAGGCGGCTGGTGAACTGCGTCTGGATATTGAAGCTGCGTTTAGTCGCGGTTTACCCAATACCCCCATGGCGGGCTCACGCATCTCAGTAATCTCGGGCAACTTTATTACGGCCATGCCGATTGGTGTGGTTGATGGAATCGATTACCTTCTCACTGGGCTTGTCCGTAAAGTCGACTCCGAATCGATTCGGATGTCCCTCAATAGCGGTAAGTTGGTATTACTCTCACCGCTTGGGTTCTCACCCACCGGTCAGGCATTTAACTTATCGTTTGAAGATGTGGCTGCCGCTACTGCTGCAGCTCTGAAAGCCGATAAGCTGATGTTCTTAACGCCATTCCCAGGGTTGCAAGATGAGGAAGGTCAACTAGTTACTGAGCTCTCGATTGCCCAACTGCAGCACTATCTCCAGCTCTACCCTGATCTACCGAGCAATATGCGCAACTTCTTAAACACGGCCATGCGCGCGGTGCGCTCTGGTGTGAGCCGTGCGCATTTCTTACCCTGCGATCGGGATGGTGTTTTACTCGAAGAATTGTTCACACACGATGGAGTAGGCATGATGCTGGCCGCCTCCGATATTGAGAACCTGCGTGAGGCAACGCAAGATGATGTGGGTGGTATTTTGCAACTCACACTGCCACTCGAAGCAGAGGGCATTTTGGCTGCGCGTGGTCAGGACGTGATCGAGCGCGATATCGCCAGGTTCTCGGTCATCGAGCACGATAAGGTCTTATTTGGTTGCGCCGCCCTCTTTCCGTTTCCGAATGGTGTGGGTGAGCTTGCTTGCCTAGTGGTCGACCCCAACTCCCAGGGTTCGGGTGATGGTGAGCGGCTATTAAAACGCATTGAAGCACGCGCCAAGCAAGAAGGCATTAACAAATTATTTGTTTTGACAACCCGTACGGAGCACTGGTTCCTCAAGCGCGGCTTTGTGCGTGCCACCGTTGACGATCTTCCAGAAGAGCGTAAGCAGATCTACAACTGGGATCGCAAATCCATGGTGCTCACCAAGAAGATTTAATCCCCCGCATTTTGAGGTGCAATACCAACTCAGGTATGAGTGCCTATAATCAAAGCAATTAGTTCAATCGAGGTTGATATGGCACGAATGGTTCAATGTATTAAGCTCAATAAAGAAGCCGAGGGCTTAGATTTTGCTCCCCTACCTGGCGATCTTGGTAAAAAGATCTGGAATCAGGTATCTAAAGAGGCTTGGGCTGGATGGCTAAAGCACCAGACCATGCTCATTAATGAGAACCGCCTCAATATGGCCGATCCCCGAGCCCGCCAATACCTTCTCAAGCAGGTCGAGAAGTATTTCTTTGAAGGTGGCGCCGATATGGCTAGTGGCTATGTACCACCTACGCAGTAGTTGCGCTTAGCTAAATCGAAGAGTTTCTACGGTTTCCTCTTTACCCAAAAGCAATACATCTGCCTTACGTTTGGCAAAGAGTCCTACACTAATTACGCCTGGGATTTGATTAATCGCCTCCTCAAGAGTGATCGGATCTTCAATGGATAAGCCATGGATATCTAAGATCCAAGCCTTGTTATCGGTGAGATACGGTTGACCTTCGGCTTTACCGGATTTGATCAGTCTTAATTGAGCTTGCCCACCAAATAGGGCAAGGGCTTTGGTAACCGCCGTTTGTGCAAGGGGAATAATCTCAACTGGGAGAGGAAAGGAACCTAGCTGCTGCACCAGTTTGGTCTCATCGCAAATGCAGATAAAGTCTTGGGCCATGCTAGCAATAATCTTCTCGCGGGTTAGAGCGCCACCACCACCTTTGATCATATGACCCTGCGGATTAATTTCATCGGCACCATCCACATAAATCGGCATGGGGTAGGATTGGTTTGCAATCGCATCAGGTAATTGATTAGCATCCACCACATGAAAGCCTAATTTGAGCAAACGCTCAGTGCTTGCCAGTGAACTTGAGATCACTCCCGCAAAATGATCGCGGTGTGGTGCGAGTAGATCAATAAACCAGTTAGCGGTTGAGCCAGTCCCGATCCCCAAATACTGACCCTTGGGCATAGCCCCAATGACATAGTCTTTGGCAGCTTGGGCAACGCGTTTTTTGAGGTCGTCTTGGTTCATAAACGCAATGATACAGAAGGATATTCGCTATCATATGCCATTACCTTATGGACACATTAGCCCAACTCAAACGCTATACCACCGTGGTTGCTGATACTGGCGACTTTGAGCGCATGCGCGCCTTTGCTCCGCAAGATGCAACCACTAATCCATCGCTCATTCTCAAGGCGGTCTTGCTGCCAGAGTATCAAGCCTTGGTTGCATCGGTGCAGCGTGATCATCCCAACGCCTCCCCTGCCCAATTAATTGATCGGATCTTGGTGGCGTTTGGGGTTGAGATACTGCGCATTGTGCCGGGTCGGGTCTCAACCGAAGTCGATGCACGTCTGTCATTTGATACCGCTGCCACCATTGCGAAGGCCAAAGAGATCATGGCGCTCTACGCGGCAATGGGCATCCCCCGCGAGCGGGTTTTAATCAAACTTGCTAGCACCTGGGAGAGCATTATGGCGGCTCGTGAGCTTGAGCAAGAAGGTATTCATTGCAATATGACTCTGCTTTTTTCGGTGGTGCAAGCAGTTGCGTGTGCGGATGCTAAGGCTCGATTAATTTCTCCATTTGTGGGACGCATTAGTGATTGGTATAAGAAGTCTTTGGGCGATCAATGGTCTCTCGAGCAGTTCGGGGGCGCCAACGACCCCGGGGTGCAATCGGTGCGCAGCATCTATACCTATTACAAACACTTTGAGATTGAAACCGAGATCATGGGGGCAAGCTTTCGTAATACCAGTCAGATCTTAGAGCTTGCGGGTTGCGATCTACTGACCATTAGCCCCGAACTCTTAGCTGAGCTGCAAGCCAGTACCGAGCCAGTGAGCCCGAAATTACTGCTTAGGGATGCTAAATCAGCCAATGTGGAACGCTTGAACTTGGATCAAGCTAGATTTGGGAAGCTCTTGGCAGAGAACGCCATGGCCTCCGAGAAACTCCAGGAAGGTATTCAGGCCTTTTGTGCCGATATCGAGAAACTCGAGGCCTTGCTAATTCGTTGATCACTTCTTCGGTGATTTAGCTTGTGCGCGTTGGCGGCGCGCCTCATACAGTGTCACACCAGTAGCCACGGAGACGTTCAAACTCTCGACCGCCCCTTGCATCGGAATATGCACCAATTGATCACAGGTCTCGCGGGTTAAGCGCCGCATACCCTCACCTTCTGCACCCATGACGATCGCAGTGGGTCCCTTAAGATCAACATCGTAAATCGATTCCTGGGCCTCATCATCAGTACCAATGATCCAAATTCCAAGCTCTTGCATCTCGCGCATGGTTCTTGCAAGATTGGTCACCGTAATAATTGGGATTACCTCGGCAGCGCCACTGGCGACCTTACTCGCGGTGGCATTGATGCTGGCTGAGCGATCTTTAGGAACGATCACACCATGTACCCCCGCACCATCGGCTGCACGCAGGCAAGCGCCTAAGTTATGAGGATCCGTAATACCATCGAGTACTAAGAGTAAGGGTGGATCACTTTTAGCATCTAAGCTATCTAATAGTTCTGGCAAGGTTCTTGCTACAGAGATGCCCTCTGCCATCGCCACAATCCCCTGATGACGATCATGGCCAGCAAGATTATGTAAGCGCTCGGCATTAGCGGTGTACAAACGCTTCCCCAAGATGGGTTCTGCTTGCTTAATGAAGTCCGCCATCCGACGATCGCGTCTAGCAGGATCGTAGTACACCGACTGAATACTCTGGGGATCAACCCGCAAACGCGTCTGCACCGCATGAAATCCCAAGAGCAACTGCTTCATTTGCGTTTGCCCTTATGACTCTTACGACCACTTCCCTGACCCATCGATGGCTGACGTGCAGTCTTACCCGTTTTTGCCTTTGATTTCTTACTCGCGGTTGTGGTCTCGCGCTTAGGCGCTTTCTCGGCAGGACGGGTTTTCTTGTGGGCCGCTTTCTTAGAGGGGCGACCTGAGTCATTGGCCAAGACCGCTGATTTAAATCGTGCGCCATCGCGCTCATTGCTGCCATTGGCTTTCACGAGGCTGAACTCAATCTTGCGAGCATCGAGATCCACTCGACTCACTAAGACATGCAAGCGATCACCAATTCGATACCGAATGCCGGTGCGCTCACCTCGTAACTCTTGGCGGGCTTCATCATATTGGTAATAATCGCCCCCTAATTCAGTAACGTGGACCATGCCTTCCACGAATAAACTCTCAAGTTGCACAAAGAGGCCAAAGTTAGCCACCCCGGTAATCGTGCCCGCATACTCTTGACCCAAATGGTCACGCATGTAATAACACTTCAGCCAAGCCTCCACATCGCGCGAGGCCTCATCCGCGCGGCGCTCGTTGGCAGAGCAATGGACTCCAAACTGAGCCCAGACGGCGAGCGCCGCACCCTCTTTGGATCCCTTGGTGTTAGCTCCGCGCTTACTCTTTGCCTTAGTATCCTGCTGTGACTGCTTCACAGCAGCGGCATTGGCACGACCTTGTCCCTTACGAGGCATCGTGAGGTTCATGGGCACATCCTCTGGTAAATGCGGATGGTAGGCTTTTTTACTCAAGATCGCTTTGATGGAGCGATGCACTAAGAGATCAGGATAGCGCCGGATCGGGCTAGTAAAGTGAGCATACGCAGGATATGACAGACCAAAGTGGCCCTCGTTCTCTGGTTGGTAAATGGCTTGTTGCATCGACCGCAAAATCAACATCTGCAGGGTGCTAGCATCAGGCCGGCCCTTGATCTCTTTCATGAGCTTGGCAAAATCTTTAGGGTGAGGCTTCTCGCTTCCGGTTAGATGTAAGCCAGTGGTTCGCAACACCTGCTTGAGGGTCTGCACTTTCTCGACCGAGGGTTCGCCGTGCACTCGAAAGAGACTGAGATGCTCATGCTTTTGTAGAAAATTAGCAGCACAGACATTTGCAGTCAGCATACACTCTTCAATCAGACGATGAGCATCGTTGCGTAATCGAGGCTCAATACGCAAGATCTTACCGAGCTCATTACTAATGATCTGGGTCTCAACGGTCTCAAAATCAATCGCGCCTCGCTTCTCACGGGCGGCAAATAATATTTTGTAGAGTTGGTAGAGGTGGTTTAG
>JACCDV010271298.1_pt1 | contig 11023 bp, 6 predicted proteins | sample 7446131 | NCBI WGS metagenome assembly JACCDV01 (sample SAMN15323448, study PRJNA562643) | freshwater metagenome | isolation source: river surface water | place: USA:Blue River Watershed | collected 2017-08-17
CGCCAATGGCGGCTTGAAGGTCAGCCCGGTGGTGATCAGCAAGATCACCGATGGCGCGGGCAAGGTGGTGTTCGAGGCCACACCCAAGGTGCTCGATGAAAGCGACCGAGTGATCCCGGCTCGCAACGCTTTCGTGACCGGCACGCTGCTCAACGAGGTGGCGCGCTCCGGCACGGCCGCCAAGGCCCAGGCACTGCTGCGCCGACCTGACCTGTACGGCAAGACAGGCACCACCAACGACGTGTACGACGCCTGGTTCGCGGGCTTTCAGCCGCGCCGCGTGGCCGTGGTCTGGCTGGGCTACGACACGCCGCGCAGCCTGGGCACACACGCCTCGGGCTCGTCGCTGGCCCTGCCGGCCTGGATCCAGTACATGGGCACGGCACTGGCCAAGGAGCCCGTGGCCGAGATGCCGGTGCCCGAAGGCGTGGTGCGCACCGAAGCAGGCTGGCGCTACAGCGAGTGGGCCGAGGGCGGTTTCCTGCAAGAGCTGGGCGTGGACGACGAGCCCATCGACCCGAGCCTGATCCCACGGCCGCCCGAACCCGGCGCCGAGCCGAGCACGGAGGACAAGCTCAGGGGCTTCCTGGAGCGGCTGTTCGGGCGCTGAGGCCTAAGCCCACAGGCCCAGGCTGCGCGCCGTGAGCCACAGCCGGCAGTCGAATTCCCACTGGTGGTAGTGCGGCGCCATGTGCGTGCACAGGCCGTAGAAGGCCTTGTCGTGCTCGCGCTCTTTGAGGTGGGCGAGCTCGTGCACGACGATCATCTCCAGGAACTCGGGCGGCGCTTCGCGGAACAGGCTGGCCACGCGGATCTCGCGCTTGGCCTTGAGCTGGCCGCCCTGCACGCGCGAGACGCGGGTGTGCGTGCCCAGCGCGTGCTGGATCACCTGCAACTTGCTGTCATAGGCGACCTTGCTGAGGGGCGCGGCGCCGCGCAGGTAGCGGGCCTTGCGCTCCATGACGTGGTCGTAGAGCGCCTTGTCGGTGCGCACTTCGTGCACCTCGGGGTAGCGCTGGCGCAGCACCTCGCCCAGCTTGCCAGCATCGATCAAGCCCTGCACCTGCTGCAGCAGCGCTGGCGGGTAGCCACCCAGGTAGCTCAGGGCCTTCAATGAAGGGTTGAGGGGCACGGACTGCGCGCGTTCCCCACCAGATCCATCAGGGCGCGATTTGCTCGGCATAGTCGTACAGCGCGCTCAGGATGTCCTGCGCCCGCTCGTCGTCCTCGCCACGCTCTTCCATCAGCTGGTCAATGCGCTCGAAGAACGCCGACAGGGTGAAGCCACCGCCCTGCCCCTCGTGCAGGCGCGCGCTGCGCAGCTCGTGCCAGCGGGCTTGCTCTTCGTCGCTCAAGGTGTCGGGGAAGTTGCGCGCGCGGTAGCGAAAGAAGATCTCTTCCAGGCGCTCGTCGGCGAAGGCCGGGTGCTTGTCGGCCAGGGCCTCAGGCGAGAGGCCACGCAGGCGCTGCAGCTGGCGGCGGTCGTCGTTGCCGACGAAGCCACCGTACAGGTCTTCGTCCACGTCCGCCGGGGCCGCCCCGGCCGTGCGCTCGGGGCGCGAAAACACCTCGGCCCAGATGCCGTCCATGCGGCTGCCTTGCGCCGCGGCGAGCTCGGCGTGCTTCATGGCCTGCTCGACGTCGATGCCCCACTTGGCGCGCAACTCCGGCGTGAGGATCTTCAGGTTGCCGAGCACCACGGGCGACTTGTTGATGTGGATGCTCTTGAGCGGCAGGCGGGTGACACCTTCGGGCAGGTCGGCCGCTTTCGTGAACATGCGCAGGCGGATGTCGGCCACGTTCAGGCCAAACAGTTCGGCCGGGTCGTGCGCCAGGTCCCACACCAGGATCTCGTTCTTGTTGCTGGGGTGCTGGGCCAGCGGCCACACCAGGGCCATGCAGCCGCGCTCGTGGCCGTACATGCCCGAGATGTGAACGAAAGGCTTCCAGCCGGCACGCGGTTTGTCCAGGCCCGCTTCGGCGAGCACCGCGTCCTTCTTGCGCAGCTTCAGGCAGAAGTCCCACAGCTTGGGCTGGTGCTGCTTGATGAGGCGGGCCAGGGCCACGGTGGCGCGCACGTCGGACAGCGCATCGTGCGCCGCTTCGTGGGCCAGGCCGTTGGCGGCGGTCAGGTGTTCGAGCTTGAAGGAGGGACGCCCATCTTCGTGCTTGGGCCAGGTGATGCCGTCGGGGCGCAACGCCCAGGTGCAGCGCACCACGTCGAGCAGGTCCCAGCGGCCACAGCCGTTCTGCCACTCGCGCCCGTACGGGTCGATCAGGTTGCGCCAGAACAGGTGGCGCGTGACCTCGTCGTCGAAGCGAATGGTGTTGTAGCCCACGCCGACCGTGCCCGGCTGCGCCAGCTCACGCTCGATGGCGTCGGCAAACACATGCTCCGGCACACCCTGCTCCAGGCACTGCTGCGGCAGGATGCCGGTGAGCAGGCAGGACTCCGGGTCAGGCAGGTAGTCGGGCGCGGGCTGGCAGAACTGCATCAGCGGCTCGCCCACCTCGTTGAGGTCGGCATCGGTGCGCACCCCCGCGAACTGCGAGGGGCGGTCGCGGCGCGGCACGCGGCCGAAGGTTTCGTAGTCGTGCCAGTAGAAGGTGAAGTCGGCGCTCATGGGTGGAGGGGCAGGCGCCGCGATCAGCGCTTGCGCACCACCACCGAGCCGACCGAGTAGCCGGCGCCGAAGGAGCAGATCACGCCCAGGTCGCCCGACTTCAGGTCGGCGCGGTGCGAGTGGAAGGCGATGATGGAGCCGGCCGACGAGGTGTTGGCGTACTCGTCGAGGATCAGCGGGGCGATCTCAGGCGTGACTTCCGCACCGATGAGCTTCTTGACGATGAGCTGGTTCATCGACAGGTTGGCCTGGTGCAGCCAGAAGCGGCGCACGTCGGAAGGTTGCACGCTCAGCTTGCCCAGCTGGGTCTCGATGTGGGCGGCGGCGATGGGCACCACTTCCTTGAACACCTTGCGGCCTTCCTGGCGGAAGGTCTTGTCGCGGGCGTTCGGGTCGCTGTCTTCGCTGCGGTTGAGGTAGCCGAAGTTGTTGCGGATGTTGTTGGAGAACTGCGTGGCCAGCTGCGAGCCCAGCACTTCCCACTGGTCGGCCGAGGTGGCCGTGTCAGCGAGCTCGACCACGGTGGCCGTGGCCACGTCGCCGAAGATGAAGTGGCAGTCGCGGTCCTTCCACTCCTGGTGGCCGGAGGTGATCTCGGGGTTGATGACCAGCACGCACTTGGCCGAGCCCGAACGCACGGCGTTGACCGCCTGCTCCAGGCCGAAGGTGGCGGCCGAGCAGGCCACGTTCATGTCGAAGGCGTAGCCGCCTGCGCCGATGGCGGCCTGAATCTCGATGGCGATGGCGGGGTAAGCGCGCTGCAGGTTGGAGCAGGCGCAGATCACGCCGTCCACGTCAGCGCCCGTCTTGCCGGCGGCGGCCAGGGCCTTCTTGGCGGCTTCGACACCGATTTCCGCGAGCATGGAGAGCTGCTCGTCGCTGCGCTCCTGAAAGCGTGGGTGCATGCGAGACGGGTCCAGGATGCCGGACTTCTCCATCACGTAGCGCTGCTTGATGCCCGACGCTTTCTCGATGAACTCGGCACTCGAATGCACCAGCGGCTGCACCGTGCCAGCCTCGATGGCGGCGGCGTTCTCGGCGTTGAAGCGGTCAACGTAGGCATTGAAGGCCTCGACCAGCTCGGCGTTGGTGATGGTGTGCGGCGGCTGGAACAGACCGGTTCCGCTGATGACAACTGCGCTCATGGGTTCTCTCGCACGTCTGGCTCGGAGGAAAACAGGGATTTTGCCACCTTTCACCAAGCCGAGCACCTGCGGCAGTCCGCAGCCCGGGGAGCGCCGCTCGGGGCAAGCCCCTGATGCAGCGTTGCACAATGCGGTCACAATCTGGCACAAACGGCGGGCGCAAGACCTGACCGCAGGCGCTCATCGGCACAGCCGGGCGACCTTCACAAATCGGATGGAAGACGGGATGGCAGAGAAAAACATCGAAGCCCCACGTGCCCTGGACCGCCTCAAAGCGCGCCTGCTGCGCGCCTCGGTGGTTTGGTTGCTGCTTTGCCTTGCCATGGCCGCCGCCCTGACCTGGCAGCGGGTGCAAGCCAACCGACAAGACGTTCTGAAACAGGGCAGCCAGCGACTGCAGGCCTTCTCCGACAGCGTCGACACCCATTTCCGTGCGTTGGCAGCCCTCAGCCAGGCCTTGGCCCAACAGCCCAAGCTCGCAGACTTCCTGCTCACCCAGCCCGTGCGCACCAGCGAAGCGCCGAGTGCCGAGCAGCGGCAGGCCCTGCAAGCCCAACTCAAGGCCATGCCGTCCGTGAAAGCAACCAGCGAGCACCTGCTCGGGCTGGTGCGCGACTTCCAGATCCGGCAAGCCTACCTGCAGGACGCCCAGGGCATCGCCGTGGCCGACAGCGCCTTCTCCGAACCCATCACCACCCTGGGCGCCAGTTTCCGCAGCCGCGAATACTTCATCCAGGCCATGGAACTCGGCGCGGGCTTCCAGTTCGTGATGGGCAGCATCAGCCACAAGCCCGGGTTCAATTTTTCGGCGCGCATCAGCCGCGACGGACGGCCCCTGGGCGTGCTGATCCTCAAGACCGACCCGCCCTCGATGCAGCGCATGATGAACGACGACGCCGGCCGCCTGCTCGCGGTGGTCGACCGGAACGGCGTCATCGTGGCCGGCAACCGGGGTGACGACCTTGTTCACCTGATGCCGGATGCCGCCGACCCAGGCGTGCGTGGTGTGGACGTCGACGGCGTCTACCGAGGCATGCCCAGCCGCCTGAACTGGCGCGATGGCCAACTCGCCGTGGCTGGCCAGCAATTGCCCGTGTGGCTCATCGACGGTCAACCCTACCTCGCACAGAGTGTCAACCTGCCGGACCACCCCTACCGGCTCTGGGTCATGTCCCCGCTGCAAGGCGAGCGGCGGATCATGGTGCTCGGCGCCATCGTTGGCCTGATCGCCGCGACGATTGGCTGGAGCATGCTGTGGTTCTACTGGCGACGGGCAGAACGACTGGCCGCGCTGGAGCAGGCCCGCAACGAGACCCTGGCCATGACACGCGCCCTGCCGCTGGGGCTGTTCCGCTACCGTGTGGAAGGCGATGGTCGGGGGCACTTCGTGCACATCGGCGCCGGTGCGCGACGCCTGTTCGGTTCGCTGGCCGATGAATGGGAGCGCGCGCCACACACGGCCTGGCAAGCCTGCGGTCGCACCGATGGCCGCCCCCCGACCGAACCTCAGGAGATGCAGATCACCCTTGGCGGGCAGCCGCACTGGCTGAGCGTCAACAGCGCCGTCGCCCACACCCGCGACGGAGGGGCCACCTACGACGGTTACTGGCTGGATGTCAGCGCGCGCCGACGGGCCGAGTTGCGCTTCGAGCTGGCCTACCGCAACGCCCCGCTGGCCTACTTCTTCCTGCATGCCCGCCGCGGCATCGAGCGCTGCAACCCGGCCACCCTCAAGCTCTTCCAGGCCCAGGCCGCGGAAGACCTCATCGGTCTCAAGACCTGGGAAGCCCCCTTGAGCGCGGTCACCTCCGGTCGCGACGCCCTGAACCAACGGGCTCAGCACCTCATGCAAAGCTGCCGCGACAGCCAGACCGCGGTGCGCTTCGAATGGGCCCACTGCAGGCTGGACGGCAGCCACTTCGACGCCGACGTCACGCTGATGAGCCTGTCCGGCGAAGACCCCGACCTCTTCTTCGTCATCGTCGAAGACATCACCCAGCGCAAGGCCACGGAGGCCGCGCTCAACGCCGCCACCACGGACGCCCAGGCTGCCGCACGGGCCAAGTCGGCTTTCCTGGCCAACATGAGCCACGAAATCCGCACCCCGATGAACGCCGTCATCGGCATGACCCACCTGGCGCTGGCCGAGAACCCGCCCGAGCGCGTGCGCCACTACGTGAACAAGGCGCACCACGCCGCCACCAGCCTGCTGCAGATCCTCAACGACGTGCTCGACCTGTCCAAGATCGAGGCCGGCCACCTCGAGCTCGAGAGCATCGAGTTCAGCGTGCAGGACGTGCTCAACGAGGTCGCCGACGTGCTGGGCCTGGCCGCCGAGGGCAAAGGCATCGAGCTGCTGTTCACCGCCCCACCCGACCTGCCCAGCCGCCTCATCGGCGACCCCACCCGATTGCGCCAGGTGCTGCTCAACCTCGGCTCCAACGCGGTCAAGTTCACCGACGCCGGCAGCGTGACCCTGGGCCTGTCCGCCGAGCACCTGGAGGGCGATGCGCTTCGCCTGCACGGCTGGGTCAAGGACAGCGGCATCGGCATGTCGCGTGAACAGATCGACCGGCTGTTCCAGCCGTTCACGCAGGGCGATGCCTCGACCACCCGGCGCCATGGCGGCACCGGCCTGGGCCTGGCCATCACGCACCAGCTCATCGAGCGCATGGGTGGGCGCATCTGGGTGGAAAGCCAGATCGGCGAAGGCTCGACCTTCCACTTCACGGCCGACATGCGCGCCAGCACCCGGCCCCGCCCGATGGCCCCGACACGCGAAGGCTGGGAGGGTCGCCGCGCGCTCATCGTCGATGACCACCCGGATGCCCGCGAGGTGCTGGCCAACATGGTCACCGCCATGGGCTTGCAGGCCGATGTGGCTGCCAGCGGCGAGGAGGCCCTGGCCCGCCTCGATGCCAGCCGATTGCCCCACGACTGGCTGTTGGTGGACTGGAAGATGCCCGGCATGGACGGGCTCACCCTGGCTCGTCGCATCCAGGCCCGCCCTCGTCAGGAACACCCCTGCATCCTGCTGGTGACGGCCTTCGACCGGCAGGCCGCGATCGAAGCGGCTGCGGACGTGAGCCTGGCCGGTGTGCTGACCAAGCCCGTCACCCCATCGACGCTGTTCAACAGCCTGACCGAAGCCTTGGGCGCCACCCGAGCCACCACGCGCCCCTTGCAACAACGCCCCGCCGACACCATCCCGATGCCCATGCCGCCCGACACATCCGGGCTGGCGGGTCGGCACGTGCTGCTGGTGGAAGACCAGCCGCTGAATCAGGAACTGGCCATGGAGTTGCTGGAACGCGCAGGCGTGCGGGTCTCATTGGCCCGCGACGGCCTGGACGCCCTCGACGCCCTGGCCCGCTTGGAGGCCAACGGCCAGCGCCCCGACGGCGTGCTGATGGACTGCCAGATGCCCCGCATGGACGGCTACAGCGCCACGCAGCACATCCGCCAGGACGGGCGCTGGCGCTCGCTGCCCATCATCGCGATGACCGCCAGCGCCCTGGCCACCGACCGCGAGCAGGCCCTGGCCGCCGGCATGAACGACCACGTGCCCAAGCCGCTGGACATCGAGCAGATGTTCAAGACCCTGCGGCGCTGGCTGGGGCCGCCACTGGCCTGAATCCGACGCAGCGCCGTCGCATCAGAACGGCACGGCACTCGCCCATGCCATGGGCCTGCCATCGACGGGATGGGGCAGCCCCAGCTCGGCTGCGTGCAGCATCAGACGCGCAGCCCGGTTGCCGCCACCCTGCCCTTCGGCATCGGGGCCGTACAGCGGGTCGCCCACGATCGGGTGCCCCAGCGCCATCAGGTGCACCCGCAGCTGGTGTGAGCGCCCCGTCACCGGCTCCAGGCTGACACGGGTGGTGCCACCCAATGCATCGCGCTCGATGACGCGAAAGCGCGTGAGCGAAGGCTTGCCCCGCTCGAAGCACACCATCTGCCGGGGCCGACGCGGCCAGTCGGTGATCAGCGGCAGGTCGATCTCGCCCTGCTCCGCCTGCACCAGCCCACGCACCACCGCCTCGTAGCGCTTGTGCACGTCGCGCCCCGCGAAGGCGATGCTCAGCTTGCGCTGCACCTCGGGGCCGCGGCCGAACATCAGCAAGCCCGAGGTGGCCATGTCCAGCCGGTGCACGATCAGGGCGTCGGCAAAGCGCATCTGCACGCGCGAGGCCATGCAGTCCGCCCGATCGGCACCGCGCCCCGGCACCGACAGCAAACCCGCCGGCTTGACCACCACCACCAGCTCGTCATCGACATGGATCAGGTCCAGGCCCGTGTCAGGCGGCGGCAGGTAATCGATCTCGTCGTCGGGGTTGGTGGTGGACATGGCGTTGGCGCGAATTCAGGCAACGCGCTTAGGCTGGGCCGCGCCCTCGCGGGCGGCATAGCGCCGCGCCATCACCGCGCACACGAACAGCTGCAGCTGGTGGTACAGCATGATCGGCAGCACCAGCACGCCCATGGCCGCGCTGCCCCCGAACAGCAGCTTGGCCATCGGCATGCCCGAGGCCAGCGTCTTCTTGGAGCCGCAGAACACCGCCACGATCTCGTCCTCGACCGAAAAGCCCAGCGCACGCGCCACGCGGCGGGTGAACCACAGCATCGGGAACAGGAACAGGGCCGACCCCACCATGGCCTCGCCCAGCAGCAGCGGCCCATGGCGCGTCCAAAGGCCATCGGCCACCGAGTCGCTGAAGGCCGACCACACCAGCAACACGATCACGCCCTTGTCGAACACATTGGTGATGGGCTTGATGCGCGCGAACCACTTCGCCAGCCAGGGCCTAAGCAGGTGACCGACCACGAAGGGCAGCAGCAGCATTTGCGCGACCTTGAGCATGGTCGCGCCCACGTCCATGCCCCCACCGTCATGGCCCATGACCAGGCTCACCAGCAGCGGCGTGAGGAACACGCCCAGCAGGGTTGACAAGGTGGCGTTGAGCACCGCCGCCGCCACGTGACCACGCGCCAGGGCCGTCATCGCCACAGAGGACGACACCGTGGATGGCAGCACCGCCAGGTAGAAAAAACCCATCAGCAGGTCATGCGAGATCCAGGGGCCCAGCGTGACCGCGCCCAACGCCCACCACAGGGGAAACAGGACATAGGTGCAGGCCTGCACCAGCAGGTGAAGCTTCCAGCGGCTGGCCCCGGCTTTGAGGCTGTCGGTGGACAGGCCCATGCCATGCAGGAAGAACAGCAGGAACACGCCCACGTCGGTGACCTGGCCCATGTGCAGCGGACCTTCGCTGCGCCCCCATTGCGGCACCAGCGACGCCAGCACCACCGCGGCCACCATGCCCAGCAGGAACCAGTCGGCGGCGCCACGGCGGGTGGCAGGTGAAGCGGGAGGACGGCGCATGGGACGGCAGGCTGGCGAGGGGAACAGGGGCGAAAGCTTAAACCCAAGAGCCTGACACACGCAGGGCCATGGTCAGCTGACAGAATGCACAAGCCGTCCAACACCACCAGCAAAGGAGCCCCCATGGCCCGCACCGCCTCAGTTGCCGCCCATCCCTTCGCCGACACCCTGAAGACCTTCAAGACCGACTCGGGCAAGTCGCTGAAGTTCCACTCCTTGCCGGTGCTGGCCCAACACCACCCGCGCGTCAGCCGCCTGCCCGTGTCGCTGCGCATCGTGCTGGAGTCGGTGCTGCGCAACTGCGATGGACAGAAGGTGACCCCTGAGCACGTGGCCCAGCTGGCCAACTGGCAGCCCACGGCCATCCGCACCGAAGAGATCCCCTTCGTGGTGGCCCGCGTGGTGCTGCAGGACTTCACCGGCGTGCCCCTGCTGGCCGACCTCGCCGCCATGCGCAACGTGGCCGAAAACCTGGGCAAACAACCCAAGCGCATCGAACCCCTGGTGCCGGTGGACCTGGTCGTCGACCACTCGGTGATGATCGACCATTACGGAACCAACAAGTCGCTGGACCTCAACATGAAACTCGAGTTCCAGCGCAACGCCGAGCGCTACGAGTTCATGAAGTGGGGCATGCAGGCCTTTGACACCTTCGGCGTCGTGCCACCGGGTTTCGGCATCGTCCACCAGGTCAACCTCGAGTACCTGGCGCGCGGCGTGCATCAGACGGCCGATGGCGTGGCTTACCCCGACACCCTGGTCGGCACCGACAGCCACACCACCATGATCAACGGCATCGGCGTGGTGGGCTGGGGCGTGGGCGGCATCGAGGCCGAGGCCGGCATGCTGGGCCAGCCTGTCTACATCCTGACGCCCGACGTGGTGGGCTTCGAGCTCACCGGCCGCCTGCGCGAGGGCGTGACCGCCACCGACCTGGTGCTGACCGTCACCGAAATCCTGCGCAAAGCCAAGGTGGTCGGCAAGTTCGTCGAGTTCTTTGGCGAGGGCACGGCCTCGCTGCCCCTGCCCGACCGCGCGACCATCGCCAACATGGCGCCCGAGTACGGCGCCACCATGGGCTTCTTCCCGGTCGACGACAAGACCATCGAGTACTTCAAGGGCACCGGGCGCAAGCGCTCGGAGATCGAAGCCTTCGAGGCCTATTTCAAGGCTCAGCAACTCTACGGTGTGCCCAAAGCCGGGGACATCGACTACTCCAGCGTCATCCAGCTGGACCTGGGCACGGTGGCGCCTTCGCTGGCCGGCCCCAAGCGCCCGCAGGACCGCATCGAGATCGGCGCGCTCAGCCGCACCTTCACCGAGCTGTTCAGCAAGCCCGTGGCCGAAAACGGTTTCAACCAGGCCCCCGACAAGCTCGCCCTGGTGCACCCGACCGCCTTCGAAGGCGAGGCCGTCGACATCCGCAACGGCGACGTGCTGATCGCGGCCATCACCTCGTGCACCAACACCTCCAACCCCGGCGTGCTGCTGGCCGCCGGGTTGCTGGCCAAGAAGGCGGTGAAGGCGGGCCTGCGGGTCAAGCCGCACATCAAGACCTCGCTGGCCCCGGGCTCGCGCATGGTCACCGAATACCTGGAGAAGGCGGGTTTGCTGCCCTACCTGGAGAAGCTCGGCTTCAACGTGGCGGCCTACGGCTGCACCACCTGCATCGGCAACGCGGGCGACCTCACGCCCGAAATCAACGCCACCATCACGGCCCACGACCTGGTCTGCGCGGCCGTGCTCTCGGGCAACCGCAACTTCGAGGCGCGCATCCACCCCAACATCCGAGCCAACTTCCTGGCCAGCCCGCCGCTGGTGATAACCTACACCATCGCGGGCAACGTCACGCGAGATTTGATGACCGAGCC
>JACCDV010002638.1_pt1 | contig 11019 bp, 10 predicted proteins | sample 7446131 | NCBI WGS metagenome assembly JACCDV01 (sample SAMN15323448, study PRJNA562643) | freshwater metagenome | isolation source: river surface water | place: USA:Blue River Watershed | collected 2017-08-17
AAACTAGAAACCTACTATCTTCACACTTCTATAGACACATTTATAAAAAAAACAGAAGAAGAAACTTTGAAAACAGCTCCTAACAAATCACAAGCGATCAAATATGCTAGTGATCTAGGAAAGAAGGTTCTCATCATGGAGTCTTTCAATCAATTAGAAGATTTTGAGATAATGAGAGGACTTCTAGAACCCTTCACAAGTACACAACTTGTTTTAGAACTTCACAAAAAAAAATACCCAGATATTTACACCGAAGCCGTAGAACCTCTGCTAATTTATTTAAAAACAAACAGAATAATTCTTGACACAGAACTGTTAATTCCAACAAAAGACTTCCTCGCTTTAAAAAAAACAGAGGATTCAAAAAACAATCAAGAAATCATCCAACTTATTGATGATAGCTATTTACAACTCTTACAAAGAGTAGGTGACACAACAGTTTATCTCAACACACAAATCCAAATACTGAACAACACTCTAAAACGACTACAGCTAAACACATGGGATGCTGGAAGCAGCATGGATTTTAACATTGTCGAAGAGTACATAAAAATTCAAAAATCAATTTACGAAAAAAATGGTTTTTCTTATCTGTCTTATTTTAAAGAGACTGCTTACGATAGTTATAAACAATACAAAAAAGACTACGAAGATCTTCTACAAAAAAGAAAGGTCCCAACTTTCAACAAAGATCTCCCTTGGCTTTGCCGATCAGCTAAACAAACTGTTATGAGATGGCACTTTGCTAACCATGCTGTAGAAAGTATTTGGGATTTTTTGAAAGCAAATGAAGGAATCTTCTATACAAATGTGAACAGAGTAAAACTAGGAGCAAATTTTATTCCCATTGGACGAACAAACCAATACAAACTCTATAAAGATGCACGAAGTTCAGAAATCGCTAAAGCACTTTACTATCAAGAAGTGGAAAATGAAAAAAAGAAAAGAGAAGAGAAAGAAAAGAAACAAGAAAATGAAGATAGAATTTTACTCGCACTAGAAAAACAAGAAGAAATAGAAAAACTTCTCCATCATGAAGCAAGAGAACATATCTTACCGCAAGAGAGACTGCGAGATATAAAAGTTAGTCAATTACTCAGAAAAAAGAGCTCAGAAGAAAAAGAGCTTAATTTGAAAAAAATGCAAGAAAAAAGGGCTACTCAGAAAGAAAAACCTCCTCTTCTTGTCTACAATAGAAGTGACCTCAACTGTTATGGTTTGAGATTAAAAAGTAACTTAGGAAAACTTATGTTACAGATAAAGTATTCAGAAGTTGAAATAAAAGACTTAACCAATTTTAGAGAAGAATATCAGTGCACTCAATATGAATAGAGATTATAAACATCACTGAAATTTATTTAACTACGTTTGGTAATGGCTTTTTTGAAACAAAATTTAAATTTTGACAAGCTACTTCATGCAAATTTTCTATAGCGATAAAAGCATAAGGATCTTTTTGGTGAACAAGAACTTTAATTTCTGAAAGTTGAATACGCTCAGCTATAAGATAAATAATTTGTTTTTCAGCACCAGTAAATCCTCCTCGACCATTTAAAAAAGTAAGACCTAACCCCAATTTGTGAATAAGATCTTTTGCTATCTCATCTGATCTGTCAGAAAAAATCATGATGGACTTCATCTCATTCAAACCAAGAATGACCATATCCATAATTTTAATAACAATTAAGAAAGTAATCAAAGACTGAATAGAAGAACGCCAATCATGAAAAACAAAACCAGCGATTGCAAAAAGAAACACATTGAAGAAAAGTACTATTGTCCCAACACTGAATCCATAGCGTTTGTTCATAAGGATACCAAGGATTTCTGTTCCATCTAAACAACCACCACAGCGAATAATGCTTCCGACACCAAAACCAAGAAGGCCACCTCCCATCACAACAATCTCTAAAAGATCACCCTCATAGTGACCAAATATAGCCCAAGGAGAAATAGAAATAAAATGCCCAAAAAAAGAAAAAGATAAAATAGCAACAAACATCTGTAAAAGAAGAGCTTTAGAAATAAACCGGTAAGCTAAAAATAAAAAAGGCAAATTAAAAACAAGAACAAGAGGATAAAGCCAGAGATCACTCCCTAAAAGTTCGCTTACAAGAATAGAAAGACCGATAACTCCCCCATCAATAATATGATTAGGAAGAAGAAAAACTTCTAGAGAAAAAGCTGCGAGAAAAGCACCAAAAATCATCCCAAGAAAAGAAAGACTCATTTGCTTAAAAGATTTATGCGCGCCACTTAGCATGATTTTTTCAAAACCCATGAAGAAAGAAATACAAAAAGTAATTAGAGTATTTTTTTTTCAGACATAGGTCAAGAACTTCTATTTTTATTTCTTGGAAAAAGGTTTACTCTTACAAAGTTACAAAAAGCGCAACACCTTTTCAGGTAAACCTATAAATCAGAAATTACGCAAATGAAAAAACAAAAAGAAACTTTAAAAATACTAGCAACGCTTTCAGGGAATACCTTGGAATGGCTAGAGTTCACACTTTTTGCCTATATCTCTCATAAAATTGGCACTCACTTTTTTTCCACTGACACACAAGCTCTTGCTACTTTAAAAACCTATATGATTTTTGGATCAAGCTACATTGCTAGACCTTTAGGAGCTCTGGTTTTTGGATACATTGGAGATCGTTTAGGACGGGTTGTAGTTCTAAAAAACTCTCTTCTTCTGATGTCCTTTGCGACAGCATCCATTGCTCTTATACCATCTTATGAAAATATAGGTATCCTCTCACCGATTCTTCTTATTTTCTGTCGCCTGCTACAAGGCTTTAGTATTTCAGGAGAGTTTAATAGTTCTCTTCTTATTCTCATTGAAACTTTCGGCAAAGATAAACCTTTTTGCTTTGGACTTTTGGGTCCACTATCGGCATCTGTTGGGATGCTTCTTGGAGGATTACTATCTTCTCTAGTTTACAGCGGATTTCTTCCAGAAAATGCTTGGCGATTTGTTTTTTTAGCAAGCTCTTTTCTTGGTTTCATTGCCTACTACTTAAGACAAACATTAGTAGAATCTCCTGCTTTTTTACAAGCAAAACAAGAAAATCGACTTAAAAAGAATCCACTTCTTGAAGTTTTTAAAAAAAATAAACATGCTTTTATTCTTTGTTTTTTATGCTCCATGTTTATCTCAAATTTTGTTTATATTGCGAGTATATTTTATGAAAAATTATCTCAAAATGCTGGATTTTTTTCAAATGGACAAGTGCATTCAGTTATTCTTATAGGACAAGGTTTAGCCACTTTAACAATGATTTTTTGTTTTTTTATTTTCAAAACAAAAAAATTTTCAGCAAAAAAACTTTGTGTCACCTCTCTCTTACTCGCAACTTTTTTCGGTCCTTTTATAATTAAGTTTTCAATCAGTTCTAGTTTTACATTATTACTTTTAGGGCAAATTCTTTATGGGCTTATCAATGGCCTAAGCTCATCTGTTTTACTCACCTATGTTAGTTTAGCTTTTCCGTCGGAGATAAGACTCACCGGTTCAAGTTTTTCATGGTCTCTTGGAGCGGCTATTTTTGGTGGGAGCTCTCTTTTAATAGCAGAAACTTTACGCCTCCATGGACACATCTCTCTTATAGGACTTTATATAAGCATAAGTGCTCTCCTACCTCTTCTTATGTTTATTTCTTTAAAAAAAGAGCTCAAAACTCTAAACCTTATTTATTAAAATTCCGATCGTTTATATAGGGGAGGACTCAATTTTATGAAAAAAAAAATTATCCTGCAAGTTTTAAAAAAAAATCTCTTTCTATTGTCTTCGATTTTTTTTTCACTATAATTTTTTGGAACCTCTGTTTTTTCTTTTTTCAAAGTGAAATAATTTCTAATTTTTCTCTATTTTTTTTAATTCAAGAAAGATTCTTGATTTCTTATTTACTCATCTTATCTTTTTTAGTTCTTTTTCCTCTACCTCTTATTTTGTTCCTTATTTTCTTAAAAAAAACACCTGGGCAGCATCTTTCAGGGATATGGTTTATTGCTTGGAACGAAAAAAAAGCACACTTAAAAGAAAAAGTGCTGCATACTTATTTAAGCCTCTATACATTTATTTTCTTTTTTTCTATCCCCAACATATTTCTCTTTTTGACAAAAAAAGGAGGAACACTTTCTGAAAAAATACTAAACTCTCAACACTTTCAAAAAAAAGATCATATCTCTATAGTTCACTCAAGTTTTCGAGTCTTAGCTATTCTACTGCTCTGCTGGCTTGTCCCTACAAATCTTGTGCTTTGGAAAAAAACTTTTAGCAATATAAGTTTCTCGTCTCAAGGTTTAGTCTTTTTTTCCTCAAAAGAGGACTGGATTCAAGAGAAAAAGAAAAGAAATCTCAAGAAAACTATTCGAAAACCATATAATTTTAAAGATTTTTTTCAAGAGCTCCGTTGGAGCCTTCTATGGAATGATCTAGAGAGACACATCCACCTTCTGACTCCTAGCAGTCAAATTCTTGTCGGTTTAAATCTTGATCTTTACAAAAAAAGTCTCCCAAAAGATATTATTTTTTCAAAAACAGAGAAAACTTGGAGAAAAAACTATTTTAAACTCTACTACTATAGAAAAGAAAAAAATAAACATTCAGAGACTCTCGATTTCTTTTATCTCACAAAAATAAAAAATGAATGGAAACTTGACCAGAGCCCTATTTTTTTAAACTATTTTTTACGATTTTAAGACAAATCTTTATTTTTTTCCTAGAATGTACTAAACCCATGAATAATATTTCCTTATATGAGGTTACTATCATGAATTTAAAAGAAAACTTGCGTGAAATAAAAGATTGGCCAAAAAAAGGAGTTCTTTTTAAAGACATAAGCCCCCTTCTTCTAAATCCTTCTTGCTTCCAATTTATTATTCAAGAATTTAAAGCACATTATGGAAAAATGGATTTTAATAAAATTTTAGCTATCGATGCAAGAGGCTTCCTATTTGCATCCACTCTAGCTTATCTCTTAGAGAAACCACTCATACTCGCTCGAAAAAAAGGAAAACTCCCCCCTCCTACCATCTCAGAAAGCTACAGTCTTGAATATGGCGAATCAACCTTAGAAGTCAGCTCTCTTGCTATTAGCGAAGGAGACAGAATTATCCTGATAGATGACCTTATAGCCACAGGTGGCTCATCGAAAGCTTCTGCTGCCCTGATCAAAAAATCAAAAGCTGAATTAGTGGGAGCTGGTTTTGTTATGGATATTCGCACATCTATTGGGAGTGAGTTTAAATTAGAGTGCCCTATATTTTCTCTTCTAAAATTTTAAAATTTTTTCACGAGTTAAAAATAAGAAGAAAAACTAACACCACAGCAATTGTGGTCAAAGTTCTCTTCTCTGTTCTCAAAGAAAGAAAAAAATTATCAGGCATTCTGAGCTTTTCAAAATCAGGAAGAGTACTTGGAAAAAGTCTTGGAACCCTTTCACAATAGGAAAAGTAGGTATCAGGAAATTCTCTTGATAACAAATCTTCTTCAAAGCGAATGATATAATGATATTGCACATAAAAAAGAAAGGATGCCACGATCACAAACCATATCTTTCCAGAATAACAAGCAAAACCAAAGCATATAAAAAAATTAGCTAAATAAAGAGGGTTCCGAGAGATCCCGTAAGGCCCATCTTCGATCAGTTTTTGCCCAAGTGTTCTTGTGCGAGTACGAGATTTTGGACCAATAAAGGAAACACTATAAAGCCTTAAAAATTCACCACAAAAAATGAAAGAAAGTCCAATTGAAGCAAATAAAACAGTAGGCTCTGCCACTATCAACAAAATAAGAATTAAAGGAATTGGAGAGTAGTCTCTATATTTGAAAAAAATCTCTCCCAATCTCCCATCAGAAGAAATATTTTCTTGCAATCGTGACATAATCCCCCCTTGTATCTCTAAAAAGATCAGTATAACGCGCAACAAAAGAATATTCTAAAGGAATTTTCAGGGATTATGAGTGGCGGAAAAAACATGTTAAACTCAAAGTAAGTCAAAACAAAAGGAGAAGTCTTGTGAGCAAAATACTACTCGCTGATGATTCTGAGACAATGGGTAAAATAATCCAGATCATCCTACGCCATCATAGCATCTCTTTCGAGCAAAGTTATGAACGCAAAGAAACTATTGAGAACCTTGATCAAAAAAAATATGATCTTCTCATTATTTCTTCCTCTCTTAAAGGTTTTCATAACTTAAGTGATCTCAAAAAATTTTCAGAACGACTAAAAACCCCACCTATGCTTCTCATCACAAGCCGTGATACAGAAAAAAACACTCTAGACTACCAAAATGAAGGATTTCCATTTGTACTAGAAAAGCCTTTTAGCGCAAGAGAACTCCTTTTAAAAATTAAGGACTGTGGACTGAACCTCGAAATGAAGAGGCAAGAAAAAAATTTAATTAAAAAACATATTCCTAAAACAATTCACACCCCTAAAAACAATGATCTTAGTTTTGAGGACAACTTAGAAAGTCTTAATTTCAACGAAAACGAAGCAGAAAATACAAAACAAGAAACACTTCCACAACTGAAAGATCTCGAATCGAATATCATAGAAAACTTGTGTAATCCCAATAATACTTTTTTTAAAATTATTCAGCATATGATCAAAGAGGAAATTCAAGCTCAAAGTAGATCTATACTAGATAAACAATACAAAGAAGACTTGAAATCCCTTATTGCTGAACACCTAAGAGGAGAGTTAGACACTCTTTCAGAGAAAAAAAAGAATGTGACATCTTCTCTTTAATGGAATTAATGCTACATTTTAATTGAAGATTCTCTATTTTAGATTTATACTGTTTTTTTCTTCTAAATAAGAAAGCCTTATTATCCCATAAGTTCAAACCTATGATCCATGAGTCTCAAGTCAAAACACTGATCAAAAAAATTTCGAGTTCTTTTTTACTTGATGGTGATCCTTGCTCAAATTTTTGTTTTTCCTCTCCTCCTAAAATGGCTAAAGCTAAAATTTTTTCAAAAAATTCACAATTTATATGTGGTCTTAATTTTATAAAAACCTTAGGATCTCAGCTCTATCCAAACAGTTTTTTTGAACTTTTACATCCCGACAACACTCTAGTAAATAAAGAAGAACCTATTCTATTTCTTAACATGCCAGTCCACCAACTCATTCAATTTAAAGAGTTATCTCTTTACTTTCTTTCTCGTATGTCTTCTATTGCCAATCTAGCAAAAAACTATACGCAAGCTTTAGAAGGTTCTCACACAAAACTTTCTTTGCCTCGTTTTTTTACTCCACATATGGCACTCATTGAAAAAGAGGCTCTTTACCAAGCAGGTGTTGAAACACACAAGAGATTTTTTAAAAAAACCATAGCTATAAAACAAGAGCACATTTTTTTTTATGATGGTATGACTTCTGTGTTTAACATTTTAACAGAAAGCCTTCCTCCAACCACACGCATAGAAATTCATGTAAAAAATTTGGAAGAACTAAAAGAAGCAACAACCCTAGGACCTGACCTTATTGTTCTAGAAAATTTCGATAAACCTTCAATTCAGATGGCAGAACGTATGAATCAAAAAAGATCTTACCTTGAACTGACAGGAAACCTGAACCTAGAAGATATAAAATCACGAGCTCATCTTGGACTTGATTTCATTTCAAGTGAACTCATCATCAAGGATTCATTCTCAACTGATTTTTCCTTTGAAGTAATGAGGTAAGCTAATGTCTTTTTTTCCTGTAAAACGATTTAAATTTGATTCTCTCTCCTCAACAACAAAAAAAGCTTATGAGCTTCTTGAAAGAGGAGAAAAAGCTCCCTTTTATATCACGGCAAAATCTCAAGAAAATGGTAGAGGCACTTATGAAAAATCTTGGAAAAGTCCTCTTGGTGGGATTTATTTGCAAGCTGTCTATCCATTTTTAGAAAATTATTCTGCAAAAATCACACAAAATATTAGTTTTATTTTAGCTCACTGGATTTTATCTCTTACAGGAGAGAAAATAACAATTAAGTGGCCTAACGATCTTTTTTGGAAAGGAAGAAAATTAGCAGGCATTCTCTCTGAAAAACACTCTCTTAATCAAAGACATTTTCTTAGTATTGGAATCGGAATCAATGCAGAGATCACCCCTTCAGACCCATCTATTCCTTATCACTTAGCTAGTCTAACTGATCTCAAAAAATCACTACCACCTCTTGAAGAAATTATAAATTCACTTATAGAAAATCTTCACAAAAACTTTTTTATAGACCGAGTAGAACCTTCTCCCAAGGACTTTAATCTTTTTTTTATGCAAAAAGGTACTCCTTGGTATAATAATCAAAACGAGTATTTTTTTTACAAAGATCTGAGTTCAGAAGGATTTTTAATCTTAGAAGACCAAAATAAAAATGAAGTTATTTTAAAAAGTGCTCAAAATAATTTTTCTTGGTCTTTAATAGCTTTAAAAGAAGGAATAGAAATATCCACGCCAATTAACGACAAAGAAACGCGAGATTTCCAGTAGTTTTTTTGAGCTGTCACAAGAACTTCTGCGAAAGAATTTTCTTGGATGTCCTCATAAACGTTATTAAAAAATAGAATTTTGAACAACTGAAACCCACTACTTTGAAGAAGAATACATGTGTGTTTTCTTTCCCCTGTTATTTTATCGTTGTAAAAACTCACTTTTTTCAAGATACCCTGAACTTTAAAAACAGGCTCAGGAAACTCTCTTCCAAAAGGCCTTAAATGATCAAGAACTTCAAGCAAAGACAAGTCAAACAAGCTTAAGTCTAAAGAGAAATCATAAGTCACCTGACTTCTCCATAAAAATGGTTTTTCTTCTTGACAAAGAGATGCATACGCTACAAGCGCAGAAAGAATTTCTTCTTTTTTTGAGGCCTCAAATGTAAAACCTGCAGCTGCTGCATGACCTCCATATTTTAAAAAAAACTCTCCACACGACATCATAGCAGAGGCTACATCAAACCCAGGAATAGAACGCACAGAACCTTTAAAAAGAGGTGTCTGACTCGTAGAATAAATCCAAACAGGCTTCCAAAAAGTTTCTGCCAAACGAGCAGCAACAATACCAATCACCCCAATGTGCCAATCTCCTCCTACAAAAAGAATAGGTTGTTCTTTTTGAGAATAAGCGAGCGAAAAAGCTTCCACTAATATTTCATCTTGAATTTTCTTTCGCTCTTCATTGCAAGTAGACATATACTTAATTAGATCAGAAGTTCCATCACCAAGAAAAGCACGAACAATCTTACCAGCATGATCAAGACGACCTACAGCATTAATCCTTGGACCTATTTTAAAACCAAGCATTTGCTCATCCACAGGCCCAGACTCTTGTTCACGAGCTTGTTTTAAAAGTTCCACGAGTGTAGGACGAGAACTCACAGCTAAAGCCTTCATGCCAAGTCTTGCTAATTTGTGGTTCACACTATTAAGAGGAACCATGTCACAGATAGTAGCAAGCCCTGCTAAAGCTAAAAGGTCATACCACAGAGCTGGTTTGCAAGAAAACTCTTCTCCAAGCTTTCTCAAAAGAACATAAGTAATACCGCAGCCACATAAAAACTGGTACTCAGGATCTGGATGAGTTATTGGATTTAAAATAAAAGCATCAGGCACATTAGCTGGGTTAATTTTATGATGATCCGTGCAAATAAACTGCACACCTTGATCTCTACACCAAGAGGCTTCTGTATTCGCTGTTATCCCACAGTCCATTGTTATAATGAGCTCAGCATTCTCTTCATATACAAGCCTTTTGACCGCCTCTAAATTTAAGCCATAACCTTCTTTAAAACGATCTGGGATGTAATATGTGTAATTTTTATAACCAATAGCCTCAAAAAACCACACCCATGAAACACAACTCATAGTCCCATCAACATCATAATCAGCATACAATGCTATTTTACGTTCCTTAAGAAGGGCTTCATAAATCACCTCTTTTATAGATAAAAGACCATAATCTCCATAGTTTAAGGTTATATCTTGATCCAAATGGAAACGGTCTTCGAGCATCTGCTTAATATCAAAACAAGAACTGGGAGAAGTTTCCATCCTTGATACCCAGTTTTCATAACGAAATCCCATTCACAATATTCCTTACTTGCTAGAGATAATACCCAAAGAAATACCAAATCAACGCCACTTTCTAAGGCCACTCATACGATTCACAGAAAACAACAGTAATGTTATGATAAACAAAGTAAACAAACTAACCGATTTAACCGAAGAAATAAAGCCTTGTTCTTCTTATTGAGATTTAGCACTATATAAGGAGCTCATAGAGGTTACTCAACTTTTCCATTATTTTTATTCTGCTTTGTGATTTATTATAGGGATCATGAATATGGGTAAAGTTATAAACTTTTCAAAGTCCTTGAAGGTTCAACAATCGAAACACCAAGCCCAAGAAGCAACACAACAAACAAAATCACAAACAAATCTCTGGACTTTATTTGAAGAAGAAAAATTTTTTACAGAAAACATAAAAAGCTGGCCTTGCTTCTCAAATATTAAAAAAGACTTAAGCCCCTCTGACTTACTTACGCAATATTGTGATAACCTTTTGTCAGAAAGTCAGGAATGTGTCATTGATTTTATGCTTCACATTCATGACCCGTCTTTTGTGTTCGATCTCCACTTTTCTCTAAAAAAATGGAATAGAAAAAACAGAGATTTTTTCTTATCTATATTAAAAAAGCATACAAGCGCTCTTCCCTAAAACTTCTATTTTTACAATTTTTCCATTAAACTCTTTATAGAATCTATCCATGAATATTTTTTGTTTGGAAAAAGTATGCTTTTTTTAAAAAAATTTAGCATTTTAATTTTATTTATTGTTCTAGGAAGCTGTTTACCAACTTCTAAAGAAAAAGAAAGCAACACCAAACAGTCTGCAATACCCCAAGAAGAATCAGCTAGCATTGTTAATATGCTACAAAGGCCTGGTGGTCCAAGGCCCCCTGTGAACCCCTTAAAACAAAAACCTGGTATGCCTTCTCGCGAAATGCCTGCGCGATCAAGTG
>JACCDV010272435.1_pt1 | contig 11019 bp, 2 predicted proteins | sample 7446131 | NCBI WGS metagenome assembly JACCDV01 (sample SAMN15323448, study PRJNA562643) | freshwater metagenome | isolation source: river surface water | place: USA:Blue River Watershed | collected 2017-08-17
GAAGGTAGATTTAGTCCCACTCAGGATTTAATTTACCATTGTTATGTTTGATTACTATTGTTCTAAATTATTCAAGACTATTCAGCTGCTATTGTGAACAGTCTCCAGGAAATCTTTTTAAATATGACAGTTACCCTGAATATTTTCTTTTTTAGCTCTTGCTCATTTTCTTTGAGTATAAATTTAAATTGCAAGCTATTTTCAAATATTCTTAAAAATTTAGATTGATGATCGTCTTTGGTTTATCATAATCATGCAATTTTAAATGTAATTATTAGCACAAAAACATTCCGAAAAATATGAATGGAAGAAATGGGATATAGCTAAAGACTGAATTAATAGTAAACAGGATTAATGATTTGAAATAATTTGACATTGATTGATCACACACCAACGCTTGATGGATTGACATTACCAACTTTATCATTGACTTGGGTTTGAGTGGCTCCCTGCTTCTCGAGGTTCTTTTGGTATTTTCTGAGTTAACCAATCATTACCTGTTGACTGTGGATGAGAGGAATTGTCTGTAGTAGGGTGAGTTGACTGAGTATAACATTTGTTGATATATAAAGAGTATAACCAGTTATGGCAAATTGAATAAAATAATACAATTTTAATCATAATCATAAATATCTAAGGTTCAATGAGGCGATCTCTTCTTTCCCAACCATCAAATGGAAGGAGTTCTTAAAGTTTTGACCCACCAGTGCGTCCACTATTCTCATCCCGTCAATCACCTCATCAATATAGACGCAGAAAGATCCCTGACTCATCTTGCGGATTTTTTATCGGATATCAATATCTTTGATATCGTCATGCATTAAGGAATGGATTGAGAGGACAGATTTAAAGAAATCCATGGTGACCCTCACTTTTCTTTCTTTCATATATGGTAAGATAAAGTGAATTCCTTATTGACTTAGTCGATAAAGACACTCATAACCGGCAAAAGATTATTTTCCTTTCTCGAATACCTTGCAACCCATATTCACTAGTTTTATCTTCTTTTCCTTATCAGCATCTAAGAATCTTCTTACTCCTTCAGAAACCAATAAAACCTTTCGTTTGGCAACTCCATCGATTTATCGTACATATAGTAAGTCTTTTAAAGAATTATCTAAGCCGAAGAATTTTTCGATTGACAAAAATTATTCCTCACTAATATTTTAGAATTTTTCGTATTTAAGAGACTATTTTGAGTTTTTTCCTTTTTAATTCCACTACTTCTGTGTCTTCTTGTGGTCTCCCTACTATTATATTTTTTAAATATTCTTTTATTCGTCCTCCTCCTCTACTAACTTTTATTATTTTTATCTTTGATTCTAGTCTTATAATACCACCGCATTTTACACTTAGGGCATATTGCTTTTTAAAAACTCCTCTTCTCTTAGCTCCTGGTTTTTTTCGTCCTACTCATCAACCATCTTATTATTTTTCTTACTCTCATAAAGCCACTAGAAATTTTCATGCTTTCTAAAGAGGGCAACAAAGAATCCTCCACTATTTTGGTCGTGAGGAAGAACCCTCATAGAGTACTGTAAATTCATTTTTTGTGCTTAGATCATCTATGGAGGAAACATTGATTCCTTAATCCTATAATTATCTTTGACTTATTAATAACTTTTATACGATTTTATTTGCCTAATTTTTGCCTCAACTTCTTCACCATTTTTCATAATCTTTTCATTCACAGCTTAAACTCCGCATACATCCCAATGCAATAGTCCTCTTCTCCCTTTAACTCCATAAATTTAATGAATGTCTAATAGCTATAATCCTTTGCCGACTTTTTTCAATAACCCTGATAGAACGGCTTCATTTTATATAGGGTTTAATGAGCAAGTCGAATAAACAATAAGACCTCCTCTCTTAAGAAGATTGATTGATTTCATAAGAATGGAAAGTTGGAGAGGATGTAGAGAGATTCCATCGCTTGGGTGCCACTTGGCCCATTTGATGGGCAGTTTTCTTGTTGCACCATCTCCAGAGCAAGGTACATCACATAGTATCTTATCAAATTGGAACTTTTGCTTAATATGGTTGATTTTAGTGGTGTATAGTTCAGGAAGAAACTGCCCTGGATGATTTATGACTGCCATTCCTGCAGTGCCCGATCTATTTATTTGATGGATAAGCATTTGTGCACGGCTATAGTCAGCATCGTTTGCTATCACACATCCTTTTTTAAGGCCTTTCTCTGAACCATAAATCATTTCCAAAAGTTGAGATGTTTTAGACCCTGGGGCAGCACACATATCGAGGACGATATCTTCAGGATGAATATCCAAGAACAGTGGAGGAAGCATAGAGACTAATTATTGACGTGCAATTAAACCTGCATCAAATGCCTTTTGTAGGTACTTATGCAAATTGCTGAGTATTTTACTCTTTTTGAAAATTTGCTTTGTTGTATTCATTTGATGAAGGACGTTGCCAGGATACCAAGGTAAGATCTCAAGCTTGGGGATTTATTTGGGCTCGTTCTTCTCTTGCTCTTCCATTTCCTTCAACTCATTCTCATCCAACATTGACTGCAAAAAGTTAGGATCTTGGACTTTACTGCGGAATGCTGCAAAGTTAGGACAGCTTGGATTAATTCTGAAAACAACTGGGAGCTTCTCTTTCATGGTGCTCCAAAATAGTTCAAACTCCTCTGAGGGAAGTTTGAGTTGTAGTTGATAGTATTCTCTAAAGAGTTGGTTTTCTTAAGGAATGGTGGGGCTGGACCACTCCCCCTTGATTTTCTTATGCCCATGCACCTGCGGTTTAAATTTACCTGCTCGCTTACCCATCTTGTTGTTAGTATTATAAAAGAAATCTATTGTATGAAATCAACAATGACAACTAATAAGGAGTTGGGTGAATAATAATATATAAATGATTCATTAGTTTATAATCAGCTACTAGGGAAATATCTGCTCAGCTTATTAGATCTATAGGGAACTTATTGAAGCCATATCAGATATATCTTATCTTTAGTGCTTTTACTTCTAGTCTTCGAAGTTGTAGAATAAAGATTACTTCTTCTCGTCTATTTTCTAGAGCTAAGAAATATTGCTGAGAATGAGGCTATTACGAATGGAGAATCTTGGCTTTAGGGATTAGTTCATTTTGAAAAATGTAAATAGTTTGTTTTGCTTATTTCGCTAGTTTTAAGTGTTTTCTTTATCATTTGGGTTTAAAATGGGATTGGAGCTGCTTATAGATAGTTGACTTCCTTTTTACTCTTCAATGTTTTTAAGGGGGCTTTTGAAGTATTTGATATTTTTAACCTCCGTCAATGATTTTCTTGGGAAACAAAATAGCTATTTCTTTTTGATTGGGAAAAGCATATTATTGCTATTTTTAATTATCTTCTTATTGGTATTGACATTTTACTCTTTTTCAGATGAATTTTCACTTTCTTAATCAACTTAGATAATTTGCTGCTCTATCTAAGAGATGATTTCTGATGACTTTTAATGACTTTTTTAATTATCTGTCGAGTAAAAATTGAAATTGCCTGTTTGCTCATTCTAATTTTATTATAATAACTCGTTATTACTATCCTCAATTTCCTCCCCCATCCAAGGCATCTCCATCTACCTTGCAAATTGAGAAAGCTTTGAACTCTGCGGCTTTTATAGGGTAGGCGTTTATCTCAAAAATTATGACTAAGATTTGCCATGGTCACTTTTAGTACTTTTCTGCTTAAGTAGCTAAACGTAAATCTCTTTTGCTTTTCCTTTCTAGGAACCAATAGAGGAATAATCAGCATAAAAGGTGGGCCCAAAAGTATTGGTATTTACATTTTAGCGAGGTTCACTTTCAAATAAATTTTTGATTGGTTTGAGGGGAGGAAGGATCACAATACTCAAAGTTTATTTTTAGTGAGACTTCCTGGAAGATTAGCTTAACTTATCACATATTGATAATTACTAATGACCCCTTCTATTGTAGATAGGAATTTTAATATTTTTCATTTTGTTCTTGTCTTTAATCTTAAAACTTGGGGACCTATTGCTACTAAACTTATGGTTGAACTTGTAATCAGATGCTATTTGCTTTAGCATTTGTGGATCAGTCTGCATCATCGCAGAGCAGTTGTAGCTTTACGTTTAATTTGAATTGGAATCTAAGTTCTGATATTCTTTGCTGCTCTATTCAATTCTCTTGTTGCTGGCAAATGACTCAGGGATTAAATATTTTTAATCAGGAGAAGCATCCTCACCTCCTTTTAATGCTTTAATCACCCTGCTCAAAATCTAGTTGTATTTATCTTCCCTAAGCTTTTACTTGGCAGATTCCATTTAATTGCGCTTTAGATGATAGAGGACATTAAAGGCATTCAAACACTCCTCGTTCTGCATTCTTTCCTCCTTTGTAATCTTCTTCATTATGTATCCAGCAGTCTCAAATTTAGAATGCGCCATGCTATCAAGGAAAATATCAAACTTCCTCATCTATCGATCCTATTCGAATAGTCTCAGTTGTGCTGGATTCTCTCCAAGAAAAGCTTCAGTAAATTTTTATAAAAGCTTATGCTGGGAATTAGTTGACAATTTGAGAAGATGATTTCGTTAAGCTTTGGTGTTGATTTAGAATTTGCTAAAGGGACATATAATTGCGGTTTTTGTTTTTTTCCATAAGGGCATATACAAGTGAAAAGATGTGAGCTAATTTCCTTATATTTTGATTAAGATGTCTGTGGGATCAGTAGTTGAGCCTTACTGATAAATTTAACAGGCAAGAAACTCTAAGTTATATACAAAATTATTCCTATTTTTGTTTCTAAATGTGGTTAAATTATCCATATCGTAAACAGTAGAATTCCTTTTGATCATAAGGGTTGTACTCTGTATGGTTTCATTCTTGTATTTGACGAAGTTAGTCTTGCTAAAGGACAAGATAAGTAAAAACAATAAAACTTGGCATTTTGTATTATGCTATTTTCGATCTTGATAAAGGAACAAAGCCCAAATACTATTGACCTATTACAGAAACTGAGGAGAGTACGCCATAATTTGCATAATATTTTCAGAAAGTTCGAATACGTCAGTTGAAGTATCATCTTCCAATGCTTCAATAACTGTTTCTTCAATCCGATTATTCTTGCATAGGAATATGAGTTCTTCATAAAGCAAGGATTTGATTTGTTCGAACAGGCATTATTGTTCGTAATTTCCAAGGATTTTATGATTAAAGTACTTCATGATATAGCTGCTCATTTGATCAAGTGAATAGTACTCACTTGAGAAGAGGAAGATTGAATTGTTGATCCTGTTATAGAGAATAGTCTTTTTCTCCTACATCTTTACAAAGAACTAGTCTAATATCTTACTAATATAACTATTCCTCTTGTTGAAATAGTTGAAGTTCACAGATACTAATTCATTCTAGATATTATAAAATTTGAGCAAGTCCTCCTAGCTAGTAAACCACTTTTATTTAACGCATGATCGGCTTTAGCGTTTGTCATATCCTTTTAGTGTGGCATCCTTCCCTCGAATATAAATCATCTTGCATTTAATAGATTTATTAGAATATCCTTGCTGGCATGTACATACTTTGAGGTGAGTTACAACTACTTATGTAGATATTTCTAGGAAATCTTTAATTTAATCTGTCTATTTGTTAACATCGACGAATTTCTTGAATTTTAAGGAAGGAAAATGCTTTAAGACTTGCTTAAACAATTACAAAGATCCATAAAAGACTAATTGCTTTTAATAAATACTAGACTTCTTAAATTTGACCTTTTACACTACACTGTATATCTTCTGAGTTAATTTTTCTGTTATTTAATTCTCCCTTCTAATGAAAATGATCCTATCCTCTAGACCTTCTTTCTCTATTGCTTCATAAAGTTAGAAATTGCTTCTCATTTACTTTGAATCATTACTTACCATTACTATACTATAATGCATTTGATGAATTTTGCTTACTTGCTGTTACTTGCTATTTATCTTTTACACAGCAATGTCCCTGATTGATTTTTGTAACTTTTTCACCATCTTTGATAGATACTAAACATCCTTTTATTTTTCACTTAAATAAAAGAACAGCTTTTCTATTTTTACGTCGAGTTATTTAGGCATGGCTAAATATTAAGAATTAATTTTTTCGATGATGTCCAACATATTTTGAAAGAACAGCAGTTAAATTCCTTATTTTTAAAGAAATATCTATATTCTCTTGGACATTCTGTAGTCATCTTTATTACAAAAACATAGAATAGTTAACTTATTTCTAGTCTTTTAACTTGACCTACTTTTAATTTTAAAAGACAATTGCTCAAGCTCGTAATTACTGCAAATCATATACCTATTGTTGCAACATGATTTCAAGTACTCTTCAATTTTATTATAAGGCAAAATATTGATGCCATAGAAATGAAAGGAGTTGACGTAGTTTTTTACATAAGATTAGTGAAATCTCTCAAGGATTAATGGTATAGGGCAATACTGATCGTTGTAATGAAGCTATCGGCATTTCTAAGGATTGTTGTTTAGATCTTATTCGCTGATGAGAGGAACTCCCCGAAATTAGAGTCGAATCAATTGCTGATAGCAAGGTAAATCCTCGATCAGGATGACCTTATGATGATATTTTAGTACTAACTCCCTTTTGCTGAATAGTTTTGATACTGGAATTAATATCTTTCCATTAATCGGATTAGGAATATTATCGCCATGGTCAATATTGACGAATTCATCAGCATTATTAGACGGAGTCCAATCAATAGTATAAAGCCTCATAGTCTCCTTCATCAAATTCCCCATGCGTAGATATTATAGAAATAAGTAATAATTCTTCTAAAACAGAAAAATGATTTTATATGAGGAAAAGTTGCTTAAAATATTTGGAACTCATCATTAAATTCTAAAAGAATAGTTCCCAAACAATTGTTTGTAGCTTTTTTGAGTGATTTTTTTTGATATATCTAATTCTTTGATTAAGCTTGACGAATAAGTGTCGTATTGAATACGTCACAATATTGTTAAAACGTAAAGTTATAACAACTTTATAAATATTAATTTTATTAGCATTCATAATAGAAATATGCAAAACCCTTCAACTCTTCTCCCTATCAAGGTATTATTAGGCTGATTTAGTTTGGTCATGTCTTCGCTGTGCGTCCCTTGAGCTGGATAGACTTTCCAGGACAAGTTGACGAAAGATTACCGTGGTCAGCACATATTTTCTGGTCAATTTAATATAAAATCACGGACTATTAAAAGCATAAAGTTTCAGTCGATTTGATCATAAGTAAGCGCTCGTGGGTTCGTCCTTAGAGAAAATGTGACCATTTGCTGAACCATTAGCAAGGGCATTATCTGATTGGAGCTTTATGCGCTTTGGAGTTTCTAAGGAGGATCGATTCCAAAAAGAAGACTTCTCATGAGAAATTTGAGGATTTAGTAATTCAGACCTTTGACAGGACCATCAAGTAATTTCTGTAAATGGAAAAACAATACGACAATTAAACCTAACATCGATTAAATTACAAAATGCAATAGAAGTGGGATCAGTATATCACAGAAAAACTTGGCTTCTATCAACAAATTTTCGATAAGAAAAAGAATAGGTTTGTAAAGCTATCTTAAAGTCCTTCAAAAGATAGATGAAACCAAGAAAACGAAACGATGCTGTATTTTAATCTATCTTGAAAAATTGTTAAGAATGTTGAAGATTATTATTCAGCTTTCTTCATCAATTTCCTATCTTATAAAATAATAATTTAGCAATCGTTTGAACTCAATTATATATTTTTGAGATATAGGAGAGCCAAACCGATCTTGAAAAATTATTAAGAATGTAGAAGATCATTATTTTTTTAAGCTCGTCACTCCTGACAATCTGCGAGTCCTAAAATTTTTAATTTCAACGTTTTGTCTTAAAGTTAGGACCTTCGGTTTGTCTTCTGTAACAGCATTTGAGTTGATGATAATAGTTTCTTCTTAATTTTCAGGAGCAGTATTGACTTTGGGGCTATAGCATCGCTTATTCTTATTGCCACTACTCTCATAGAATAGCTCCCAGTCTTTTTCTGATAAGTTATCAACAAAAACGTTAATTTCGTTAGTACAAACCTTAGGATACTTTTTCCTGAGATATAACAATAGCTTAAGAGTGTTTGACTTGACAAATAACTATCTAACAAACTAATTTTCCCTTGATTGGCCAGGTATGAATACTGAGCGATCGAAGTACCCTCCAGTGGCTATCAACAACTTCACTATTGACTCTAAATAGCTCTCTTCGATTTGATTCTTATACATTCTCAAATTCTAGTTGATCAGTGGGATCAAATTCTTAATTGCGAATATCCTGGTCTTAAAGGTTTTACAAGCATTCGCAAATCCATTCACGATATGTATTTTGATCTTTTGACTATATTTATCTTGTCCTATGATATTACAACTTTGCTAATATATTTTGTTTTAGAATAAAATCTTAGCTATCCTTGTTTAGGAAATAAGCTTTATCTTCTTTATGTTGTTTTCAACTAACTGTTCGTCCAATAGGGAGGGAGAACTGAGTAGGAGAGCGACAGGAGTCATGAAAGGATCGAGATCGTTGAAGCAATAGTTATCGAGCAGGTATTTGATAGACTCTGCTGGGGTTGAGTAAATAGGTTTCATTATCTTTTATTATTTTCCAGTAACAATATTGTAGACCTCACTTTTCGTATTAACCTTCTCTGCGGCAAATGTTTTTTGCTTTGAAAAGCTTTTGTCTCTTTTGGGTGCATATTTATTGTCATTTGATGATGATTGGATTCTAACAGGAAAAATACGAAAAGAGGTCTATTTGTAGATAAGTTAGAACTTTTTTTACTAGACGGGCGTGTAATTTTCAGGAGGGAAGATAGGATCTAAGACTATTTAAAGCATTTCATCAATCATCTTCGGCAAAAGTTATTTTATGAAGTTGTTCGGGACACCGAGATAAGGATTATTGTTGACCTATAAGAGCCAAACTCTAAAGTCTTAGTCCAATAGAAAGTCATAACCAAAGAGCTAGAATTATTTCTTTTTAGAGCCTTTACCAAAAGATTTCTATATTAACCATGCCTTACTCTTGCACTCAACAATGTGTCCATTATAATTTATTTCATTCTTGCTGTAGTTTCATCAACAATTTGCTGTGCTCTTCCACTTCCTTCAGGCAAAGTATCGATATATTGAAGCAAGGTCTCTTTCATAGGAATAGTGTTTCCTTCCTCATACTTGGAGTATTCTGTAAAGTGCTTTTGTTGACAATTGTTAGTCAAATGAATTTAATTGTTCAAAGAGTCAGTCGTATAAATACTAGAGGAAGTCCTCATATAAGGAGTATTAAAATAGTACACTTAGAAATAAGGTGTAACAAGCACCCAAACCCTAATGTCGAATTTTCTTCCATTATAAAGTAAAGGCTTTTCTATTGCTTTTTGAACAATCCTATATATTCTAGAAAATACCAGCCGGAATTCACAGGTTTCGAAATCAAGAAAGCCTCAATCTATTTAAAATTATTAGACAGGATGATTCCTTTACCTTGGCTTTCTGATTCTGGTTTGACAAACCATACATTTTTCTCACAATGTTTTTCAGGCACTTTTTCTTTATGAAAATTTTTCTTTTCTAGTTGGTTAAACTTTTAGACAAAATCCTTATAATCAGTGTCATCTTTGTGAGCGTGTATCCTTGGTTATATTTTGCTTACAGAAAGGAAGTTGGGACTATATCATGGATATGGCAATTTCTATCTGTTAAAGCAATTTCATGACTGTAATAGTATTTTAATGTCTTCAGCAGTCCCGATTTGGTAGTAATCAAATGATTATTCTCAAAGTGGTTGAGCAAAACCTATTTCAATAGATGGTTACATTTCGATTGGGATAGCATTTGAGCACTTCCTAGAAGTCATCATAGACTTTAGCACTATAATTTAGCTGTCTCCAGAGGAAGGATGCTGAGAGAAGTTATTTATCAGGCGATAAAGATTGCCATACATTTCTTTTTTTGAGAGCATTTTATATTGCCGTTGCATTATTTCCAGGAGAGACGATGTAGCCGTAGAGTATTTTGTTCTCAGTTTTAGCCTACATAAGAACCCCTTTAGAACTCTTAATAAATTTATATAAGCAAGAGTAACAATCACTTATTAATTTTCTATTCCTTATTGGAAAATATCGCATTTATATCCATCAATAACAAGGCTTTTAAGACTGGTCTATCGCAGGCAATATTACTTTCTCCAAATGTCGATAATTTAGTTATTTTAGCTTATTTGATTATCAAATTAGGAGAGCTTATGAACATTAAGTTATTATAGATATACGATTGTACGATTCGATCTCAATACGCTGATAGAAGAGTAAAATTGATTAAATATTAAAATTGATTTTGGATGCCCGTGATTGATACTAATGAAATAATATTTAATATGAAATAAGAGTAAAACTCGCCACCCCTTCGCATTCAAAAAATGAGGTCGTTTAGCGATACCTTTGAATCCTCTGTTAATGAGAAGCAGGAAAAGGTAGCAACAGATAATTATATCGCTAGAGCCATCAAGTAACAATGATGCAAATGCAGTGAAAACAATTCTTCGATTATCGTATCGTAACATAGCGAAAGAACTCCATATATAACAACCGATCTACATTTTAATGAATAGCTTGAGAGGATATTATTGTAATATAGATTGAGGTATGATCAGGTCAAGGTTTAATCATCGAACCTATAAAGTAAGATCAAACATCAAAAAGAGGAATTGAAAAGACTACAGTAAGAGCATCATCTCCTCACCAACCATAAAGATTTCACAGATAAAGTATGTTTACCATCATATAGACATGCAAACAAACCGAGTAATCCTCCAATCGCTTTAACTATGAGCTAGAGCAAATGATTTTGAGTTTGGATCAGCAGAAAGCAATGGAAGAAAGATTGAAAACTGATATCCTCTACTATAAGAAAAATATCTTTGATCTTAACCTTGAACTAATGAAGAAGAAATCTTAAATCAACCGCCACTTTAACCAATCTA
>JACCDV010342814.1_pt1 | contig 11019 bp, 8 predicted proteins | sample 7446131 | NCBI WGS metagenome assembly JACCDV01 (sample SAMN15323448, study PRJNA562643) | freshwater metagenome | isolation source: river surface water | place: USA:Blue River Watershed | collected 2017-08-17
AATCACTATGAAAACCAAATCCGCCCCACTAATTATCGCCAATTGGAAAATGAATCCCGCCACCAGCGGACAGGCCATCACATTGGCCAAAGAACTAGTAAAGTTAACCAAAAAAATTAGCGGCGTTGAGATAGTCGTGGCTCCACCTAGCCTGTATATACCAATGGTCGCCAAAGGTTTGGCAAAAAGCCCAATTAAGTTGTCTGCCCAGCATACCCATCCTGGTCCAGTGGGTGCCTTTACGGGTGAAATATCTCCCGCTATGTTAAAAGAATTTGGTGTGAGTTATAGCATTGTAGGGCATTCTGAGCGACGCGCATTAGGTGAGAGTAAGGAAGCTATCAATGCCGAAATATTGATGCTACTAAAACAAAAATTGACTCCAGTTTTGTGCGTCGGCGAAAAGGAGAGGGATAGTCAGGCCAATTTTTACAGTGTAATTGAAACACAAATTGCCTCAGCTCTTAAAGGGGTACCAGCCACCCGTTTACGAGATATCGTAATTGCCTATGAACCAGTCTGGTCCATTGGTACCGGGTTAGTGCCGTCAACTGCCGATATTCAAGAAATGAAATTGTTTATTTTGAAAGTCTTAACCAAACTCTCGAGTCGCCAAAGCGCTTCGGCCGTCCGTGTGATCTATGGTGGTTCAGTGACTGCAGATAGTGCTGGTCGATTATTTAAAGAAGGTGAAGTAGATGGCTTTTTGGTCGGGGGTGCTAGCCTCAAAGCCGCCGATTTTACTAGGATAATTACAGAAACCCTTAAGTCCGTTTAGTTTATGTACCAAGTTATCTCAAGCGAGTCCAATTGGCGCGGTCAGTATGTGATCGTACGGTCTTCTTGTAACGTGCCTTTGACGCCAACTGGTGAAGTGGCCAATTTGTACCGCCTGAAGCAATCCTTGCCAACTATTAAATATCTATCCGATCAAGGCGCACGAGTGATTATCGTGGGCCATATTGGTCGTGAAGCCACTGATACTCTACGACCAGTTTTTCAGGCTCTAGCGCAATTTATACCACTTAAGTGGGCGGGTACCTTGGGTAGTGATGAGTGTAGTAAGACTCGCATGTTGTTACAAGACGGTGAAGTGATGATACTAGAAAACATTCGCCAAGATGAACGTGAAAGTAACAATGACCGGAGTCTCGCGGTTGAACTAGCTGCTTTGGCCGACGCGTATGTTAATGACGCTTTTGATAATATTCATCGCGATCATGCGACCATGGTAGCTTTGCCAGAGTTGCTACCGACCTTTGCCGGCCTCAATTTACACGAAGAACTTTCCCATTTGGTCAAAGTTATGACACCAGAACACCCCGCCCTGTTTATTCTTGGTGGGGCCAAGTTTGAAACCAAATTGCCATTAATTGAAAAGTATTTAGCAACCTACGATTATGTTTTTGTCGGTGGGGCATTGGCCAATGATATTTTGTTGGCCAAAGGTTATGAAGTCGGAACATCTTTGGTGTCTGAGTTGTCACTGCGCCAAGCCAGTTTCCTTGATGATCCCAAACTGATCATGCCAGTTGATTTGGTGGTTGAGAGCGAGCGAGGTATACGCGTAGCTGGCTTAGCTGATGTGGCCAAAGACGAAAAAATTATTGACATGGGACCAGGGACGATTGCTAAGTTATCTCCTTATGTAGCACAAGCCAAAACCATTTTATGGAATGGACCACTTGGTCTTTATGAAAAGGGGGCAGCTGGCAGCACCCAAGCGGTCGCAAATTTGATTGCGCGCACCTCGGCCTACAGTGTCCTTGGCGGCGGCGATACAGTAGCTGCCGTTGAAGAGTTGGGACTAAATGATAAATTCGGCTTTGTCTCAACTGGCGGCGGCGCGATGCTAACCTTGCTAGAAAAAGGCAATACGCCAGCTTTGGCGGCTTTGGGTTATCAAGGTTAATCTAATAATAGTTAGAGCCATTAACAAAAGTGACGTTTCGGTCTCTGTGTGTTTTTTGTGTTAACATAGGGTGCGTGTTATGACTCGTCCTTACCAATTACTTACGACAGCTACGCCGGAGACTTTTTTGGTGGAGTTACTACAAACTCGTGGTATCGTCACTGCACTAGAACAGGCCGCCTTTTTAGAGCCTGACTATCAATCTTTGCATGACCCTTATTTGCTCTCTGATATGGTCCAAGCGGTGGAGCGTATCAAGTTAGCTATCGCCAACTTTGAAACCATTGCTATTTTTAGTGATTATGACTGTGATGGTATACCAGGCGCCGTAGTACTTTATGATTTTTTTACGGCTGCGGGCTACCAACAATTTTTTAATGTCATACCACATCGGCATTACGAAGGTTTTGGTCTAAGTGTAGAAGCCGTCCAGAATATCGCCAAACAACAAGCCACTCTCATTATTACTATTGACTGTGGTACCGCCAGTCATGAAGCAATTGCATTGGCCAAAGAACTAGGCATTGATGTTATTGTCACCGATCATCATGAACCCACCGAGAGTTTGCCGTCGGCAGTGGCGATTATCAATCCCAAATTGGGCGGTTACCCTTTTCCTCATCTATGTGGTGCGGGAGTGGTTTTTAAATTAGTGCAGGCTTTATTGGCGACGGGCACTTTTCCGCTGATTAAGCCCGGTCAAGAAAAGTGGTGGCTCGACATGGTTGGTATTGCGACAATCGCCGACATGGTCCCGTTGATTGGTGAAAATCGCATCTTGGCGCACTTTGGTTTGCGGGTATTACGTCAATCGAGACGTCCTGGACTCCAACAATTGTTGCGCAAAAATAAATTATCCCAAGCACATTTAACTGAAGAGGACATTGGTTTTACTATTGGCCCGCGTATCAATGCTGCCTCGCGGATGGATGCTCCTGAACATGCTTTTTTTATGCTTACCACCAAAGATGAAGCTGAAGCAGGTGCCTATGTCGAACGTTTGGAGAAACTCAATACCGAGCGCAAGAGCACAGTGGCCCAAATGACCAAGGAAATCAATCACCGACTAACGGAACTTGAAAGCCTACCGCCAGTGCTTGTGTTAGGTAATCCCTTATGGCGTCCCGCTCTGGTGGGTCTGGCAGCTAACAAACTGGCAGAAACTTACCAGCGGCCTGTCTTTTTGTGGGGGCGTGATGGTAATAATGTAATCAAAGGCTCTTGTCGTTCCGGCGGCCAGGTCAGTGTGGTAAAAATAATGGAAGCAGCGGCTGATACTTTTATCGAATTTGGTGGACATCATGCGTCTGGTGGCTTTTCGGTCCATGATGAAAATGTATTTACTTTGGCTGATACTTTGATAGACACTTTTATTAAGTTAGGACATGAAGCTGAAGTCTCTGCTGAGGTGATAGTTCAAGCGGAATTATCTTTAGATGATGTTTTTGGCCGGATTAGGCAAGATCTCAAAAACCTAGCTCCTTTTGGCACTGGTCACGAACGTCCGCTGTTTGCCTTTATCAATGTAGTACCAACAGCGGTAGAAATTTTTGGTAAAAACAAAGAACATTTAAAATTAATATTTAAAACCGACCACGGACCACTTGAAGCCATTGCTTTTTTTGCTACTAGTGACAGTTTTACCATGGTACCAGGAGTCGACCGCACATGTACGCTGTTGGCTCATATCGAAGAATCGTTTTTTATGGGACGTCGTTTGAACCGTTTGCGTATAGTTGACATCGTCTAAAATAACAGTATCGTGGGTGACAGGCTGACATACACGGATACATGATGGGGCGCTCGCGGTGCGAGCGCCCCCAAGTTATTTATGCTAGAGTGATTCCATGCAAACAGTCACTTGTCGGACCGCCGGGTACGCTAAGGGGGATCCTGGACCAGCCACAATCGAAGTCATCATTACTGATGAGACGGGCACCGTCATTCACGAAGAAGCACGCTCTATCGGCAATAGCACAAGCGATTACGCGGCGTATTATGCCGTCTTGGCGGGTTTGGAGGCTATGCAGTCCCCCCTCGCTCTAGAGTTGTCTCGTACGGTCGTTTCCCTTGAGCTTGCCAATGCTACTGTCGCCTCGGCTCTTAGGCACGAAACTCCTGTGACTGATCCCGGTCTCGTACCTCTTTTTGTGGCGATTCACAATCTACGAGTGACACATTTTCCACAAATCCAAATCATTACCACAAAACCCACCGGGGATTAGTCTTTAGTCATTCTGGATTTAGCCTCTTGACCGACTAGGGCAAAAAGGTGTAGGGTATTATTTGTCGTTTCGTTTTGGGCGGCAGAAACAGGGAGAAAGAAGTGGGTATTCCGAACGGGGCAACGGTATACGACGAACCGAAAAGGAAAGTGGAGGGATCGAAAGATACAGACTGATGCTGATGCGACACAATCAACTCCGGCCGCGGCCGGAATGCCCGCGTGCAATGCGAGCGCTCGCAAGGCGCTGCATACACAAGGGCTCTGCTCTCTTCAAGGGCACACAGGTGCCGGCCAGACTCTTGCCGAAGTGGCAAGTCGAGATATGGCCGCGTCCTGGTGTCCGCCGAGTCGTTCCGCTGACCGGTCTGACCCCTACTAAGTGATTTGTGGTAGGGGCGGCGCACGCCGCCCCCCACCCGCCGACTGGCTAAGAAAGCCAGCGGCTTTTCTTTTATCCCAGCGGTGGCTTGCATATTCTTATAACGAGGCGTACTCTAAAGGTAGATGCACTCGAGCGGAGTTTGAGAGTTGCATCGTCGCCACTTTCCGAAATCAGAAATGGAGGCCGACGTGGCCCATCATAATGTTCCTTCCAAAACCCCCGCCTCTCCGTGTGTGGGGGAGAGTGGTGACAGGATATCCGTCCAGGGTGTTCATTTGAGGCGGTGCTATCGCCTCATCCACTATCAGACGTGATGCCTCGTTCTTCACTGACTTGATGGAGAACGGGGCTACCGGTAGAACCGGCACACTCTTCGGTCGCTCTCGCGGTCGGCGATATCTTCCCATTCGCTACCCCCCGAGCGGTCCCGCGCCCAGGTCGCATGACCTGGGCGCAATTTGTTACACTTAAGCAGTGCAGCGTTATCTTTTGTATACAATCATAGCTGGTTTGCTCTGCGGAGTGTTCGTGCGATCACAATTTTGGTTGAGCTCGGTAACTTTCAGTCTTATCGGCTTAGTTATCTTGAGTTTGTTACTGTGTGCTTTGTTGTATCAGCGACCATTGTTGGCACACTACCAACAAAATTATTTTTATTATTTATTGGGGTTGCTATTTTGTCTGACCTTGGTGTGGGGAGTATTGCGTACGGACTGGGCCTTGTCTGATTATGCGATCAAACTAGATAAATATCAGCCTGGCGTAGTAACGGTGTTCGGTTCTGTTATTGGTGACCCGGTCAAAAAAGAATCTCATACTGAAATCGTGGTACAAACCGGGGAAGCCAGGTTGTTGGTCAAAACCGATCGTAATATTGACGTTGGCTATGGTGATATGGTCAGAGTTCAGGGTGATCTGATTTATCCTAAAGATTTTGTTACCGATACTGGTCGCCTCTTTCCGTATCAAATGTACTTGGCTGCTCGTGGTCTTCATCATATTGTTTCGTTTGCTAAGGTCGATTTGGTGGAAGAAGCCGGGCCCTCTTTGATGGTTAGTTTGTATAACTTTAAGCAGCGTTTTAAGACAGCTATTGAAGCCTCTTTACCGGAGCCAGAGAGTGGTCTGGGACTTGGTTTGCTTTTGGGTATATCGACGGCTTTAGGGGCTCAGCTCGAAGCAGACTTCCGCACAGCTGGCCTAAGTCATATTGTTGTACTCTCAGGCTATAACATCATGATAGTAGTGACTTTTATTATGCTGGTGCTGGGATTTATTTTGCCTTATAAAATGCGCTTGATAGGTGGCATATTGGGCGTGGTGCTGTTTGCCTTGCTCGTGGGCTATGCTCCAAGTGTATGGCGGGCCAGTGTCATGGCCATTGTGATGTTATTGGCGTTTTTATTGGCCAGGCCACATGCCGTACTGCGGGCATTTGTATTGACGGTAGGTATATTGGTAGCCCACAACCCCCTAGTATTAGTTTTTGATATTGGTTTTCAGCTGTCTTGCTTGGCGACTTTGGGTTTGGTCGTAGTTAGCAAGATGGTAGAGAGAACTCTACAAAATCCCTCCTTTATTGCCGGCCTCAAAAGTTTTTTTGTGACCACCGTAGCGACACAAGTGGCCGTTATGCCGCTAATTTTGTACAGCCTTGGTACTTGGTCACTAGTGGCCGTGCCGGTTAATATGTTGGTTTTGCCTTTTGTCTCCGTAGCGATGCTGACGACCTTTGTGACTGGTGTTGGGGCTTTAATTTCTCCTATGTTAGGTAATCTATTAGCCCCGCTTTCTTATATCGTTTTGCACTATATTATTGGGGTGGCTGTATTGGTTGGGCAGTGGTCTTTCGCCACGATGACCTTGTTGCCGTTTGGGTCATTTTGGTTGTGGTTTATGTATGGTGTGATGGGCGGCGTGTATTTCTTATACCAAGGAGGCTGGTCCAAACTCCAAACTTTCATCAATGAACGAATGACAAACCATCCTACCCATCTGCCAGTTGGTCCGAGTGTAGATGTATCACATTGGATCATTGAGTCTGAGGCTAACATACGGCCCACCCAGACTTCTAAACCCAGAGCATCAGAGACGTCAGGTACAGGTGGTGAAAGCAGCGTCCCTCCCTTTTTTCGCTAATTGTAATAGTGCTTACACTACTCGCCCACTGACCACTTCCCAATTGAGGTTGCGGAAGAAGGCTTCCACGTAACCTTTTTTCTGACTAGGCAAATAATCGCGCATGTATGAGTGTTCCCACATATCAAGGGCAAGTACGATATCGAGGTCGGCGAGTTGGCCTAAGTGTTGCTCATCTACCCAGGTTTGTACCAATTGATCAGTATGGGGATCATGATACATCATGGCCCAGCCGACACCGCGAGTCATAGCGATTTTTTCAAAGCGGGTTTTCCAAGCTTCTACCGAACCCCATTGTCTTTCTAAAAGTTCTTTCAACTTACCTTCTGGTAATACCTTTTCACCACCTTCAAACTGTGTGAAGTAGTACTCATGATTGCGCATCCCACCGAATTCAAAGCCCAGCCGACGCTGCATTTCACCAATAGCGTAGTTATTATTTTCTGGATCATTGCTATAGGCTTCAATTTTTTCGCGGATTAGGTTGGCATGCTTAACGTAGCCATTGTAGAGGCCAATATGTTCATCGATAGTCTCACGTGAAATGCCATTAAGTGCTGGTATATCAAATGTCAGTGGGGTGTAATGCATATATTTTTATTATGTGGCTATTTTAGCATGAATTGACTTTGTGGTGGTAGAATATTCAAATGAAACAGGAGTCTTCCTTTTATAGTATTGAGCCACCAATAGTTGGTGATATGCTAGTCGACCAATCTGATTCTCCCAATGGGGCTGAAGGGGCAGTTTATGAGGAACCTATACAAGAGTCTGACGTTGAATTATCCAAGGAAAAGATCGCAGGTTTGGTGTCTCGTTGGATACCAGAATCGGTCTATAAGACTAGTACTACTCATCCGGAAACAGGACAGGAGCACACTGTGCTGGATATTGTTTACTTAAAAGCCGCTATTCTCAAGGAGCGCAGATATAATGGTTCATTGATCTCTCGTGAAAAAATCGCCCTTGCTCTTTTTGAGCGACATAAAAATGACCGAGTGCTCACACCTGCTCAGGTGGAGCATGAAGACTACGTGGCAAAATCACTATTTTATACACCAGCGTCAGTAGAGTCTGCGACAACATTATTGGGTTTTGTCGACGAAGAGTTCCATTTGCCTCTGTGGGAGTTAGAGAAGAATTCAGTGTTACGTAATCGAGATAGTTTGTACCCAACTCTGGATGGTTCTGAACTGTCTGCATTTGAAACACGTGTCGCCCTAATATTATTTCACCCAGCTTATGGAGATGGTCGTCGGGACAAGAATGGTGAGTTGCAAATCAAAAATCCAGACTATGAACCAGCAGATCCTCTCAGTTCCAAGCGAATCAAGTTTAGTCGTGATCTGATTCGTAGGCTCGGTATCAATTTGCATGAAACTGGTGATAAGAAATCGCGCTCTATGCGCGATGGTCTGATTGAGAGATGTCCCCATTTACTCAGGAATGACGTGCTACGTCTTAATGATGTACGTGATTTCACGATAGACAGAGATGGGGTAGAAAGTGACACTTTTGAAAAGCAAATTGGTGGTAAGTATGTCATGTTGCGTGGTGTGAATCAGTACGTTGGCGACCGTTTCATAGGGTGTACGGTATTGCCTTTTGGTAAAAACAAAGCACTCATTTTTGACACAAGAGATGGACATAAGAAACTCAGGGCAATTTTTAATGTTATCAATAAAGACAACGCTAGTGCCACTTCCGTATCTAACAATGGTACTAAAGTTCCACGTGCCAATGGTGACAAAACGCAGCTGCAAGAAATTGATTATAATGCAATGTTGCCAGCTGAAGCTAGCGGTCTTCAACGAGAACTACTTATTCAAAAGCGCCTTGAATTAGAGACTCGTGTCGCTGAGGTAATTGAGCAGCTCATTGAAAGCGCTAGAAACTCAGAGAATCTAATCGTCAGCGAATTGGACGATTCTGGAGTTAGTGCAGATGTGCGTGAGTATGCAGTCGAGAGAATCAGGAATGATCTTTTAAATCAAGCAGAACAAGCGATTTATACTGCCGCTAATGCCAGGAGTTCAAACGAACTACTACGTTCTCTAGAGGATTATGCTTTTGATGCCCGAACCTATGTTTCTGTGTTGAAATCAATAGGTGTTGAAAAAATGATTTCAACGCCGCTCGATCGAGTCAATGCTGTAGCGCTAAGAGATAAAGACAAGGATATGATGTGGGCGATTATACGTGAAAACTACATGTCTACCTACCCTGGCGAAGAGAATCGCATGTTCCGAGAAACCGTAATTGCAAGTTTTGAAGCCGCCTTAAACCGACCGACTACTGATTTTTATGTGCTCCGTGATGGAGATAAAATTGTTAGTTTTAATCGCTTCGATACTAACATTGATACAGAGACGCATAAAACGGTACTTTATTTCGGTTCATTTAATGCTGATCCAAGGTATCGTGGTGTAGGTAGCATCATGCTCGAGCATACTATCCAAGAAAAGTTAAAGGAATGTGACGCTATACAAGCCCACTGTGACCCTGAAAGTGAAATTAGTAAAAAGTATATAGAAGACGGTTTTATTGCAACCAATACAGAAACAGTTGCTGGAAAATTTAGTTTTGAGATCTGGCGATCGAAGGAATCAACAGAACTGCTTAAGACAAAGCAAATGAGCCATGAAGAGCTGATAGCAATCGCGGGTGACGCTATGCCCGCTGAAGCCGACTACTTTGTCCGTGAGGTGGAACCAGACGACCAATTTCTGGAACTTGATAGTGGACTCGCGTACCTTCTCACTCGTTATTTTACGCAAGATGGCAAAACCTACGCCGCGTTTGAGTTTAGTCCTGGACTTTCAAAATCATTCACTGCACCACAAGCAAAATAATAATTCTATACTACCTCACCACTCGCTAGTTGCCACATACTTTCAAAGATAAATTTGTGCGTACTGGCAATAAATTGGTCAGTGATGATAATACCAATGAGGTGGGTATCAGACATCGTCATATAAGAGACTTTATTATCATAGATTTGGATAATGGTCTGGAAAACACCGAGGTTTTGACTGCTGGGGATGAGCTTCGTGGTTGTCACGGCTCCCGTATAGCTCGCAAGGAATTTACGCGCTACATGAGAGTCAACTACAAGTCCCCGCTTTTTGATGTTTTTATCTTCGCGGATGGCGACGTACTCGGCATTAATTTCAGGAATGTATTTGTCAATCGCTTCAAGGTCAGCGTAGGTGAGAATTTCTTCCTTGGTAGTCAGGGTATCTTCAAGTACCTGCCAGAGACCATTTTTACCTTCAAAGTACTGGATCCCTGGCCGGCCAGAAGTAAGATTAAAAAGTGAGGTCAGTTGCGGAAGGGTTTTCTGCGCCCGTTCGAACTGATCGTCAGAGGCGGCTTTGGCAATTGCTAGCTGTTTACCTAGCGTGTCGGGATGTGTGACCGAAAAAGTGGCGATTTTGCCAGCCTGATCGTGCTTTTCGACAAGATTTCGTGCAGTGAGGTCATCAAGCACTTTATATACCTGGGGACGGGAGAGGGGATGGGTAGCCGGGAGACTTTTGGCAATTTCACTGGCAGGTTGGGTGCCTGATTTTAGTAATATTTCGTAAATAACAGCCTGATCGTTAGATAGCCCGGCATCTTTTAAGTGGCTATTAAATTGTAATTCCATATGAAGCTAGTCTAGCAAACATTACATAATCTGTCAATGTCATATGACTATGACAATTATACGTAAGCAAAATATAGCTGATTCTGTTATAAATCAATATTATAATTACCATAGATTGAATAGTCGTCATATAATCTTGACATTATAATTTAAACATGCTATGCTATATACAGTTGAAAAAGCAGATGACTAGAGAGAGTCACAGCCTGCTAGAGAGAGTACCTTACAGGGAATCATAAAGATTCAGCTCTACCAAGGGCTGGACAGGGAGTATCAAGCCGAGCGGCTCGCGCAGTAATGCCGGTGACCACCGCCGAAAGGGTGGCAAGCACAGAGCCAAAGGAACAACTTGTTACTCAAACTATGATTCGTTTGCACCGATGCTCGTGGTAGGCCGCAAACCCGCCACACCAACTGGTAGCTTTAAAACGCTGGTTGGAAGCATCACCCCGCATTCCAGTGGTGAATTAACCATTCACCGGAACGTCGGCTGGAAGGGACGGACTAACCACCCTTCGCTTCCAGAAACGTTCCTTGTACATCAAGAAGTCCATAGAGCGTACATATACGAGGACGCTATGGCCGATGAAAGACAAGAGAGAGTCTTCGACAACTGAATATCCGTTGTATACCAAAGCGAAAACCAAGCACTGGTGTATGACACAAAACTGCCGGCTATACATGCTGGTGGTATAAGAAAATGAAAAAAG
>JACCDV011049488.1_pt1 | contig 11019 bp, 8 predicted proteins | sample 7446131 | NCBI WGS metagenome assembly JACCDV01 (sample SAMN15323448, study PRJNA562643) | freshwater metagenome | isolation source: river surface water | place: USA:Blue River Watershed | collected 2017-08-17
GGCTTTCATTTGGTTAATGTAGCCTTTTACAATTGGCACATTGATTTTTGAAGTGGTTTCTTCTCCAGTTACTTCTACATAAAGCGAAAAATCTACCTTTCCGCGCTCTAAACGTTGCGAAATTTGATTGCGTAAACCCAATTCCATTTCACGAAAAACCGATGGCATTCGTGTATTTAAGTCTAAACCTTTACTGTTTAGCGATTTGATTTCTACGGTAATTTTTTTGGTTGGTAATTGCAAAGATGCTTTCCCAAAACCCGTCATGGAGTGTATCATACGTTATAAAAATGTCTTCAAAGATAATAAAAAGTTTTCAGTCGCAGTCGCAGTTTTCAGTACTACACTGAGACTGTCAACTGAGACTGCCTACTTTTTTTGCGTTACCAAATAAACTCCAACAAATATCAACACTGCTGAAATCAATTTTACTAAACTTAAATCGTCTTTTCCTAAGCTTACGGCAAAAATTGTAGCAAAAAGGGGTTGTAAATAGATGAAAACCGCTACAGTTGTGGGTTTTAATTCGCGCATGGAAACTAAATTTAGTAAATAGGTTAAGAACGTTGAAAACACGACTACAAAACCAATTTTCCAGATGATATCCGTTGGTAAATTAGCAAAATCTACAGCTTGAAATTCGCCCCAACCAAAAGGCAATACCATCAAAAAACCAAAAGTGTAAATCCATTTTACGAAAGTGAAAGCGTTGTATTTATCCATTAACTTCTTCACGATGATGAGGTAGAATCCGTAAGAAACTGCATTTACGAAAACCAATAAATTTCCTAAAGATGCGTTTGTAGCGTTTACCAATGATTTTCCATAGAGAATTAAAGTTATCGTTCCGGCTAAACCTAAAATGATTCCTAAAACTTTTCGATTTTCCATCCGTTCTTTCATGATGAATGCTGATAAAACGAGGACAATCATAGGTGTTGTCACCATTAAAACGGCTCCCATAATCGGTGAAGTGTAACTCAATCCTTTGAAAAAGGTCAGCATGTTAAAAGCAACTCCGAAGAACGCAGCAGCAATGATTCGAGGAAAATCTTCTTTAGCGATTTTTTCTTTGGGTCCAAAAAAGGAAATTAACCAAAATAATAAAACCGAACCACCAACACGCATCACGATAAATCCGAAAGCGTCAACGTATTTTGGCATTACATCTTTGGCAATCGTAAAAGTTACGCCGTAAATGATGGAAACTAAGGTAGCGGCAACTAATGCCCAACTTCTTTTTGACATTAGCTTAAAACAGTAATTACTTCGTGAATGTTTTTTGGACTATTTCCAATGTAAATCTTCCCATCGATAATAAAAACTGGGCGACTCAAAAACGTGTAATGTTCTAAAAGATATTTTTTGAAATCAGTTTCGGTTAGATTTTTGTCTTTTAAACCTAATGATTTATACAATTGAGCTTTTTTGCTGAAAAGTGCTTCGTAACTTCCCGAAAGTTGGTACATTTCTTCTAAATCGCTTTCCGAAATTGGATTTTGACGAATATCAATAAACGTTAATTTATCAGAATTTGGAAGTGATTTGATGATTTTTCGGCACGTATCACACGAAGCCAAATAGTATATTTTGTTCATTTTGTTGTTTTTCAATTTCTGATGCAAAAATACAGCCTTTTGAATTCTAAAAATCAGTAATTTTATAAAAAAATTAGACATGGACGCAACTTTTAGAATTTGGGAAACCAGCCGCGGATTACACAAGAATTTCTTAGATGGTTATTCGTTGGAACAATTGAATACAATTCCAGCAGGAATGAGCAATAATTTGATTTGGAACATTGGTCACGTTATTGTTTCCCAACAAAAATTGGTTTACGCTTTGTCAGGTTTACCAATGCATATTCCGGATTCACTTTTTGAGAAATATCAAAACGGTTCGCGTCCAGATGGAAAAACTACGCAAGCTGAAGTTGATGAAATCAAGAAATTACTATTAGAAATGGTTGAAAAAACGAAAGCTGATTTTAAAGCTGGGATTTTCAAAGAGTTTCATCCGTATCAAACCAAAACGGGTTTTTATTTAGGAAATTTAAACGAAGCGATTGAATTCAACAACTATCATGAAGGCATTCATTTAGGAATCATGATGTCGATTAAAAAATTCCTTTAATCTTATTACCTTTGTAAAAATTTTTTAAAATGAAATTCAATACAAAAACGATACATGGTGGTCAACATCATGAAAAAGTAACAGGAGCCGTAATGCCTCCAGTATTTCAAACTTCGACTTATGTACAATCGAGTCCAGGGAAACCAATTGGTGATTACGAATACAGTAGAGCAGCAAATCCAACAAGAACGGCTTTAGAAGACGCTTTAGCAAGTATCGAAAACGGAGCAAGAGGTTTAGCTTTTTCTTCTGGATTAGCAGCCACAGATTGTTTGTTACGCATGTTTAAAGCAGGTGACGAAATCATTGCGATGGACGATTTATACGGCGGAACATACAGATTGTTCACAAGATTATATAAAGATAGTGGTATCAAATTTCATTTTGTAGATATGAATGATTTGGAGAAATTCCAATCGTTAATCAATGAAAACACGAAATTGGTTTGGGTGGAAACACCAACAAATCCATTAATGAAATTAGCGGATATTGCTGCGATTGCACAAATCACAAAAAAGCACAATATTTTATTTGCAGTAGATAATACCTTCGCAACACCTTATTTGCAAAAACCATTAGATTTAGGTGCAGATATTGTAATGCATTCGGCAACAAAATATTTAGGAGGTCATTCGGATGTTATTGCAGGAGCTTTGATTATTAAAGATAAAGTATTGGGTGAAGAATTACATTTCAAACAATTTGCAACAGGAGCTACATTAGGTCCAATGGATTCTTTCTTGGTTTTAAGAGGAATCAAAACATTGCATTTACGCGTACAACGTCATTGCGAAAATGGAGAGAAAGTAGCTGAATACTTGAACAATCATTCTTTAGTAGAACGTGTTTATTATCCAGGATTAGCATCGCACCCATTTCATGAAATTGCTAAAAAGCAAATGAGTGGTTTTGGAGGAATGGTAACTTTTACTTTCAAATCAGGGAAAAAGGAAGATGCAATTAAGTTCTTAGAAAACTTAAAAGTATTCACTTTAGCAGAATCATTAGGAGGAGTGGAATCGTTAGCGAATCATCCAGCTTTAATGACGCATGCTTCTATTCCAGAAGATAAAAGAAAAGAAGTGGGTATTTCAGATGATTTAGTTCGTTTGAGCGTTGGAATCGAAGATATCGAAGATTTAATAGCCGATTTAGAACAAGCATTAAAATAATAAAAGCAACAGAAAACAAAAAATCCCGATTTGTGAGAATCGGGATTTTTTTATATTGTACTATTTATTAGTTTAAATAATAAATGTATCCAAAGTGAAACCATAAGTTCCAATCGTTTGCTTTGTTTTCAGTATACACTTTAGGATCTGGATTTAAACCATCAACCCAGTCAGAAAAATAGTATTGCCATCTAAGTTCGGCAAATAAATCTGAAAGTTCAGTCAATTTATATCTAGTCCCCACACTTGAAACGACAGACCAAGTACTTCCGCCTTCAGAAGAAGTAGCTCCGTAATATTTAATAGGTGTAGAAATAGGAGTTTCTAAGGGACCTAAATCAGAATAGGTATTGTTTTGAAAAACACTGTAATGAGCACCTAAACTAATAAAAGGAGCCCAAGCACCATCAGTTGCAGTAAATTCACGAATACTTAAAGGATAGTATTCTAATTGCATACCAATATCAGTTACTTTAGCTTCACCTTTCATAGCTCTTAATTGTGTAGCAGTAAATGAGTTTCTATCTACCCATTTTCCAAAGTGTTGTAATTGAGTACTGTTGTATGATAATTCAGAGCGTACTTTAAAATGATCATTAAAATAGGTTTCAGGAGTATAACAGTTACACTCAGCACGATAAGCAAAATTCATATAGTGAACTAAACCAATACCAAATCCTGTATTTCCAGCATTAGTTTCAAAGTCATGTCTTACACCAAAATCAGTTTGAAAAGCAACTCCACCTATAAAAGCACCAACCTCATGAGAGAAGCCAAATTGAGCCATCATGGAGAAATTTACTCCTAAAAGCATTATTAGTAGGGTTTTAATTTTTTTAGTCATTTGTAAAAAATTTCCATTATCAGACAAATATATAAAAACAAAACACACTTCAAAAAAAAAAGATTGTTTTATCATATTAAATTATTTTGTATTTAATGTTTATTTATAACATTTTGCATAAATTTTTATTAAAAATATAACAAGTGACTTTTAAAATGTATATTTGTCAACTTAAATTTTTAGGAAAAAATATTATTTAAGTAGAAAACATATTAATTGTATAAGTTTATTTACAAGTTTTAAAGAATAATGGAACAAAAAATTAATGATTTTATGGCTCTTATTGAGGCCAAAAATCCAAATGAGCCTGAATTTTTACAAGCAGTAAGAGAGTTTGCTGAAACAGTTATGCCTTTTATTGCTAATGAAAAAAAGTATGATGGAAAAAACGTGTTGTTAAGAATGGCTGAGCCTGAACGATCAGTTATTTTTAGAGTGCCTTGGGTTGATGATAAAGGTGAGATCCAAGTAAATAGAGGTTTCCGTATCCAAATGAATTCTGCAATTGGCCCTTATAAAGGAGGTATTCGTTTTCATCCAACTGTAAATTTATCGGTTCTTAAGTTTTTAGCATTTGAACAAGTTTTTAAAAATAGTTTGACAACACTTCCAATGGGTGGTGGAAAAGGAGGGTCTGATTTTGATCCTCAAGGTAAATCTGATGCTGAAGTTATGCGTTTTTGCCAATCTTTTATGACAGAATTATGTCGTCATATTGGTCCAGATTTAGATGTGCCTGCTGGTGACATTGGTGTTGGAGCTAGAGAAATTGGATACATGTTTGGGCAATACAAAAGAATTAGAAATGAATTTACTGGTGTTTTAACAGGTAAAGGTTTAGCATACGGTGGATCATTAATTCGTCCAGAAGCTACAGGTTATGGTGTGGTTTATTTCACACAACAAATGCTTAAAACTAAAGGAGAATCAATAGAAGGAAAAACAGTTGCTATTTCTGGTTTTGGAAACGTAGCATGGGGTGTTGCTTTAAAAGTTAACGAGTTAGGTGGAAAATTAGTTACAATTTCTGGACCTGATGGTTATATTTATGATGCTGACGGAATTTCTGGTGAAAAAATTGATTTCATGTTAGAAATGAGAGCTAGTGGAGACAACAGAGCTGAAGCTTATGCTGAAAAATTCCCAAGTGCTGTTTTCCATAAAGGGAAAAGTCCATGGGAAGCAAAAGTACATATTGCTATTCCATGTGCAACTCAAAATGAATTACATGAAGAAGATGCTAAGAAGTTGATTGCTAATGGGGTAATATGTGTTACTGAAGCAGCTAATATGCCTTGTACATTAGAGGCAATTAAACAATTCTTAGATGCAAAAGTATTGTTTGCTCCTGGAAAAGCAGCAAATGCTGGTGGGGTTGCAGCTTCTGGATTAGAGATGACTCAAAACTCAATCCGTTTAAATTGGACTAGTGAAGAAGTTGATGCGCGTTTAAAAGATATCATGACAGGTATTCACGGTCAATGTAAAAAATATGGTACCGAGTCTGATGGTTATGTAAACTATGTTAAAGGTGCAAATATTGCAGGTTTTGTTAAAGTAGCAGACGCTATGTTAGCTCAAGGTGTAGTATAAACCTAAACTTATCAATATTAAAGCTCTTTTGGTTTTCCAAAAGAGCTTTTTCATTAACAATTATATCAAAATTGAAATTAATACGTTTGTAGTATATTTGTATTAAATATATGTAATGAAAAAAGCACTTTTTATTTTCTTTATTTCTCAATTGTTTTTTGCCCAACAAAATAATCAGTTGTGGAAAGGATATTTTTCATACAATGAAATTGTAGATGTTGAATCAGCCACAGGAAAAGTGTTTGCGGCAACTCAAAATGCTCTTTTTTCTGAAACTATTACTTCAAGTGAATTAAATATTTACAATTCAATTACAAGTTTTAAGTCAGATGTTGTTACGTCAATACATCATTCAGATGCTTCTAATAAAACCTTTGTTGGAAATGCCAATGGATTAATATTGGTTCAAAACTCTGATGGTTCTGTTACAACTAAAGTTGATATTATAGAGGAAGTTCCTGTGGCTCCCAATAAGAAAAGAATTAATGACTTTTACGAAAATAACGGCAAATTATATGTTGCAACAGATTACGGAATTTCTGTAATGGATGTAAACACTTCTGAATTTATTATAACCTATTATATAGGGCCATCAGGAGAAGAAACTGAGGTGTTACAAACAACAGTGCTAAATAATGAAATTTATGCGGTTACGAGAAATTTTGGAATTAGAAAAGGGAATCTAAACAACCCAAATTTATATGATTATAGTCAATGGCAAACTTTTGACAATGGTTTTTGGAACGGGATTATTACATTTAATAATCAATTGATAGCTTCAAATTACAATGAAAGAACCTACAGATATAATGGTACTTTTCAAGAAATCCTGAATCAAAATCAAGTCAGCTTAAAATTAAAGACTAATAATTCAGAAGTAATAATTACAACCCAAAATCATATTTATGTATTAAATCAAGCGTTTAATGTAGTGGCTCATATTACTCAAATAACCGATTTTAATGTGCTATTTTCTGCAGCTTCTGTGATAGATGGTATTCTTTACATTGGAACTCAAAAAAGCGGTTTGTTTTCTACAACACTTTCAAACCCAACACAGTTTGAGCCAATGTCTCCAAATGGCCCGCTTCAAAATTATACTTTCAGAATAAAAAAAGCACCCAATAAACTTTGGATGGTTCACGGTGATTATACACAACAATACAATCCCTATCCGCTAGACGAATTAGGTATTAGTACTTATAATTTAGATTTGGGTTGGATTATAAAACCTTATGAAGATTTACTTGGAGCTAAATCATTGTCGGACATTGCCATAAATCCATCACGTCAAAATGAGGTTTTTGTAACGTCTTACTTTTCAGGATTATTAAAATTTCAAGGTGATGCAGTAGAATTATTAAATAATACAAATACTGGGACAAATGGACTTGAATCGTTAGTAGTTCCAGGTAATCCTTCTTATGTTGATATTCGAATAAATAGTCCTGCTTTTGATAAAGATGGTAATTTATGGGTTACAAATGGGTTAGTAAATAAAGGTATTAAAGTTCTTAGAACAAGTGGCCAATGGCAATCCTACGATCTAACAGGGATTACTGCTAATTTAGCAACAGGTAGATATGGGTCAATGGCTATTGATAAAAACAATACAAAATGGATTCCTGCTTACAATGATGGTGTCCTAGCTTTTAATGAAAATTATAATAATAAATTCATTGTAATTACCCAAGATAATGCAGATTTACCTACATCTGTAGTGAATTGTGTTGCTATAGATAATCGAAATCAATTATGGATTGGAACTGCAGCTGGATTGCGAATTTTATCTAGTATAGATAGATTCATCAGCGAAACAGAACTTACGGTTTCTTCTATTATTATTCAAGAAGGGGATTTGGCTCAGGAATTGTTTTATCAACAACCTATTTTAGATATTGCTGTTGATGGTGCTAACAGAAAGTGGGTTTCAATTGCCGATGGAGGCGTTTTTCTTGTTTCTTCAAATGGACAACAAACTATTTACAGATTTGATAAAAGTAATTCTCCTTTACCAAGTAACAATGTTGTTGATATTGAAATTGATGGGGTTTCAGGCGAAGTGTTTTTTGCTACCGATAAAGGAATGGTTTCGTTTTTAGGAACTTCAACCAAACCAAGTGATAGCTTAGGAGATGTTTTTGTTTACCCAAACCCCGTTCGACCTAATTTCACAGGAACAGTTAAAATTAGCGGACTAACTGATAAAGCAAATATCAAAATTACCGATATAGAAGGAAATTTGGTTCACGAAACCACTTCTTCTGGAGGAACTATAGAATGGGATACCACAGCTTTTGGAAAATATAAAGTTGCATCTGGAGTTTATATGATATTTGTGGCTTCTCAAGATGGTTTAGATTCAACAGTAAAAAAAGTAATGATTATCAGATAAATAAATGCTAGTTAAAACGAAAGCCATTGTGATTTCTGCGTTAAAATATCAAGAAAAAAGCTTGATTGTTAAGTGTTTCACGCAATCCGATGGTTTAAAAAGTTATTTCGTTCCAAGTGCTTATTCTAATAAAAAAGCGAATCAAAAAATTGCGTATTTTCAGCCGTTAACGATTATTGAAATCGAGGCGAATTATAAGAACAAAGGCACACTTGAACATTTCAAAGAAATCAAGTTAGCTCACAGTTTTCATACCATAAATACCGATATAGTTAAAAGCACTATCGTAATTTTTCTTTCCGAAATTTTACATCACAGCATTCACGAAGAAGAGAAGAATGAAAATCTTTTTTCCTTTTTAGAAACCGCATTACTTTGGTTAGATACACACGAAGAAGCTACAAATTTTCATCTAATTTTGATGATGGAAATGACCAAATTCTTAGGGTTTTATCCTGATGTTTCCGAAATAGATTACGATTTTTTTGATGTCAAAGAAGGTTTTTTTACACCATTTCAATCGGTAAATACCATTTCAGCACATGAAACACAATTATTAAAACGCTTAATCGAATTAAAATTTGATTCTAATCAAAGAACTTTTGCCGGAATTGAACGTCAAATATTGCTAAAAATCCTCTTAGATTTCTACACATTACATCTCGAAGGCTTCAAAAAACCAAAATCGTTAGAAGTTTTAAAAGAAGTTTTTTCATAAAATAATAAAAAATCATCTTTCTTTCTAAATTTTCGATAAAAGTCTATTCTCTTTTATCTATTTTCTATTCTCTTTTATTAAAATTCATTACTTTCGCAAATTGATTTAAGAAAGCGACAAAATGAGCACAAAATTTACTGAATACAAAGGACTTGACTTGCCAACAGTAGCGTCAGAAGTTCTTGATTTTTGGAAAAAAAACCACATCTTTGAACAATCGGTAACATCTCGCGAAGGAGCTACGCCTTACGTGTTTTTTGAAGGACCACCATCTGCAAATGGTTTGCCTGGAATTCACCACGTAATGGCGCGTGCGATTAAAGATATTTTTTGTCGTTATAAAACTCAAAAAGGCTACCAAGTTAAGCGTAAAGCGGGCTGGGATACGCACGGATTGCCTGTAGAATTAGGTACCGAAAAAGAATTAGTCATCACCAAAGAAGATATCGGAAAAACCATTTCAGTTACTGAATACAACGAAGCGTGTAAAAGAACGGTTATGCGTTACACCGACGTATGGAACGATCTTACGGAAAAAATGGGGTATTGGGTAGATATGGAAGATCCGTATGTGACCTACAAATCCAAATACATGGAAACCGTTTGGTGGTTGCTAAAACAAATTTACAACAAAGATTTACTATACAAAGGCTACACCATCCAACCGTATTCTCCGAAAGCGGGAACAGGATTGTCTTCGCACGAAGTTAATCAACCTGGTTCATACCGAGATGTTACGGATACAACGATTGTAGCCCAATTCAAAGCAAAAGATGAAACCTTGCCAAGCTTCTTACAAGGTTTTGGAACGGTTCATTTCTTAGCTTGGACAACAACTCCTTGGACGTTGCCAAGTAATACAGCATTAACCGTTGGTCCAAAAATCGATTATGTTTTAGTCAAAACCTTCAATCAATATACTTTTGAACCTATTAATGTTATTTTGGCTAAACCTTTAGTTGGGAAACAATTCGGAGGAAAATATTTTGTAGCAGAATCAGATGCTGATTTTGCAAATTATAAATCAGAAGATAAAAAGATTCCATACCAAATTTTAGCCGAAGCAAAAGGTGCTGATTTAGTAGGAATTCGTTACGAACAATTATTGCCATTAGCTTTACCTTATCAAAATCCAGAAAATGCTTTCCGAGTAATTTCAGGAGATTTCGTAACTACGGAAGATGGAACTGGAATTGTTCACACAGCACCAACATTCGGAGCTGATGATGCTAAAGTGGCTAAAGAAGCAACTCCAGAAGTACCACCAATGTTAGTCTTAGACGAAAACGAAAATCCTGTGCCATTGGTAGACTTACAAGGAAGATTCATCCAAGGTTTAGGTGATTATTCTGGGAAATACGTTAAAAACGAATATTACAACGATGGTGAAGCGCCAGAGCGTTCAGCTGACGTAGAAATTGCTATCCAATTAAAAGAAGAAAACAAAGCCTTTAAGGTTGAAAAATACGTGCACAGTTACCCACATTGTTGGAGAACCGACAAACCTATTTTATATTATCCATTGGATTCTTGGTTCATCAAAGTAACCGAAATCAAAGATAGAATGTTCGACTTAAACGATACCATCAACTGGAAGCCAAAAGCAACAGGAGAAGGTCGTTTCGGAAATTGGTTAAAAAATGCGAATGATTGGAACTTATCGCGTTCAAGATATTGGGGAATTCCTTTACCAATTTGGAGAACAGAAGATAAAACCGAAGAAATCTGTATTGGTTCGGTTGAAGAATTATTCAACGAAATTGAAAAAGCGGTTGCTGCTGGTTTCATGACTGAAAATCCATACAAAGGATTCCAAATCGGAAACATGGAAGAAACAAACTACGATTTAGTGGATTTACATAAGAATATTGTAGATAACATCGTTTTAGTTTCTGCTTCAGGAAAACCAATGAATCGCGAAACGGATTTAATTGACGTTTGGTTCGATTCTGGTGCGATGCCATATGCACAATGGCATTATCCATTTGAAAACAAAGAATTAATCAACGAAAATAAAGCGTTTCCGGCAGATTTCACAGCGGAAGGTGTTGACCAAACTCGTGGTTGGTTCTATACATTACATGCAATTGGAACTTTAGTTTTTGATAAAATTGCCTACAAAAACGTAGTTTCAAACGGATTAGTTTTAGACAAAAACGGACAA
>JACCDV010807492.1_pt1 | contig 11017 bp, 2 predicted proteins | sample 7446131 | NCBI WGS metagenome assembly JACCDV01 (sample SAMN15323448, study PRJNA562643) | freshwater metagenome | isolation source: river surface water | place: USA:Blue River Watershed | collected 2017-08-17
AAATCAAAGGAAAAAATGCAAGTGGAGAACTTGTGGAAGAGGGGGGATGGCAGAACAACCGACCTTCGCCCAAGCATCCGGCATATCGCATGGTGGAAAATATCTTTGAGGAATTGGATGCGCCTGGAGAATGGTTCTACAATGAAAAGGAAGAAAGGCTATATTATATTCCTGCAAATGGTGTTGACATCAGTAAAGCAAAAGTTGAAATTGTAAGACTCAAGCACCTAATTGAATTCAATGGCTCAAAAAAAACTCCTGTATCCAATATTGAGCTGAAGGGATTTGTTTTCAAACATGCGGCCAGGACGTTCATGGAAAACAAAGAGCCGCTGTTGCGGTCAGACTGGACCGTTTACCGTGGCGGTGCAGTGGTGTTCGATGGTGCTGAGGGTTGCAAGATTACAGACTGTGAATTTGATCAGGTAGGCGGCAATGCCATTTTTGTAAACAAGTACAATCGGAAATTGTCTTTCACCGGATGTTATATCCACCATGTAGGGGCCAATGGCATTGCATTTGTGGGGGATCCACAGTCGGTGCGGAGCCCTTTGTTTCGTTATGGCAACCAGGATTTTTCTGCCATCGACAGAACACCCGGTCCCCAAACAGACGAATACCCGTCAGATTGCAGGGTGGAGGATTGCCTCATCACCATGACTGGCCGGGATGAGAAGCAAACAGCTCCCGTGCATATTTCCATGTCGCACAAAATCACCGTCAGCCATTGTTCAATCTATGATGTGCCCAGAGCGGGAATCAATATCAATGAAGGTACTTTTGGTGGGCATATCATTGAATTCAATGATGTGTTCAATACAGTGCTTGAAACAGGAGACCATGGCAGTTTCAACTCCTGGGGGAGAGACCGGTATTGGACGCCAGACATCAATGCTTCAGTGCCGGAAGTTGTGAAAGATAAAAGCTTTCCCTTTTTGGATATGCTCGGGCCCAATATCATCCGCAACAATCGCATACGCTGTGATCATGGATGGGATATAGATTTAGATGATGGATCCTCTTGGTACCGCATCTACAATAATTTGCTGTTGCATGGAGGATTGAAAATGCGTGAAGGGTTTGACAGGATTGCAACCAACAACATCATCATCAACAACGGACTGCATCCGCATGTTTGGTATCCAAACAGTGGTGATGTGTTTGCAAGGAATATCGTTTTCAAGACATACAGTCCCGCATTGATGAATAAAGGCATCGCTGCTGACGGGAAATGGGGGAAGACATTGGATTCCAATTTTTATGTTGCAACTACCACAACCATGCAGAAATTTATTGCCAATGGATGTGATTCCAATTCTATTGCCGGCGATGCAGGGTTTGTAAATCCCGCTCAAGGAAATTACGCTCTTAGTCAATCTTCAAAGGCACGCTTGATTGGATTCGTGCCCTTCGCAATGGATGCTTTTGGCGTGCAAAAGGCATCTCTCAAGGCAATAGCCAAAACACCTGTTTTTCCTGAAGTTAATTTGGTGGCGAATTCCGAACAGTTGATCAATGGCCGCAAATATTCACTATGGGCTGGCGCTAAGCTTTGGTCCCCCCGGGGAGAGGAATTTTCTGCTTTTGGCATCAGCTTTTCCAGCACAGGGATTGCTCTTGATGGTATTGTAGAACAGTCGATTGTTTACCGTATGGGGTTCAGAAGTGGCGACCTGATTCAGTCTGTGAATAAAGTGGGCATTACCAATGCTGATGATTTTAAGGGTTACCTCATCAAGAATAAAAATACAAGCAGACATCGCTTTGAAGTTATCAGGAATCAAAAGAAGATGCTGTTGGATGTCAATGTTCCATTGCCTGATATGCCGGACTAAGGCATTGGGGTTTTAGCAATAATCGGCATTGCCCTTTTGCAATTCATTCTTCCAAATTTATCTATCTCTAGTAAACGATTGCGAAAACGCTTTCGATACATAATTGCCCGATCTCCATTCTCCGCTTGGGTATCCTATTTCCTTTTTATAATACATTCAATTGTTTACACAAATACAGATAGGTGTAAAATGTATTTGTGCAGCCGAACACTTAAACAATTGCAGTATGAAAAAAAAGAGTTTTTTGGATTTTTTGATTTTCACAGTATTTCTATTCTGTTGTACGGTTGATGTGCGATCTCAGTCAGCTGTTATCAGGGGAACAATCAAAAATGAAACAGGTAGTGCCTTGGAAAATGCTTCTGTACAAATCAAGGGTTCTGCATCAGGCGTAGTAACCAACGCTTTGGGAGCTTTCGAACTGTCCGGGAAAAATGGAGATGTACTTGTTGCTTCAGCAATTGGATACCAGCCAGTTGAAGTGGTGTATAATGGCAGTCCGCTTAATATTTTGCTCAAAGTGCAGACGGCAGATCTTGATCAAGTGGTGGTGGTAGGCTACAGCCGCCAGAAGAAAGTCAACCTGACAGGAGCTGTTTCTGTAGTCAGCGGCCAGGAACTTGCCAAGCGTCCAGTTTTCAATACCACTGTAGCCCTTCAGGGAGCTTTGCCGGGTGTAACCGTTTCCCAGTTCAATGGTGTTCCAGGGTCTGAAGCGCAGATACGCATCAGGGGATTGGGTACGCTTGGAAGCAATGAGCCATTGATCCTGATTGATGGGGTGGTTGCTTCTTTCGGTGATGTTGATCCCAACAATATTGAAACGATTTCTGTATTGAAAGATGCCGCATCTGCTTCAATCTATGGATCAAGGGCTGCTGGTGGTGTTATCCTGATTACCTCCAAAAGAGGTAAGTCTGGCAGGGTGAAAGTGGACTATGATGCTTTCTATGGATTCCAACGTCCAGTTGATAAACCCAAATACCTGTCGGCAACAGATTTCATGAAATTATACAATGAAGCTTTGACCAATGAAGGTGCAGCTCCACGTTTCACAGAGGCCTATATCAATGGTTATGCCGACAGCAACAGGGTTAATCCTGACTTGTTTCCGGATACCGATTGGCAAGATGTGACGCTGACCAATGGGTTGCAGCAACAGCATAACATCACCCTGAATGGAGGGAATGAAAAGCTCCGTTTGCTGGCCGCATTGAACTACATGGATCAGAACGGCATCATTGCCAATTCCGGTTTTAAGCGCTACAGTTTCAGGTTGAATGCGGATTATAAAGTGAATGAAAAACTGAATTTCCAGTTTGATGTGAATTTACGCAAAGAGAATTTTAAAACCCCCGCTGTAGGTTACGGCAGTCTCTTCTATCAGATGTACAGGGTGCCACCAATTTATGCAGCTAAATATTCTGATGGTTCATGGGGCCCCGGATGGGAGGGCGGCAACTCATTGGCTTGGTCTCAAGCCTCTGGTGTAAATGCCACAGATGCTACCAATGCATTGATTAACCTGCAAGCGAATTATACGCCTATAAAAGGTTTGAATCTCAACTTCAATTATGCTCCAAAATATTTCACTGACTATTCGGTGAATAACACCAAGAAAATAGACTTCTACAATTTCGTTTCAAAAGCTTTGTTCTTAAGCAGTCCGAATAAAAGTAGTCTTTCCAATTCAACCAATAACAACCTGACCAATTACCTGCGTTTCCAGGCAACCTATAACAAGTCTTTTGAATGGTTGGAGATGAACCTTCTAGCTGGTGCTGAGCAGACTGACAGTCGTTCACAGGGCTTCAATGCCTATCGCGAACTCACGCTGTTTCCCGAATTGGTGCAACTGAATTCTTATCCTTCTCTTAACCAGAATCTTGGTGGCTATGGTAACGCATGGGCTTTGAGATCGTATTATGGGAGGGCCAACTTTGTTGCCAAAGACAAATACCTGTTGGAGATCAATTCTAGGTATGACGGATCTTCACGCTTCGCTTCAGATTTCAAGCGCTATGGTTATTTTCCTTCCTTCTCTGCAGGCTGGATACTTTCCAAAGAAAGTTTCATGGATAATGTGGATTTTCTCTCTTTGCTCAAATTGCGTGCATCCTATGGCGCATTGGGTAACCAGAACATCGGCAATTATCCCTATATCTCATCCCTTAGCCTTGGTCAGGGGGTGTTCAATGGCAACATAGTAAGCTCTGCAGCCCAACTCATCGCGGCAAACAGAGAGATTACCTGGGAAGCCACCAAGGTTTTGAATTTGGGTGTAGACGCTACTTTGTTGAATAACAAGTTGTCTTTTGAATTTGATTACTATATCAAGAAGACAGACGATATCCTGCTTACCCTACCCATCCCTTTGACAACAGGTCTTAGTCCTGCCGTGCAGAATGCTGGTCGGGTTGATAACAAAGGATGGGACCTCAATGTGCGGTATAATGACAAAATCGGTAAGGACTTCAACTACGGGATAACTGCAGTATTATCTGACGTAAAAAATCGTGTAGTGGACCTCAAAGGTACTGGTCCGTACATCGGCGGTTTCCAGATTACACAGGTTGGTCAGGAGATGAATGCCTTGTTTGGTTTTGAATCAGCAGGGTTGTTCAAAACTGCTGAAGAGATTGCCGGTCACGCCAGACAATTTGGTGCCCTGAAACCAGGCGATATCAAATATGTTGACCAAAATAAGGATGGCGTAATTGATGCCAATGACAGGGTGATTATAGGGAGCAGAATTCCCCGGTACACTTACAGTATCAACCTTTTTGCGGAATACAAAGGATTTGACCTCACGGTGTTTTTCCAAGGTGTTGGCAAATGGAACGGTTACCAAAATGTGGATGGAGCCTGGGCATTTCATAATGCAGGAAGTGTTCGTGATATCCATCTCGGAAGGTGGAGCCCTACCAAAACCGATGCTGAAAATGCCAAAGCCACCTATCCACGCTTCTTTGTGGCACAGCAAAACAACCAGCAGAATTCCAGCTATTGGGTGGATGATGCATCTTATCTGAAGATGAAAACAGTGGTCATCGGGTATACTTTTTCCAACAGGCTGCTGAACAAATCACCCTTTTCCATGGCAAAGGTTTATGTGAGCGGACAAAACGTTTTCTCTTGGGATAAGGTACCCGGATATGATCCGGAAACTCCGCTCGGTGGACCATCGAACTATCCCCAAGTGGCTTCATTCGTAGCCGGTATCAAAGTGAGCCTGAAGTGATTCAATTCCCGTTAAAATCAACACAATGAAAAAATATATTTTACAGCTTATTGCGGTAGCATTCACCATGATTGGATGCAACAAAGACTACCTCGATCGTTTTCCGGAGGACTCCCCCAACAGCAGCACATTCTACAAATCAGGTGATGAGTTGGTGCTTGCCGTGAATGCTGCCTATGCAAATCTCAGTTTTCAACAACAGTATTTTCCTTTTCATATGATGCTCGATGCCACTGCGGACGTGATGTGGTTTCGACCAAATGATGATATCCAGGCAATCGGGCTAGGTCAGCACACACCGAATACTGGTATTATCCGCAGCATCTGGTCAACCTATTATGTAGGTATAGCCAAGTGCAATAGCCTTTTGGAAAATATGGATAAAGCGAAAGCCGTTACAGTTCCTGCATTGTTTTCCAGAATTGAAGGTGAAGCAAGGTTTCTCAGAGCATACTACTATGGTCAATTGATTGCACTCTATGGTGACGTGCCACTGATTAGTAAAACTTTACCTACAGCTGAATCTTTCGTTGCAAGAACCCCTAAAGCGCAAGTATTTGATTTTGTTATGAAAGAGCTTGACGATGCTGCATCAAAATTACCGGTATCCTATACTGGATTGGATGTTGGCAGGGCAACAAAGGGCGCTGCATTGGCTGCCAAAGCAAGGTTTGCACTCTACAACGAAAAGTATGATCTTGCGGCAGCTGCCGCAAAAGCAGTGATGGACCTCAATTACCACAGTCTCTATCCCAACTACCGGAATTTGTTCACTTATGCCGGCGAGAATTCACGCGAGTCCATTTTGGCTTTTGATTTCAAGCAAACCGTAAGGACTGCCGCTTACTCACAGGGCAATCAGGCCAGGCTTGCTGGTGGTTTTTCTACACTTATTCCAACAAGGGCATTGGCAGACAGTTATGAGTGTATTGATGGATTGACAATCGACAAATCTCCTTTATACAGCACGGCAGACATTTACAAAAATCGTGATCCCAGAATGAGGCAGACGATTTTGGGTGAAGGGGATACCTGGTTCGGCAATGGGGGAATCACCTACAACATGACTTTCCACCCAGACAGTACCACCTGCACAAGGTATACACCCGGTCCTATCAGCAAGATCAGCAATACAGAAGTTACCAATGCCTTTTCTTCATTTTCCGGAATGGTATTGAAGAAATACATTGATCCCGCTGACCTGGTCTTGAATACACAATCTGAACTGGCATTCATGCTGATTCGTTATGCTGAGGTTTTGCTGACTTATGCTGAAGCCAAGATAGAGTTGAACCAAATTGATGCCAGTGTGGTGGATGCCATCAACCAGGTTAGGGCCCGCGGATATGGTGTGGCAGCAGCTGCCACAGCCCAGTATCCAGCTGTATCTATCGGCTCTCAAGCTGCTTTGCGCAGCATTGTGCGCCGCGAGAGGAAAGTTGAGCTGGCCGGTGAGGGTCTGCGTTTGTATGATATCAGGAGATGGAAAATTGCTGAGAAGGCAATGAATGGTGTGCTCTTTGGCAAAGCCATGACAAGAGCACTCTATTACACGCTGCCCAAGCCAACATTGGATGAAAACTCAACACCCGATTATACGGCTTTCAATGCGTTGGTATCGACAACAGGCAACTTCAAAATCATGGATAACCCCAGGTTGTTCCAGCCCAGACACTATTTATGGCCCATTCCGCAATCGGAATTGGATGTCAATAAAAACACCGGTTTCGTTCAGAATCCTGGCTATTGAAAAAAGGGGGCATTGCAAGATGCCCCTTTTTCATCTTTTTACTTCATCCGCATAAAAAAGCCGCATACCTCTAGCGTATGCGGCTTTTTATTTGATGGTCCAATTATAAAACCACCATCCGCTTCATATATTGGTTCAGTCCGTGTGTAACCTTGATCATGTAAACACCAGGCTGTACTTTATTCAATCGGATATTTTCCTTGAATGTTCCGCTGAACCTCGGTTTACTTTGTCTGTATACTTCTTGTCCGGATGTATTCAGCAGGGATATTGCCAGATCCTCTCTGCCACTGACACTGAAGGAAAGCAGGAAGCTGCCGTTATTCGGGTTGGGAGCCACGCTGAAACCGATCCGCTCCGGTGCAATATTGATAATGGCCGTAACGGTTACATCCTGTTCAGCAGATATGCTTTGACACCTGAAATCATCCTGCACAATTGTTCTGTATTTGCCTGACTGGGTGACCTTGATTTTCTGGTTGCGTTCGCCAGGGATATCCACACCATTGAGCTGCCATTGGTTGCCGCTTGCCATTGAACTGATGAGGGTATCTCCATTCCGGGTGATGGTCGGAATGGTATTGTTGATGGCTGTAACGGCCACTTTTGGTGAGGGACAGGTTTCCGCCAAAAGGGATACTTTCATGTCGTAAAAAAAATAATAGAACTGGCTCGGGTCTGATGTTGATGAGGGCACCACACTGTTCCCTGTAATGGTGAAGCCGTTGTTTACACCATCAATTTTTTGGGGATAGGGCGTTGTGGTAATTGCATTGCTCCTATACACTGTTGCACCTTCTGTACATTGCATGATGAGGATATGGTTGCCGGGTTCGAAGGCTGCAAAATTGAGGTTGAATACCATCCCTTTATCGTTGGGGTCATTTTCGTTTAATGCTCCACCTTGAGCCGTTGGCCTTGAATTGGTGACAAGGAAAGTTTTTTCGTCACGTATATAATAGCTGTAGCTTCCATCACCCGGCTCATTGGCAATATCTGCAAAGATGATCCTGATTTTTCCGGGGTTAGCAGTGTACATTTTTACGGATTCAATAAGCATGGGTACCGTGTTGGAAAAGCGGACAAAATTGCCACTGAACTGATTATACCCTCCTGAAGGGAAGACCAACTTGTCTTTGGGGCCTACAGATCCGGAAAGGTTGTTGCGTGCGGCATAGTATTTTTTATCCGCTGTGATTACAGGTGTGTTGGCTACTATGTTGTTTGCAGTGGTAGCAAATGGCGAAGATGCAGTATCAGCATTGTACCAACTGATGTAATTGCCTTCCGCAATAGGGCCTTTCAGCAATGCAGCTGAATTGTTGCAGATGAGTGCCTGCAAGGATGTTAATGGCGCCCCGGGTCCAGTTGCACTTACTTCCGTAATGATGGCATTGTTGTCAGCATTCTGGTCTGTTGCCAAGGTGGATTTGATGTCAAAGGTGTAGCGCGCAGACTCCTTCATTACAAAAGGAGTCTGAAAGGTATATTCTGTGGACGATCCTGCCGGAAGAGGACCATTGAAAACCCCGTTGATGGTTTTGATGGGATTGCCGTTTTCTTTAATGTCAACCGTCAGAGGTATATTTCTCACCGCTTTGGTGCCTGAATTTTTCAATTCGATGGTTACGTATTGGGCACCGTCTGAGCACTCTCCACCATAGGGATAAAGTAGTTCATTGATACCCAAATCCTGGGAAGGAAGGGCTATCTGCAAGGTATAATCCTGTGTTTCCCCCCTGCTATAGCTGCCTGAGGGGAGGATAGCTGCCGGGTCAGTGGTTTCCACCAAAATGACCCGCATCAACAGTTTGTTGCCGATGCTGAAACCGTTAGGAAGACTCACAGGTGCCTTGAAGAGACTGTCGTTGAACAAGGCACTGCTGGTGGCTATCAGTTCACCGGCATCCGTGAAGTCGCCGTCGCTGTTGAGGTCCATAAATATTTTGGCATACCGCATGTTATTGGTATTGTCGCAACTTTTGACCCGCAGGGCCAAACTGTCGGTTCCCCCTGATTCGATGGCACCGGTGAGGTAGCGGCTGTCGGAATAGGTTTTGCAGGTGTCTTTGAATTTCATCCTGATGCCTCCATATGACAAGCTATCGATGTAGGCACCTGCTTCGGATGTTGGTCCTGAACTGGCATAAGCATTTCCGCCAATGCCGGAAACCACCAGTGAAAAATTCTGAGTACTGTCTCCGTATATGAATTTCCCCTTATGCCTCACAGTGACGGTGTATGTCTCGCCCAGCAAGACGGAATCCACTTCAACCTTTTCCACGTTGTCAATCACATTGTCTCCACGGGTGGCGGGGTTCAGCGGACTCGTCCCATTCAGTTTCCAAGGCAGGAAAGTTTTATTGCCTTGGGTAATGCGTATATCGAGGTCATTGACAAGCCTCCTGGTGATGTCATCCACAGCGCCAGTGGTAGCAATGGTTCCAGCAGGGTCAGTCCAACAAAGCGTTGCAGCCAAAGGACCTTTTCCGGATGCCACTACACGAATGGTAAAGCTGGAATCATTTTTCAGGTTTTGTTCTGTTACCAGATTGTTGGTTGTGTTGTTCAAGACCTCTGCTGCTTTGGCAATGTTGGCTAGTCCCCACCCATGGAGGTAATTAGGACCAGGAACTGTTGAAGCCTTGTCTGCCGTATGGATAATCAGCCCTTTGATGGTTGATGACCAGGCAGACCTGTTGTTGAATTTCGACATGAACAATTCCTGGAGCAGTATGGCAGAGCCCGCAACGGTAGGAGAAGACATAGATGTTCCGGAAAGGGTTGCGTAGCTTGTATTGCTTCCTGTGCTTGTGGACGTGATGCCTGATCCAGGAGCTACCACATCGGGTTTGATGCGGCCATCATCGGTAGGGCCCACGCTGCTACTGGAAGCCAACAGCACATCTTCCGGTCGGGTATACCCTCCGGGAACAAGGGCAACATTCCCTACGATTAGGGCATTTTTCGCCGTGGAATAGGTTGGTAGCAGGTCAAATTCGCTTTGGTCACTGATATCTGCTCCACGGGCACCGGCATTGATCCACTGGTTGCTTTCGTTCTGTCTCCAATAGGTTGTTCCCAAAGTCGGACCTTTTTCATTCCTGTTGTTGCCTGAGGATTTGACAATCAGGTAGTTCGGGGCGAAATAGGCGATGGAATCCCACAAGGCAGCTTCATTGGTATAGGCACCGAACTTCCAGTCTTCAGTGGCTCCCGGGGCGCCCCAGAATTCCCACCTCGATTGCGACTGGTTGTAACGCCACCCTGATATGGAGCCATAGCTGTGGTTGGAAACAAGCAGGCTGGGGGAGGCAACAGCCATCTCCGCCAGGTGGTTTGAAAAGTCGTATGCCCAGATGCCCCTGATGCCATTGGCCATGCCTTTTGCAGTGGGGTTGACCCCAGAAGCAATCAATGTACCGGCAACATGGGTGGCGTGTGGGTCAACTGCAACAGCATTATCCTTCGGGGTGATCCTGTTGTTGAATTCAACATGTGTCTGGTTGATTTGTCCGCCATCCCAAATACCCAATTTATTCAGGAGTAGGATATTCGATCCGTTGAGGTTGAGACCGGAACTCCCCCCAGACCAAAGTTTGCTGGTGCCGATCGTAGTTGCAGCCACCAAGTTACTCTGCGTACCCACATACATCGGAAATCCCTTATCATCAACACCCACGAGTCTGGCAACATTGCCCTTATCATCTTTGAAGCTTAGGCTCCATCCTTTTTGGGCGGCTAGTTTCAACGCCCGCTCATAGCGCTCCGTTTCCCTTAGATACTGGTCTTCGGCAATCTTTTGCAAGACTTGCTGCTGCGGTCCGGATTGCTTTTGCGCTATGCTGATCATTGTTGTGCAAAGGAAAATTCCTGTCATCAACAATCTTGTTGAATATGAAGTCATGATCTGCGTTTTCATAAAATTCAAGGTATTGATTATTGGGTAAAAAAAGGTAATTTGTAAAGGCTGTAAGGCAGTTTTTTTGATGTCGTTAAACTTCGCACAACCCAATCTGAACATGAACAATTCCAGGATGTTTTTTCTTTTTGTATTGTTCTTCATCTCCTGCAGTTTGCCACGAGTCGTTTTGAAAGGACAACTGCAGCGGGTCAGTGGCAACAGTATGCCTTCACCTGATCTTCCGGCAGTAGAACCACCAGGTTTTGCCGGGACAATCTGGTTTTTTG
>JACCDV011250096.1_pt1 | contig 11017 bp, 5 predicted proteins | sample 7446131 | NCBI WGS metagenome assembly JACCDV01 (sample SAMN15323448, study PRJNA562643) | freshwater metagenome | isolation source: river surface water | place: USA:Blue River Watershed | collected 2017-08-17
GCCAGGGCGCGGGCGGTGTCGATCACGTCCTGGGGCACACCGGCCAGTTCGGTGGGGTCTACGTCCAGCGTCCAGCTGTCGGTGGCGTCCAGCGCGTTTTCGCTGAACTTTTGCGAGACCTCGGCCTGGCGTTCCTGGATGGCGGCGTAGCGTTCCTTGGCAGCGCCTTGCAGCTCGGCGCCGCCCAACACAAAACCGCGCAGGGCGTTGCTGTGGGCCTGGCGCTGCTCGGCGTTCAGGCTGGCCGGGTCAATGGCCTTGTACTTGGCGTAGAGCTGCTCGTTGCTGCCCAGGCGCGTCCAGAACTCGGTCACGCGGGGCAGGGCGGCGTTGTAGGCGGCGCGCAGCTCGGGTGTGTCGGCCACGCTGTTGAGGTGGCTCACAGCGCCCCACGAGCGGCCCAGCCGTTCGGTGGCCACGTCCAGCACCTTGGCGATCTCGGTCCAGCGGGCCGGGAAGTCATCGGCCGTCACGCGGGTGAGGGCGGCATCGGCCTCAGCCAGCAGCATGTCCATGGCGGGCGCCACGTGTTCGGGGGCGATCTGGTCAAACAGCGGCAGGCCGCGGGTGTCGAGCAAGGGATTGTTCATGGGCATGGAGTCTGTGGATACAACGCCAAGGGGCGGTCTTCAGGCTGTTTATATGGCGGCGCGTTCGGCCGCTTCAAGGGTGTTGACCAGCAGCATGGTGATGGTCATCGGGCCCACGCCACCGGGCACGGGTGTGATGTAGCCTGCCACTTGCCTGACGCCTTCAAAGTCCACATCGCCACACAGCTTGCCCTCGTCGTTGCGGTTCATGCCCACGTCCAGCACCACGGCACCGGGCTTGACCATGTCGGCGGTCAGCACGTTGCGCTTGCCCACGGCAGCCACGATCACATCGGCCTGCTGGGTCTGGGCTTTGAGGTCTTTTGTGCGCGAATGGCAAACGGTGACGGTCGCATCCTTTTGCAGCAGCATGAGCGCCATGGGTTTGCCCACGATGTTGCTGCGGCCGATCACCACGGCATGCTTGCCCTTGAGGTCGTAGCCAATGCTTTCCAGCATCTTCATGCAGCCATAGGGTGTGCAGGGCCAAAATCCGGGCATGCCGGTCATCAGGGCGCCCGCGCTGGCGATGTGAAAGCCGTCCACGTCCTTGGCCGGGCTGATGGCTTCGATCACCTTTTGCGCGTCGATGTGATCGGGCAAAGGCAGCTGCACCAGGATGCCGTGAATGGCTGGGTCATTGTTGAGGGCTTCAACGCGGGCCAGCAGATCGGCCTCGCTCATGCTGGCGTCGTATTTTTCGAGCACCGAGTGCAGGCCGCTGTCTTCGCAGGCCTTGACCTTGTTGCGCACATAGACCTGGCTGGCCGGGTTGTCCCCGACCAACACCACCGCCAGGCCCGGTGTGACACCTTTGGCCTTGAGGGCCTGGGCACGGGTGGCGACTTCGGTACGCAGTTGTTTGGACAGGGCATTGCCGTCAATCAGTTGGGCGGTCATGTTCGGTTCTCGAAAAGGTCTTTGAAATGCAAAACGCCCGACAGGCGCGGGCGTTTGTGGGGAGGGTATCAGGGTCAGGCTTTGACCGCGTCTTTGCCCAGGGCAATCTTGAGCAGGTCGGCCACGGTGTTGGCGTTGAGCTTTTCCATGATGTTGGCGCGGTGTGCCTCCACGGTCTTGATGCTGATGCCCAGATCGTCGGCGATCTGCTTGTTCAGGCGACCGGCAACGATGCGCTCAAGCACCTGCGATTCGCGCCCGGTGAGCTTGGACAGGAGGGCGTCGCGGCTTGCGGCCTGCTGGTATTCGGCAAAGGCATCACGCGCCTGGTCCAGCATGCGCTCGACCAGCCCCAGCAGTTCCTCTTCCTTGAAGGGCTTCTGGATGAAATCCATGGCGCCTTTTTTCATGGTGTTCACGGCCATGGGCACGTCGCCGTGGCCAGTGATGAAGACGATCGGCAGCGGGGACTTGCGTTCCATCAGACGGTCCTGCAGTTCCAGGCCCGTCATGCCGCCCATGCGCACATCGACGATCAGGCAGGCCACTTCGCGGGGATCAAAGCGGGCCAGAAAGGATTCGGCGGAGTCGAAACAGCGTACGCGGTAGTCCTTGCCCTCCAGCAGCCACTGCAGGGAGTCGCGCACAGCCTCGTCGTCGTCAACGACGTAAACAGTGCCTTTTTTGGGAATCAAACTCATGGACTGGCCTCGGTGGTTTTGTCGGGGAGGGGGGTGTTCTGCAGCGGAATCCAGAACGAGAACCTGCACCCGACGATTTCATCGGCATTGTAGAGGTTCTGTGCCTCGATCCTGCCTGCATGGGACTCGATGATGCTGCGGCAAAGGTTCAGGCCGATGCCCATGCCTTCGGCCTTGGTGGAGAAGAAGGCTTCATACAGGCGGTTCATGGTTTCGGGAGGCAGCCCCTTGCCCGTGTCGGTGACCGAGAATTCCACCGCCGCCTGACCGTCCACGGTTTGCGGCACGACCCGCAATTCAACATGCCGTTGGCCAGCTGGGCGCGCAGCATTGTCGATCGATTCGGCGGCGTTTTTCATCAGGTTGATGAGCACCTGTTCGATCAGGATCGGGTCGACATACAGGCGTGGCAAGCGGGCTGCCACATAGTGCGACAAGCGCACATTTCTTCGGCGCAACTCGATTTCTGCCAGCTCCACCGCTTCATTGACCATCATGGTCACATCGGACTGGCTGCGGTTGGGTTCACTGCGTTTGACGAAGCTGCGGATGCGCTGAATGATCTGTCCGGCACGCTGGGCCTGGTGAGCGGTCTTGTCCAGCGCCCAAAGCAGATCGTCTTCCTTGATCTGCTGGTTTTTGATCCGCGAGACCATGCCATTGCAATAGTTGCTGATGGCGGTCAAAGGCTGGTTGAGCTCATGGGCCACGCTGGAGGCCATTTCGCCCATGGTGATCAGGCGACTGGCGGTCTGGGCGCGTTCGGCTTGCTGGGCGGCCAGCTCTTCAGCTTGTCTTCGTGGCGTGATGTCGGTGGCAATCACCATCTGCGCCAATCGGCCGTCGGCCCAGTTAATGTAGCGGGAGCGGACCTCCAGCCATTTGCCCAGCTCGGTCACAAAAATCTCGGCATTTTCTGCCTGCGCGACTGTCAGGGTCTCCGTCGGCAGTCCCGCCAGGGCGTCCACATCGCCACTCTCCGTCTCGCCCTCGGAGGCGATGTAGGCGCCCGCCTGCTCAACGAGCTGCAGATGGCCAATGGTGTCTTGCCCAAACCACTGCCTGTAGAGCTTGTTGGCAAACAACAATTCCTTGCTGCCCAGGGGGGCGACCGACACAGAGGCGTCCAGGGCTTCGAGCACGATGGTGAAGCGCTCGTGCGAGCTGGCCAGTTGCTCCCGGATGCGATTGGGTTCGGTGATGTCCGTCATTGACGTCATCCAGCCGGTATGCCGTCCGCCCGCGTCGATCAGTGGAGACACATACATCCTGGCATCAAAGAGCGAGCCATTCTTGCGCTTGACCCGGACCTGAAAACCACCGGGGCTCTGCAGGCCTTTCAACTCGTCTTCCAGCCGTCTCATCAGGTGTTCATGGTCCTGATCCGGCCAATACGGAAACGGCGCCGTGGCACCGACCAGTTCGTCTTCGCTCCAGCCCGTCATTTCGCAGAAGGCGGCATTCACATACGTGATCCTGCCTTGCAGGTCCAGCGCGCGCATGCCTGTCAGCATGGAGTTTTCCATGGCACGGCGGAAATTCGTTTCAGCCACCAGCGCTTTTTGCGTCTGCAGTCTGCGGCGTGTGTGTCGCCAGTTGGCAATCAGCATCCAGGCGGTCATCACACTGAGGGCGCCGACCATCCAGAACTGGGCGTTGCCGACCAAGCCGGTCGAAGTGCGCCAGGCCTGTGCACGCAGCAACAAGCCGTTGCCCACAGGCGAAACCGGCACCTGGTATTCGTTGGCAACAGGGACAGACCAGGGCAGGATCGTCCATGCGTGGGGACGCGTCGGGATGGTTTGTCCCGCCAGGGTCTGGCCCTCAGCATTGACCAGTGACATCGCGTACTTGGCCTGGATCTCTGTCGGGATGCCGTAGCGCAAGAGTCCTTCCAGGGGGTACTCGGCCATCAACACACCACTGAACAAGCCTTTTTCGCTGGTCAGTGGCGTATGCAGCTGAAGCATGGGCAGTACGTGGTCCTTCGGTCCCTCTTCGGGCTCTATCACGCCATAAATGGGTTGCATCAGGTCACGAGAGAGGCTGAAGTGTGTGTCGGTCGAGCCGTGGGCCAGAGCTTCGCTGGTTCTTAAAGCCTGCCCATGCAGCAGGTTGGACACGCTGTGGGTGGCCACGATGTTTTTGCGCTCATCTACCCATGACAAGGACTGGTATTCGGGGTATTGCTGAACGATGGCCTGTGAACGCGACAGGAATTGATCCTTGCGGACTTCCAGGTTGGAAATGTCGCGGGCCAGGCGCATGACTTGCTCCTGGCGCTCCAGCAGGCGCAATCGCAGCCTTTGCTGTGCGTATTCGACGTCACGCCGAACGGCTTCCTGTTCCCGTTCGATCTCCTCGCCACGCAGGTACCAGAAGGCGCTGGCTATGGCGGCCATGAAAAGAATCACAGCTGCAACCGGTGTCAGATTGGCAAAGCGATCCTGGCGTGTCGGTGTTTGTTGTCTCCACCAATGCTGCCAGCGGCGGATCGGGTTGCCTTCTTGATGGCCTTGTATCTGGAAAGTGGGCTTCATTGATGCCCGAGTTTAGGGGCAGTTTCCGCTGCGCATTGAAGATTGATTTCACGATACGAGATAGAAAAGCATAATTTGAAAATTTAAAAAAACTGTGCGACACTCGCTTCATTGATGAACCCATAACACCAGGAGACCAAGCATGACAGCCGTCAATCCAAACCAGCCGAGCCAGGATCTGGACAGCCAGGAAACCCGTGAATGGATGGACGCGCTGTCCGCCGTGATCGAAAAGGAAGGTGGCGAGCGCGCCCACTTTCTGCTGGAGCAATTGCTGGAACACGCGCGCGAGAACAGCATCGACATGCCGTTTTCGGCCACGACCGGCTACGTCAACACGATCGAGACCCACAAAGAAGCCAGCTGCCCCGGCAACATCGAGATTGAAGAGCGCCTGCGCGCCTACATGCGCTGGAACGCCATGGCCATGGTGGTCAAGGCCAACCGCCACAACCCCGAAGACGGGGGAGACCTGGGCGGCCACATCGGCTCCTTCGCTTCGCTGGCCCACATGTTTGGCGCTGGCTTCAACCATTTCTGGCACGCCGAGAGCGAAAACCACGGCGGTGACTGCCTCTACATCCAGGGTCACGTGGCCCCCGGCGTCTATGCCCGTGCCTACCTCGAAGGCCGCCTGACCGAAGAGCAGCTGCTCAACTTCCGCCAGGAAGTCGACGGCAATGGCCTCTCCAGCTACCCGCACCCCAAGCTGATGCCCGAGTTCTGGCAGTTCCCCACGGTGTCCATGGGTCTGGGCCCGCTGATGGCGATTTACCAGGCGCGCTTCCTCAAATACCTGCACGCCCGCGGCATCGCCAACACCGAAAACCGCAAGGTCTGGGTGTTCTGCGGCGACGGCGAGATGGACGAAGTTGAATCGCTGGGCGCCATTGGCCTGGCTGCTCGTGAGGGGCTCGACAACCTGATCTTTGTGATCAACTGCAACCTGCAGCGTCTGGACGGCCCGGTGCGTGGCAACGGCAAGATCATCCAGGAGCTCGAAGGCGAGTTCCGTGGTGCGGGCTGGAACGTCATCAAGTGCCTGTGGGGTTCCAACTGGGACCCGCTGCTGGCCCGCGACAAGGACGGCGCCCTGCGCAAGATCATGATGGAGACGCTGGACGGCGACTACCAGGCCTTCAAGGCCAATGACGGCGCCTATGTGCGCAAGCATTTCTTCGGCCGTGACCCCAAGGCGCTCGAACTCGTGTCGCACATGAGCGACGACGACATCTGGAACCTGCGCCGCGGTGGCCACGACCCGCAAAAGGTCTATGCCGCCTACCACGAGGCCGTCAACCACAAGGGCCAGCCCACCGTGCTGCTGATGAAGACCGTCAAGGGCTTCGGCATGGGCAAGGCAGGCGAGGGCAAGAACACGGTCCACCAGACCAAGAAGCTTACGGACGACGACATCAAGTACATGCGTGACCGCTTCAATATTCCGATCCCGGACAGCGAACTGTCCAGGATCCCGTTCTACAAGCCCGCTGACGACACGCCCGAAATGCGCTACCTGCACGAGCGCCGCAAGGCCCTCGGTGGCTATCTGCCGCATCGCCGCACCAAGGCCGACGAGAGCTTCACGATTCCCTCGCTGGAAACCTTCAAGTCGGTGATCGAGCCGACCGCCGAGGGCCGTGAAATCTCCACCACGCAGGCCTATGTGCGCTTTTTGACCCAGTTGCTGCGCGACCAGGCCATCGGCCCGCGCGTGGTGCCCATCCTGGTGGACGAAGCCCGCACCTTCGGCATGGAAGGCCTGTTCCGCCAGATCGGTATCTACAACCCCTTGGGCCAGCAGTACACCCCGGTCGACAAGGACCAGGTCATGTACTACAAGGAAGACAAGGCCGGCCAGATTTTGCAGGAAGGCATCAACGAAGCCGGTGGCATGTCCAGCTGGATCGCTGCGGCCACCAGCTACAGCACGTCCAACCGGATCATGATCCCGTTCTACGTGTACTACTCGATGTTCGGCTTCCAGCGCATCGGCGACCTGGCCTGGGCCGCAGGCGACATGCAGGCGCGGGGCTTCCTGCTGGGTGGCACATCGGGCCGCACCACGCTCAACGGCGAAGGCCTGCAGCACGAAGACGGCCACAGCCACATCCTGGCCGGCACGATCCCGAACTGCATCAGCTATGACCCGACCTTCGCGCACGAAGTGGGCGTGATCCTGCACCACGGCCTCAAGCGCATGGTGGAGAAGCAGGACAACGTCTTCTACTACTTGACCCTGCTCAACGAGAACTACGCCATGCCGGGCCTGACCGCAGGCACTGAAGAGCAGATCATCAAGGGCATGTACCTGTGCAAGCCCGGTGCCGAAGGCAAGACCCGCGTGCAGCTGCTCGGTTCGGGCTCCATCCTGCGCGAGTCGATCGCGGCGCAGACCCTGCTGGCCACCGATTGGGGCATTCAGGCCGACGTGTGGAGCTGCCCGAGCTTCAACGAACTGGCCCGCGACGGCCAGGCCGCCGAGCGCCACAACCTGCTGCACCCGACCGACCAGCCGCAGGTCTCGTTTGTGGAGCAGCAACTCGCCAAGAGCACCGGCCCGGTGATCGCGTCGACCGACTACATGAAAAACTACGCTGAGCAGATCCGTCCCTTCATCCCGAAAGGTCGGTCCTACAAAGTGCTGGGTACCGATGGCTTTGGCCGTTCGGACTTCCGAAGCAAGCTGCGCGAGCACTTCGAGATCAACCGTCACTACATCGTGATTGCGGCGCTCAAGTCGCTGGCCGATGAAGGCGCGCTGCCGGTCGCCAAGGTGGCTGAAGCCATCAAGAAGTACGGGATCAAGACCGAAAAAGTGAATCCCCTTTACGCGTAAGCGGAAAACGGGATTCACTTTTCAGCGAAGACTCATATCGCGCAGCGATGTGATGTCGCAGCTACAAGATTCACTCAGAATGAAAGTGAGACAAACATGGCATTGGTAGACATCAAGGTCCCGGACATCGGGGATTTCGACGAAGTGGCAGTGATCGAACTGCTGGTCAAACCGGGTGACACGGTCAAGGCCGAGCAGTCGCTCATCACGGTGGAGTCCGACAAGGCCTCCATGGAGATCCCGTCCAGCCACGCTGGCGTGGTGAAGGAGCTCAAGGTCAAGCTCGGCGACAAGGTCAAGGAAGGCTCGGTCGTGCTGATGCTCGAAGCCGAGGGCGCTGGCGTCCCCGCTGCGGCACCGACACCGGTTGCAGCTTCGGCACCGGCTGCTGATGCACCTGCAGCGCCTGCACCCGCTGCTGCCCCCGTGGCCGCAGGCCCGGTGCAAGTGCTCGTGCCCGACATTGGCGATTTCAAGGACGTGGCCGTGATCGAGGTCTTCGTCAAGCCCGGCGACACCATCAAGGTCGAGCAAAGCCTGATCACCGTCGAGTCCGACAAGGCCTCGATGGAAATCCCGTCATCGGCTGCGGGCGTGCTCAAGGAACTCAAGGTCAAGGTCGGCGACAAGGTCAACATCGGTGACCTGCTGGCCATTCTGGAAGGCTCGGCCTCGGCTCCTGCTGCTGCGCCCGCTGCGGCGCCAGTCGCTGCACCCGCTCCGGTTGCTGCCCTAGCTGCAGCGACAGCGCCCGTGACCGCCAGCGCTGCCCCTGCCCACAACCCCACGACCACACCGGCCGTCGGTTTGCCGCACGCATCGCCCTCGGTGCGCAAGTTCGCCCGCGAACTCGGTGTGCCGCTGGACGAGATCAAAGGCTCCGGCCAGAAGGGCCGCATCACGGCTGATGACATCCAGAAGTTCACCCAGTCTGTCATGAGCGGCGCCACCCAGACCAAGGCCCAGGCGGCCAAGGCACCGGCTGGCGGTTCGGGCGTGGGTCTGGATTTGCTGCCCTGGCCGAAAGTGGACTTTGCCAAGTTCGGTCCGATCGAGCGCAAGGAAATGTCGCGCATCAAGAAGATCAGCGGCGCCAACCTGACCCGCAACGCGATCATGATCCCGGCCGTCACCAACCACGACGATGCCGACATCACCGACCTGGAAGCCTTCCGCGTCTCCACCAACAAGGAAAACGAGAAGTCGGGCATCAAGGTCACGATGCTGGCCTTCCTGATCAAGGCCTGTGTGGCCGCGCTCAAGAAGTTCCCCGAGTTCAACAGCTCTTTGGACGGCGATGCCCTGATCTACAAGCAGTACTACCACATCGGTTTTGCGGCCGACACGCCCAACGGCCTGGTCGTGCCCGTCATCAAGGACGCCGACAAGAAAGGCGTGTTGCAGATCAGCCAGGAAATGGGCGATCTGGCCAAGAAGGCCCGCGACGGCAAGCTGGGGCCCGCCGACATGTCGGGTGCGACCTTCACCATCTCCAGCCTGGGCGGTATCGGTGGCCGTTACTTCACGCCCATCATCAATGCGCCTGAAGTTGCCATTTTGGGCGTGTGCAAGAGCAATATGGAACCGGTATGGGACGGCAAGCAGTTCGTGCCGCGCCTGATGTTGCCGCTGTCGTTGACCTGGGACCACCGCGTGATCGACGGCGCTGCGGCTGCGCGCTTCAATGCCTATCTGGGCCAGATCCTCGGCGACTTCCGTCGCGTGTTGCTGTAAGGAGCGAGATATGGCATTGGTAGATATCAAGGTCCCCGACATTGGCGACTTCGACGAAGTGGCGGTGATCGAGCTGCTGGTCAAACCCGGCGACACGGTCAAGCCCGAACAAAGCTTGATCACGGTGGAATCCGACAAGGCCTCGATGGAAATCCCGTCGAGCCACGGCGGCGTGGTCAAGGAACTCAAGGTCAAGCTGGGCGACAAGGTGAAAGAAGGCTCGGTGGTGCTGATGCTTGAAGCCAGCGAAGGTGCCGCAGCGGCTGCCAGTGCACCCGTTGCTGCAGCACCGGCTGCTGCACCCGCACCGGCCGCTGCCCCGGTGGTCGCTCCGACTGCCGCCAGCTTCGGCGGCAGTGCCGACATCGAATGCGACGTGGTCGTGCTCGGCGGTGGCCCTGGCGGTTACTCGGCGGCTTTCCGCGCGGCCGACCTCGGCCTCAAGGTTGTGGTGATCGAGCGCTACAGCACCCTGGGCGGCGTCTGCCTGAACGTGGGCTGCATCCCTTCCAAGGCGCTGCTGCACGTGGCCGCTGTGATGGACGAAGTTGCGCACCTGGGCGATCTGGGCGTCGAGTTCGGCAAGCCCGTGGTCACCATCGACAAACTGCGTGGCCACAAGGAAAAAGTCATTGCCAAGCTGACCGGCGGTCTGGGCGCGATGGCCAAGATGCGCAAGGTCAGCATCGTGCGCGGCTACGGCAGTTTTGTTGGCGCCAACCACATCGAGGTGGAAGAAACGACCGGGGCAGGGCAGGAGAGGACCGGCAGCAAAAAGGTCGTCGCTTTCAAGCGCGCCATCATTGCCGCGGGTTCGCAGGCCGTGCGCCTGCCTTTCATGCCTGAGGACCCTCGCGTGGTCGACTCGACCGGTGCGCTGGCCCTGGCCGGTGTGCCCAAGAAGATGCTCATCGTGGGCGGCGGCATCATCGGCCTGGAAATGGGCACCGTCTACAGCACGCTGGGCGCCCGCCTGGACGTGGTGGAGATGATGGATGGCCTGATGCAGGGCGCGGACCGCGACCTGGTCAAGGTCTGGGAGAAGATGAACAAGGGCCGCTTCGACAACATCATGCTCAAGACCAAGACGGTGGGCGCGCAAGCCACACCCGAAGGCATCAAGGTGCAGTTCGAAGGCCTGGACGGCACCAAGAGCGAAGGCACTTACGACCTGGTGCTGCAGGCCGTGGGCCGCACGCCCAACGGCAAGAAGATCGCCGCTGACAAGGCCGGTGTGGCCGTGACGGACCGTGGCTTCATCAACGTCGACATCCAGATGCGCACCAACGTGCCGCACATCTTCGCCATCGGCGATGTGGTGGGCCAGCCCATGCTGGCGCACAAGGCGGTGCACGAAGCGCATGTGGCGGCTGAAGTGATTGCAGGCGAACTGCAAGGCAACAAGGACCTGGCCAGCGCCGCCTTCAATGCCCGCGTGATTCCGAGCGTGGCTTACACCGACCCCGAAGTGGCCTGGGTGGGCTTGACCGAGGACCAGGCCAAGGCCCAGGGCATCAAGGTCAAGAAAGGCCTGTTCCCCTGGAGCGCCTCGGGCCGCGCCATTGCCAATGGCCGTGACGAAGGCTTCACCAAGCTGCTGTTTGACGACAGCCCCGAAGCGCACGGCCACGGCAAGATCCTGGGCGGCGGCATCGTGGGCACCCACGCGGGCGACATGATCGGCGAGATCGCGCTGGCCATCGAGATGGGCGC
>JACCDV010044279.1_pt1 | contig 11013 bp, 9 predicted proteins | sample 7446131 | NCBI WGS metagenome assembly JACCDV01 (sample SAMN15323448, study PRJNA562643) | freshwater metagenome | isolation source: river surface water | place: USA:Blue River Watershed | collected 2017-08-17
CAAGCAGTGGTCCATCATTGACCTTAATCAACTCGTGCGCCACATCAAGAATTGGCTGAGTCGAGCGGTAGTTATCTGTGAGTACAATCACTTTCGTTTGCGGATAGAGTTTTTCAAAATGAAGAAAATTCTCCAGTGATGCCCCTTGAAAGCGATAGATGGCTTGCTTCTCGTCACCTACGACAAAGAGATTGGGATTTTCGTGAAAAGAGGTTAGCTGTACCAAAATTTCGTTCTGGGCTCCGTTTACATCTTGATGTTCGTCCGCCAAAATGTACTGGTAAGTTTCTTGGAGATTAAGACGAACGGTTTCGTTTTGCGTAAGCACCCGTACCGTCTCTACAATCATGTCATCAAAGTCATAACGTTGCCGTTCACGCAACAACGCTTCGTACTGTCGATACACGACAAGAAGCGCTTGCTGTTTTTCTATACTGGCCGCAAGCTTCGTATACTCACCCCGTTCTTTACCTTTGTAGGCACCTTTTTCATGATAGCGGAGAGTGGCTTCGAGCTCACGCTCTTCTACTGTAATGATACTCGCCAGTCCATCTGGTGAGACATTCTCCTGCTTCATATGGCTAATGATAGACAAGAGCGGCGATACATAAAACTCCGGTGCTCCAGTCGGTCGCAGGAGTCGCAAATCAGGTGACTCAAGGATGGTCTCAATGATTTCGATTTTCTCGATTTCGGTAATGGCTTTGCCACCAATGATTTTGGTGTACGCTTCAGGGTACTCACGAATAAGCCGCTCAGCGAGTCCATGAAAGGTGTTAATAGACACGCGATAGGCGGCGTTCCCAATAAACTGAAAGAGACGCTCGCGCATAGCCTTGGCACCTGACTTCGTAAAGGTGAGTGCCAGGATGTTCTCCGGGTTCATCTGAGTTTGTCTGAGGATATTCGCAATACGGAGCGTCAGGATCTGTGTCTTCCCGGTCCCTGGACCGGCAATCACCATGACCGGCCCCTCTATAGTGTCTACAGCTTCTTTTTGCTTCGCATTCAGGCGTTTGTAGGCGGTCTGGTAAGCTTCGTCGTGGAGACTGATCATGGAGATCAGTATAACATTTTTGTGATACTTGCTCTGCTCCTGCGAGAGGAGTATAGTGTCAACCTATTTTTATAAAATAACCCACAACGTATGCTTACTGCCAATGCCACCCTTGCCATATTCGCAATGCTCGCCATCTCGAGCCTCGCTATCTTTTGGGCAAAACGAGTAAAACTACCTCACACGGTATTTCTCGTAGTTGTTGGTATCATCCTTGGTATACTTTCCACCACCCCAACCTTTCATTTCTTTGGGGAGTTTCGGTTGACTCCTGAATTACTCTTTTATCTCTTGCTCCCAACTCTCATCTTTGAGTCCGCCTACAACATCAATGTCCGCCGTATGGTTGAGGACACTTGGATTATTCTTATCCTTTCGGTAATTGGACTCTTGATATCAACGGTAGTCATCGGCGCCGGTTTGTACTACATTCTGATGCTGCTTGGCTTCGCTGTCCCTTTTATGGTAACCCTGATTTTTGGCGCCCTTATTTCAGCCACAGATCCAGTAGCCGTCCTCGCGTTGTTTAAGGAATACGGTGCACCACGAAGGCTATCGCTTATATTTGAAGGCGAGAGCCTCTTTAATGATGCCACCGCGGTCGCACTCTTCTTGGTACTCCTTGAAGTCGCTCGCTTTGGCTACCACGGCTTTGATACGATTTTGGACGGCACCATTGCCTTTACTTCGATGATGGTTGGCGGTGTCATTTTTGGTACAGTAGTCGGAGGCGTGTTTGCGCACTTAGTAGGTCTTACTCGAGAAAACGAAGTGGCGAGCATCACCCTCACGATTGCCCTTGCCCACATCACCTTTATTGGAGCTGAGATTGCCTCCCACCATCTCCATTTTGGAGAGACACACTTACCACTCTCCCCTATTATTGCGACCACTGTCGCCGCTCTCTTGATGGGTAACTATGGCCGCAGCAAGATTCACCCACGCGCTGAGGAGTTTGTCGAAAAACTCTGGGGTGAACTGGCTTTTATCGCGAACTCATTGATTTTTATTCTAATCGGACTATTGGTCGCCACCATGGCACCTCTATCACCAGCGATGTTGGTTGTAGTTGGCATCACGATTGTGCTCGTTGCCATCGCTCGGGCAGTATCTATCTATCCAGTAGTGACCGTCTTTAACCGCTTGACGCAACCAAAGGCCCGCCTACCGCTTGCTTGGCAACATCTGCTCTCATGGGGTTCACTGCGTGGTGCGCTCGCAGTCACAATGGTACTCCTCATTCCCAATGACCTGACATTCTCCCCATGGCTGCTCCCGATGACACCAAAAGAATTTCTTCTAGCATTAACCGTTGGTTGTATCGTCGCCACCCTCTTTATCAAAGCGCCAACCATTCAGTTCTTCATGCGACGACTCAAGCTCGACACCCTCACTAATATTGAAGAAGTTGAATCATTAGAAGCACGAGCCCTCATCCACCATGAAATCACCGAACGTATCAAAAGATATGCCGAACGCGGGTATATCGAAGAACACCTCGCAGCGTCCCTGCTCACACACCATACAGAAGCCTTCACAGAAGCTTGCAAAAAACTCACCGCTCCTGACACGAAGGCCTTAGCTGAGCGAGTCCTTCGTCTCTTTGCCATCGGGATTGAAGAACGCCATCTCAAAGAGCTCTACCACCATGGCGAAGTCGATGAGGCGGTATTCCGCCACCTCTCAGGCAAATTACAACTACAGCAAGAAGCCATTGAAGCCGGCAATCTCGAACCTGATATGTCACTCCATACAGACGGTAAGGACATCTTTGATCGTATCGCAAATGCTGTACAGAGTGTTATTAGTCCTCGTACTCGCGAGGAGGATGTCGACCATCTCTTTATGTACTACCGGGCTCAAGCGATTATTTCACGAAAGGTGGTCAAGGAACTCTCCGAAATTGGCACCGAAAGTGGCGCTCATATATTTACCGCCGAAGCACTCACACAAGTAATCGCCCTCTACACCACCTTCAAAGAGCAGTCTGAGCAAAAAATGAAAGACATTGCCATTGGCCACAAGGTACGCTATGAAGCACTCGCGCATACACTTGCACTGCGCGGTGTAGCAAAAATTGAAGAAACGATGCTCCATGAACTTTTTGAACGACGTCTTATTACTCCAAAACTCTATGTGACACTACAAGAAGAGTTCGAGCTACGCTAGTGTATGAAAACCCACTCAGATGAGAGTGGGTTTTTATATGCCGTCATCAACGAAACATTCGTACAGAAATACAAGGAGGGTTGGCCAAAGAACGAGGAGGAGTAGTTCTTCAACCGGAACTGAATATTGGGCTAGAGGCACCATAAATAGGTACTCATTGGTGAAGGCAAATAGTCGCACTCCCCCTTCCTGAGCAATGAGCTCAAACAGGAGTGATAGCGGGAACACGATAATACCAAACAGAAAGGCTTTGTTAACCAAACGAGTTGAATCACCTGGGTGAGCTAGCCACATGAGTGCCAGCACCAGCACAAATAAAAGGACAATCATCCACAGAAAGGCAAATGATACCAACCAAACCGAAAATAGGTAAAAACCAGCAATCACGAGGGTAGCGACTACTGCTGCCATACCAGCTACACCACGACGGGCTATCCCTCGCACTCTGGTATCATCAAACATGAATTCGTACAGAACAAGGAAGTACAACGTATGCATAAAGGCAAACAGTGCCGATTCAAACGTGACACCAAGGAATCGCCATGGAGAACCTACGACCGTGTACCAACTCCCTGTGGTATGGGCGACCGCATCAAGCACCACTACGACCACCGACAAAATACCGACAAGTCCAAGCAGTCGACCAAGCGGTAAATCAGTCTCATAGAGGAGCACAATGAGCGGCACGCCACAGAGGAAGAAGAGTGCGAGCGGTACTGGCCAAGCAAACAAGATTGCTGCCAAAGTCACCAACGCCGAATACAAGGTGATTGTGAGTATATGCCAACTCTGTGAAGGAACGTCCATATGACGTCTCTATTGTACCAAGACACCTGATAAAAATGTGGCTGTCCTTGTGGTTATGTATTTGACGCTACCCGCTCTCGGTAGTTTAATAGTAGCAACATCCTGTACCTTCCCCGCTCTTTTACCCAATTCACCGAGGTAGACACATGTCACAAACATCTCCTGACGAAGAGGTCGGGCGGTTGGTGGTCGACATCATTCGTCACCTCCGCCGTGCCCCCATCAGTGGTGTAGCACACACCTGCTACAAAGGTCTCGCGTTTGACGTACTCTTAGGAGCCGTAAGGCGAGCAATCGGAGACAGTAGTTTCCAAGATGCGCTCCAGCGGCTACTCGATGATGAGACCCTATTGCTCTGGGGTCACCTCACCGCCTTCACTGACAAGGGCTGGGGTCGCCCTGGTCCTATCAAGTGGCTCCACCCTGACGTAGGGCACCTATCCTCGCAGCAACGCTTTAGCGCGAGTGGAAAACCAATTGATGGCCCGACGTCCGACTGGAAGGCGGGTGAGACACTCCTCACTCTTGAGTCGATCTACGTGAGGCAGGACGGGCTACCGCAATCGGTCCTGACGACACTCGCGCGTGGATATGTCGTCTTTGACCGTCCTCGTCGACGTCGACAGCGCTCGTAAAGAAAAAACAGACAAAAGGGCGATCCCAAACGGGACCGCCCTTTCACCATATTAGTAGCTCTTGAGTCGACGAGCTTTTTCGTGACTGCGGATTTTCTCCAGTGCCTTTGCTTCAATCTGGCGAATACGTTCACGAGTTACCCCAAACTCCTTCCCTACTTCTTCAAGCGTATGATAGGTGCCATCGAGGAGTCCGTGACGCATCTCAAGAATCTTGCGCTCTTTTTCTGAAAGCGTATCGAGGATTTCGGTAATCTGATCGGTCAAAATACTGTGTGATACTTCTTGGTCAGGAGAAATGATTTTGTCGTCGGCAATAAAATCTGAAAGTCGTGAGTGATCGTCCTCGTCACCAATCGGTAGTTCGAGCGAAATGGTATCCTGACTGATTTTTTCAATCTGGTAAATCTTTTCTACTTCAACACCCATTTCGGTGGCGATTTCTTCTGGCATTGGGTCACGACCAAGGTCTTGTGAAAGACGACGGGCTACCTGCTTGTACTTGGCCATGGTTTCAACCATGTGCACCGGAATACGGATGGTACGAGACTGGTCGGCGAGCGCACGGGTAATCGCTTGGCGAATCCACCAGGTGGCGTAGGTCGAGAACTTAAAGCCCTTGGTGAAGTCGAATTTATCAACCGCCTTAAAGAGGCCGAGATTCCCTTCCTGAATCAAGTCAAGGAGGGTGAGGTCTGGACTGCGTCCCACGTACTTCTTGGCAATTGAAACCACGAGACGGAGGTTTGCTCGCGCAAGGAGGTTGCGCGCTTCTTCATCACCATCAACAATACGCTTCGCGAGTGTTCGTTCTTCGTGTGCAGACAAAAGTGGGTACTGTCCAATTTCGCGGAGGTACATCTGAATTGAGTCGTAACTCGAGTCATTGCGACGAAAAGCATTCTTTTGGGCGAGCAACTCTTCGGCTGGATCAGCGCCGAGCATACCGCCACTCTTGAGCACATCAACCCCGGCGATAGAAAATCGCTCGTAGAGTTCATCAAGGAACATGATGTCCTTTTCAATTTCCGGGAACGAACGGAGAAGCTCGTCGTAGGTGACATAACCACGCTCGCGTCCACTCTTCATCAGTTCGGCCGCTTTGAGTTCAAGAATCTTTTCACTCTTAGTTGGCGCCTTCACTGGCAACACTTTGACCGGAGCGACTTTTTTGACTACGACTTTTTTGGTCGCTACTTTTTTCGCGACAGGCTTCTTAACTTTTTTTGGTACCACTTTTTTGGCCGCTTTTTTTTGAGCTTGTTTGGTGACCTTTTTGGTTGGCTTTTTTGTGATGACTTTTTTCGTCGGCTTCGTTACCTTCTTCTTTGGAGCGGCGACTTTTTTCTTGATCATTTTTGCTCCTTTCTTCACAGTTTTCTTTGTGGTTGGCTTGACGGCTTTTGCCGCTTTTTTCTTAGGTGTATTGGCCTTTTTCGCTACTTTTTTGGCAGTTGCCATAGATGTGGACAACTATACAGAAAAATGGGAAATTGTCCAGTCCCTTGTTATATTTCAAGACTTAAATACGCGTCCCTAAAAGCCTTTGTCATTTTTTGGCAGACGTTACGTCGAAGTCGTAAAAATAGTATCTCCATACGGCGGGCGTCGTAGCATCATCGTATGATGCGCAATAGACTGGAGTAGAGCGGTTTCCTCGTCGCCAGACACTGTGCCAAGACGAGCTCTGAGCAGCTGTATCGCTTCTTTCGAGGCGAGGTCGCGGTAGCGATTGAGCTTATGGAGGATCTCATCCCGCCGTACTTTCCCTGCTACCGCGTCAAATTCTCGCTCGAGTGAGAAGGTCAACTTTGATATGAGCATTTGATCTACACTTCCGATTACATCCTCGTATTCGGTATCAAGTATCTGCCGCAGACAACGGCGGATGACTCCGGCTTCGTGTTCGTCCACAATGGCGAGCGCAGCGACGAGGTATGCCAGCGTCTTCTCGCGCTGATCACGGGTTTCAGTCGGTGGCATATTCGGCGTCTCTGGTTTTTCAATGCTCGCCGTTGGTACTTTGGCCTGTGTGTCTATCAGTCGCAGCACTTCAAAGTGAATGGCATCTTTGGTGGTGCCGAGCGCTTCCGCTATCACGCCTTCAAAGTGCTCTTGGTCAATGCGATTTGGAATGAGTGTTACAAACGGAATCACCTCTTCCCGCACCTTGAGTTTATACGCGCGGTCGTCCGTGATATCACGCTTCAGGTGCGCGAGAAGAAACTCAATAATATGCACTGACTCTTTGATGGCGGTCTTAAAGCCAGCGAGATCCTTTTGTACCATATCAGCCGGATCGGCGCCCTCTGCAAAACGAGCCACTTTTACATCAAGACCTCGTCTGAGCATAATGTCAGCTGATTTTTTCATGGCATTAATCCCCGCCTTGTCGGTGTCGAGACCTAAGACCACATTACGAGAGAGCCGTTCAAGCTGCTGCACGTGATGCACAGTGAGGGCTGTCCCCGACACAGCTACTGCCGTGGCATACCCACATTGATGACTCATTACCACATCAAACTGCCCCTCGACCAAGAGCCAAAATGGCAGCTGCCGAATATGATGCTTCGCAAAGTCATACCCGTAGAGCAAATCTGATTTATGGAAGAGTTCGGTCTCAGGACTATTAACGTACTTGGGCGCCTTCTCGTCTGGGTGGAGAATACGCCCAGAAAACGCAACCACCTTCCCATTAGCGTCACGGAGCGGGAACATAATGCGGTCACGAAAAACATCAAACGGCTCTTTGCCTTGATCAGCAGTCTTTGCAAGGCCAGCTTTCATAATAAGTGTGTCCGGGTGTCCTACCGTGTTGAGGTGACTGCGTACCTCACGCCAGCCGCCTGTAGGGGGCCCAGGAGCATAGCCGATACGCCACTTCTTAATGGTCTCTTTGTTGACCCCCCGCTTTTCGAGATAGGCTTTGGCTTCGGTATTTTTATCAAGCTCTGCTTCATAAAAAGCGGTCGCTGCTTCGAGGATGGTGTATAAGGTATCACGCTCAGTGCGTCGTTCGGGATTTTCGGGCACGAGCTCAACTCCCGCTTTTTGCGCGAGCGTCTTTAATGCCTCTTTAAAATCCACGCCATCAATCGCCTGCACGAACGAGAAAATGTCACCCCCTACCCCACAGCCAAAGCAGTGATACGTCCCACGATCGGGTGAGACATGGAATGACGGAGACTTCTCAAGATGAAATGGACAACGCCCTTTGAAATGCTTCCCCGCCCGGTGGAGTTCGACGTATTGTCCCACGATATCGAGGATATTGAGACGGTCTTTGATTTGTTGTACTGAGTCACCCGAGGCCATAGATAAAAAGTAGCCACAGTATACCTGATTCACCATTTTTTGGTGAGCTATTGACATATTTATATTTTTCATTATAGTATTGATGGTCCAACAGGGAGCACCATAATGAAATTGACGTCAACACTTGAAGGCCGTGTCCGGCAAGAGCTCAAAGCCAAGCTCCTGACCGGAGGAATATCGGCAGATCCCCTCTTCCAGGAACAAGTCGAAACGACTGTCGGAAGCCGGGTCAAGGAAATCGAAGACTGGCTCGACCAGGCGACTGATCTCTCGGATGCTGAAGAGCTCACTCCGGAAGAACTCGCCGAGCTCGAGGTGGCGGTAGCCATTTCGGAAGTTTCTGATCCGGAGTTGGCCGCTACCGTCGAGGCCGCCCGGAACGGGACACTTGATGTCGAAGGGATCACTGCCGACATCACCGAGGCCTTCGAGGGTGGCTTTCACCACTTCTGTTCTGAACACGGACTGAAGGAAAGTACCATCCAACTGCTCCTTGCTCACCGGCAGGGACAGACCTCAGCTATCGGCTGATACCCCCGCACCAGACTAGGCGACCCCGCCCATGTCATGGCGCGGGGTTTTGCTTTTTGATAGACAGACCTACTTTTGTGTGGTAAGGTACCGACGTAACGTTCCAAACCAAGGAGAGACGACATGCTTTGTATTGCATTTGCTGGGGCGGTCTTTATGACCGACACCAACGGCGGAACTGCCGTCCGAGTGACGGATGCCACAGAGTTCACCACCCAGGTGCTTGAGCCTGGCAAACTCATGGTCTACAAATCCGCAGCCGAGAGTGATTACACCACCTTCACGCTGAATCCGGACCAGGTCGGCGTGCCCGTGGCTGACCTGATGCGTGACTGCGCAAGGCAGGCCAGCATTGTCCGTAAGCCGCTGGACACTCGCGCTGCCGGTGGCTGACACCCCGCACTAACGCTGCATTGACTGACACCAGCACAGTCTTCAAGAACCTTGGCCCTGCCTGAAAATGGCGGGGTTTTTCATTGTCTAAATAACCAATTTTTATAGATATATTGACTTTTACATATTTTTGTGATATTATACAATAAATCAGTAGATGAAGGAGGCCAGAATGGCACACCCGAAAAATTCGTCGGACCGCCGGGCATGGTACGCCCTGTTCGCAGTTGTCATCATTGGAGGAATGGCGTTTGTCGGTGTAACGACTTATCAGGTCATTCAGGTCCTTAAGCCGATGGCAGCGCAGCTTGAGGCGGTGACAGAACACATGGGCATCAACCAGCCCAAAGAATGAAGTCGCAAGACTTCCCCACGGTCCCCCACTGCTTCGCGCACGGGGGCCGTTCTATGTTTGGACTTCCCTGCCTTGCTCCAAATCACCCACTACTATGCCCTGACTCCAACCAAAACGCGTAATATTGACAAAATCACTATTGCGTGTATAGTTACAGCCTCGGAAGGAGCAAGATCATGAACATTCTCAAAAGTCTCATTGCGTGGCTCCGCCACCAAAAGAAACTTTGGGACGATGCAAATCGTCCCGTCGAAAACTGGGAAGAGAGGGGTTTCCCCTACAACCCAGCTGACGACTACCCGCAGTGATGCGGCAGCCCCTGACCCCGAGCAAGCATGCGCGGGGTCAGGGGATCTTTTTTTATTACATCAAAAGCCGGCCCCGTAGGGGGCTGGCTTTTGTTGTAATCAGTTACCACTATCAGAGGGTTTCAAAACGTGCGGAGCTACTAGGCGCTCCCGAGCGGAAGCTCGAGCCGTACGTTGTTGTACGGTGAGAGTTTTCGCGACAGGAGCAACAACGTAGATGCGTGCGTTTTGGAAGCCGTTACTCTGTCTTCAAACTTTCGATCATTGCGTGTTTGCGACTACCCTTGAATCCCGATCCTGCTGGAATCAACTTACCGATGATCACGTTTTCCATCAGACCAGCGAGATTATCACTACTGCCCTTTACGGCCGCATTGATAAGTACGCGAGTGGTGTTCTGGAACGAAGCAGCTGAGAGGAAGCTCTTGCGTGAGAGTGAGGTCTCGGTGATACCGAGGATAAGACGCTCGGCCTTCGCACCCTCCTTCCCTTCTTCCTTGAGCTTGTTGTTCGCATCAATGAAGATCCACTCTTCTACCACATCCCCTACAGTGAAGTGACTTTCGCCTGGGGCGGTCACCTTCACGCGAGACATCATCTGCTTCACGATGAGTTCGATGTGCTTACGCGCAATCGTCACACCCTGGAGTTCGTAGATCTTGTTTACTTCAGAAATGATGTATTCCTGAGCTACTTCTTGACCACCAAACTTGAAGAGTTCTGGGAGGAGTGCTGAACCGTCAGTCATAATCTGACCAGCCATCACAGTCTCACCCTTTCCAACGGTAACCACACGACGGTATGGTACTGAGTACTCGATGTTATCCTTCTTCTTTGGTGCACCCTTGGCGCCCATATCTGGAGCAACCACAATCACTGACTCGCGACCTTCGCGACGGATGTCCATGATGACACCTTCACACTTTGAGACCACGGCCGGAATCTTTGGCGCACGCTTTTCGAAGACTTCTTCTACACGTGGGAGACCTGAGGTTACGTCTCCACCGGCAGACGCCGCTCCACCTGCGTGCTTTGTGTTCATCGTGAGCTGAGTACCTGGTTCACCAATCGCTTGGGCTGCCACCGTACCTACCGCTTCTCCGATATCAACAAGCTTGTTGGTGGTGAGATCGATACCGTAACACTTCTGACAGACACCACGCAGGGTCTTACAGGTCATTGGTGAACGAACGATCACTTCACTACAGGTTGATTCCTCAACCGCAATCGCATCAAGACGTGAGAGCAAGTGTGCCTTCGGGAAAATCACCGCACCCTTACTATCTACCGCATCCTCGGCGAGGATACGACCCTTTATGGCCTTACTAAACGCAATCTCGATACCTGAAGCACTGATGCGTCCAATACGAGTTCCTTCCTTCGTCTTACAGTCTTCTTCGGTCACAATCGCATCCTGAGCAACCACGAAGAGACGTCGAGTAA
>JACCDV011135301.1_pt1 | contig 11011 bp, 17 predicted proteins | sample 7446131 | NCBI WGS metagenome assembly JACCDV01 (sample SAMN15323448, study PRJNA562643) | freshwater metagenome | isolation source: river surface water | place: USA:Blue River Watershed | collected 2017-08-17
ATTTTCTGCTTTGTATCTGATTTGGTATTCCCTGTCGCGCTCTAGATTTTGTAGGCGAACTTCTTTTTGACAAGCTTTGCAGTATCCCTGTAAACCGTCAGCATTTTTGCGGCCTTTTGCAAATGAAGACCTATCCTTGACTTGCTTACACCTAGAGCAAGTCTTATACTGGGTCATGTTGGACTCCTAACTAGTCTGACCACGCCCCTGGATGTTTCCGCATTGCAGGGGTTTCTACTTATAGACTACCAGTTATGAGCCAGCAGGCACTTGCCGACACTAAGTATTTTGCGTTGCTTAGGTCTATTCATAATGCCGGTGGCGTTGAGTGCGAAAAGTATCCTGATCTTTATTTCCCTGAGGAAATCGAAAATCCAGAAAAGCGCGCGGTTGCCATAAAAGTCGCCAAGGCGCTCTGTAACGCTTGCCCAATAAAGGATGAGTGTTTTACCTACGCGATCGAAACCAACCAGCGCTACGGCGTTTGGGGTGGAACGCTAGGTCACGAACGCTGATTTGACAGTTTCAATAACTGAGCATTATCGTTCGGTTATGGAAATCACGCGCGAATACATTGCTCTAGCAGAAGCCATCCGAGAGCATGGTGAACCGCCTTGCGCGACCACCGATCCCGAGATGTATTACCCCCCGAAGGGTTTGCAAGCGAGCGCAGAAATCAGAATGGCTAAGAAGCTCTGTGAGAGTTGCCCTGTGAAGTCCGAGTGTCTGACCTACGCACTAAGCGCCGGTGAGGTCTATGGCATCTGGGGTGGACTAACCGCTAACGAGCGCGCTAGGTTGAAGCGCAAGCGTTAGTAACGCAGTCCGTTACTACTTGATGTCATCCTTGGCGTTTGGGTCGTATAGGTCGTCATCGCCGTCAAATACAACATCGTCAAAGTCAAACTCGCCGTCTTTTTCGACCTTTAGAGCGTTCTGAAGGTTCTCGTTACCTTCGGCTGCCTTGGCAACGGCGGCGCGAAAAGCATTGGCAACATCATCAGCGTTTAGAGTGCCTTGCCAAGTGAGCGAAACCCCCAGCATTGTCAAAACTGCAGCGAAGGCGGTTCCGACACCGATGATAGAACCGAGCATCCAGTCGCCGTTAGTTGCGATAGACCCGACACCGGTTCCGGCAAAAAAGGTCGCGAGGAATAGACCGATAGCCCTAAAAATAATGTCTTTGATCACTTGTTATCCTTCACGAATTGAATCGGGTCTTGCTTTACGTCAGTCGGGCCAAATACTCCCTTGACTTGCTTTGATACCGTCATGTGTAGGTGTGGGCCAGACGATGCGCTTCCGGTGTTGCCGATAAAACCAATGGTGTCGCCTTCTTTGACGCGCTGACCGACTGGCAAACCTTCAGCTTTTAGGTGGCAATAGCCAACGTAATAAAGAGTCTTGTCCTTGCCCATGATCCGCAGAACGCTGACGTTCCCGAGAACCTGGCTGAACTGTTGCAGAACGATTGTGCCATTTGCTAGAGCAGGAATTGGCGTTCCCTCTGGCATGCCAAAGTCCAGACCCGAGTGTGGTTGCATGCCACGGGCCTTTCGGAACTCAGATAGAGTGCCGAACCGTCCGGTGATCTTAGAGTGGTGAAATGGCAGCTTCATACAACCCTCAATACCGCAGCGACCACACCAGTCAGCACCGCACCGAACACCGCATAAGCGAGTCCTGCGATTACCTTTAGTCTGGCTAGTTCCTGCTCAATAGCGGCAACCTTGTCAGGCAGATTCTTCATGCCTCGTAGTTCGGTCACAGCCTCAATCTGGATGGCCTTGACTTCTAACAGCTCGGCATAGACCTGAGCGTTAGTGATGCGAACTGAGTTTGTTTCTTCTGCCATGCGTCAAGTTTACTTTACGAGTGCAGCGATCTCATCTGCCGAGAGTCCAAGCGCCAATAGCTTTGCCTCAGCCGATGCCTTTGCCTCAGCCTTTGCAAGTTCCTCAGCTTCACGTTGTGCCTGATCCGCCTCTGCCTGAATACGCATAGCCTCACGCTCGGCAAGTTCTTCCTCAGTCAAGGGGATAATCTGCACCTTGTCTGGGTGTCCCTCTGGTAGAGAGGCGTCTATAACTAGCTTGGTAATTACTTCACTCATTTTTCTTTTTCTTTCTGTTAGCTAACGACTACTCCGCCAGAACTTCCAGCGGTGATGCCATACAAAGTGGCGCTTGTAAATTGCAGGAAGTTTGAAAAACCAAAAAGCACAATTGAAGTTACTGGTGATGTGCTGTTGTATAGACCTGCTTTTATCTCTTGATAAGCCTCGGTTGCATTTTGCTCCATAACCCAATCAACGCTCATTGACTTAGCCACGCTAGAAGCATAGTTAGGAATGTAAACCTGTCCATTGTTGAATGTATTGGCAGTAGTTCCTGTGGCATTTGCAGCCATGTCAATTACTGTATTAGTCGAAGAAACCACTCCCGAGCCATTGCCTCTAAGAATCCGTTGTGTGTGTCCCGAGCTTGCCCCATTTAGCCTAACCTCAAAGTAACCATAGAATCCGCCCTCATTGTTTCTGGCGCTGATAACTAATTGCAGGTCTGTAAAAGTCTGGGGAATTGAACTAAAGGTTATAGAACTCTGTCCGCTAGTTAGCTCTGTGTGTGCGATAAGTGTATAAGTCATGTTGTTTCCTTACGCTACGCCATAGAGGGAGATAGTCGTGCCTGATGCGAGATTCACTCCAGAAACGATGACCCGAATACTGTTAACTGCTGTATTGCTTGGCCAGCGTGAAACAATTGCATACACATTATCGTTTTGAGATGCACTTCTATTAAGAACTGTTTTGTGTTTGTCAGTTGCGCTGTAATCCATAACCTGGAAAATCTGCGCTGACCGAATTGACGCACCTACAACGCCACCTAAAACTCCATCAAAGTTGCCTGCGCCAGAAGCCCCAGAACCAGAACCAGAACCAAGCATAAAAACATAAGTGTATGAACTTGAAGTATCTCCATTGAATTGCACACGAATGTTTCCAGAGCTACTGCTTAGAGTTCCGTCAAAAATCAAAACCAAATCTCTAAGTGCTACACCATTAACACTTGTAGGAATAGAGCTGAAGGTCACGCTACCTGCTGCGCTGCCTAGTGTCGTAGTTGCCAAAGCTATGTAACTCATGCTGTTGCCTTTATTCCATAGAGAGAGAAGCGACTAAATTGCGCCCAGCTTCCAACAGTTGCGTTGATAGCGATAGTGGTGACTGAGTTGGTATTGAACCAAGCTGTTGAGTGCATCCTAATGCTGTTTACGCTTCCTGCGCTTCCTGCGAGCAATCTCATTGTTTTGTTCTTAGTTGTTTCAAATGGGTCTAGCAAGTCAATAACCATTGGTGCGAACTGGTTTGCTCCTGCGTTGGCTCCTGGGAATGAACCTAGCTCTGGATTGTTGCCAGCGTCATAAGAAACAACAGTTGATCCAGTTCCAACTAGGAAGTGCGCCCGATAGTTAGACAAGGTGCTATCCCCATTTAGCAAGATACGAGTTGCGCCATCTTCTGTCACAGCTCTGGTTGTTCTGGCTACTAGGCGAACTTGTAGGTGCTGATAAGTAGTTGCATACTTAGTCGTTAGGTTCGTGAATTCAACAGAAGCCTGACCACCTGAACCGACAACAGTTGATTCGAGAAGCTCAAAAGTCGCACCTGCGGCTTGCCTAGCTCCTGCTGCCGCCAAGATACCTAGTGGAATTGGCATTAGGGGATAATCCTTCCGACAACTCGATAGGTGTTAGCTGCAACCTTGAAAACAGTTGCGGCGTTGTATTGCTGGTCAATCTTGAAGGTGACTGCGGTTCCTGCGGTTCCTGCACCTGCCCAGCTCGTGATGCCTGTTCCTGCGGCGATTACGACTGTTCCAGCTCCGTCACGGATGATGTCGATACGGTCACCGATCTCGATTAGGTCTGGGACTGTGATTGTGCAGGTTGCGGTTGCGAGAGAGTAAATCAAGTCATTCTCATCGGCTGTCGTTGTTGTGTAGGCGGTTGTAGTCCCTGCAAGGGTGCGAACAGTTGTGACGATGTGTTCCGCTGGGAGTCTGCCGAACGCTGGTGCTGCGGTTCCACCTGATAGGTATGGGTGACCTGCGGTTCCGCCTGAGATGGTTAGCTGGCGAGCGTTGATCTGCGTTTGGATGTTGGCAGTTCCGCCGGTTAGATAGTTCAGCTCGGTTGGGGTCACGCTATTGACGTTGCCGGAAACAACCAGGTTGCCAGTAACCGAACCTGCGGCGATAGTCGCTGTGCCTGTGATGTTAGGCGAGGCGAGAACAGCCGAACCGACTGCGGAGTAGTTTACGTTTAGAGTTACCGCGCCAGATGTTCCACCACCGGACAATCCTGTGCCAGCGGTTACAGCGGTGATGTCGCCAGGGTTAGATACGTCTGTCCAAGCAGTTCCGTAAACCTGAAGCGCACCGGTGTCCACTAGATAGGACATCATTCCCGCGCTGACGGCTGTGCCTAGTGCTGAACCTCGAGCGGCTGACGTGGCGTAAACCTGGACAACCTGATCCTGAACATAATTCTGAAAATCGGCGGCCTCAACGACCTCACCGATTCCCCATGATTTCCAACCAGACATTAGACCGCCGTTACATTTCCGATGATGCGATAGTTATTTGTGTCCACGCAAAACAGCGTTGCACCGTCATACTGAGTTAGCGCGTAAGCCGTTCCTGCGGTTCCGCGACCAGCCAAAGTGATTCCGCTACCTGCAACGACTGTGACCGTTCCTGCGCCGTCTTGTAGCAAATCTACGCGCTGACCTGCGGTGAAGGCAGTTGCGGTGCTTAGCGTGGCTGTGACGGCTGATGAGCTTAGGAAGCGAACGGTTGCAGACTGGTCGGCGCTTGCGAATGTGTAGGAAGTCGCCGTTGAGTTTGTGAGAGTGTTTGTGACGTTGCTTGCGTTGATTGTTATGCTTCCACCAACTGAGTTAGCGGATACCCAAGCGCTGCCGTTGTAAACCTCGGTGACTGTCCCATCCTGGCGGAACGTAGTCATGCCGGCTGATGGCGTGACGATAGCTGCGGAACGTGCCGAAGCGTTGGCAAATACCATAACGGCTTGATCCATTAGGTATCCGTTGACATCTGCGGCGGCTAGGACATCTCCTGCGGCCCAGACCTTACGACCTAGCGACATTTGACTCCTTAGAAATAAAGAATGTTTCCTTCGGATAGTCTACCAAAGGCATCATCCGATAGTGTCCAAGGGCTTCTTTCGACCGAGGCAAACCCAAGTCTAACTGTGTGCGACACGACTGTTACGGCGTGGTCAATGCGTGTTATCTCACCGTAGCGCACGATGGCTGGTGGAATACCGTTTGGCGTGAACTTGATTTGCACAACGTCTGAAATGTCAAGCGCAAGAATCTCACGCTGTTGCTCAGGCGGTAGCTCGTCAAGCTGAATGTCAACCGACTCGAAGCGATACTCGGGCTGTGAGAACTTCGATGCGTAGATGTCGGCGATTGCGTCAATGGACTCAAGCGAGTTCGTGAGTAGTCCGGTCTGTGTAAAGTTCAGCACACCGTATTCGGCAATAGAGTCAAGGTTCTGAGTGACCGCTGTTCCGACCTGCGCGCCAATCACGATTTCGTTGTAGAGCAATTCCGATCCGTATTGGATGTTCATGCCGACATAGGGAATGCCTGTGCCATCGTCTGCGATAACGGTTGTGGTTGTGCGGTAGGTGTTGTGGCGGTCTTGGAACACCACGTTACCTTCGCGGTCAATGAAAAAGCTTCCAGGCTCTGAGGCGGTGATTTGTTTTAGGTATGCCAGAACGTTTGTGCTGTCGGTTGTAGGCTCATCGCTAATGACCTGAACGCCTGGGTCAATCCTTCGGCTACCGCTTGGCCAGTTTACGTCTGGCAAATCCAACACCGAGTTGATGCGAGCGCCGGTGAGCTGTTCGATGTTGGTAATCTCAGGGGTCGTCTGCTCGGTGAAGTATGAGAACGCATCTGAAGCCGATAGCGACACAACGCTTTCGCCGTTTGGCTGATACTGAAGGTTCCAGTCATCCGCTACGCCAACGAACGAGTAAGCCGTTCCTGCCGAGATACGCAAGGCGCGCTTAGGGATAATCTGCCCGAAGTATGGTGATGCGGTGTAGGTAGGGTCAAAGATGCGGTCGTTGTTCTGCAAGGTGACACCGGCAAGACCGACATCGTATTGGTCAAGCTGGCGGTTCTTACCGCGACCGATTGCGATTTCCACCATGCGATCGGTGACATCGTAAAAGATAGTTCCCGAAAGTGGGAAGGCTGGGTCGTCTAGCTTTCCTTTCGTTGGGTTGTCTAGGGTGAGGAATGGTGCGTTAGCGCCTACTAGGTCAAAGCCGATTTCGACTTTAGGTGCTGGGATTGCCATTACATGACCTGCCAAGGCATAGCCGAACCACCTGCACCGCCACCGACTGCGGTGTATTTCTGCACGACCGTTGCAATCTGCTTACCGACTAGCGCAGGGGTTTGCGTTGGGTCGGTCTTGACGTTGATGTTGATTGTGTTGTTGGCTGGCTTGGTTGTCGGGTTTGGAATTAGGAATGGCAGGTTCTGGATGTCCTTCGCTGGCTCGATGCCCTTTGGAATAAACTTGCCAGCGCTATCAATCTGTGAGGCGAGTGCTGCACCTTGGCGCTTTAGTTCCTTGGATAGATTCTCAATGCCAGCGAGCTTGTCCTTGTATTCCTTTTCAATTCGGTTCAAGTCCTCTTTGTATGCGTCAAAGGCAGCCTGGATGTCCTCAACATAAGCATCACGCGCCGCCTGAAGTGCAGCGTTACGCGCGACCGAAGCAGCGGTTAGAGCTTCGTTGAAGTCCGTCATAATCTGCGCTTGTTGCTCGGCGTAGAGTGAGGCTTGCTCGGTTAGTGCGGCAGCTAGTTCGTTCTGGGTGTCGCTGTAAAGGGTCTTGAGCGCGGTAGTTGCCAGTCCAGCCTTATCGTAGATTTCCTTTGATAGCGCGTTCATGCCGGTTTCGGACTCGGCTTCAATCGCATTGAATAGCGACTTGAGTTCTCCGCGAGTTTCTGGGGTCGCCTCTAGAATCGCCTGTGCCAGCTCGTTACCGGTTTCCGTGCCAGCACTTACAACCTGCTCTATAAAGGTCTGAGAGAAGCCCTGAGCGGCTAGTGCGGATGTGTTGGCGATGAGTCGGCGTGACTGCTCAAGCTTTGTCCGAAGATTCGCGACTAGCTTGTCAACATTGTTGCCAATGGCTTCTTCGCCGAATAGTCTGCCAATGTCAACTGCTACGGCAGATTGGTAAGCCGAACGCAAGCGGTTGATTGAATCGCGAACGATGTCAGCCAGGCGACCGCTATAAGTCTTATTGATTGACTCGACCGTCTTGGCATTGTCTTTGGCAGCTTGCTCAAGCGCTGTGTTACGGCGTTTAGTTGCCTCATCTACAGCCTTTACATAAGCATCGTTTGCGGCCTTTGTGGCTTTACGAAGTGATGCACCTGCTTCGTTGACAGCCTTTTGATAAGTGGATCGAGCTTCAACAAGTTTGGCTTTCGTTTCTTTTACTAACGAATTGAACTGCTTAGCGGCTTCTGCGCGTTGTTCTGCCAGCGTAGGGCCAGTACCACCACCGCCAGTATTGTTTCCACCACCAGTAGTAACGGTTGGAATACCTGCGAGAATGTTGCGGAAACGGTTTGCCTCACCTGCGGCCGCTGATAGCTGACCTCGAAGACTTCCAATGCTGACCTTGTTTAGGTCGCGACCAGCACCAGCAGCTCGCATCATTGCGCCTTGTAGCGTTGCAAGTTCGGTGTTTACTGGGCCGATTGCTTTCTTGTAATCGCCATAGCTAATAACGCCGTTATCAAGTAGTTCCTTTAGGCGCTTTTGTTCGGCAGCAAGTTCGCCCAATCTTCCGGCAAAACCAGTTGATTCCTCGCGAGCTTTCTTCTGCTCCTCGGCAAAACTGGCCATAGCTGTTCCAGCGACACCTACTAAGCCGATTAGTCCAGCAAGTGCCGTAGCTGCTAAGACATACGGATTGGCTTTGACAGCCACATTGAATAGAAGCTGAGCTGCCGTTGCCAATTGCAATGCGGTGCGAAGCGCTCCAAAAGTAACAGCCATTGTTGCAACTGTGACTATCTGATCCTTGATTGCTTCCCAGTTATCAATTACTTCAATTGTGAAAAGGATTAGCTTCTCAATAGCGACAGCGATTGAGTTCACGAAGTCATTTACACGCTTAGTACCTTCAGGTGAAGCAAGCCACTTTGTGAAGTCTTGAATAGCTGGAATGGCTTTGGCTCTAAAGGTAGATGCTAAGTTTTCCACCGCAGGAACTAGAGCATCCTTTAGTGGGCCAATCATCTTGCCAAATTCCTTGGTTGCATCCGCAAAGACAGGCAGCAAAGCTGTGCCAACCTCTGCTTGCAAATCTTCGAAAGAAGCCTGAAGGATGCGCTGTGAGTTAGCTAGGCTTCCCGAGGTGTTGGCAAAGTCGCCCTGAGTCTTGGCAGTTGCTTCCATGAGCAAGCCATAGCGAGCCTGGACTTTTTCCTGCTCGGTCATGGTCTTGCCGACCTCGATTAGACCAGTTCTTAGCGCATAAGCCTTGACTTCAGATTCAAGTAGGTTGATACCAAAGCGCTTTAGTGGTTCTGCCTCACCTGCAAGACCTGACTGGAAAACCTGCAAAGCTTCAGCGACATCAATGTTGAATACGGAAGCAAAGTCAGCGGCGCGTGTTGTGACATCGTTTAGGAACCCTGTGACATTTCCACCTTCGCCAACAATGCGATTGGCAAAAGCTGAGAATCTAACGGCAGCCGAATTGAACGCGGATTGCGTTACACCGAGTCGCTGAGCAGCATCCTCGCCCAACTTGATAATAGAAGCGCTGGCATCTCCATAAGAAACCCTGACAGCGTTTAGCGATTCTTCGAGAGTCGAAGCAGCTTTGACTGAGCTCGCACCGAACTTGGCAATTCCAGCACCAGCTACGGCTATGGATGCACCTACAGCAGTTAGAACGCCACCAATGGTTTTACCAACCTTGGAGAACTCAGACTGAGCATCTCTAATGCCCTTATCGTCAAAGACAGATTTGAGGACTACATTTACTGCCATTAGCCAAACTTCCTGTTTGCGATTTTGTAATAATCTCTCACGATGTCGTCAATACGCTTCTCAATGTTTGGCAAGTTCTTTTCCACCGAAGGCCAAGCCATGCGTGAAGCTGAGTTTTGAGTTGTACCGCTCATGCTGTTTAGGTTTTCAACAAACTTACGACCGGCGAGTGGTGGAGTGCGGCGGATTATTTCCTGAACCTCTCCATTACGCATGCGCTTGTTGAATGGTCGAGTTTGACCGGTTCCCTGGTAGCCACGACCAATCGAGCGACCTGATCGCCCTGCCATGTCAGCCATTGACGCGGATGCTGAATCTAGCCTTACCCTTACTAGGGAAGTGGTCAGCGACTTACCGCCAGCCTGAGTCCTAAATTGAACCTTGGTCTTGTCGGCTGCTACGCCCTTACCCCAACCAGTTCGACCATAGTTGAATCGCATACCGCTAAGTGGAGTAACCTGACGAATTGCGCTCACGATCGGCTTTTGAGCTTCTTTACCAATCTTTTTGATGTCACGAACGAATTGCCTTTTTAGTCCAGGCTCTATGTCTTTTAGGTTTTTTTGAAGCGCGCGGATGTCCTGCACCGAGTAGCTAGGCTTTATGCCAGCACTAAGAATGGGTAATTGAAATAGCATCTGAACCGCCTTCCTTACCATTCTACTTGTTACCTGTTCGTTATCTTTTGTGTTGCCATTTCGAAATGACTGCCATTAGTATTTAGTCACACCTCACGAAAGGGAAAACAATGGGTGCAATGAAAGAAGCGTTTGCTCAGGCAATCGAGTCAGTATTTGAAACATCGGCAACAACAATCAAAGGCGAGCAGGTTTTTACTGCTGACTTAGTTTTTGACTACATCCTGGCAATCGAGAACGGTGACGATGAGTGGCTGCGCTCTATGGAACACGATCACTTTGAAACCTATGGCATTGACACCGCAGACTTCCTGGCTGACTGGGCTGGCAAGTTTGCTACCGCCATTGGCATCTTTACCGGACAGCTCACGACCGAGGATGGTTGTGCTGCCAACTACTTTGACATTCTCGCTTACAGCTATCACCACACGCCACGATCGGTCGCCAAGGCTCTAAGCGCCTTTGGTCTTACCGACAGCGCGGTGCAGGGAATTATCTACTTGCTGGCTGGCAGATTGCTAGATGCGAGCGAGCAACTACGCATCGTCAAGTTTGAGTATCTATCACGATGAGTCGCGCTGAACTCGAAGCTGAGCTTGAGCGGCGAGGCGCAAAAATAGTAAAGACTGTGACTAAAAGCACCGACTTGCTAATTATTGGCGAGAACCCATCGCTTAAAAAAATAGCCAAGGCGATAGAGCTTGGTATTCCAATAATTGACCTTAAGCAGAAACCCCCTGCCTTATTGACAGGGGATTACTGTGATGCTCGCCAAACCAAGTAGCGACCCATTGTCCAAAGCATGCGCTCGGACTCTTGCATCAGAACGCTAGGTGCAATCCCAGTTTCACAGGCAAGCGTAGCTAAATACCAATGAGCTGAGGAATCCCCTAGCCCGACTATTTTGGGTCGGTAACTCCGGCTCCGATGGTTTCGATGGTGTCCATCCATTCCTCGAAGCTGAGAGCGGTTTTCTTCTGGCGTGACATTGATGCGTACGCCAAGAAGAACAGGTGCGTAAGCTTCTGCTCCTGCTCTAGCTTGGCGACGCTGATGTTGAACTTCTCCTCAAACTTTACTAGATCGGCAGCGGTGCAAACCACTTCCGTCTTAGTGCCGTCAGTTAGCTCGACATTTAGGCTGATTCTCATTTGTAGGTTTCCTTTTTGGTTATTAGGCGGTGGCGCGAGTTACTGCACCGGTGATCGGCCAAGTAACGTTTGCAACAGCCAAGTCGCCAACC
>JACCDV010854706.1_pt1 | contig 11010 bp, 12 predicted proteins | sample 7446131 | NCBI WGS metagenome assembly JACCDV01 (sample SAMN15323448, study PRJNA562643) | freshwater metagenome | isolation source: river surface water | place: USA:Blue River Watershed | collected 2017-08-17
CGATTTGGTGAGGGCGAGTAGGAATGACCTTTGCTCTTCACGGTATTGCCGTCTCTAAAGGTATTGCGATTGGTAAGGCCGTATTAATTTCAAGAGCCGCCCTTGAGGTTAGTCACTACCTGATTGAGCCTGGGACCGAAGAAGCCGAAGCTAATAAATTACTCGAAGCGTTTGATTGCGTGCGCCAAGAACTCAATACCCTTAAAGCCGCTTTACCAAAAGATGCTCCACAGGAGATGGCAGCATTTTTGGATGTTCATCAATTAATCCTCTCGGACCCAACCTTAGCTGAGAAGCCCTTAGCCTTGATTCGGCAAAAACGCCTAAATGCTGCTTGGGCCCTGACCACCGAGCTCAATGATTTGCTTGAGCAGTTTGCTGAAATGGACGATCCGTATTTAAAGGAACGTGGCAATGATATTCGGCAGGTCGCTGAGCGAGTCTTAAAGGCATTGCAGTCGCATAACCGTCAGACTGTGGTTGGTGGTGAAGGACTGATTACAGGACACTTTGAGGATGACACGATTGTGGTGGCGCATGATATTGCACCTCATGATATGTTGCGCTTTAAAGAGAATGCGCTGGGTGGATTTGTAACCGATTTAGGTGGCAAGACCTCTCACACTGCTATTGTGGCGCGTAGCTTAGAAATACCAGCAGTCGTAGGTATACGCCATGCCAGCGACATGATTGAGCACGGCGATTGGATTGTGATTGATGGGGACCGCGGCATTGTGGTGGTTGCTCCCGATGAGATGCTTCTGGCTCAGTATCGAAGTCTTCAGGCTGAAAAACGCCTGGAGTCTGAAAAGCTACAAGAGCTTAAGTACAGCCCAACCCGCACCAAAGATGGTGTTGAGATCGAGTTATTTGCCAATATTGAGTTACCAGAAGATGCAAAACATGCTCTGGAATTAGGTGCGGTTGGCATTGGATTATTTCGGTCTGAGTTCTTGTTTATGAACCAAGAACATGGTCTTCCGGATGAAGAGAAGCAATATCAGGAATACACCCGTGCGGTGGAGGCAATGTTTGGTTTGCCAGTGAATATTCGTACGATTGATATTGGCTCTGATAAAGCAGTCGCGGGAGCTGAAACTGGTTCTACTGGAACATCTCCTCTGGGTTTGCGCGCCATTCGTTGGTCGTTGTCTGAGCCTGAGATATTTTTAACTCAATTGCGCGCCATATTACGAGCGTCTGCACATGGCCAAGTTCGACTGTTATTGCCAATGTTGGCGCATGCACAGGAGATTCATGAAAGTTTGCGGCTCATTGAAAAGGCTAAACAGCAATTACAAGAGCGGGGCAAGGCGTTTAATCCAGATATTCAGGTAGGAGCAATGATTGAGATTCCAGCCGCCGCCTTGATGATGCCGCTCTTTGTCAAACACTTTGATTATTTATCAATTGGTACCAATGATTTGATTCAGTACACCTTGGCGATTGACCGTGCCGATCATGCGGTTGCTCACCTATACGACCCATTAAATCCGGCAGTACTCAATTTAATTGCCGGAATTATTCGTGAGGCAAACCGAGCCAATGTGCCGATTGCAGTATGCGGCGAGATGGCGGGTGATCCTGCCTTGACAAAGCTCTTATTGGCGATGGGATTGACCGATTTCTCAATGCACTTTAGTCAGCTCTTACTGGTTAAGCGCGAGATCATGCAGGCCGATACCCGCAAGTTGAAGATGCATATTGATGAGTTACTGGCGGCTTACGAGCCAGTTGAGCAAAGCATTCTATTTAATCGCTTGAATTCAATTCATTAGTGCGTGCCTGGTCCGCACACTGGACAAGCGTGATGGCGTGCGAGTTTAATTTCATCGATCTGGGTCGTGCGGGCATTCCAGATCAGCAAGCGCCCGATTAACGGCTCTCCAAAACCAATAATGACTTGCAGAGTTTGCGCCGCCTGAATAGTTCCAATAATGCCTACTAGAGGTGCAAAGACCCCCATGCTGGCACAGTTGGTTTCAACATAATTAGGATCTGGTGGGAAGACGCAGGCATAGCATGGTGAGTTTGGATCGCTAAAATCAAATACGCTCACCTGACCATCAAAGCGTAATGCGGCGCCTGAGACCAATACTTTTCCATGGGTAACGCATACCCGATTAATCAGGTGTCGGGTCGAAAAGTTATCAGTACAGTCAACCACTACATCAACATCACCAAGCAGCTCTTTGAGTAAGGGTTCATCAAGCCTTTTTTCAAGCGCTTCAACCTGACAGCTGGGATTTAAGCTTTTCAGAAAACGTTTGCCTGAGGCCACCTTACTCATGCCAATGCTATTGTCTTGGTGCATGATTTGACGCTGAAGGTTAGTAAGCTCGACATGATCATGGTCGATTAGAGTAATTCGTCCAATGCCAGCGGCAGCTAGATAAGGCGCGCACGCAGAGCCTAAACCACCAGCCCCAATTACGAGTACGTGGGAACTTAATAGGCGCTCTTGGCCTGCAATATCAATTTCATCGAGTAGTAGATGACGCGAATAGCGAAGGAGTTGCTCGTCATTCATGAGCAACTCAATTACTCGAGTTTAGAAGCCGAGCGCTTGACAGTTTGACCGTTGAGAAAGGCAATGGCTTGTTGCAGCATGAAGTCATCATTGCTACCAAACTCAGGTGGGCGACGATTCTTTTCTTTCTCACGCTCCTCTGGCGTTTTCTTTGCATTGCGCTCTTCAATTAACTGCAATTCTTGAAGACGCCGTTTCTCGCGATCTTTGATCAATGCTTCTTCTGAGGATTGTTTATTACGCAAGTGCTTTTCGCTATCAATCTCTCGTGTAATTAATACATCTTCTGGGTCACCGTCCTTATTCTGATCCACCGGAATATCGGGTTTAATCCCAAATGCTTGGATTGAGCGACCATTGGGCGTGTAGTAATAAGCGGTAGTAATTTTGAGTGCCGAGTCGCTACTTAGTGGCCGAACAGTCTGCACGGATCCCTTACCAAAGGTGGTCTTTCCCAGAATAGTGGCACGTTTGTAATCTTGCAGTGCACCCGCAACGATTTCAGAGGCAGATGCGGAGTAGGCATTGACAAGCACGACCATTGGGATTTTCTTAAAAAGCGGCGGCACCTCATCGAGTGGATCATTCGATTCACTTAATTTATACATAGCGGGAACTGCATTAAATACTTGGCGCGAGTCTGGCGCTTGGCCTTTGGTTGAGACAATCACTGAGCCCGGAGGCAAGAAAGCGGCTGCAACACCGACTGCGCCTTGCAGTAGTCCACCACCGTTATTACGCAGATCTAATACCAACCCTTTTAAGCTCGGATCTTTAGCGGCAAGCTCTGCTAATTTCTTAGCAAGGTCTGGAACGGTGCGCTCTTGAAAGCTAGTAATGCGAACCCATGCAATATTGTTATCCACAATTTTTGCTCGAATCGACTGTACTTTGATCTCAGCGCGGGTGATGGTGACGGGAAAAGTGCGCTCTTCACTTTTTCTGAAAATCGTTAAAGTAATTTTGGTACCTGGGGTACCACGCATGGTACGAACCGCTTTATCGAGTGACATGCCACGCACTGGTTTATCGTCTAGGCGGGTAATGAGATCGCCTGCTTGAAGACCGGCTTTAGCAGCAGGAGAGCCTTCGATTGGATTAAGAACTTTTACTAAACCGTCTTCAGAGGTAATTTCAATACCAAGCCCTGCAAACTTTCCAGCAGTTTGCTCTTGCATTTCTGCAAAATCTTTTTTGTCAAGGTAAGCGGAGTGCGGATCAAGACTGCTGACCATTCCTTTAACTGCATCAGTGAGTAATTGTTTGTCGTCAATGGGTTCTACATACTCACGCTTAATTTGCCCAAAAACATTTGAGAGTGTGCGTAACTCATCGAGCGGCAAGGTGCTGGCACCTTGCTGCGCGGTCGCCGAGAACTGGATGGTTGCCGCAATTCCGGCAATCAAGCCAATACTAATTAGGACAATATTTCTAAATAACTGACGCATTTAGCTATTTTGCCTCTAAATAGAAATGTTGTATTGGGCGAAGCTCATCGTCCAGTTCATAAATGAGGGGATTGCCGTTAGGCACATTGACCTCCATGATCGCCTCATCTGATACCTGATCAATGTGCTTCATCAGGGCGCGGATGCTATTGCCATGGGCGACCAGAATAACCCGTTTACCAAGTTTGAGAGCCGGAGCGATCGACTCATTCCAGAGGGGTAAAACCCGACTGACGGTGTCTTTTAGGCACTCCCCATGGGGAATATCCTCATGATTAAGCTTGGTGTAGCGGGGGTCACTGGCGAGCTCAGCGCGCTGCTCTGGGCTTAATGGAGGCGGGGCGATGGCATAGGAGCGCCTCCAGATATGGACTTGCTCATCCCCAAATTTAGCTGCAGTCTCTGCCTTATTGAGCCCGGTCAGTGCACCGTAGTGCCGTTCGTTTAATCGCCAGCTATGGACCACAGGCACCCACATTAGATCCATGGCATCTTGGATGTTCCATAAGGTTCGGATGGCGCGCTTTAGAACCGAGGTATAGGCAATATCAAAGTCATAACCAGCATCCCTCAGAAGCTGGCCAGCCCGTTGGGATTGCTCAACGCCTGTTGGCGTTAGGTCAATATCGGCCCATCCAGTAAACCGATTCTCAAGATTCCAGGCGGATTGTCCGTGGCGGACTAGGATGAGTTGTTTCATAGATGCATTCTATAATCTGACAATGGACTTCTTAGCTCAAACAGACAACCTCGTACTGGCCGCCTTAATGATCATTTCGGGCATGGCTTTATTCATGCCAACATTATCAACCCTAATTAGTGGCAAGGGTCTAACCCCCACCGATGCGACCATTTGGATTAACCGTCGCAAGGCAAATGTGATCGATTTGCGGACCGAGGAAGATTTTAAATTAGGCCATTTGCCAAATGCCAAAAATATCGCCTTGGAGAGCTTAGGCGCTAGCTTGAAAACCATGAAAATCGATCAAAAATATCCTGTTGTGGTGATTGGTCGGGGCCCGGCTCATTCTCAGAAAGCAGCTAAAGAGCTTCGCAATCTTGGGTATACCGAAGTGGGTGTTTTAGAGGGCGGTATCAACGCTTGGCAAACCTCCGGGTTGCCGCTTATTAAATCCTAATGGGGAAGCGATGCCAGACGTTTTGATGTACAGCACCCGCGTTTGCCCTTACTGCGTGATGGCTGAGAAACTTTTACAAAAAAAGGGTGTTCAGAATTTACAAAAAATATTAATTGATGTCGATCCAGCCAAGCGAGAAGAAATGATGACTCGCACAGGTCGCAGGACTGTTCCACAAATTTATATCGGTGATCGTCATATTGGCGGTTACGATGATCTAGCAGCACTAGATCGTGCAGGCGGTCTTGATCCGCTTTTAGCCTAACCATTTCTAATTGGAAAGAGAGTTTGTATGAGTGATGCTGCAACGAATTCAGCCACAGGTTCAAATGAGCCTTCGTTTGTCATCCAACGTGTTTATCTAAAAGATTTATCACTCGAGCAACCCAATGCCCCCGGTATTTTGTTGGTTGCGAGTGAGCCACAGATTCAGGTGGAATTGGATATTGCGGTTGATCGCCTAAGCGACGAGTTATTTGAGGTTGCCCTCTTGAGCACAGTCACCGCTCGCGTTGAAGGCAAGGTCATGTTCTTGGTCGAAGCTAAGCAAGCCGGTATTTTCGAGTTTAAGAATATCCCGATTGAGCAAATTGACCCAATGCTTGGCATCACTTGCCCAAGCATCATCTTTCCGTATTTGCGCTCAAACGTTGCCGACATTATTAGTCGCGCCGGCTTTCAGCCTATTCATCTTGCCGATATCAACTTTCATGGCATGTATGAGCATCGTTTGGCTCAGGCTCAGGCAGCTCAGGGAGCGCAAGCCGGTAATGGTGAGGCAGAGAGCAAAATTATTTTGCCCAACTAATGAATATATCGGTCCTAGGGGCAGGAGCATGGGGTACAGCCATTGCTATATCCGCTGCTAGTCACCATTCGGTTTGCTTATGGGCGCGCAACCCAAATGCCGCCGATGCCCTTCGCAGGGATCAAGAAAATAAACAGTATTTACCAGCTATTGCGTTACCCAAATCATTATTGATTGAGTCGGATTTTGAGAAAGCCGTTAACAGATTAGGGGCTGATGACCTATTAGTGATTGCGACCCCAATGGCTGGGTTAGCAGCTACGGTAGCTGATGTTTTTAAAACGGCACAACAGCCTTTCAACATTTTGTGGCTTTGCAAAGGGTTGGAACCCAAAACCTCCCTACTTCCCCATCAGGTTGTTGGCCGCGAACAAGAACGATTCGCCACCCATGCGCATGCAGTGGGTGTTTTGTCAGGCCCTAGCTTTGCCCGTGAAGTTGGCGAGGGTTTGCCTTGCGCTTTGACGGTTGCAAGCACTGCATCTGAATTTTGTCAGCAAGTACAAACTGCGTTTCACCATGGAAATATTCGGGTGTATGCAAGCGATGATTTGATTGGGGTTGAGCTTGGTGGCGCCGTTAAAAATGTATTAGCAATTGCTGCCGGAATTGGCGATGGCTTGGGCTTGGGTATGAATGCCCGCGCTGCCTTGTTAACCCGAGGTCTTGCAGAAATGATGCGGTTAGTTAAAGCTGTCGGCGGTAAGAGCGAGACCTGTATGGGACTCGCTGGCTTGGGCGATCTTATTTTGACCGCAACGGGTGATTTATCGCGTAACCGTCGTGTGGGTTTATCGCTTGCCGCTGGGGAGCCATTGGACCGGGTATTAGCCGCGCTTGGTCATGTGGCTGAGGGTGTCTTGTGTGCGCAAGCCGTGAGTGATTTGGCTAAACAACATCAGGTTGAGATGCCAATTTGTACAACGGTTAGTCACGTACTTAATGGTCAACTGAGTCCCGAGGATGGAGTTCGGACCTTAATGGGCCGCGGGCCTAAATCGGAAACTTAAGTCCCACCCTGGAATTGGTGTTGGCGCCATGCTTCATAAACCACGACCGCTACAGAGTTTGAGAGATTTAAGCTGCGACTATTAGCAAGCATTGCCAATCGAAGGTGATTCTCGCGAGGAATGCTAGCGCGTACCTGATCGCTAATGCCTTTGGTCTCTGATCCAAATACAAAGTAATCGTTTGAGTGAAATTCTGTATGAAGAAGTGAGCGCTGCCCCTTAGTCGTTAAAGCAAAGACACGCTGCAAATCGGCCTTTGTGCTTGTTAGAAAATCGGACCAGTTCTCATACAGCTTGAGATTGGCAAACTCATGGTAATCCAGGCCCGCGCGCTTCAATTTGGCGTGTTCAAGAGGAAAACCAAGTGGTTTGATGAGATGCAATTGCGCACCCGTATTGGCACATAGGCGGATGATGTTCCCAGTATTCGGTGGGATCTCAGGTTCAAATAAAACGACATTAAACATAGCAGCATCATATTGCACTTAAGACTCCCAAGGAGGCGTGCGAAGCATGGTCCATGCGCTCACCCGCTTTGCCCCAGACTTTTTGAGAGTTGTTGCTAACGAGTGGATCGTTGAGCCGGTGGTCATGACATCATCAATAACCACGATATGTTGGTCATGAATCATAGAAGCTGCACCAACTTTCAATTCAAAACGGTCTTGCATCGATGCGGTGCGCTCGGCACGATTAAGACTTGCTTGAGCAGTGTGGGTTGGGTGGCAAATCACTAGGTTTGGAATGCGTCTGATGGATTTCGGAAGATCAAACCGTTTCGCGATTTCCCATGCTTGATTAAAGCCGCGCGCTGCTAATTTTGTTGGATTTAGCGGCACTGGAATTAAAACATCCGCATCGCATGCTTTGAGAGTATGTTGATGAAATATATTCCACAAGAGGGCAAAGCCACTAGCGCATGCTAGCCTCTTTTGGTACTTTAAAAGGTGAAGCGTTTGACTTAATGGTTCCTGATAGAAGTCGAGATAAGTCACGTGATCAAAGGCCGGTTTTACCTGTTCACACGCAGCACAAAGTGATTGATGCGGCCCGATTGGTAGCGCACAAATCTGACAGGATGGACCAAATTGCAAGCGGTTTTGAGCAATGCGATCGCGACATGGAAAGCATACAATTTCAGCTTGTGCTTGCTCGCACACCATGCACAGTGTCGGAATTAAATATTGGGTTGCAGTACGAAGCCAGCTCATCGGGGCGCTGAGTATACTGATTCGATGACCACTTCTCTTTCATGGCTTCGAACTGAGATTCAAGAGCGAATGCTTGATAAGTTAGCGCCCATCAAGCTGATGCCGAAACACATTTTGCTCGAACCCGATTTTTCTGGCTTAAATCGCAGGGCATTTGCGAAGCGTTTTCCTAGTGCGCAAATTGACACCATTCTTGATCCTCAAATTCAGGGAAGGATTCCATTGGGGATCAAACTTAAACAGGTACTCAGTCGCACTTTGTTGAACTCAGGCCGATTACTGGATCAGGGGATTCCAGACAATGCATCCTACGATTTGATCCTCAGTAATTTATGTTTGCAAAATCTCAATAACCCGAGCGCTTGGATGGCGAGTTGTCACCAGCATCTGAAAGAAGGCGGTTTGATTTCATTTGCCTATTTGGGCCCTGATACAGGTAAGGAACTCCGGGATGCCAACCCGGATGGTAGTCAAATGCAAACCTTGCCAGGCGCCCTCGATATGCACGATATTGGGGATGCCTTGGTTCAAAACCGCTATTCGGACCCGGTGATGGATATGGAATATCTTCATTTGGAGTACGAAACTGGGCAGGCTCTTTATAAGGATGGCCTAGCTCTGGGGCTCATTTCTGCGGGTACGCAACTCCATCAACTTAGGGTTCCTGACCCCCTAAAACTGACCCTGGAAATCGTTTATGGACATGCTTGGGTTTTGGCAAAAAATCTCAGTACTGGGGATGCTAAATCAGCATATATTCGCGTAGATGCAATTAAACGTAAATAGTTCCATAGCTAATTTATAAGTAAGTACTTACATTTAATTATCTACATATAGGGTTTGCCCCAAAGGAAATCACAAAATGACTTCTGTCAAGCAAATCATCCTATAATTCAGTGTCTAATTAGTGACTAGTGGCTGGACAAGCGACCAGACTTTATTAGGTGCGCTGCTCTTAAATTTGAGAAAAAAATGAATATTCGTAAATTGCTGACAAAAATTTGGCTTGCCCTTGGTTTTGGAATCTGGAGTTTTACTGTTGCGGCGCAAGATATGCCAGGCGGCCCCAAAGTAAATCAACTCAATTTCCCCGCCCCTGCAACCAAAATTATGGAAGAGATTCATTGGTTGCACTGGATGATGATGATCATTTGTTTGGTGATCTTTATCGGCGTTTTCTCAGTGATGTTCTATTCGATTTACAAGCATCGCAAATCCAAAGGTGCCCAGCCCGCATCGTTTCATGAGAGTACTTCGGTTGAAATTATTTGGACTGTCATTCCTCTGCTAATTGTGATTGGTATGGCTCTTCCCGCCACCAAAACAGTAGTTGCGATGAAGGACACCACCAATGCAGACATCACCATTAAAACCACTGGTTATCAGTGGAAGTGGGGTTATGACTATATTAAAGGCGAAGGCGAAGGCATTAGCTTCCTTTCGACCATGTCGACTTCACGCGAAGCGATTAATAATCTCGCGCCCAAGAGCCCAACCTATCTGATGGAAGTCGATCATGAGATGGTTGTCCCTGTGAATAAAAAAATTCGTCTAATCACAACTGCGAACGATGTGATTCATGCATGGACCGTTCCTGCATTTGGCGTAAAGCAAGACGCAATTCCTGGCTTTGTGCGTGACACCTGGTTCAGAGCTGAAAAAATTGGCACCTTCCGTGGACAATGTTCTGAGCTTTGTGGCGCGCAGCACGCATTTATGCCCATCGTAGTTAGAGTCGTTTCTGATGAGGACTACACCAAATGGGTTGCTGAAAAGAAAAAAGAAATGGCTGCTAATGCGGATGATCCGAGCAAGGTTTACACCTTGGCTGAGCAAATGGATCGTGGTGCTAAGGTGTATGCCGCCAATTGCGCTGCTTGCCATCAAGCCAACGGTAAGGGCGCCGGCGCTTTCCCTGCATTAGATGGCAGCAAAGTTGCCTTGGGTCCGAAAGCAGGCAACTTCAATATTTTGATTAACGGTAAAGGTGCGATGCCTAAATGGGGTGGCGTTATTTCTGATGGAGATTTGGCAGCTGTAATGACCTATTACCGAAATGCATGGAGCAATAAGACGGGTGAAGTTGTTCAAACCCAGGAGTTCGCTTCTGTTCGTGCTGGCAAATAATTGAACTTATATAACGAATTGAATTAAACCGGAGCAAATCATGAGCACCATATCCACAACCCACGATCACGCACACGATCATGCCCACGACCATCCCCATGGATGGCGTCGTTGGTTGTTTGCAACCAACCACAAAGACATCGGTACGATGTATTTGATCTTCGCCTTCGTGAGCCTTCTGGCTGGCGGAGTGATGGCGCTTGGTATTCGTTTGGAACTGTTTCAGCCTGGGTTGCAATATTTGCGCCCCGAGTTTTTTAATCAGTTAACCACCATGCACGGCTTGGTGATGGTGTTCGGTGCCATCATGCCGGCTTTCGTGGGTTTTGCAAACTGGATGATTCCTTTGCAAATCGGCGCGTCTGATATGGCATTCGCCCGTATGAACAACTTCAGTTTCTGGATTTTGCCAGTTGCTGCATTGTTATTGTTCGGTTCATTTTTAGCACCAGGTGGTGCGCCCTCAGGCGGCTGGACCTTGTATGCACCGCTCACCCTGCAAATGGGGCCGGGGATGGATATGGCCATCTTTGCACTTCATTTGTTAGGCGCCTCGTCCATTATGGGTTCAATTAACATCATCGTGACCATCTTGAATATGCGCGCACCTGGCATGACACTCATGAAGATGCCAATGTTCTGCTGGACCTGGTTGATTACTGCCTATTTGTTAATTGCTGTGATGCCTGTGCTAGCCGGCGCGATTACGATGGTTCTCACTGACCGTCATTTTGGAA
>JACCDV010627275.1_pt1 | contig 11009 bp, 12 predicted proteins | sample 7446131 | NCBI WGS metagenome assembly JACCDV01 (sample SAMN15323448, study PRJNA562643) | freshwater metagenome | isolation source: river surface water | place: USA:Blue River Watershed | collected 2017-08-17
CCAACCCTAAGTACTCCTACAGGAAGAAGTCATAGTCCAACCCTAAGTACTCCTACAGGAAGAAGTCATAGTCCAACCCTAAGTACTCCTACAGGAAGACGTATTTATTCACTCTTCTAATATTCCTTCCTCCAATATTTCTACTTTCCAAGTTTACCAATCTCATTAAGCAATCCATTTGAACTAACTACGCTATCCTATCCACAATTTTTAAACTTTCTTTTAGTAATAATATTTACTTAACAAGCAAGAATAATATCTTTAATAAGCCACCATCAAGTAATTTTATTTTTATTTAGTGCTCTTTCTTCTCCTATTTTACTTGGCCAACAATCATTCCCCCCACCTCAACAGCCATTTTATGTCGAATAAGTCCCCTATATTGATCAGTAATATTAGATCGAAAAATATGAAAGAATGTAAATTTTAAGGAGAGAGCAATAATTGTAAACTCACAGATAATTTCCTTAAATGCAGTAATAAAGATAAATCCAAAGAGAATAGACCTAAATATTGAGGTAATAGCTCAAGCAAGAATAATAGTAACAAAAAGTCAATAACATAAGTAACAATTGGAATAAACCCTTATAAATTTAGCGGGAGTTTACTCTAAGAGATTAGTTGATCTTTGAAAAACCAGTAAAAAGACAGTAATTCATCGAGATAAATACATAATAATATGACATAAAAGCGTAAGTAGAATATTAGCCAATAATCTAAAGATAAAATAGAACATCATATTAAAAGGCTTAGCTAGCAAAACAATAAGCACAGATCTTCAAGCCAATAGAGTAACTGTATTAATTACTTAGTGCTCAGGAAGAATATAAAGTCTACTCATAACCTCACAGTGCTTAGAAATTCACAATAGAAAATGCTATTGCATTCAAAGATCCCTCCATTCTGTTGGGAAGTCCAATCTTTTACAATGAATTCTTCGAATGGAAGGAGGGGATGGGCGAACTAACGAACGTTTAGCTCCGGCTTCCTGATAAAACACTGAGAGTAAATGACATCTAAAAGATAAAAATTCTCAAGGATGTTGTAATCCACAATAGCAGAAAGATTAAGCTGAACTTTTGGACTCAAGTTAAACTTTTTGCTGTATAACCAAAGCTCAAATTCTAAAATTTTCCACTTCATTATTATTGGTTTGCTAAAATCATTACTGAAAAGCTCAAAGTATCGAAAGGATATGATCTCAATAAGCCCTTTATCCCCAAAAAAGACTACACTAATGTAAATGTAAAGAATCGATTTATAGATGGCATTCTTTATAAAAAGTCTCAATACATTGGGAAATGGTAGCTGAGATACATTGCTATAACCTAGGCAGGTTTATTTTCGTTCAAGGACTAAAAGGGCGGTTAGACGTTTTCGATAAAGAAGGACACGACAACTGAATTATGGACGAGATTCGACATATACGACCGAATGTTGGTGATAAAGGTACACCACAACAACCGTAAGACTTAGTTCGGCATTCCTATCGTGGACTACTGCGAGTAGAGCGAGTATAACTGGCTATTCGCATTTTACCACCTAATATACTCGCGTTGATTGAGGATTGATTATATTACAAGGTTAATTCATCATCCAGATTATCAATAAATATTATGAACATCTTAGTATTGATTGCTGCCTTGCTTGTAGCATTGAATGCTCATAATCACTATACTTGTATCTTTGAGAAAATCAATCGAGATGTACGAGAGGAATCCATGAAGGCCAAGCCTGATGTCAGCTCAGTCCCACATGGATCCAAGAGAATGCTATTGACCATTACTCGCAACCCCATCAGAATAACGTTGGATTATAGTAATTTTACGACTCTGAAAACCCCTTTGAATGGAGCATCTGCAACCACAACTACCAATTTGGATTTTGTATTAAATGCAATGAAGGTAGCTGTTGCCTTTTACATGAGTAGGCTTCAGGTCTACCCCCTAACCACCATTAGCGCCCCATCTACATGTTTCGACTACAATACTCCTCCCAACGACCAGCAGTATGGAATATCAGCCTCAGATTTGCATATTTACACTACATATATAACAGATGCATCTGCCTCATATGGAGCCACTGGCAAATCCTGTAAGTACTATGGCGATGGAACTGCAACTCTCCCTGATGCCACTTTGCAGGTTGGCCGGCCAACCATGGGTAGGATCATATTCAATACTTATAGCTTGGTCGATACTCAAAGTTCACTCACAAACAGACTATTCCAATCAATCGTTTCTACGGCCTGCCACGAGGTCCTCCATATCCTGGGCATGGACTCAACTCTTTACGGGTCATGGCTTGACTCTGATGAGAACAGTGCGAACTTTGGTAACGCTTACACTTCAACCACCTAATCAGCAACAGCCTACATTACTTCATCTCGCCCAACAAAAGCAAGTACACTATTCTTAACTACTCCCAATGTCAAAGCTTGGGCTCGCACTTTTTTTGGATGTACTACTTTGCCGGGAATGATGCTATAAAATGAGGATGGATCGGGGTTAGGGGGTGGATCTCATTGGTAAAGATTAGCCATGTATGACTAAATGATGACTGGGACAGCGTTGGGCGCCGTCAAATATTTTTCTGCCTTGACATTTTCGGCCCTGAGAGACATGGGTTGGTACACTGTTGACGCAACATTCAATGAAACTTCCAATTATGGCTATCAAAAGGGCTGTGATTTTGTTTACAATGCCTGCTATAGTTCAACAAGCTACGATTAGTTTTGCGATGCTGCCACCCAATCTTCAATTTCAGTGTGCCAAACTAGCTTCTACAGCAAGGCCATTTGCTCAAGCCAGACTTCACTGATGGCGGACGGGTGTGGACTCTATGGGCCGTATTTCAACTGTGTGGACCCTGCGAGCCAAAACGATGGATATCAGTCCTACACTCGATAAGTATACAGTACAACATCCTTTTGCGTGAAGAGCACTCTTGGAACTGTAGCCTTACCCAATACTGTTCAATCGCGATGCTATCCTTATGTTTGCAACTCAGACAATATTGTCTTTACAGTTGGGACCAATACCATTACTTGCCTTTCCTCGGAAGGAGGAGTGCAGAAGACCATTTCAGCTTTCACTGGGTACCTTCAATGTCCCGACTTCAACTCCTTTTGCACTTACTCCCGCAAGACCTGCCCCAACTGGTGCTCCCAAAACGGCTACTGCATGGGCGGCGTGTGCAACTGCATGAGTGGATACTACGGAGATGACTGTTCTAAGACCATCTGCAGTTCTGGACTCTTCTACAACACTCTATCTTCATCTTGCGTGTCAACATGTCCAAGTGGGTACTATGCCAATTCATACAATACTGCTTGCATGAAATGTGCGAGTGCTTGTCAGCAGTGCTTCGGCGAATCAACCATCTGCACTGGATGCATCTCCTCCTCAACCAATCCTCAGTATTACTACAACAACACATGCCACAGCCAATGCCCTTCAGGTACGTATACAAGCGGCTTCAACTGCTCCCTTTGTGACTCTACAGTTTTCTGCGCAACTTGTGATGTGGTTGCAACAAACTGCACTTCTTGTTCTGGGGGCAAATTCCTTTCGCAGCCTGTCTTCGGGACGTGCTAAGTAAGCTGTCCAGCTACAGGCACATACTCGGTCACTGACATGGTGAATTACGTCTGCGTATCTACATGTTCTAGCAACTTGGTGCTGATCAATACAGGGGGGATCAATACTTGCCAGTATTGTCCTGGGAGTACTTATAAATTTACCTCCAATTCGTCTTGTGTGACTGCCTGCCCTGACTTCTACTATCCCAACAACACCATCTGGCTTTGCTCGCGCTGCGATTCCAGCTGCCTCACCTGCAACGGAGGATACGCTGAGAACTGCACTTCTTGCTCTCCCACTGCTACTCTTCGCTATCTGCTGCTCAAGATGTGCTGGTCAGTCTGCCCTGGAGGCTACTACTCCAACGACACTGCCTGCGCCTGCCAGATATGTCCCTCAGGCCTGAACTGCGGCAACTGCACCTATCAAAATTCCTCCCAGAGCATCATCTGCACCTCATGCGCATACGGCTACTTCTATCAGAGTAGCACAAGCACCTGCCAATCTGGGTGTGACCCCGATCAATTCGCAAACCTAGGAAACAACTCATGCATTACCTGTGATTCATCGTGTTTGACCTGTGTTGGCCCAGGCTCATCCTCGTGCTCATCCTGCACATCCCCGCTCCTCTATGTCAGCAACGTCACTGGCGGCTACTGCATAAGCGGGTGTCCTGCAGTGGGATACTTCAGCACGATGCCCGGTTCGAACACATGCGTGGCCTGTGATTTAACCTGCTTGAATTGCTCAGGATCCACTGCAAGTTCCTGCACTGCCTGCTTTAATGGTAGCTATCTCAATTCAGGATATTGCCGCTATGTATGCCCTCCAGCCAAATACCCTGACACTAACCTGAGGGTCTGCTCGGGCTGCGACGGTAGCTGCACCTTCTGCTTTGGACCCACCATCAACGAGTGCACTGGCTGCATCAGCGGCATGGTCCTGTATAATTTTACTTGTACTTTAAGCTGCCCGACTGGATACACCGTTAATCAATGGAGCGTCTGCTTTGAAAGCCTGGCTCATGTTGGATTGGTCATTATACTTTTCCTGACTGTAGCCATATTGTGATACTTTATCGCCTAATATTCTTACTGACTATCACTATGAGGATCTGTTGCAGCGCAATGCAGGGACGGTCCATTGTGGAAGGGTGCTGGGAGGATAGGAATGCCATTGTTGGGATAAGGGAGGGGATAAGGGAGGGGATGAGATGGATATGTAGGTTTACAAAGTAGATATAAATCAAAGGATGAGGAGGGTTTTGATCTGTTTCTGGTCGAAAAAGTGAGTAAAATGGGGTGATTTCTCAATGTTGCAGATGTACCGGTAGCTATTAATGGTCTTCCTAATAATGCTGATGAACTTCTCCCCCAGCTTCTTCTTGTTCTTCGACTTGAACGGATCCACCCCTCTCAGTCGCATGCACCGTAAACGGGCCTTTGCGGTGGAATGAGAGTGATGCTGGTCGCATTTGAACGTCCTCTGCCCCTTTCCCATATTATTATAGTACTTGGAATCTGATTAACGAGACTATTATCTGCGAGTTGGCAGCCTTAGATGGGGAGGGTTATGTGAAGTTTGATCATACAAAAACAGCACAATCATATTTTGAAGCTATTGTTTTCCCTCTTCCGTTGGCCAACTGATCCTTTATGCCAGTACTTCTCAGGATCGTACATCGATTCGCTTTTGAGCTAACCCACTGCAGTCCTTCCTTAAATAAAAAGCCCTCCCTATTCGATTTTACTCTTCTTTTGGGTTGACAGGTGAGGCGTCTTCCTTCCGATGAGAGGAGTGTGCGCACTGAAATTTTTAGCGTTGGTAGCAGTCATACGCGCAGTTTTGTGTTATTTGGAAGGGAGGTTAAATGTGAGAGTCATGGGCTTGGCTTAGAGCATGTGATCTCGATTGTTATGGCCTTGCGTCTGCTTTTATTGCTGGATTGGCTTGGAGGGATTGGTGGTCTTCTTGGCATGGGTGTTGTCATTGATGAGTTTTTCTTGGTATTTTTTGAGTTGGAGTTCGAAGCCGAGGTTGGGGCAGACGGAGGGCCTGATATTTTTGATGAACTTGAGAGCATTGGCGAATTGTGATTGATATTTTTTCATGTAATAGGCGATGATGAGGGTGGCTGACTACGTAAAACATGATGTACTCTCGAGATGCCAGCTCCACAGTGCACCAGAACTGCTCCCCGCTTCAGATCTGCCTCGACACATAATTACTTAATTCGATGGTCTGGTAGGACAGCTCGAAGTAGGTCTCGATATTTTCGTTCTTGAGGTCCATGAGTGGGAACACAACATGGGTTTGCTCTGCAGGGATTTCAAGGTGCTCGAGACCAGCCGCAGCAGTGATGATGGTCTTGACGTTGTGCTACTGGAGCAAATCGAGGTCAGTGGCTGCGTTGAGATCGCCCAAGATGAGTTCTCCTGTGTGTTGCTAGGCATCGGCGGGCAGGATGACGTGATAGGATTTGTACTCCTATTGGGTATAATTATTATGTAACATAAATAATATGGTTGGCTTGCCAATACACCAATCCATTAAATTATTGCCTACTCATTAGATAAACTAAATTTTAATATTTTTACAAGGGAGGAGGAATGAAGGGCATGCAACCCATCAATGATGATTTCTATATTGACCGCTCCAAGGAGCTAGGCAAGGGCAACTATGGCATTGTATACAAGGGATATCATCTATCTTCAAATAGGATCATCGCTATCAAGCACATCGATAGGCAGATGGTTGATAGGCTACCTTCGCACGAAAGGGAAATTAATGTAATGGCTTAATTGGCCAAGATCCACCATCCCAATATTATGGGCTATTACGGCTACGAGAAGAATGAGCATGGACTATTCTTCTTTATTTAGTTTTGCTCAGGAGGGACGCTCAAACACCTTATCCCCCAAAAGATATCATAGATCAAGGTTATTACCCTCTTTAGGCAGTTGCTCCATGCCATGTCCTATATGAATCGACTCAGTAAGCCTTATTCAATTCAGAAAAAATTCATCGTGACCTTAAGCCTGATAATATTCTTTTGGACGAGAATGGAGAGTTAAAAATTGCTGATTTTGGACTTGCACGCGATATCGATGTAGGTGAAATACTAATGACGAAAGGGGCCTGCACTCCTCTTTATGCAGCTCCTGAGGTGCTTAAACTAGAAACCTATGATTCCAAATGCGATGTTTGGAGTGCAGGACTCATTTTGTATGAGATGTTGACGGCAAAGGAGTTTTTCGGGGAAGTGAAAACGAAGAAGCAGCTAATAAAGGAAATTTAGGCATTTCAAAGCATAAAAACTCTAGGATTACCCAAATAACTCCACCCGAGTTGGGACAAAGTTATCCTTTCCATGCTTGTATATGATAAAAATGCACGCCCTTCATTTGAGGAGTTGGCGTAAAGCTTCAAATAGTCTTCCCGACAAATTGAAAAGGATCTTATAAAGAAATATGGATACTAAGCTTAATAGGAAGATGAAGGTTTGAGAATAACAAAAAAGCTAAGTCCATACCAATCTATTTTCCGAAAAGACGGCAAGCAGGACATCTAAAAGAAGTTGAAGTAATAGCGTTCATTTAACAACATAAATGACCTCCGCAAATATCTCTCTTTCTTTCGGCTCAAAAATTAGATGCGCATAAGTCTATTCCGTTAGTTCACCAACTCAGTCTATCCTACTCTTAAAAATGTCTATAAGTACCTGCTCATGTTCCTCTCCACAGCCACCTTTATATCGAAGGCCAAGGAAGTTGCCGAGCAGATAAGGGAGAGGAAGGTGAGCACTCCAGATGCAGAGGTCTCCTATGCTCAGATCGAGCCCATCCATGAGAAGGAGTTCGATGATCTGCTTGCTGATTTTGGCTTCAAAATATAAAGCTCCATTGCCAAGTTCAAGCAGGTGCTTGATGCGCAGATCATATCCAAGATACTGGGCAGCTATATGGGTCGAGGCGAAGAGCGAACAATAATTCTCGAATGCGACAACATCTTAAAACTAATCGAGGATGCAAAGAATAACAAATTCGCTGATCACTAAATCTACAACAAACTCTTCCTCATGCTCATAAACAAAAACTAGATATTCTGCAAGTAGACGCAGCTGTAGAAGTGGAGTGAGAGTGAAGTGAAGACCTACGCCAAGATGCGTATCCTGGGCAACTTGGATTCCATAATCCTTAACGCCAACTATCGTAATGACGACTACATGAGAAAGAAGAAGCAGGATTTATAAAACAAGAGTAAGAAAGAAATCATTGAGTTCATTCGGCCTTTCAACTTCAAGTGATCTACTTCAATTATTATATTTGATGCTTTAGTACCAAGGCAATTAGCTAGTATAGTGCTCGGAGATATATCGCAACATTCATCGCAATCCAGAAATAGGGCTGAAGGAGCAAGAGACCTGCAAGTATATCAGAAGTCTGCTCTAGAAGATCGAAGGAATATCGATTGATAGTGCACTGTAAGGAATTGAGACTGCAATTATTGTCAGGATTAAGGTTTAGAACCCGATCAATTGTATTCTTCTTAGAACGTAGCTTGATGCTTTGAACTTCAAAGAAGACTCAGACCTTCCTTTCAAGGCTACCAATGGCTTACATCACGCATGCGGACATGATGCGCATATGGCCTCACTCATTACTGCCATCAAAATCGCAGCCAAGAATAAAGAGAAGCTTAGGAGAAACTTGATATTTTGCTTCCAGCCTGGAGAGTAAGGGAAAGGAGGAGCTAGCAAACTATTTGCAGCGAATCCTGCCCTACTGTAAGGAGTTGACGAATGCTATGCCATTCATTTTTCGAATGGAGCTCTTCCTGGAACCATCATCTTGGGGAAGGGCCCAGTAACTGCCATTACAGCCCGGCTTTCCATTAAGTTTGAAGGCAAGTCTGCACATCTCATGATGCCTCATGCAGCAATAGATGCCAACTTCATCGGCTGCACACTTGTTACCCAGCTCTACTCCCTTATCGGCATGAAGATCCCTCCCTTAGAGGGCGCAACCTTGGTGATTTACTACGTGAATGGAGGAGCAATGTCGACAAAGGTATCCGACAGGTTCGAGTTAGTTGGGAGTGTGAGAGTCACTACTATGTAGTCCTTTAGTGTACTAAAATAGACAATAATAAAGTTGGCAGAGGGCTTATGCTTTACCTATGGTGCTAGCAAGCCAGAGATAACTTTGAATACAGGTACTTAAAGGTTGAGATAGGTCATTATCGTCCAGTTATTAATGACTAAAAGTTGACCTAGAAGACGAGAAAGAAGCTTGAACATGAGATAAAAGATCTGATTGTTTAAGACAATCAAAAATCTTTTGCTGGATAAGATTTCTGTGAATTTTCATAGCGAAGGCCTTCATGCTACATCACAGTTGGTTCTGCCCCAGTAGGATCAATTGACCCAATTACTAAGTAAAGCAAGTTTCCTTTGCACTCACCTAAGCATAAATTAGATGAGTAGGCATTCAAGACTTCAATAAAGATCTGGGAGACAATAATGTTCAAATGATTGATTTGAATTAGAGGATAGACATTTGTACACATATATATTTTTGCCTCTTAAATGCTAACTTGAAGTGTTATAATTAGTTAAAACAAAGCAAATGCCAAGACGCAAGCCTGAAGTACATCACGAAGAGAGTGATTAAGCTGAGGAGGTCCAGGATGAAATCGAGGAAGCCCAAGGCCCCATCGAAAACAGTGACTAAGAATAAGGAGAGGATTTAGATTAGGCCGCCTAAGAGGATTATAAACCCATACCTGTAATTATACATCTTACTCTAGGAACTCGATCGTTACTAAGAGGAGGGACTTAACGATCAAGAAGAAATCAAAGATGACCCTATGGCTCGGAGGAAAGCAGAGAAGGAGATGTAGAACCGTGAACAATCTAACCTTCTGGCAGCTTAAGTCGATGACTATCTGGATGATGATCTGTCAGAAGAGATGAGAGATCGTGACCGCAGGAAGGCCTTCTACTTCTAGGAGTAGGATGAAGAAATTGATGAGCGCCGATATTTGGATGCTGAATAAGTAAAGGGAAAACTGCCTCAATGGATCAAGGAAGAGGAAACTACCAAATACATCAAAAGCAAGTTTACTAAATTCTTAAGCCACTTCAAAGGATAAACTTAATTCCCCATCTATGGCACCAAGATAAGGGAAATGTGTATTGCCAACCAACAGTCAATATAGATCAGCTACACTCATCTAAAGGAAGCACTGCCGACTATTGCGATGTGGGTTGGTCTTTAGCCCGCCCTTATCTTGCCTTAATTAAATGCTTTAGCATACTCTATCGCATGCAAAAACTACGCATCTTACAAGATTATGTTCGCATAGGTGTTTATCAAGATCCGGGACTTGCCCATCATTGACTACATCCGAGATCTAAGGCACGTCCATCTTGGAAAATTAATAAGAAGTATGAGATATATTATGTAGTTCAAGGAGTAGTGACAATAAGGAGTGAAGTGTTCAGCCAGCTCAAAAAGATCATATACAAATGCATCAAATGCGGCTTCCCTAAAGGTCCCTTTTACATCAACAACATAAACGACGTCCGACTGGGGAGCTGCACATCCTGCCAATCAACTGGACCATTTCCCATCGACAAACAAAAGACAGTCTATCGTAACTATCAAAAGCTAACGATCCAGTAATCTCCATCTGAAGTTTTGCCTGGAAGAATACCCCGATGTAAGGAAGTCATTCTCTTCGGAGACAATATTGATGTTGCCCGTCCAGGAGACTACATCGAGGTGACAGGCATTTACATCAACCGCTACTAATACTCCCTTAATGTTCGTCAAGGCTTCCCCTTGTTTTCAACTCTCGTCTAGGCCAACTGTATCACCAAAATGCTTGATAACGATAAGCTAACTCTTGAGGCTACTCTCGAGGAAAAGATTCTTAGATTTTCTAAATCTTAAGGGCTTGACTAGCTAATTTACAGTTCGATTGCGCCATCAATATATGGGCACTATAATATCAAGCGCGCCTTGACTATGGCAATGTTTGGAGGAGTTGAGCGTGTTGTTGAAGGCACCCATCGAATTCGTGGAGATATCAACATCTTGCTTCTCGGTGACCCTGGAATAGCCAAATCCCAGTTTCTTAAGAGCATTCAAAAAGTCTTCTTTCGGTCGATTTACACAACAGGGAAGGGAGCTTCAGCTGTTGGTCTGACTGCAAGTGTGAAGAGAGACCACTCCACAAATGAATGGAAGCTTGAGGCTGGTGCTCTTGTGCTTGCCGACAAGGGTATATGCTTGATTGACTAATTCGACAAGATGAACTAGCACGATAGAACTTCAATCCACGAGGCGATGTAGCAGCAGTCCATTTCTATTTCTAAGGCTGGAATAGTGACAACCCTCAGGGCACGATGCTCAGTTATCGCAG
>JACCDV010929152.1_pt1 | contig 11006 bp, 8 predicted proteins | sample 7446131 | NCBI WGS metagenome assembly JACCDV01 (sample SAMN15323448, study PRJNA562643) | freshwater metagenome | isolation source: river surface water | place: USA:Blue River Watershed | collected 2017-08-17
ATAAGAGATGTTAAAGTCGAACCGCTGGCTAGGCTTGAACTGGATGGCCAGTTTCGGGCTCCATACCGAGGCATACGACTGGTTATCGTCATAACGCAATCCCGCAATCACTTTGACCTGTTTGTTGATGGTCTGCTCGTGTTGGGTGAAAAAATAGGCAATATTGTTTTTTCTGAGGGTAGACAAGGAATCATATCGGTTGGAGCTGACCGTTTCCCGGGCATAGCCGCCTCCGGCTGTCAAGGTTGCGGCAGCACTGATCTGCCAATCGTTTTGGGTTTCCAAACGGTAAAAACCTTGCTTGAACCTGTCGTCATAGCCTTCCTTCTGACCAGCGGCTTGTAGTTGTTGAACAGCATCAAAACCGGTGAGGTACCCTCTCAGGGCCGACTTAAACCTGTTGCTTTTGCCGTATTGCAGATGGGGAGTAATATTGTATTCCTCGTTTCTTTCATAACCCTTGGAAAGGATTGTTGAACCTACATTTTGGACCAAGATGGTATTGTCTATGTGGGTGATATTGGACCGGATGCCCAAACCTGCCTTCCAAGCAGGAGCAATTTGGTAACCTATTCGCAGTTGGTTGGCTGCTTTCCAATAGGGCTCAACAGTCTTTTGGATAGCATTAGGCTTCAGGCTGTACCCTTCAGAACGATTGTAACTGGAACTGGCCTGTATATCTGTTTTGTTGAAGGTGCGTGAGAAATTGAACATGCCATCTACCGTATTGAATCTGGCATAACGTAGCCCTACATCAGTCTTGTTTTGGCCAGCACGGTCAGTGATGATGTTGATTACGCCTCCCATTGCTTCAGAACCATATAGGCTGGAAGACGGACCTTTTACGATTTCAATTTTACGGATATTCCGAACACTGATTTTGGAAAGGTCGAAAACCCCTCCTGTTCGACCAATCAGCGGCTCCCCATCAATTAGAATGAGCGTATATTCAGATGAAAGCCCCTGTACCTGAACCCCTTTTCCAAAGTTATCAATCACTTGGATCCCGGTTTGTTCCGCCAAAATATCGTGCAAGCGCAATGACCCGCTTTGATACAGGGTCTTGGCATTGACAATGGAAACGGGTATGGCCAGATTACCCATCAAGCGTGGTGTTCTGGTGGCCGTTACCACCACATCATCCAAGGATAGTGGAGAAAGTGAATCCGTTTTGACCTGACTATGACAGAAAGAAACAATCAAAAGCAGGCCTGTTATGGAAAAGAATTTCAAAGTTCGGGGTTTGGGGTGCAAATTTCATCCCTATAACGCAGAGCGATGCCATGAAATTGTCAGCATTATACTTCCTATTCGCTTTTTGACAAATCAATGACAGGAATGGCACCTGCATACTACCCCCTCAACAATTCACAGGGCTTCAGACCGGTATGCTTTTTGAAAGCGGTAGAAAAATGGGAAATGGAGGAATAGCCCAACTGGGCAGAAACTTCAGAAACGGTCAATCCCTTTTCGTAGAGGAGGTAGCGGGCATGTTCCATGCGTTGGTCTTGGTAGAAATCAAAAATAGTCGTTCCGAACATCACCTTGAACCCCTTTTTCAGATAACACTCATTGATGGCAACCTTCCTGCTCAACTCCCTGATGGTGATTGGATCGCCAATATGCTCCAAGAGAATGGCTCGGGCCTTGATAATTTTCTCCCTTTCCTCCATATAGGAGAGGAATTTACAGGCAGGAACCTCATCTTCTTTCATGGACCCCATGGATTCCAGGCTATAAAGCAGCAAAATCTGGGTTTGCGCGTTGATGAATATGTTTTCAACCGCATCTGCATAGCGGTTGTTGAGGATCGAGTCGAGGGTATGCCTAATCCTGCCGGAGAGCTCTAATGGCCGGCTGAAAGAGTGGTCGTATTTGAATCGCAGGATGGCGTCAGTGGCTTTATCCATCTCTTCAGACCTGATGAGATTGTTCAAGTGGAGCGGTTCGAAGCGAAAACTAAGGAGATCAACTGAATCAGTCTGTTCTACACATCGCGCATGCTGATTCAGCTTGCAATCCTCGCAGTTTACTTGGGATTGCTGGCAAAAAGCCTGTCCGGTTACACAAAAACGGAGTTCAAGAGACCGTTTTTGGGGGTCTGCGTCGTAGTTATATTGCAAAACAGCCTGGTCTTCAACTTCCAGATACATGTCCCGCTTGTGTCTCCTGATGGAATACTGCCAAGAGCCCGGAATATTTTTGTCTGATGAAAAAACTACCGGTATGCAGTCAAATTGTCTCCAATTGGCTTTCCAGCGGGCTTCAGTCATGGTATCTTCAAACATCAAATGCAAAGTTAACACTTAAAACGGGGGTATGCTTCAGAATTCGTGTCAAATCGGAGTCAAGAATTTGTGGAAATCGTCTTAAAAAAGAAATGGGGGGATCGGGCGGGAAATACGCTGTGCTTCCCCCTATTTTAAGTAAATTTGCAGGCTCGAAAACAAGTTAAAAAGAGGAAGACGATACCTATGAGTACAGAAAATCAAGAACCAATAGAACAGCCTGGTGCAGGCTATGGTGCAGATAGCATTCAGGTGCTTGAAGGATTGGAAGCCGTCCGGAAGAGACCTGCCATGTATATCGGAGACATTGGTGTCAAGGGTTTGCACCACCTGGTATATGAGGTGGTCGATAACTCAATCGATGAGGCACTGGCAGGCTATTGCAACAATATCATTGTCAGCATCCATGAAGACAACTCCATTTCCGTTGAAGACAACGGCCGTGGCATCCCCACTGGCATGCACGTCAAAGAAAAAAGAAGTGCACTGGAAGTGGTCATGACAGTACTGCATGCAGGGGGGAAATTTGACAAAAATACCTACAAAGTATCTGGAGGTCTGCATGGCGTGGGTGTAAGCTGCGTGAATGCGTTGAGCACTACCCTGCAGGTTACGGTTAACCGCGAAGGCAAGGTTTTTGAACAGGAATATGAGCGGGGAGCACCTAAGTATGCCGTCAGAGAGATTGGTACGAGCGACAAAACCGGAACCAAAGTGCATTTCTGGCCGGATACAACCATTTTCACCAGTCATGTATATAATAAAGAAATCCTGGAAGGCAGGTTGAGGGAACTCTCCTACCTCAACAAGCGCATCAGGATCACCCTGAACGATCTGAGGGAAAAGGATGAAGAAGGTAACACTTACCAGCAGGTTTTCTACAGTGAAGGAGGTATCGTTGAATTCGTGGAAATGCTTGATCGCTTGGGCAAACGCAGCGCGCTAATCCCCAATGTGGTGTATATGGAAGGGCATGACCCCGACTCCAATGTGGCTGTTGAAGTGGCCATGAATTATAATGATTCCTACAACGAACATATATTTTCGTACGTCAACAACATCAACACTATTGAAGGCGGTACCCATGTAGCCGGCTTCAGAAGGGCCATTACGAGGGTTTTTTCACAATACGGAAAAAAACAGGGACTGTTTGAAAAATCAAAGGTGGAAGTTGAAGGCGATGACTTCAGGGAGGGACTCAGCGCGATCGTTTCGGTGAAAGTGCCTGAACCACAGTTCGAGGGCCAAACCAAAACGAAATTGGGCAACTCCGAGGTCATGGGTATCGTAGATGTTACAGTATCCAGGGTATTGGAGGCTTATCTGGAAGAAAACCCCAGGGAAGCAAAAAATATCATCAGCAAAGTGATCCTGGCTGCCCAAGCCAGGGCTGCAGCCAGGAAAGCTAGGGAGCTGGTACAAAGAAAAACGGTACTCTCCGGAGGAGGATTGCCAGGCAAACTATCCGATTGTTCAGAAAGAGACCCCAAAAAGAGCGAGTTATTCTTGGTGGAAGGGGATTCAGCAGGCGGTACGGCCAAGCAGGGACGTGACCGGAATTTCCAGGCAATCCTTCCTTTGAGGGGTAAAATCCTCAACGTGGAAAAGGCCATGGAACACAAGATTTACGACAATGAGGAGATCAGGAATATGTTTACCGCATTGGGCGTAAAGATTGGAACACCAGAGGACCCCAAAGCACTAGACCTCTCCAAATTACGCTACCACAAGCTTATCATCATGACCGATGCCGATGTGGACGGCAGCCATATCGCAACCCTGATCCTCACCTTCCTTTTCAGGTATATGAAAGAGATGGTTGAACAGGGGTATGTTTACCTCGCACAACCGCCTTTATACCTCGTTAAAAAAGGAAAGGAACAATTCTACGCCTGGAATGAGGAACAAAGGAAAGGATACGTTGAAAGACTTGCTGGTGGCCGGGAAGACAGCGTCAATGTTCAGCGATACAAAGGTCTTGGTGAGATGAATGCCAGCCAGCTGTGGGATACCACCATGAATCCGGGTTCAAGGACCTTGAAACAGGTCACCATTGAAAGCGCTGCTGAAGCCGATATGGTTTTCAGTATGCTGATGGGAGATGAGGTTGGTCCACGAAGGGAATTCATCGAGTCTCATGCCAAATACGCCAAATTGGACATATAATTATACAATCACACATAAAAACAGACAACATGTCAAATGCAATTACAGCTTACAATGTAAAGACCAAGGAAAAGAATGTGCCCATGCTGGATGCTGTTATCAGCAAAACTGCCAAAGGTGGTTACATTGCAAAAGGCCATGACGGCAAAGGAAATAAGCTTACTTCACTGTTGGGTGAAGCCAAAGCCCTTGCCGCCATCAAGGATGGTCTTGCCAAGCAGGATTGGTAGTCTTCTTATACCCTGATAAAAAAAGACAGGCCCTCAAGCCTGTCTTTTTTCATTTGACCTTATACTTGTTTTTTTGGAGCCAGAGTCTTACTTTTTCACGATGGTCTCCCTGCACAATGATTTCACCATCCTTTGCAGACCCACCTGTACCGCAGTGACTTTTCAGTTGTTTGCCCAGTTGCTCCATATCTTCCTGCCGCCCGATAAATCCGGCAACCAATGTTACGGTTTTACCTGCCCGGTGTTTGGTTTCTAAAGTCACTTTCAACACCTGCTCTTGTGGCGGCAGTGTTTGCTCCGGTTCTTCCTCATTGCCTGTGTTGAAATCGGGGTTGGTGCTGTATACAAAAGGGGATGTATTGTTTTTTTTCTTAGACATCGTTACTCATTTTATGGCTTTCAAACTCAAATCCAGACTCACCGCATGATGGATCAAAGCCCCGACACTGATGAAATCAACTCCTGTTTCAGCATAGTCAGCTATATTGCCTATGTGCATCCCACCGCTGGCTTCTGTTTCAAAGCGCCGGGAGATTAACTTCACGGCATCCTTCACGGCTTCCGGACTGAAATTATCCAACATGATCCGCTGCACCTTGCCGGCACCATAGGTGCATATCATTTCAACATCAATCATGTTTCGGGTTTCAACTTCCAACCCAATATTCAAGCCCTTTGCCTTCCGGTAGGCGTCAGCCATTTCTATGGCAGGCACGATACCGCCGGCAAAATCAATATGGTTGTCTTTGAGCATCATCATATCATATAACCCAAAGCGGTGATTCATGCCCCCACCGATGCGAACAGCCTCCTTTTCCAATAACCTGAAATTGGGGGTCGTTTTGCGGGTATCCAACAAACGCGTATGATACCCTTTTAGTTTGGCAACATATTGGGAGGTCAGCGTAGCAATCCCGCTCATACGCTGCATACAGTTCAAGAGCAAACGCTCCCCCATCAACAGAGCATGTACTGATGCCTCGACCTGAAAAGCCTGTTCACCGCTTTTCATCACCTCACCATCCTGCTTAAATGCCCTAAATACCGCAGTTTCGTCAAGATATTGCAGAATGGCCTCGGCAACATTCATCCCGGCCAAGATGCCGTTTTCCTTGATATGCAAAGCCATACGTCCTCTCGTTGCTGGTGGTATAAGCGCCAGGGTGGAATGGTCTCCACCCCCAACATCCTCCCGCAATGCCATGGCAATAAATGAAGTATAAACCCCATGCCTGTTATCCATCGCATGAAGATAAAATGAAATGAAGTAATTTTGGGTTATGGAAAATAAAAAATGCATCCTGGTGATCATGGACGGTTGGGGACATGGCGCAGTGAAAGACAGTGACGCCATCCAACATGCAAAGACGCCTTTTGTCAGTTCCCTTTACAACCAATATCCAAACACCACCCTCATTACCTGTGGTGAGCAAGTGGGTTTGCCCGAAGGCCAGATGGGCAACAGTGAGGTGGGGCACCTCAATCTGGGTGCAGGCCGGATCGTTTATCAGGAGCTGCAACGCATCAATGTAGCCATCCGAACTGGAGAATTGGCCAATAATGAATCGCTGCAATCAGCCATCCATTACGCCAAAAAAAACAATAAAAAACTCCACCTGCTCGGCTTGGTCAGTGATGGAGGCGTGCATTCGCATATCAATCACCTCAAGGCTTTAACCGACATATGCAAGCAAGCCGGATTGGATGAGGTCTTCATCCATGCGTTTACGGACGGCCGTGATACTGATCCCAAAAGTGGACTAGGATTCATTCAGGACTTGGAAAGTCATCTGAAACAATCCGTCGGCAGGATCGCTTCAGTTACGGGCAGGTATTATGCAATGGACCGCGACAAAAGATGGGAAAGGGTTAAACTGGCTTATGATGCCCTTACCAAAGGTGAGGGAACCCCTGTAACCAATGCTGCAGATGCCATCACTGCTGCATACGCAGAAAATATCACCGATGAATTCATCAAACCTGCCATCATTACGGATGGGGAGAAACCCATCGCCGTTATTGGGGATGGTGATGCCGTGATTTGTTTCAATTTCCGCACAGATAGGTGCCGGGAAATTACAGAGGTGCTGACACAGCAAGATTTCCCTGAGTTCAACCTGCACAAATTGCACCTGGAATACACCACTATGACGGAATATGACAATACATTCAAGCATGTTCATGTCATTTTCAGAAACGACAACCTCACACATACCCTTGGTGAGGTACTCGAACAACATGGCAAAACACAAATACGGATAGCAGAGACAGAAAAATATCCCCATGTTACCTTCTTCTTCAGCGGTGGAAGAGAGGTTCCTTTTGAAGGTGAAAGAAGAATCATGGCTGCCTCACCCAAAGTGGCCACCTATGACCTGCAACCGGAAATGAGTGCACATGAACTGACAGACAAAATTGTTCCGGAAATACAGGAGAAATCTGCAGATTTCATCTGCCTGAACTATGCCAATGCAGATATGGTTGGTCATACCGGGGTATGGCAAGCTGCCATCAAGGCTGTTGAAACTGTTGATACCTGCGTTCAGCGGGTCGTGACGGCAGCACTGGAAAATGGCTATACTGTTTTCCTGACTGCAGACCATGGCAATGCTGATTTCCTGAAAAATGAAGATGGTTCTCCCAATACCGCCCATACCCTGAACCCAGTTCCACTCTTTATCATCGACAAGGAATGGCGCGGTCAGGTTAAATCAGGCAAACTGGGGGATATTGCACCAACCATACTTCATTTCATGGGTATACCCATCCCAGCGGAAATGACCGGTGATGTGCTGGTCAGCTGACACATTGATCATCAATGACTTGGCATCCAATAAAAACATTCAGTGCCAAGCAGCAACATATCTCTGAAAAATGTCTTATTTTCAGAGAACAAATTGTTCTCATGACGGAGGAACTAATTCTTCAAGGGTGCAGAAAAAATGATGCAGCAGCCCAACAGGTGCTGTACCAGAAGTATAGTCCTAAAATGCTTTCCGTTTGCTACCGGTACGCCAAATCCCGGGAGGATGCGGAAGACATGTTGCAGGAGGGATTCGTTAAAGTCTTTACCCAAATCAATCGTTATGAGCACAGGGGTTCCCTGGAGGGTTGGATCCTGAGGATTATCGTACATACTTGCATCAATCACCTCAAAAAGAACAAGAAATTCAATGATGTGGTTGATCTTGCATATGCAGGCAATTTGATTATCCGGGAAGACAATATTCCAGGTATCGTGCAGGCCAAACAAATCGTGGAATGCATCAGGTCACTGCCGATAGGCTATAGGACCGTCCTGAATTTGTACGCCATTGAAGGTTATTCGCACAAGGAAATTGGTGCCATGTTGGATATTGAGGAGAGCACCAGCCGTTCACAATACACGCGTGCAAAAAACATGCTGGAGGAAATCCTGGCTAAAAAGGGAATCATCCAACCCAAAGAGGAAAAGCGGGTTTGGTTGAGGCCTGTTAACCAGTATTGATTGAGGTAAAAAGAGGAAAAGGATAATAAATGAGGCCAACCGGTGGAGATATCGAGGACTTACTGAAAGACAGGGCTGACCAGTACCTGCTTTATCCGTCTGATGTGGTGTGGAATAACATCCAAAAGGAACTGCATCCCTCAAGAACTTGGATATATGTTTCTGTTTTGGCACTGCTCCTGTTCAGTGCAGGCATTACCATGGTCATCAAAAAGGAGAAATCCTCTCTCGTCAAAGAACGGGCAGGTCAAATTGCATACCGCCTATCCAAATCCGTTGAAGGAACCCAATCCTTCCCAATGGCATCTTCCTCTGCCAGCCAGCATGAGCAGGATGTAATCACCAAGAGGTCTCCTATTCTTGAAAAATCAGGGTTGGCTTCCGTTGAACTGCAAAGAAATACAAAAATGCATGGTGAAGGGTTGCCCGTACCCAAAACGATTCAGGCCCCAAATTTGAAGAACAGATTTATCAGAATGCCCGAAAAGGCACAACAAGCCTACAAAGAGGACAAGAAGAACCTGATTGCATCAGCCCTCGAATCTGTAATGGAACAGGCCAAAAAAATAAGGTCGAATGCCAGCTGGCAGTTGTATGGAGGGCTGAACATGGGATACCGCTTCCTTTCCGGAGAGGCAACCCGAACCAATTACCAATACGCTGTTTTCTCCCTCAGTACCAACGCACAATTCCCTCGGAACGTAAAAGATGTTGTTAACCACAGGCCTGGTATCGGATTTGAAATTGGAAGCTCTATGTATTATCCGATTACCAAAAAGCTGAGTTTGAAAGCCGGACTGCAAGCCAATTATAACCATTATCAAATAGATGCTTACAGTTCAGTGCCTGAGGTTGCCAATTACGGAATGAACAACCTCCGTGCAGGCAGTATTCCGATCAGCACGGTATCTTTTTACAGCAACACTGATGGCTACAAAAAAGCCACACTGCGGAATGAACACTACATGCTGTCGATGCCTATAGGAATCGATTACGTAGTTGCCGGTAATAAAAAAGTGAACCTGTCATTGGCATCAACCATTCAACCTACGTACGTTTTTGCCAACTACTCCTACCTGATTTCCACCAACCTGAAAAACTATGCCAAAGAACCGACTTTGAACAGGAGATGGAATATCAATTCGGGAGTTGAAGCCAGCCTCAACATACAACAAGGGGCATTCAAATGGAGTATCGCCCCTCAGTTCAGGTACCAGTTGATTTCCAGTTTCAAAGACAAGTATCCCATCAGGGAAAACCTCACAGACATGGGCATCAAAGTTGGTTTGATCAGGACACTTCAGTAAATACAATCTTTGGATCAGCAAACGTTTTCCACACTGCAGCAAACCCTCCCCAACGCTCCCGGTATTTACAAATACTATGGAGAGCAAAAGAATTTATTGTACATAGGCAAAGCCAAAAACATCCGAAAGCGGGTAAGTTCCTATTTCACCAAGAATAACCACTCCTTTAAAACGCATGAGCTGGTCAGACAAATAGCTCATATCGAATTTACAATCGTCCATTCTGAGCATGATGCCCTGCTGCTCGAGAATGCTTTAATCAAGGAATTCAAACCGAAATTCAATATCGAGCTCAAAGACGACAAAACCTATCCATATATCGTTATCAAGAAAGAACCCTTCCCTCGTGTATTTCTTACCAGACGCAAATTCAATGACGGATCAACCTACCTTGGCCCATTCACCTCTTCCTCAAAAGTTAGGGATCTGCTGGCATTCATCAAAACGCATATTCCCCTGAGGACATGTTCCCTTAATTTATCCACTTCCAACATCACCAAAAATAAATTCAAAGTGTGCCTGGAATACCACCTCGGTAACTGCAAAGGTCCTTGCACGGGATTGCAATCAGCACAAGATTATGCCGCTTCTCTCGAACAGATCAAACATATATTGAAAGGGAATCTGAATGGAATCATCTCACGGTACAAGGAAGAACAGGCGGCCCATATTGCATCGCTCGCATTTGAAAAAGCGGAACAGCTGCAAGTGAAAATAGAAGCACTCAAAAACTACACGGCGAAATCAGTTATTGTAAATCCCAAATTGGGCGACCTGGATGTTTTTGCAACAGCTGTTTTCGAAAGCAGTGTAGTGGTAAGCTATCTGGCTGTAAGGAACGGCACCATTGTCAATTCGGCCAATGAAGTTTTTCAAATGGCATTTGACGGCACAACAGCTACCGTTTTGTCCCAAGCGGTATTTCACTTTCTGGACCGCTTTGGCAGTGATGCTGTTGAGTTGGTAGTTCCCATGGAACTGGGCTATGGTTTTGATGACTATACGCTCACCATCCCCAAAAATGGTGAGAAACGCAAACTGCTGGACATGGCAGAAACCAACGCCCGTTATCATGCTGACGAGATGAAGCGGAAAAAATCATTGTACCTTGATACTGCAGAAGGGGTTCCGATGCAATTGCTTGAAAAGGTTCAGGTCGCATTATCACTGGATGCATTGCCAATGCATATTGAGTGCTTTGACAACTCCAACTTTCAGGGAGGGTACCCGGTTTCAGCCATGGTCTGCTTCAAAAATGGCATACCCAGCAAGGCTGATTACCGGCATTTCAATGTCAAAACAGTTGATGGCATTAACGATTTCGCAACCATGAAAGAGGCTGTTGGGAGAAGATATAAACGCTTGTTGGCGGAAAATAGTCCCCTCCCCCAGCTGGTAATCATCGATGGCGGCAAAGGCCAGTTAGGGGCTGCGTTGGAGGCCATAGATGAAATTGGACTTACCGGTAAAATGACCCTTATCGGTTTGGCCAAAAATGTTGAAGAGGTCTTCTTTCCCGGTGATATGG
>JACCDV011110900.1_pt1 | contig 11002 bp, 11 predicted proteins | sample 7446131 | NCBI WGS metagenome assembly JACCDV01 (sample SAMN15323448, study PRJNA562643) | freshwater metagenome | isolation source: river surface water | place: USA:Blue River Watershed | collected 2017-08-17
GAAGTAGTATTTTTAAAGTTTTTCTTTTTTTTATTTCTGTGATTTCTTTTTTTACGTTGTTTAGATTTCATCATTTAAAAACTTTTGGAATCGCTTTGTTAGGGATTTTTATTTACTTAACTCTTGAAGCACAAAGACACTTAGCTTTTCTTGCCATCTCGTCTGTTTGGCCTCTTAGTCAGATGTTGAAAGAGATGCCTCTTAGAAATTATTTTTCAAATATTTTAGCTTTTTGTATTGTCTTTACTCTTCCTTATCTATCTTGGCATGCTTGGAGTAAAGGAAATACAGTGGATGTGAAGCCTGGTTTTTATCATTCAGCAAGAATGCCTGAACACTCTTTGGATGCAATTAGGAAAATGAATCTTTCAGGTAACACTCTAAATACATACACTTTTGGTGGGCAGCTTATTTTTCATTTTTATCCTAAACTTCATGTGGGTATTGATTCAAGGATTGATGCTTACGGTGTAGAATATGCTAGACGTTACCAAAGTATGATTTACGGAAGATATAGAGAGCTTAAAAGTTTTTTAGACCTTCATAATATTCAAAATATTATTGTCGATTCTTCTGCTTTTAATCGTATGCAAAAAACAGGTTCTTATGAAGCTTTGACAATAGATGGTTGGGAGCTTATGTATAAAAGCGAGAAAGTAGTCGTGATAAAAAATAGAAAAACATTGTGATAGAAACTTTTAAATCCAGTGAAGACGCTCTAGCATATGGTAAAAACTTTTAGCTCCATAAAGAATAATGAGAACTCCCGCAGTTTTTGCCATAAGGTTCAGTTTTCCTATATCAAAAAAACGTCTGCCAAAAGAGCAAAGAGAGCTTAAGCCTATCCCCCATAAAAGAATTCCTACTAGGATAAAAGTATTTTCTAGAAACTCTTTAAGTCCGATATTAGGGGCATCTCCTAAGGAAGCTGCAAAAATACCAGGCCAAAAAGCAAGTGATACTGGATTAAAAAGAGCAAGATAAAAACCCCATTTGAGCCCACTTCTAAAAGATTTTCCCTCCCCTTTGATCGAGTTTAAGTTGAGGGGATTTGAAATAGTTTTATAGCCTAGATAAAAGAGGAGAAAAATGCCAAGAAATCCAAGAATATTCATTAAAACAGAAAACTTATGGAGTTGACTAAGCCCAAAACAAGTTAAAGCTAGACAGAGTAGGTTGGCTATAGCGCCACCTAGACGTACACTGAAGGAAGACCAAAAACCTGAAGCAAGACCTCGTCTTATCATTTCAAGAGATACAGGTCCTAAAGGAGCTGCAAGGAGCAATCCAAGATAAATTTTATCTGTTAAAACAAGTAAATAGTTTTGCATGAGAAGTTAGCTCCTTTATATCACCCTTTGTAAGAAAAAAGAGAGTAACACAAAAAACAGTAAGCCTCAAAGTAAACTTAAAAGCTCTTTTTTAAAAGTCGTCTCTCTGAAAAATATCAGTTCTTTTTCTTGTCTTTTTGGAATAGGGGTTTCAATAGTTTTGAAAAACAATTGAATGATCTCTGTTGAAGGGTTTTGTAGGTTAACACTGAAGCAAGAGCTTATTTTTCTTGAGATTTCGTCAAGGCTTGAACCTTTTTCGCAGAAACATAAAATAGCTTTATCTGTGGACAGATAGTCTAAGAACTTAGAAGGAAGAGCACTGTAAGAGTGAGAGCTCAAAAAAAAGCCAGAAGCTTCTTTTAAATATTTTGCCATAGTCTCTTGTGGAACCTCACCAGGTGCTTCGAGGGTGATGCCATAAGAGTTTTTTTGATAAGAAAAAAGTTCTTTTTTATCGGCATCATTTAATTTTCCTATAAAAACTATTTTTTTTAGAGAAGTTTTTTTTAGAGCTTCAAGGAGAGGTCTTAATACATACTGAAGCTCTCGTCTCTCATCACTTACTCTGAAGGAGCCAGAATGCAGCAAAAACTTTTCTTGGCTTTTGCTTTCAAGTTCACATAGAGAGCTAAGATGAGCTTCAATACTATTGTAGATGATTTTTGTTTTATCTTTTAAAGAGGGGAAACGTTTTGCCAGGTGAGCAGCCCAGTGATCTGTGTTAGCTATAATTTTATCACACTCTCTTAGGCATAAAGCTTCTTGTCTTTTTTCAAGAGGTTTCAGAAAAAAAAGAGTTTTCTTTAAAGGTTCATCTATCCAACCATCACGCATATCCATGAACCAAGTAAGAGAATATTTTTTTTTAAGTTTAAGAGCTAAAAGATGAACAGAGTTCGGAGGAGAAGAACTAAGGACAATATCACAAAGAGAAAAGTAAAAAGAAAAGCTTTCTTCTGCTAAAACTTTTTGTGTCCACCAAACCCCAGCATCTGGACACAAGAGAGTGTTTGCAATTTTGCTTTTAATAGACTGGAAAATTTGTTTTACAGTTTTCTTGCTTTTTCCATGCTTTTCTTTTGAAGAAGATTGCTCTGTTGTTAAAAGAAACCCCCATGTAGTTTTTTTTATTTCTTTTTTAGGGCCTTTTGTAAGAAGTATAATTTTTTTTTCAGAAGATAAAGACCGAATCATACGGTGAATACGAGCTGAGCCTGGATTTCTCGTAAGAGCTTCTGGGTAGATCATAAGAATAAAACTACTTTTTTTCCTCATGAGGCTTTTTTCCTGAAGAAAGCTTCTTGTAGACCTTTTGCATAAGAGTGCTTACAAGATTATTTTTTACACCCAAAGCAATGAGTCCTGTTTCTTTGGATAAGAATAGAGGTTTTTCTTTGGTGAAACAATCTTCAATTCTTTTGAATAGTTCTTCTTGATCTTGATTAGCATGTAAAATGCTAACGCTTGTAAAGTCTTTTTCTAGATCTTTAAGGGTACTTTGAAAGAATTCTTTCTTGCTTTCAAGAAAATCAGTAATTTTTGGAATGAGCTCAGAATTGACAACAAAATGAAAAGAGGACAGATTGTCTTCTTTTGTGTCTTTTTGGCTGAGAGATGGAACACCGTCATATTTCCATAGAAGCTGAAGAATTTCAGTTAAAAAAGTTTCATGGGAAAAATTGCCTTTTACTGTCAAGTAAATGAGGCTTTGTTTGTTTTTTTGTGTGATAAAGTAGGAGTCACTCTCTTTTTCAGCAATAATAGTTTTTGGGCCTTGGGGATTTCTTGTGTTAAGAATCTCGAGAGGAACATTATTTTTTAAAGCAAGAGCAGCAGCTCTGTAGTGAAGTACTTTAGCACCTGCACAAGAAAGTTTGTAAGCTGTGAGCCAAGACATAAAAGGAACTGTTTGAGCTTCTTTAAAATATCTAGGATCCATAGTAAAAACTCCGTCCACATCTGTGTAAATAGAGCAATTTTTTGCTCCCAATTTATGAGCTAAAGCCACAGCGGTTAGATCCGAGCCCCCTCGTCCAAGAGTTGTGATTTCTTTTGACTCAGGGTCTACTCCTTGAAACCCTGCTACAATGACGACATCATGGGTGTTAAAACTAGATAAGATACGGCTGCATTTTATATCAATAATCTCAGCATGTTGATGGACTTTATTCGTTAGGATACCTGACTGTGACCCAGTGAGAGATATAGATTTTACTTGAAGTCTATCAAGAGCTATAGAGAGGAGAGCGCAACTTACCCGCTCACCTGTGCTTAGCAGCATATCGAGCTCTCTTTGAGGCGGAGAATCACTCACAGCAAATGCGAGCTTCAAAAGTTCATCTGTTTTTGAACCCATGGCACTCACAACTACCACAAGTTTTTCATTTTGATGGAGTTTGTTTTTAATAAGAGAAGCACAGTGATGTATAGCTGAAACATTTTCAACAGATGTGCCGCCAAATTTCAAAACATTAACTATGAAGTTCATAAGTGCCTAACTTTAGAAAAATTTTAGAAGGAAATATCAAAGAACATTACAAATTTTTAATAGAACACATGAGATCTCAACAAGAGAAGTGCTAGTAGCATAATTTTATCAGGCGAGGTCTGAGGAAACAATAAAAAAGTCCATTCTTGACGGTGAGAAAAGCATCTTTTATTCTGGTAGGTAGGATTATTCAACTTCTTTTTTTAGAAAGGTCTACTATGGCTGATAAATGTTGCGATGATTGCACATGTGATTCTTGTTCAGGGCCGAATTGTGGATGTGGGTGCGGTTGTGATTGCGACTGTTGCTAGTTCTTCTTATCTTTTAATGCCTTGTAAACATTTAAAACCTCAAGAGCACTTGTTTTTTTTGCCTGAAAAGTTTTTGCAAATAAATTTTTGCAGAAACTCTCTGTTGTTTCTCCTATCGTAATAGAAATATGTTTGTTTTTGAGTATGGTTTTATATTCTTCAAATTCTGTTAAGAAAGCTTTGGCTGCTGATGGGCTAAAGAAGCTAAAGATAAGATCATCTCTTTCTAGGAGATTTTTTTTTTCACTCAGAGTGAAATTTTTGCCTTCTTGCGTAAGAAGTTTCTGGATAGTGCTGTAAGCATCTAAATTTGAAGCTTTGATACCATTTTTTTCTAAATGCAATTTTAAATCATAAGCTCTTTCACAAGGCCCAACGAGATAAACATTTCCTTCTTTTGTAAGGGTTTTGCAAAGTTTTTCGCTAAACTCTTTTGCTGTTTGTGAAACGAGAAGTTCTGTAAAAAAGCCTTTTGAGAAAAGAAGTTCCGATGCTTTCGCACTCATTGTCACAAGTTTTAGCTCTTCTTTTTTTATATGATCTAAAGAGAGTTCAGAAAAAAGGAGAGCGCTATAATAGTTTGTGAAGACAAAAGTGTCTTGAAAGGAAAAATTACCAGGAAGCTTAAAATTAGCTAAATTCTGATAAAAGAGGCAAGGAAGATGTATAAAAGCTACTTTCTCTTGTTCAAGCAACAGGTAGTCTTGATGTTTATAAAGAAGCGGTCTTGTCCAAACTAAGTTTCTCATTCAATGAAAAGATCCTCTTTTTTCTAGAAGTGTGCGGTGTAGCTTTATTTCTATAGTTTCTGTCTCTCGAGGGCGAATGTTACTCATAGAGCTTGCTGTGTCTGATAAGATTTTTTGGGAAATCGATTGTAGCATAACTCGGATAGAATCTTTTTGATTTTTTGAAAGATGTTTAAAATCTTTTTTTCTAAGAGTTCTTTCTTCTTCTCGTTGAAAAAGCTCATTTAAATAAATTCCAAAACTATTCAGTGTTTGATTTGATTCTATTTTTTCTAACCATGTTTGAAAAATTTCTATTCTTTCCTCTAAAAGTTCATGAGCTAGAGCTAGGTCTTTTTCATAGTCTTGATTTTTTATATTCACTACTTTTCTGATATCATCAAGATCAAAAAGATAGACGTTTTCAACTTGAGAGCAAAGAGGATCAATATCTCGAGGCAAAGCTATATCTATAATAAAGAGTGGTTTATTTTTCCTGAAAGACTGGATTTTTTTGAGTGACTCTTGTGTAAGGATAAAGTGACTAGACCCAGTAGAAGAAACAACAATATCAGCGTTAAGAAGAGCCTTGTCTAAGTCGTGAAGTCCTTTTGCTCTAGAGTTTGTTCCTCGGCGTATCAGTTGCTCAGCTTTTTCTTCTGTTCTGTTCACAATCGTAATGGAGTCTGGTTTATGTGTCAGAGCATACTCATAGGCAAGCGATATCATTTTACCAGCGCCAATAAGAGTAAAATTTTTATGTTCAAGTGTTTTAAAAATATGAAGAGCTAAATCGATGGCTAAGTGGCTCATAGATTTATTGCGTTTGCCAAGAGAAGTTTGATTTCGAATTTTTCGGTTGAGCATGAGAGCCTCTCTTGTGAGGCGGTTTAGAAATAAATGAAGCATTCCAATTTTTCTAGACTCCTCATAAGCTTTTTTAAATTGACCTGTAATTTGAGTTTCTCCAAGGCATAAAGAGTCTAAACTACAAGCTACTTTAAAGATGTGTTTAAGAGCTTCTTTTCCTTGGAAAGTGTATGTTTTTGGTAAAATGTCTTGTTTGAAATTAAGCTGAGAATGTTTTGTTATTTCAACGATTTGCCACCAAACATCTTGTGATATTTCTTCTTGTTTTAGTCGTTGATTGGCAAGGATTCCATAAATTTCTAGTCGATTACAGGTTGATAAAATAAGAACTTCTGTAAATGTTTCGTCATTTTTTAGTAAATTGTATAAATGGTTTCTTTTTTCTTCGCTTAAACTAAGAGATTCTCTCAGATCAATATCACTTGTCTTATAGTTAAGACCAGTACAATAGATCATTTTGATATGAGTTTTGTTAGAGTCTAGAAAGTGTATCAAAATAAAAACCCAAAACAGCTACTTAAAAGAAGAAGAAAACCAAGTGAGCTCATTTGAGCAGAAATCGTTCTCGACTGAAAAAATTTTTCTTTTAACATGACAGATGTAAAGTACCATCCCCAGACTAATATAGCCCAAATGCTTTTTAATAGGATCAAATTTGTCTGCGGTTTGAAAAAACACAGAAGTAAAAAACCGCTGCAAATGGAAATAGAAAACAAAAGAAAAACACTTTTCAACGTTTTTGTGAAGAAGATATCTAGTTGTTCGAGAGAGAATCTTTGCTTCATCAAACTTGTGAGATGTTTCTTTTTGATGTCTCTTTGTTGGATTAAGAACAAAGTAGAAATAATTGTAGAGACAATAGCAAGCGCTTGGGCAATGACCGCGATTATTATGTGAAGAAGAATAAAGTAGTTCATAGTAAAGACCTAATAGATTAATTTTAAAAAAAACACTCCGCTAAGTCTTTCGAATCGAAAGGGTAAAAGTCTTCATTCTGAAAGATAAAACTCAGCGAGAAGGGGTTTAAGAACAATAGACGACGCCCTATGTTGTTTTTAGAAAAATTTAATTATCGAATCTCATTAATCTTTTTCTTGTAATTTACCCAGCAATACTCAGAAGTTATAAAACAGATAGTCTTAAAAGCAAATAAGAATATTATGACTCTTCTTTTTGGTCTCGTATGTTTAAATCGGGATTCTTAGATTGTGTGTCTTAGGTAGATTTTAGGAAAGATGTCGCTGTCGTTTTAAGACAAGTCATTTGTGGCTGTATCTATGGGGTTGAGTTTAGTAAAGCAAAGTTTATCGAATCTTTTACAGGAATACAGAACCTTACGTCCTAAGCTTAGCTTGCGTTCCCTTTCTAGGAACATAGGAGTAAACCGCTATTTTCTAACAAAAATTTTGGATCAAAATGATAAGGTTAAATTTAGCCTCGATGAAATGCTAATTTTTTGCAAATTTATCAAGGAGAATTTGCCAGATTCACCTCAAATTTCTAGAGAGTTAACGGTTGTTCAAGATTTTTTTTCTGAGCACTTAGGCTCTAGCCGTATTAAATTAATTCACCAAAATGAAAATCCTAAAGTCGATTTTTATGATCGTTTTAACTTTTTAGTTCTTGTAATCGCTTGTTGTGACAAAGGTATTACAAGAAAGAGGATTCTCGATCTTCTAGGCGAAGGAGCCTGTCGTAGTCTTAAGTTGCTTCTAAAAACTAAACATTTGGAAGAACTTCCAAATGGAGTCGTTCGTGTATTAGATGGAGCTCCAGTTGTTTTTTCTCCAGCCCTCTTGGCTTACCATGGGCCTGACTTTCTTAGGTTGTATCGCTTAAGGCCTCGAGAACAAATAAGAAATTATCTTGATATAAAAGTTCAAAGTTTAACAAAAGAGGCGATTGAAAAAGTTATTGAACTCCAAAAGGAGTGTGATAAAAGAATCCTCGAGATTATCGTCAATGAGGAAAATTTTGGCATGAATCCTATGTTTTCACTATTGTGTGTGGAAACATTTGTTGACGAAGTTATTTAAACATTTTTAGTGTAATGTATTTAGGAGTGATATGATCAGCTTGTTAAAGAAAGTATTATGTGGATTGTTTCTTGTTTTATCATTTTTAGCTGTTGCTGAGCCAAGCAAGCCAGTAGAGCCTAAAGAAGAAGAAACTAAAACTGAGGAGACTCAAGAAGAAGAAAAACAAAAAGAAACTTCTTCAGAAACTGAAGAAGAAAAAACTGAAGAAGAAGAAGAAAAAACTGAAGAAGTTACTTCAGAAGAAGAAGAAACTGAAGAAGAAGAAGAAGAAGAAGAGAAGACTGATTATCAGTTTGGAACTGGCATGGGTGGAAGATAAAAGTTCATATGACTTTTTAAATAATTCAGAAAAAAGCCACTTTTATTTTAGTGGCTTTTTTTTTATTCTTCTTCCTCATATCTTACATGATTTGTGATGTTCACTTCATCTAGTTTATAAGTTCTAATTTCTTTGCTGTTCTTGAAACATACTTGTAAGCTTTGATTTAAAAGATCTGTTTTAAGAACATTTGCTTTTTCATCGGTTTCTTTGATTGTAACTTCAGAGCCTGGAGCTGGTAAGAGGAGGCGCATTTCTTGATATGATTTGTCTTCATACGTTAGGCAACAAAGAAGTCTTCCACAGCCACCAGACACTTTTGTTGGGTTGAGAGCTAAATTTTGATTCTTTGCCATCTTGATAGAAACTGGAACGAATTCTCGCAAAAAACTTGAACAACAGTATTCTCGTCCACAAATCCCAACTCCTCCTAGAAGCTTAGTTTCATCGCGGGGGCCTACTTGTTTGAGCTCAACTCTTGCTTTTAGTCCGCTCGCTAAGTCCTTTACTAAATCCCTAAAGTCTACTCGCCCAGGAGATGAAAAAAAGATAATAACACGGCTTCCTCCATAGAGGATTTCTGTTTTTAAAACTCTCATGTCAAGTTTTAGGCGTGTAATTTTACGTTTTGTAAATCGTGTGACCTCATCTGCTGTAAGGTGAAAGCTTTTATCAATCTCTCGTTTCGAGAGTTTTCGTAATATTGGTTTTAAATTTCTTTGTTTGCTTTCTTCTTTTGTGTAAAAACCGACTACAACAACTTTTCCAAGGCTTTCTCCCCATTCTGTTTCGACAAGGACTTTGTCACCCACATGAAGTTCAAGATCTGTATAAGAAAAGTCGTAAATTTTTCCTGCTCGTTTAAACTGAACGCCTACTATATTCACACCACTCATATAATTTGCCTAACTTTAATTAATAAAAAGACTCTCAAGTACTAGAGCTTTGTTAAGTTTTATTTTTTGATCTAATATTGTTTTGCGTAAAAGAAGTATATGTTTTTTCTTGCGAGCTAAGTTCTCTGCAGTTTTTAAAACTGCTCCATTGAGAAGGGCTTTATAACTTTGATTTAAAGCTAATTCTTGAGCTTCTATTATTTCCTCTAAAGTGAGTTGAGAGTCTTTTTTCAGTTCATCGCAAAGTTCGAATACTTCAGTGTATTGGCTATTGAAAGCTTTTTCCCTAAAAGTAATAGCAAGTTTTTGTACTTTTTCTGTAAATAGAGGTTCTTTTTCTTCTTTGTTTTTCAAAAGATACGGTACAGAACGTGAAAGTAAAGTTTCTAAAAGAGCGTGGCGTCTTTCTGTTGTCATAAAAACAAAACTAAAAGGAGCAAGTTCTTCAAAAATTTTAAGGAGCTTATTTGTGCTTTGTTCAGAGAGTCTTTCCACATCTCTGATAAAAACAATTCGAGGGTCAGAAGGTGAGCCACTAGCGCTCAAAAGATGTCTCTTGATAGAAAGAGTTTCTTCAACAGAAATGATACGCTCTTTATTATCAATAAATAAGACACTCGGGTGCCTGTCTTGTTTTAGCGCTAAGCAATTATGACACTCGCCACATGCTTTTTTTGTTTTACAAATAAGAAGAGCACACAGCTTTGCTGCGACAAGACACTTGTGCAAAGAGCCTCTCCCGTGAAAAAGAAGAACAGGTGGAACTTTGTCACGACAGACGATTGATTCAAAATATAAGGCGTCAGTATTTGTGTGGTTAAGTTGAGAGTAGTCAAGAGGATTTTCTGTCATAAAAAGGATAGTCTTTCTAAGTGTTGGATGGCTTCTTCCACAAGCTTATCAGGACTTTGTCTTGAATCTAAAACTTTAAACCTGGAGGGCTCTTTTTGAGCAAGAGCTAAAAAGGCTTCTCTAATTTTTTTGTGGTATTCCAGCGGTTTTGCATCAAAACGAGTTTTGTCTGAGCTGTTCCTTGAAATTTGGACACGTTCTTCTACTCTAGCAAGCCCTATGGCAGGGTCACAATCTAGAAGAAAAGTAACATCGATTTGAACACCAAAAAGGCAGCTCATACTCACTGATTCCATGAGAGATGTGCTGAGACCACCGAGAGTTCCTTGGTACACTGAACTAGAGTCTACAAAACGATCGCAAATAACAGACGCACCCGTTTTAAGACTTGGAAGGATTTTGTGTTTAACATGTTGTGCTCTTGCCGCTGAAACAATAAAAAATTCTGCTTCTGGTGTAAATTCTTCAGAAGCAGGGGCTTCGTGAAAAATATCTCTTAGTTTTTCTGCTATTATAGTCCCGCCAGGCTCTCGTGTGGTAATATGCTCTACAGAGCGCTTCGTTAATGATGCTGAAAGTTTTTTTATAAAAAGACTTTTACCAGCACCTTCACCACCTTCAACGGTGACAAAAAAAGTTTTTTCTTGCCTTTTCATGGTCACTTTGTTTTCAAATAGAGAGGAGAATTAGTCTTAAGAAACAAATCTTAAAATAGATGTTTATACATAGCACAAAGAGCTTCGGAAGTCCAAACCCTTACTACGTATCGGCGAGAAGAGAATGCAAGAAAAAATAAACTCCCTTATTTTATCTCTAAAGTCTGTCAAAAAACATGAAGATTACATGCTTCAATTAATTAATGCTAAGTTGACTCTTAAGGATCTTGAGCCATACATCCATTTTGAAGGAAAAACTTATACAAGAAATTTAATTTTCAAGTGCCCTGACTTTGAGCTGATGAGTTTATGTTGGGGCCCAGGACATGAAACCCCGATTCATGATCATAGTGGTTCATATGGAACTATGATTGTCATGGACGGTTGTCTTCATGAGGTGCTTTACAAAGCGCTTCATGAGACAAAGTGTTTAAGTCAGATTAGAGAAACAGAAGCTATTTCTGGTACTGCTACGTCCATTCACGATGGGATCGGGTACCACAAAATTC
>JACCDV010955116.1_pt1 | contig 10996 bp, 12 predicted proteins | sample 7446131 | NCBI WGS metagenome assembly JACCDV01 (sample SAMN15323448, study PRJNA562643) | freshwater metagenome | isolation source: river surface water | place: USA:Blue River Watershed | collected 2017-08-17
AGGTTGACTAAAATGAGCCTCGTCACAGAGGAGCTAACTTGAAAAACCTCATGTGGCTGCTTCAGTTGTTACTGAAGGCAGCCATTTTTTTTACCCTGTTCGCTTTTGCGCTGAACAACCAACACGACGCCGTGGTCCATTTCTTTTTTGGCACCACGTGGAGCGCGCCGTTGGTGTTGGTGTTGCTGACCGTTTTCGTCATGGGCGTGGCGGTTGGCGTCATTGGCATGGTGCCACGTTGGTGGAAGCACCGTCGCTTGGCACAATGGGGCCATACACCTGCCAAGTCTGCACCCCAAGCTTCAGCCACCTCTTCTGCGGACCCCACACATGGAATTTGACCTCAGCTGGATTTTGCTGGGCTTGCCCATGGCCTTTATTTTGGGCTGGGTGGCCTCGCGCATGGACTTGCGCCAGTTGCGCCTTGAAAACCGCCAAACGCCGAAGGCCTATTTCAAAGGCTTGAACCACTTGCTCAACGAGCAACAAGACCAAGCCATTGATGCGTTCATCGAAGCAGTTCAACACGACCCCGACACCTCGGAACTGCACTTTGCGCTTGGTAATCTATTTCGCCGTCGTGGTGAATACGAACGTGCGGTACGTGTGCACCAACACTTGCTGTCGCGTGGTGACTTAAGCCAAGCCGACCGCGACCGTGCACAACACGCGCTGGCGTTGGACTACCTCAAGGCTGGCCTGCTCGACCGGGCAGAAGACGCCTTGAACAAACTCGAGGGAACGGCCCATGAGCCCCAAGCACATTTGGCGCTGCTGAGCATTTACGAACGCTCACGCGATTGGGCCAAAGCCTCGGTGATCGCTCAAAAACTGGGTGACAGTGGTCAAGGCAGCTTCCAAGGCCGATTGGCGCACTACCTGTGCGAAGAAGCTGAAAGCCTAGATGTGACACAGCACAGCGAGCGAGTTGTAGCCTTGCTCAAACAAGCCACAGAAGCTGCCCCCAACAACGCACGGGCACGCATGGTTTTGGCGCGAACATATGAGCAAACGGGTCGTGCCAGCGAAGCCTATGACACGTTAGAAAACTTGGCGGGTCAAGTCCCAGCATCCTTACCTTTGCTAGCCCCGAAACTTGCTGCTTTGGCACAAACCCTGAACTGCATCCCAAAGGCATTGGCTTTGCTCGATGCCTGCTATGCCAAAACTGCGTCGCTTGACGTGCTCAACGCCATCGTGATGTTGCGCAAAGCGCAAGGTGATACAGACACCGGCAGCCTGTTCGCCAAGCATTTAGAGCGCGAGCCTTCGTTGGTTGCGGCCACGCAATGGATTGCCAACGAAAAGTTTGAACACGAAGAATTTCACCCACAGGTGCAGCGCGCGCTTGAGCGTGCAGCCAAACCACTACAGCGCTACCGCTGCGCGGCTTGCGGCTTTGAAGCCAGCCAACACTTTTGGCAATGCCCAGGCTGCCAAGCTTGGGACAGCTACCCTGCCCGTCGCGTGGAAGAACTATGACTCTGAATCAACAACAACTCAGCCTTGCCCATGTGTTGGTCGTGGGCGATGTGATGCTTGACCGCTACTGGTATGGCGCGGTTGACCGCATCAGCCCCGAAGCACCTGTGCCAGTGGTGCGCATCACCCGTGAAGAAAATCGCTTGGGTGGCTGTGCCAACGTGGCCTACAACGTGGTGAGCTTGGGCGCGCATTCATCTTTGCTGTCAGTCGTAGGCGACGATGAGGCCAGCCACTTGCTGGAAGACTTGGTGGCCAAAACCGGTATTGCGCCGCACTTAGGCCGCGACAGCCAGCTCAAAACCACCGTCAAACTGCGCGTCATTGGTCGTCAACAACAGCTCTTGCGTGTGGACTTTGAAAACACACCACAAAACGAAGTGTTGGCCTCGCAAACTGATCAGTTCATGCAGCTGCTACCTGCCCACAATGTGGTGCTGTTCTCCGATTACGGCAAGGGCGGCTTGGCGCACGTCTCTGAAATGATCGCAGCCGCACGCGCGGCAGGCAAAGCCGTGCTGATTGACCCCAAAGGCTCTGACTATTCACGCTACATGGGTGCCACCTGTATCACGCCCAACCGGGCTGAGCTCGAGCAAGTCATTGGCAAATGGCATAGCGAAGCAGAGCTGGTGCAAAAAGCCCACGCGCTGCGCGAAGAACTCAAACTCGACGCCCTACTCCTCACCCGCAGCGAAGAAGGTATGACCTTGTTTGATGCGCAAGGCGAGCTCAGCGTGTCCGCCCAAGCGCGCGAAGTGTTTGATGTGACAGGTGCTGGCGATACTGTGATTGCCACTTTGGCCGCCCTGGTAGCGGCCGGCTTGAGCTTGCGCGAGGCCATGCCACTGGCCAACAAAGCAGGTGGTGTAGTAGTGGGCAAGTTTGGTACGGCCACGGTCAGCTACGAAGAGCTGATGGCGTAAATACAGAGCTTAAGAGCTCAGGAGAAAGTTATGAAAATCGTCGTCACAGGCGCTGCTGGGTTTATCGGCAGCAACATCATTAAGGGCTTGAACGCTCGCGGCATCACCAACATCATTGCGGTGGACGACCTGACTGAGGGCGACAAGTTTCGCAACATCGCTGATTTAAAAATCGCCGACTACCTCGACAAAGATGTATTCTACGAACTCTTTGCTGAAAATGCCTTCGGCAAAGTCGAGGCTGTGTTCCACGAAGGTGCTTGCAGCGACACCATGGAAAGCGACGGCAAGTACATGATGGATAACAACTACACGCTCTCGTGTGGCTTGTTTAATGCCTGCCAACAAAGCGGCACACGTTTGCTCTATGCGTCATCCGCCGCCACCTACGGCGGAAGCGACACCTTCATTGAGACACCTGAGTACGAGTTGCCGCTCAATGTGTACGGCTATTCCAAGTTGTTGTTTGACCAACGCATGCGCTTGGAGTGCAACAACAACTTCAAGAAGTTTAAGCGTCAAGTGGTAGGCTTTCGCTACTTCAACGTGTACGGCCCACGCGAGCAACACAAAGGCCGCATGGCCAGTGTGGCGTTTCATCAGTTCAACCAGTTCAACGCCGAAGGCAAAGTGAAGTTGTTTGGTGAGTACGGGGGCTACGCCCAAGGCGCCCAAATGCGTGACTTCGTCTTCATTGACGACGTAGTGGCTGTGAACCTGTGGTTCTTGGACAATCCAGACAAATCTGGCATCTTCAACCTCGGCTCAGGTCGTGCACAACCTTTCAACGATGTGGCCCTGTCTGTGGTCAATGCCATGCGCGCCAAGAAAGGTGAAGCTGCACTTGATTTGGCAGGTGCGGCCAAAGCAGGCTTGATCGAATACGTCCCCTTCCCCGATGCACTGCGCGGCAAATACCAGTGCTACACGCAAGCCGACCTGACCCATCTACGTGCCAGCGGCTGTGACCACGCATTTACCGATGTACAAAGCGGTGTCACACAGTACATGACCACCCTGAGTCAATAAGCATCTCGCCGATGAGCGCACCGCAACAAAACTTTGGTTCTTGCATGGTGTTCAAAGCAGTGCATCCATGCGTTCGCCGCGGTGTACTGCAAGGCTTATGGAGTGGCATTGTGGCGCTGATGTTGTGTCGCAGCGCACTCGCGCTCGACATCAACCAAGCCAATGAGGCTGAGTTAGACAGTGTCAAAGGCATGGGGCCATCACTCAGCGCCAGGGTATTGAGAGCCCGTGAGCAAGGCGCATTCAAAGACTGGGCTGATTTGATGCGACGCGTCTCAGGCATTCGTGAAAACAAGGCCCATCAATTTTCACAACAAGGCGTGACCGTGAATGGGCAAGTATTTGCTACAAAGCCTTAGCCACCGCCAACGCGTCCAAGGCGTCCTCGCGCCAAAACATGGCGGCAGCGAAAAAACTCTCCCACACACAACCGTTGCAACCTCGCCCACAGCAGGTGGTGGGTTGGGGTGGCGGCGCCCGCAAGGCGACACCCCATTGCGCGGCATACGCCTGCGCCTCTGAAAAAAAAGCCTCTGCACTCGGGCCATCGTTCAAAGGCATGCGGGCTAAGGATTCGATGCTCATGCACGAATCCTAGCCGCATCACTACCGATTATTTGTTGGCGTTGGCGAAGAACAGTTGCTCGCCACCAATTTTGTAGCCATTGATCGACGCTTGACCTGCAGGCGAAACCACCCAGTCCACAAACTTCTGGGCCAAATCGGCTTTGACATGGGGGTGCTTGGCGGGGTTGACCACCATCACACCGTATTGGTTGAATAAGCTCTTATCACCTTCGACCAAAATTTGCAGATCTTGGCGGTTCTTAAAGTTCAACCATGTGCCGCGGTCTGTCAATGCATACGCGCCCGTGGATGACGCAATATTCAAAGCAGGGCCCATGCCGCAACCGCACTCTTTGTACCCGCTGCCTTTGTTATCAACGCCTGCTTGCTTCCAAAAGCGCAGTTCAGCGGCATGTGTACCGCTTTTGTCACCACGCGACACAAAACCAGCTTGCATATTGGCCACTTTTTGCAAGGCGGACACGATGTCTTTGCCACGTGTTTTGGCTGGGTCACTAGCAGGGCCTACCAGCACGAAGTCGTTGTACATCACAGGCAAGCGCTTCACGCCGAAGCCTTCAGCCACAAACTTTTCTTCGGCCACTTGGTCGTGCACAAACAGCACATCAGCATCTCCACGACGGCCAGTGTCTAATGCTTGGCCTGTCCCCAAAGCTACCACTTTGACATCCATCCCCGTGGCTTGCTTGAAAGCTGGCAGCAAATGCGAGAACAAACCCGATTGCTCAGTGGATGTGGTGGACGCCATCACGATACTAGGTGCTTGCGCTTGCGCAACGCTGCTACCCAAAGTCAAAGCCACAGCCAGCAAACCGGCCAATGAAAACAAATGTGTACGACGTGTCATCCCAACTCTCCTTTTAAAAACAAATATGCCTCAGGGTGACTGTCACCCAAAGGTCGATCAAAAAACTCATCCACGGGCAGGTCAGCCAACACGCGACCTGCCTCTAAATAAATCACACGGGTAGCAAGGCGTTTGACTTGACCGAGGTTATGGCTACTGAACAGCAACGTCACGCGGGTGGTTGCCACCCACTCAGACAACAAACGCTCCACGTCGCGTTTGGCATGGGGGTCTAAGCTAGAAGTGGGTTCGTCTAACAACACAAAGTTGGGCTGCAAAGCCCAAGCACGCGCCAGTGCCAAGCGCTGCTGTTGCCCACCCGATAAGGCACGCGCCGAACGCTCAGCCATGTCTTGCAAGCCCACACGCTCAAGTGATTGCATGGCACGCACATGTGCCTCACGCCATGGTGTGCCTTGCAACCACAAACCCCACACCACAAAGCGCAACACCGAAGTGCGCAACATGTACGGGCGCTGAAACACCATGGCTTGCTTCACATCAGTCGCTTTCAACACCCGTCCTGCCGACACATCTAGCAACCCATGCGCCACACGCAACAACGTGCTCTTGCCACTGCCGTTGGCACCGACCAAGGCCACACGTTCACCCGCTTGAATACACAAGTTCACGCCTTGCAAGGCCAAGTGTGTGTTGAACTGCACCGAGACGTCACACAGATTCAAAGCATCCTGTACAGCCACTGTCATGCCAGCACCCCTTGCACCGGCTCAGCCGCTGCGCCATCGATACGTTGACGCCAACGCCGAAGTGCAGAAATACACGCATTGAGCAACAGCACCACGCTCATGAGCACAAAGCCCAAGGCCAAAGCCAAAGGCAAATCGCCTTTGCTGGTCTCCAAAGCAATGGCCGTGGTCATCACACGCGTGAAGCCCTCGATATTGCCGCCCACCACCATGACTGCACCCACCTCGGAAATAGCTCGCCCAAAGGCCGCAATAAGCACTGTCAACAAGGCATAGCGCTCATCCCACGCCAGCAACACGCTACGCAACCCAGGTTGGGCACCCAAAGACTGCAACTGTTCGCCATGGTTGCGTTCAGCGTCTTCAACGCATTGACGCGTCAATGCTGTCACCACAGGCAGCACCAGCACGGCTTGTGCCAGCACCATGGCTTTGAGACTGAACAACCAACCCAAATGCCCCAGCGGCCCCGTGCGTGAGAGCAGCAAATAAACAAGTAACCCCACCACCACGGAAGGCAGCGCCAGCAAGGTGTTGAGCACGGTCAGCAACACATCACGCCCTGCAAAGCGTGACACCCCCAACCATGCCCCCAACACCAAACCTAGACTGCAAGCCAATGCCGTGGCTAACACACTCACCCACAGCGAACGCCCCACGATGGACCAAAGCACCGGGTCGAGCTGTGTCAGTAATTGCAGGGAAATCAGAGCGGTATCGCTGAATGTGGTCATAAATCAATCAAAACTTCAGTTATCGTAACGAGGTACCCAATATCCCAACATATGTAATTTCGTGCATAGCGTCAGCCTTCACTACACCCTCAGTCACCGCGACGACAACGCACCGCCTACTTCAACAGAAGGAGCGTTGCTGCGCCATCCTTTGATGGATTTGCTGCAAGCTGTGGCACAGCAAGGCTCCATCTCTGCAGCTGCACGGCAGCTCAACCTGTCTTACCGCCATGTCTGGGGAGAACTCAAGCGCTGGGAGGATGTGTTGGGCCATGAACTCATCGTTTGGGAAAAAGGTCAGTCAGCCAAACTCACCGAATTTGGCGACAAACTCATGTGGGCCGAACGGCAAACCCAAGCACGATTAGCACCACAGCTTGAAGCCTTGCGTGCCGACCTTGAGCGCACCTTCGCTGTGGCCTTTGATCCAGCCGCCCATGTGCTCACTTTGTACGCCAGCCATGACGATGCGCTCCCTCGTCTGCGCGAACATGCTGCAATTGACGGTTTGCATTTGGATATCCGCTTTTGCGGCAGCGTGGATGCCATTCGCGCACTGAACGAAGGCCGCTGCACCTTGGCTGGTTTTCACACACAGGTCAAGCCAGCCCTGCACTCGCACACCGCACAGGCGTATCGCCATCTGCTCAAGCCAGGCTTGCACAAAATCATTGGTTTTGCCAGCCGTAGCCAAGGCCTGATCACAGCCCCAGGTAACCCTTTGCATTTGAAGAGCTTGTCGGATGTGGCACGAACTCAAGCCCGCTTTGTGCAGCGCAGCCCCGGCACCGGCACACGCGTGCTGTTAGATGACTTGCTGGCTCAAGAAAAGCTGGGCCTGCAAGACCTGAACAATTGGCCCGATGAAGAACCGTCGCATACCGCATTGGCTGAAGCCATTGCCTCGGGTCGCTGCGATGTGGGCCTAGGCATTGAAAGCACAGCCCATACGCGTGGCTTGGGATTTGTACCTTTGGTGCAAGAACACTTTCATTTGGTCTGCCTCAAATCAGCGCTCGACACCCCCGCCACACAAGCCTTGCGACACCTGCTACAAGACCCTGCATGGGGTGAAGTTCTCAAAAGCTTGGCAGGCTACAACACACAGGACAGCGGACAAGTGCAATCGCTGCGCAGTCACTTGCCTTGGTGGACATTTGCCCGCCCAAAAAAAGCCAAAAAAAAAATCTAGCTAGCAAGCGGATTTGCCCTGTTTGGAGGCGCATTGAAAGCAATTCAAAGCAGATTCAAAAAAATCAGCCTGTGGGAGTTACGTACACAGGTCATTTTGAGGCCCTCCCCCCCTAGAATCATTAACTGTTCTAACGGAGGTACGCATGGGTCCCTTACTCAATGCTTCAAAAACAATTGATGCCATCAACGCAAAGGTTGGTCAATTCACCACTTGGCTGATTTTGGCCACCACCCTCATCAGCGCCGGTAACGCCATTGTGCGTAAAGCCTTTGATGTGAGCTCTAACGCTTTGCTCGAAGTGCAGTGGTACTTCTTTGCGGCAGTGTTCATGTTGGGTGCGGGCTATGGCTTGCTTAAAAACACCCATGTGCGCATTGACTTCATCTCTTCCAAACTGAGCCACCGCACACGCAACTGGATTGATGCCTTGGGCTTCATCTTTGTGCTTGCACCGTTTTGTTTGATTTCCATTTACCTCTCATGGCCCATGTTTGCGCAAGCCTTTTTCAGCGGTGAAATGTCTCAAAACGCAGGCGGTCTGATTCGCTGGCCCGTGTTCGCCATCATCCCGCTCGGCTTTGCTTTGTTGTTGTTGCAAGCCGTGTCTGAAACCATCAAACGCTTCGCCTTCTTGTACGGCCACGGCCCCGATGTGCTCAATAGCGAAGACGCCAAATCAGACGACCAAAAGAAGCTCGAAGAGCTCGAAGCCCAAACCGCTCGCATGTTGGCTGGAGAAAAATAAATGCAAACTACTTTTTTGGCACAACAGTTTGTGCCGTTGATGTTCATTGGCCTTTTTGTACTCTTGCTCACAGGCTTTCCCGTAGCGTTTGGCTTGGCCGCCACTGGCTTAGCGTTTGGTTTCATCGGCATTGCTGCTGACATCTTCCCAAGTGCCATGTTCCAAGCGCTGCCCTTGCGCATCTTCGGCATCATGCAAAACGACACCTTGCTGGCCATTCCTTTCTTCACCTTCATGGGCATCATCTTGGAGCGCTCCGGCATGGCCGAAGACCTCTTGGAAACCGTGGGTCAAGTCTTCGGCCCTGTGCGCGGTGGTGTAGCAATTGCTGTGATCTTGGTGGGCGCTTTGCTGGCCGCCACCACCGGTGTGGTTGCCGCCGCTGTGATTTCGATGGGCTTGATCTCTTTGCCCGTCATGCTGCGCTACGGCTACGACCGCTCCATTGCCACAGGCGCTATCACCGCCTCAGGCACCTTGGCTCAAGCCATCCCACCCTCTCTGGTGCTGATTGTGTTGGCTGACCAATTGGGCCGCTCTGTGGGCGATATGTACTCTGGCGCCCTCATCCCCGGCTTGATGCTGGTGAGTTTGTATATTTTGTTTATCGTGGTGGTGTCCATCGTCAAACCCGAAATGACACCCGCTTTGCCGCCTGAGGCTTTGCTCTACCACGAGGACGATGGCAGCTCTGGCCACAAATCGCTGGGCGTGTTGGTGTTGGTGTGTACCGCCGTGGGCTACACCTGGGCGCAGTTCCACGACCAACTCATGACCGCTTGGTTGCAACGCGCCACCGCATCGCCTGGCGATGAAATTGTGATCATGTCACTCACCTTGGCTTCCCTGACCGGCTTGGCTTTGGCCATCCTCAACAAAATGGCGGGCTTGAAGCTCTTGTCCAAGTTGGCCGAGCAAGTCACCTTTGTGTTGATGCCTCCGCTGATCTTGATCTTCTTGGTCTTGGGCACGATCTTCTTAGGCGTGGCCACCCCCACTGAGGGCGGCGCTATGGGTGCTTTGGGCGCCTTGATTTTGGCCAAGGGTAAAAACCGTTTGGGTATGGACTTGATGAAACAAGCCTTGGACAACACTGCCAAATTGGCCTCGTTTGTGTTGTTCATCTTGATCGGCTCTACTGTGTTCAGCTTCACCTTCAACGCGGCCGATGGCCACATTTGGGTGGAACACCTGTTTGACGCTATTCCTGGCGGCGCTTGGGGCTTTTTGATTGTGGTGAACATCTTGGTGTTCATCCTGGGCTGCTTCATCGACTTCTTTGAAATCGCGTTCATCGTGATTCCATTGTTAGCACCCGTGGCCGAAAAAATCTTGCCCGGCTTGGTGCCAGGCATGACGCCCGACCAAGCCATGATTTGGTTTGGTGTGATCATTGCCATGAACTTGCAAACCTCGTTCTTGACGCCGCCCTTCGGCTTTGCCTTGTTCTACTTGCGCAGCGTGGCAGCCAAGTTCGACTACAAAGACCGTGTGACAGGCCAAACCATTGCAGCCGTCAAGACCACCGAGATTTATAAGGGCTCTATCGCCTTCATCATTTTGCAACTCATCATGGTGGTGGCCGTGATCACCTTCCCTGTCTTGGTGACCGGCGGTATTGAAACAGCCGATGCTCTGAGTTCCGAGCAAATCATGGATCAACTCGACATCAAAGGACCTGACGAAGCTGTCGAAGCTTCACCTGATGCATCTGCTGAAACAAAGCCAGCAGAGGATGACCCCATGAAAGCCTTGATGGAAGATGCCAAACGCAGCAAATAAATCAAAGCACACTCCGGTGTGAACCTCAAAAGCCAGCACAGTGATGTGCTGGCTTTTTTCTATCCGCGACAACCTGAGAAATCTCCGCATAAAAAAAGCCCCGCCAAGGCGGGGCTTTTTGCGATTGCACTGAAACTGAATTACAGCTTTTGGGCTTGCATGAAGCTGTCGAAACGCGCTTCGGTGAAGCGGAACCACAGGTTTTGCTCGCGACGGAAGGCAGCGTAGTCGTCGTACACCTTTTTCCAGTTGGGGTTCTTGGCGCCGATTTCTTCGTACAAAGCCATCGACTCCTTGTATGCCAAGTCCATCACGTCCTTGGGGAAAGGCAACACTTTGACCTTTTGGCCCACCAACTGCTTCAAAGCAGCAGGGTTGCGTGCATCGTACTTGGCTTGCATTTCGGTGTGCGCGAAAGCAGCAGCGGCTTGCACGATGGCCTTGTTTTCAGCAGACAAGCCGTTGAAGGCTTTGTCGTTGATGAACAAGTCGAGCTCTGGGCCGCCTTCCCACCAACCTGGGTAGTGGTAAATCGGAGCCACTTTGCCGAAGCCCAATTTTTGGTCATCGTATGGACCCACCCACTCGGCCGCGTCAATCGTTCCTTTTTCCAAAGCCGTGTAGATTTCGCCACCAGGAATGTTTTGTGGCACACCGCCCATGCGCTCAATGACTTTGCCAGCAAAGCCACCCACGCGGAACTTCAAGCCCTTCATGTCTTTCACAGACTTCACTTCTTTGCGGTACCAGCCGCCCATTTGTGCGCCTGTGTTACCCATGGGGAAGTTCACCATGTTGTACTTGGCATAGAACTCGCGCATCAGCTTGCCGCCGTTGCCTTCGTACATCCATGCAGTCATTTGACGGCTGTTCAAACCAAAAGGAATGGCACAACCCAAAGCAAATGTCTCGTCCTTACCAAAGAAGTAGTAAGGCGCTGTGTGAGCCATTTCAACCG
>JACCDV010799420.1_pt1 | contig 10995 bp, 7 predicted proteins | sample 7446131 | NCBI WGS metagenome assembly JACCDV01 (sample SAMN15323448, study PRJNA562643) | freshwater metagenome | isolation source: river surface water | place: USA:Blue River Watershed | collected 2017-08-17
AGATGCGATCGTTGTAATCCAAACTACCATCGGGTAAAATATCGGCCTCGATTCCCTTCAGAATCCTAAAATCCGTCCATCTTTGATTCAATTCATCAATTTCCGCATGTTGGCGAATCACATCCTCCTCCTTCAAACCACCTGCATACGCGGCATATTGGGAGTGGTCGGCAATTCCAAAATAGCTTAAACCCATGGCCCGACAAGCCTCTGCCATTTCCAATAGCGAATTTTTCCCATCCGAATAGGTCGAGTGATTGTGCAAGCAACCGGTTAAATCGGTGTATTGGATTAAGTCGGCCGACTGGTATTTAGCTGCCCATTCAAACTCCTTATACCCTTCGCGCATTTCAGGCACGATGTACGGAAGATTTTGAGCGGAATAAATTGTATTTACCTCGTGGATATTTTTCTGTTGGAAAAAATTGACCAAAGCTAAATGTTCTGGATGGGAACCATGCTGGTATTGTAAAATCGCCAACTGTGACTCATCCGTCAAATGGATTTCAATAGGAATCAAATGACCTTCCAAATGTCCGCGCCAAGTAAAGGGAGATGATTGTTGGAAATCCGTCTGCATCCCTGAAATCCCTTCAATCAAGCCATGCGCGCCAAACATATCTTCGCTTTGCGCGATGAAAACGAGCGAAGAGATGACTTCACAATTCCGACTCAATTCCCCGGATATGAGAACTTTGGAAAAAACAGGAAGCAGTAGCTCCAACAAATGCTTACTTAACTTTTCGGCCTTATCTAATCGTAATTTACGACGATTCTCTTTAAGGAAAAGGATGTAGGAAATCACATTCTCTTGAATCGCTTTACCAAAACCCTTTAATTGCTCCAATTGACCTGCATAGCAGGCAGCCAATAAATCATCTAATTCGGTAATGCCCAATTCACGCCAAATGACGCCAACTTTCTTTGGCCCTAAACCTTTGATTTTCAAAATATCCAAAATACCGGGAGGCGTTTGCTCGGTCATAGCCTCTAGGTCGGGGCAAGTTCCTGTTTGCGCTAAATCTTGAATGATTTGCACCACGACTTTCCCCACACCCGGAATGGCGTAGAGTGCATCCGCATCCAAATTAGCGATACGTCCTGGAAATTTATCTAAGCCTCGAGCCGCAAAACTTAGGTTTTTACTTTTGAATTCATTGATGCCATGCACATCCCATAATTTCACCAATAGCTCGACAGCGTCAACAATTTGTTCGTTTTCCATGTTAAAATAAATTCATTTGTTGGTTCAATCCGGCATATCCCTCATGTCGGAGCAACCATTCTTTCCGCCACAACTCACCTGCATAACCTGTCATCGTGCCATTGGAACCAATCACTCGATGACAAGGGATGCGCAACAAAATTGGATTTTGGCCATTGGCATTTCCGACAGCTTGCGCAGCTTTTGGTTGGCCAAGTAAGTCGGCAATTTCCCGATAACTACGTACTTGACCCAAAGGGATATCCAACAGCGTTCTCCAAACTTTTTCTTGAAACTCAGAACCGAGATGTGGGGCGATAGGACTTTGCCAAACATGATTTTTTTGACTAAAATACCCATTTAAATCACCCACTATACTTTTTTCTAAGTCGGGAAGCTCCGTGTAACTCTCCCCCATTGTCTCGACAAAACGAAGACTTGAAATACCTTGAGCTTGATACTCGACCCGTATGGGGCCGATGGGACTTTCGAAAAAGAGGAAATTCAATAAAATCATGGAACAAAAATACGGCCAAAATTGCGGTTAAAATTGTAAAATTTTGGTAATTAACTGAAATTTCCGACTAAGTTTTGAAAAATATGATCAGTAGCGGAAAGTATCTAAAATTAAAATTCTAAATTAATTAACAATCAGGCATTTAATTAATAGATAGGCGTATGAATTTCTCATTTGACGATTACAAAACAGACGGATTTTATGACGAAATGTTTACCGAATCAGGTGAAGTTCGTCCAGGCTATTCACATTTCAAAGAGCGGGTAGAGCAATTAAAGCAGGTGGAATTCACGAGGCGTCAACAATCCGCAGAAAGAGCTTTGATGGCCATGGGAATTACCTTCAATGTCTATGCTGAAAATGAGGGAACTGAGCGCATCATGCCCGTGGATATCATTCCGCGTATTGTTGAGGCACATGAATGGGAGAAGATTGAAAAAGGGCTAATCCAACGCATTACGGCACTGAACCTATTCTTAAACGATATCTATTCGGATCAAAAAATCATCCAAGATGGGATTATCCCAGCAGAGGTGATCGAGTCTTCCAAAGACTTTTTACGACCATGCATCGGTATCAAGCCCGCTAAAAACATTTACATTCATATTACGGGAACGGATTTGATTCGGGGGGCAGATGGAGAATACATGATATTAGAGGATAATTTACGTTGTCCATCTGGCGTATCCTACATGATGGAGAATCGCGAATTATTGAAGCAAACTTTTCCGGAGGTCGTTGCCAAAACGCAGATCAGACCGATTTCGGATTACCCCCATAAGCTACTGGAAATGTTGCGATTCATTAGTGATCGTCCGGATCCGACAGTGGTGGTCTTAACACCGGGTATTTACAATTCTGCATATTTTGAGCATTCGTATTTGGCCCAACAAATGGGCGTGGAGCTGGTGGATGCCCGTGATTTAGTCGTGCATGAGGGATATGTGAAAATGCGTACGACCAAAGGCTTCCAAATCGTCGATGTAATTTACCGGAGAATCGATGATACATTTTTAGACCCAAATGTCTTTAATCCCGATTCGATGATTGGTATTCCGGGCATTTTTGAAGTATATAAAAATGGGAAGGTAGCCATCGCGAATGCGCCCGGAACGGGTGTTGCGGATGATAAGGTGATCTATGCCTATGTACCTCGAATTATCAAATATTATCTGAATGAGGAACCCATCATCCAAAATGTAAAAACCTACATCTGTTCTGAAGAGGATGACCGTCAATATGTATTAGAAAATATTGAAAAATTGGTGGTCAAAGAGGCGAATGAAGCAGGCGGCTACGGGATGTTGATTGGCCCCAAATCCACCCAAGAGGAGCAAGAAAAATTCAAGGCTTTAATCTTGAAAAACCCTCGAAACTACATCGCTCAGCCCACGATTTCCTTATCGCGCGTGCCTTGTTTAATTGATGACCATGCGGAAGGTAGACACGTTGATTTACGCCCTTATATTTTATATGGCGATGGTGTCAAAGTAATGCCCGGTGGATTAACGCGTGTTGCCTTGCGAAAAGATTCACTTGTCGTCAACTCCTCGCAGGGAGGTGGTTCGAAGGATACGTGGGTGCTGTATTAAGTTAGAGGTTAGAGGTAAGAGGTTAGAGTGTAGAGCCGCGATACTTCGCGGCTTTTTTATTTCACTTTCAATTCTTCTGAATTTATAACCCTAGGCTTCAGCCTAGGGAATGATGGTATCGAACACGGCCGATATAACTCATGGTATTTTTTGTGAGTCAAAAAACGCCTCGTTTTAATCCCCAGGCTAAATCCTGAGGTTTTAAATGAATTCAGTATTGATAAAGCCTAGGTTAATATTTCAAATTAAATTAATCTGAGATACAAATAAAAAAGCCGCGAAGTATCGCGGCTCTACATTATTGAATTTTAAATTTCCTGTCCTCTCAACAAATCCTCCATCGTCTCACGCTTACGAATTACACGCGCGACTCCCCCATCGACTAAAACCTCGGCAGGTAAAAAGCGTGCATTGTAATGCGAGGCCATGGTAAAGCCATATGCGCCGGCATTGGCTAATGCGATGATATCTCCCTCTTTGACCTCGTTCAACATTCTTTCGTCTTGTTTTCCTTGAAAATCGAAAGAAAAGGTATCCGTCTCACAGATATAACCGGTCACTCGATACAATTCTTGCTTGGAAGCATCTTGATTCGAAGCATTGAAAATATAATGATACGAGCCATACATCATCGGACGAATCAAATGATTTAAACCCGTATTAATGCCGACAAACGTTTTCACGGGGTCACGTTTAACGACATTCGTTTCTGCCAAAAATGTACCCGATTCACTGACCAAAAACTTGCCAGGTTCTACCCATAAACGTAAGTCCCGACCATATTTTGCGCAAAATGCACGGAAGGCATTGCTCATGATTTGGCCGACCTCCTGCATGTTGACACCCGGATCTTCCGGTGAATAAGGCACTTTAAATCCCCCACCTAAATCGATGATTTGCAAATCCTTGAAATCATACGCAAAATCAAATAAAGCGGACGCCGCTTGTTCAAACGTCTTCCCATCTTTAATATCCGAACCGGTATGTTGATGCAAACCAATAACCTGGATTTGATATTTCTCCACAATCGACAAAATCTCCTCTTTTTGGTGAATGGAAATTCCAAATTTCGATTCTGGATGTGCCGTCATAATCTTCTCATTCCCACCGCCAAAAACATGGGGCTTAATACGAATCAAGCAGGGTTGGCTTGATCCATATTTTTGACCAAATTTTTCGAGTACAGACAAGTTGTCTAAATTGACAATGGCACCTTTGCTTACCGCATATTCAATCTCCGAAAAATGCACGCCAGAAGGAGTAAACGTTATATTTGAACCTTCATAACCTGCTATGAGACCCATTTCCAATTCTTGTGGAGATACCACATCCATATCCACGCCATTCGCCCGCATCAAGCGTAAAATTGACAGATTCGTATTGGCTTTCGCCGCATATTTAATCGTCAAGTCAATTCCGGCAAATGCCTCTCTTAAAACCGAGATTTTTTCCCTAATTTTGTCTGCATCGTATACATACAATGGTGTACCGAAATCTTTGGCTAAATCGGTTAATGGAATGTTCTGAATTGAATAGTAAGCCATGGAAAAATTGAATAAGCCACAAAGATACTAATCTAATAAACATGAAAAGAATAATTATTGCCTTATTCCTGCTCTTTTCAATGGGGGCATTCGCTCAAATCAAGAGCGGACCTATGTTGGGCTATTCCGAAATGAAAGAAGTCCTCGTATGGGTGCAAACCGAAAAGCCTGCACAGGTACACCTACAATACTGGGAAAAAGGTAACAAAAGCATTCATAAAACGGATCCCGTTCAAACAAGCAAAGCAAATGCTTATATCGCACGCATCATTGCCGATGAGGTAAGCATGGGTAAACGCTATGAATATGAGGTTTGGGTAAATAATAAGAAAATGTCCTTTGATTATCCCCTGGAGTTTCAAACCCAGGAGCTTTGGCAATACCGCAAGGACCCTCCTGCGTTTTCTTTCTTGTTTGGAACCTGTAATTATGTAAATGAGGAAGCAACGGACCGACCGGGTAGACCCTACGGCGGTGCCGATGAGGTATATGCCGCAATGTATGCGAAGAAGCCCGATTTTATGATTTGGGGTGGAGATAATTTCTATTACCGTGAACCGGATTACACGAGAACAGGGATGATTCACCGAAACGATCATGCGAGATCGGTGAAATCGATCCAACCCTTATTAGCGAATGTTCACCATTATGCTATTTGGGATGACCACGATTATGGCCCAAATGATGCAGACCGATCTTTTCCATTAAAGCACCTCTCGCTCGAAATGTTCAAAATGTATTGGGGAAATCCGAATTTCGTTTTTCCAAATGAGGGAATTACTGGAAAATTCCAATGGGCGGATGTCGAATTTTTCATGATGGACGACCGCTGGAACAAGGCGCCCAACGAGTTAAATGACCCCAATAAAGACTACTGGGGCCAAAAACAAATGAATTGGCTATTAGATGCCTTAATCAGTTCACGAGCGAGCTTCAAGATTATCGTGAATGGGGGCCAAGTAATTAGTCCAGCGAAGGTATTTGAAAACATGGCGAATTACGAGGGCGAACGCAACTACTTGTTGAAGGAAATTAAAAACCGAAACATCCCGGGCGTATTGTTCTTGTCGGGCGATCGCCACATCTCGAATTTGAATAAATTGGACCGACTAGGAACCTATCCCTTATATGATTTAACGGTTTCACCTATGACGGCTGGCAAAGCGGATGCCGTAAAACAAGATTACAACGAGACATTGGTACCGGGGACATTGGTACAAGAAAGAGCTTTCTCGAAAATCGAGGTTTCGGGTCCCCTAAAAGACCGGACGCTAACAATGACCTTGTTCAATGTAAAGGGTGAGGTTATTTGGAGCAAAGCAATAAAATCGACTGAATTAAAATAAGATGGAAGTAGTATTAAATCGATTAGATCAAGATTTTCACTTTGAGGCGACGGGTTCCTCTCCTGTTTCGGTACACATCGATGCGGCCGAGGGAATTGGGGGGCACAATGCAGGTGCAAGACCGATGGAATTGTTACTGATGGGATTAGGCGGTTGTACGGCCATTGATGTCATTTTGATTCTTAAAAAGCAGCGTCAAAACATTGAGGACTTTCAAATTCGTGTGCAAGGTGACCGCGAAAAAATTGAGGGGACCGAAAAAACGCCATTTCGTCATATCAACATTCAGTTCGAATTGAAAGGAGAGATTGATGGTAACAAAGCATTGAGAGCGATTCAACTATCGATGGATAAATATTGCTCCGCAACTGCCCAGCTGGAGCCAAGTTCAAAAATCACACATTCATTAGTATTAAACGGGGAAACCTTCGAAGCCTAACATGCAAGCATATTTAAATTTACTGACGCATATCAAAGAAAACGGAACCTTTAAGTCAGACCGTACAGGAACGGGAACTTTGAGCGTTTTTGGCTACCAAATGCGTTTCAATTTGGAAGAAGGCTTCCCATTGGTAACGACCAAAAAAACGCACCTTAAATCCATTATCTACGAATTACTTTGGTTTTTGAAAGGTGAGACAAATATTCAATACTTGACGGAAAACAATGTGAGTATTTGGAATGAATGGGCCAATGAAAAAGGAGATCTTGGCCCTGTCTACGGGAAGCAGTGGAGAAGTTGGGAAGGCGCAAACGGCATCGTTATCGACCAAATCAAAGAAGCCGTTCATACCTTGAAAACAAATCCCGATTCTCGACGGATTATTGTGAGCGCTTGGAATGTCGCCGACCTTCCGAATATGGCCCTAATGCCTTGTCATGCCTTCTTTCAGTTCTATGTAGCTAATGGGAAACTGTCCTGCCAATTATACCAGCGCTCTGCCGACGTATTTTTGGGAGTCCCGTTTAACATAGCGTCCTATGCCTTGTTAACCATGATGATGGCGCAGGTATGCGATTTAGGCTTAGGTGACTTCATCTGGACGGGAGGAGATACGCATTTGTATTCGAATCACATGGAGCAGGTCGACTTACAATTAACACGCAGTCCGCGACCTTTACCTACGATGAAGATTAATCCAGAGGTGAAAGATATTTTAGACTTTAAATTTGAAGACTTTACTTTGGAAGGATATGATCCACATCCGGCAATCAAAGCGCCGGTAGCAGTTTAATGAACTAAGAGTTAAGAACTAAGAGTTAAGAGTTATTCTGTATAGCAACATCTATTTTTTCTATATAGAAGTAAAATCAATTTATAACTAAAAAAGGCGCGATAATTCGCGCCTTTTTGGTTAATGAAACTCTTAGAATTTAACTCTTAGTTCTCAGTTCTTAACTCTTAAACTTAGTTATCTATAACTCCCCCACTCAACACATTACATCCTTTATACTCATCATCGATGTAAATAAACACATCTTCTTTCGCCTTCATAAACCATTCCTCGATAGCATCGTTTTTCTTACGCGATAGGGCAATCATACCAATCTTCTGGTAATCCTCTTTTAGGTTGGCAAAATGGGGTGGATATTTCGCCTTGTAATACAAGATCCGAACCGCTGAACGTCCATCTTCCGTACGATAAGGAATGGGAGCTGAGATCGTGCCCACTTTCATCGAATCGAGTGAAAAATACAAACCTGGTTCCATCGTACCATCAAAGGGCATCCGAGTGGATCGAGAAGCCATGTCCAACAATAAACCTCCGGCGTCTTGTGTAAGTTTATCTTCCGAATGCTCACGCGCAGCCTTATCAAAAGTCAATGAATCCCGTTGGATCAAAATGCGTAAACTATCCAAAAATTTTGTCGGCTCTGTCAAATCTAATTTTTGATAATCTGGACGAATCAGAATGTGACGGGCATGATATTCCTGACCGCGGACTTCCAACAATTGAATCAGGTGATACCCAAATTCCGATTCAACCACGTCGGACAATTGGTTGGGCTTCAACTTCAAAGCAGCCGCCTCAAATGGTGCAACCATCTGGCCACGTTTAGAAAAGCCTAAATCACCGCCACGCTTTCCGCTCCCTAAATCTTCGGAATATAACTTAGCTAAATCTTCAAAGGACTCCCCTTTTTCGATACGACGTCTATAATCCAATAAACGACCTACTAATTCCGATTTTTGTGTTTTATTCGGTTTGGCTAAGCGAACAATATGACCTACTTCGACTTCAGATGGCAAATAAGGTAAGGAATCGGTTGGAATTCGTGCGAAGAAAGCAGCTACCTCTTTCGGGGTAATTTTGACATCGTTCGTAATTTTTTCTTGCATTTTCCGACCCGTCAATTGCTCCTTTAAAGACAAGCGTAAATCTTCTTTCAAGTTGACAATCGATTTCCCATAAGCTTCCACAATATTCTTGGCAGACCCATATTGTGCTTCCATTTGCTCCATACGTGAATTTAATTCGGCATCTATCCGCTTATCATCCACGATGACCGAATCAATCTCCGCCTTCGCCAGCATCAATTTATTAACAACCAAACCCTCCAATATCTGACAGCGGTTTGGCGTATTTGCCTGCCCACTAGTCATGTATTGACTATATTGTTGTTCGACTTCCGACTTCAAAATATAGTGATTATCGACCTTGGCGATAATTCGATCAATCAATGTTCCCTTATCTGACTCCTGGGCTTGAACACGAGCCCCAGCACAGAACAACACGAATCCCAACAAATACCCTTTCAATTTCATATTTTTATATTTTCTATTGCATGATGCGATTCAACTCTTCCGACTGCAATACCACCGGAAAGCGTTGTTTCAAATTACTTAACCAATCTTTTTCCAATTGCGCTTGCAATTCACGAATTATTGAACTTCGAGACTCATCAAAACGCTTCAATCGCTCGGGTTCTACTTGACTAATTTCAACGTAAAGATGACGGCCATTTAGTTCTTTTGAATGTTTTCCTATTTCCCAAGGAAGCTCATCCAAATAGGCGTTTTGCCCTTTTACAAAATAACCTTCTCCCGCTTCCAAACTCTGCGGCTTGATAGCATTAAATCGTTTCACGACATCATCCATCGATTGAGAATAAAATTTAATGGCAATACGTGCATTCTTAGCCTTATCCGTTTTGGAGACAGGTTTTAAGGTTCCCTCAACTTTCTCAATGATACGAGTTTGACTTATACCTTTTTTGACCAAATAAGCTACCAAATGATTAACACGCGCCTCTGACAAGCTATCTGCTTCGGAACCATCGTGATAACCCGAAATTTCAATCACATAATCTCGATTTTTGGCCATCAACAGAAATAACTCTTGAGCCACTTTATTACCCGCATCCACGATCTCCGTTTTACCCAAAACAAAATTAATGTCGGGCAGGCGTTTATTCATCGGATAGGGAGATTTAGCAAGCAATTCCAAAGCTTCACTCAAGGTCTTTTGAGAATCAGCATCAATAATCTTTGCATTTACCCTAGCAGGCATGGTAAATTGAGCCGCATGTGCCTTAAAATAAGTTTGCTGACGCACGCTATCCAAAGACTTTTCAAAAATCTCCTGATCAATGATCTTACTGTATAAGTTGCCCTCAAAAAACTCCTGCATCTGTTCTTTAAAGGCAGGATACTTCGTTTCCAAATTCTTTTCTTCCTCTTCCAATGCTTTTAAATCAACAAACTCCGCCAACCAACTAGCCTCCGAAATAGCAGGCAAATAACCCAATGCCTTTAATTTACTTTTTTGCTGGGCGATAATATACTGGTAAAAATCCTGTATCGTCCATGACTTTTCCCCGACTTGCAATAAAGGCATTTTCAGAAAATACTCATCTCCCAAACGATCTTGCGAAAAACGCTCCAAAGCAATCTTCTCCGCAGCAGGTATCACATTTATCTTATTTTCGCGACGAACACGAGCTAAAAAAGACGAACGAATTAAAGCCGAACGCTCGGGATCTGTTACCACTTTTTGGCGTAAATACTCCGCCATTTCATCGTAACTTAATAATGGCTTTTTATCTAATAACTTAAAAATTTGCCAGCCTAAATTCGTCCGAATAGGCTCTGTAAAGTCCCCTAAACGCTGAATCGAAAAGAGCTTATTCTGTAATTCCTCCGACAAATCTGACGAATAATACCAGCGACGCAACTCACCGCCGCGTCCCTTCGAATAAGGATCTTCTGAATAGTTCTTACAAATCAACTCAAACGATTCATCGCCCTTTTCTAAATACTTTTTAACCTGCTCGATTCGATTTTTTGCATCCACTTGCTGGTTTGTAGGCGCATTCACCGCAACCGAAACTAAAATATGTGCCAAGCGAATTTTTCCTTGATTCGGTCTAACATCCAATATCTTGATTAAATGATAGCCTGTTGCAGTTCGAACGATCGACGAAACGCCCCCCTTTTCCAAGGCGTATACCGTATTCTCAAACGCATACTGCGTCTGCAAACTCGTTATAAAACCAAGATTTCCTCCTTTAATAGCCGAAAAATCATCCTCTGAATACTTCTTAGCCAAGTCTTCGAAAAGCTCCCCCGCCAACAATTTTTTACGAATATTATCTATTTTCTGATAAGCCAACAAGGTATCTGCGGCCGATGGATTGACAGGCAATTTAACCAGAATATGAGCAACCTGCTTTTCAAACTTCAAACGCTGATATGCTTCCTTGACTAAGTATTCAGTCTTTTCACCATCCACTAAATAAGGGCTCGCCAACTCCTTCCGGAAACTTTGAAACTCCTCCTGAAATGCTGGAG
>JACCDV010138113.1_pt1 | contig 10992 bp, 9 predicted proteins | sample 7446131 | NCBI WGS metagenome assembly JACCDV01 (sample SAMN15323448, study PRJNA562643) | freshwater metagenome | isolation source: river surface water | place: USA:Blue River Watershed | collected 2017-08-17
AATTTATAATAAAAACTTTTTTCTTTATACTTTTGTGCCGTTTTAAACACCTATTATATATCATGGTAAAAGATTTATTCGAAAGAATTCAAAACAATAAAGGTCCGTTAGGAAAATGGGCTTCACAGGCAGAAGGATATTATGTATTTCCTAAACTAGAAGGTGAGTTAGGTCCTAGAATGATGTTTCACGGTAAGAAAATCTTAAACTGGAGTATCAACGATTATTTAGGTTTAGCGAACCATCCAGAAGTTAGAAAAGCTGACGAAGAAGCTGCAAAACAATATGGAGCAGCTTACCCGATGGGAGCTCGAATGATGAGTGGCCATACTAATTATCACGAACAATTAGAAAGAGAATTAGCTGCTTTCGTAATGAAAGAATCGGCTTATTTATTAAACTTTGGTTACCAAGGAATGGTGTCAATTATTGATGCTTTAGTTTCTAAAAATGATATCATTGTTTATGATGTAGATTCTCATGCTTGTATCATTGATGGAGTACGTTTACATATGGGAAAACGTTTTACATACAAACACAATGATTTAGAAAGTATGGAGAAAAACCTTCAGAGAGCTACAAAAATGGCTGAAGAAACTGGAGGAGGAATTTTATTCATTACTGAAGGTGTATTCGGAATGCGTGGCCAACAAGGTAAATTGAAAGAGATTGTTGCTTTAAAAGAAAAATACAATTTCCGTTTGTTAGTTGATGATGCTCATGGATTTGGTACATTAGGTAAAACAGGAGCTGGAGCAGGAGAAGAACAAGGTTGTCAAGACGGTATTGATGTATATTTCTCAACTTTTGCAAAATCAATGGCAAATATTGGAGCTTTCGTAGCAGCTGATAAAGATGTAATTGATTACTTAAAATATAATTTACGTTCACAAATGTTTGCAAAAGCATTACCAATGATTCAAACTATTGGTTCATTAAAACGTTTGGAGTTATTACGTAATTCATCTGAAATCAAAGATAAATTATGGGTAAATGTAAATGCATTACAAAACGGATTAAAAGAAAGAGGATTTAATATTGGTGATACGAATACTTGTATTACACCTGTATATTTAGAAGGTTCAATTCCAGAAGCGATGGTTATGGTAAATGACTTACGTGAAAACTACGGAATTTTCCTTTCTATTGTTGTATATCCAGTAATTCCAAAAGGAATTATCTTATTAAGAATGATTCCTACTGCTTCTCATACTTTAGAGGATATCGCTGAAACATTAGCAGCATTTGAAGCTATTCGTGAAAAACTTGAAAATGGTACTTACAAACAAATTGCTGAAGCAAATGTTCAAAATGTAGAGTAATTTATTTTTACATAACAAAAAAAGGGATTCAATTTGAATCCCTTTTTTTTTATAACTCTTTTTTATAGGTTCTTCTCCTTTTATTAATTTTCGAATTAAAATTCTTCCATAAATTATGAATGGCATGGTTTTCTTCTAATTCAGGAGTTCTAATGCAAGTTTCAATTCCTTTTGCCAAACAAACTTTATAATATTCGTCAAAAATAATAGCGGTAACCCCTTTACTTTGATACTCTGGAGCAACTCCAATTAAGTAAAAAACAACTTCTTTTGAATGTTTTCGTGCTTGTAGTAAATGATAAAATCCAAATGGAAATAGTTTACCATTTGCTTTTTTTAATGCTTGAGCAAAACCAGGCATCACAATAGCAAAAGCAATCATGTTATCATTTTTATCTAATATAAATTTTATAAACTCAGGATTAATAAAACCAATGTATTTCTTTTTGAAATATTCTTTTTGGATATCATTAATAGGTACAAATGATTGTAATTTGGCATAAGAATCATTAAACAAATCAAACATTTTGTCAACATAAGGCATTATATCATTTGTTTTGGTAAAATTCAAACTACGTAATTCATATCTTTTTTTTACTAGCTCACTTGCTTTCTGAAACGGTTCAGGATTAATTCCATTAAAAGAAAAATCGCTTTCAATATATTCTTTCTCTTTTATAAAGCCAAGTTGTTCAAAATGAGTGATGTAATAAGGTTGACTGTACCAAGTAATCATATTTCCCAATTGGTCAAAGCCTTCACTTAGAATACCAACTTTATCTAAATTAGAAAATCCCATAGGACCTTCCATATGATCCATGTTGTGTTGACGTCCTAATTCTTCTACTTTGTTTATAAGGGTTTTAGTTACTTCAATGTCATCAATAGCGTCAAACCAACCAAATCGGGTTTTCTTTTTACCTAATATTTTTACTTCTTCCCAATTGATAATAGCAGCAATTTTACCTACAATTTTATTGTTTTTGTAAGCTAAATAAAAATGTGCTTCTGCCGATTGAAGTGCTGGATTCTTTGTTTTATCAAACGTTTCCAATTCTTCAGCTATGATGGGCGGAATCCAATAAGGGTTGTTTTTATACAATTCGAAAGAAAACATTACGTAATCTTTCATTTCTTTTTTAGTTAAGGCTTCTTTAATTGATATCATTTTATTCTACTGCATCTTTTCTTTTCTTAGCTTCTTTTTCAGCTTTCTTTTTTACCTTTTTATCCGTTTTGCTCTCGGTTCCAGGTTTTGCTACTTTTACTTCTTGGTATTGGTCGGCAAATCGCCATGAAAAACCAATACCTGCATTAAACAATCTAGGAGTATCTTTTAAATTTTTTCCAATTGACGCATCAACTTGCATGTGTTTATCAAACAAAAAAGCGGCACCAATTCTAAATACGCCATCACTATAGTAATCACCCATATAACCTTGGTTTTCAATAAATCCAGACCATTGTGCGTTAAATCCTCTAGTTAAGGTTAAAATGTAATTTATTGTTGCAAAATCAGTTCCTATTTTGTCATATGTTAAATTGGTAACTAAAACCCATCTTCCACCAAAGTGATTTTGAGCAATAGCTGTAATTTTTGGACTAAATGAAGGTTCAATAATATCTGAAGGCGCATAGCTGAATGGATTATCTCCAACTTTAAAATTTGCCCCAGCATACATAGCAAATGCAGGAATAAATTGTCTCCATTTGAAACGGTGATTGGCTTTCCAACTGTATAAGTTAGGTTTGTCTTCAAAATTTTTGAAAGGATCGTAGATTAAATATTTTGCTCCTAATGTTAATTGTTTAAAACCATTTCTTTTTTCTTCGAAATTACCCGAAGTAAGTTTGTCATTTTGATATTGAATTTCGCCAATAATTTCTAACTCTTCTTTCCAAACACCATAACGAATTGCTAATTCGCCCATAAATCCCTTAGCTTGATAATCTAATAAATTGTGATCTTCTGAAACATAGGTAACTCCAGTTTCGGTTTGAATGATTGTTTTACCAACCGCAAAAGCCATCATCGATTTTCCCGGACGATTAGAATTGATTTCATCTGTAAATTGTCCAAACGAAATTTGAGAAGTTATTCCTAAGATTAAAATAAAAAGTGCTTGAATTGATTTCATAAAAATAGATTTATCTCCAAAAATAGTTATTTTATCATAATTTTATGAAACAATTTTGAAGTTTTCCCAACCAATATCTGTATTTTTGAATTTTAAATTTATAATTAATGGAAACGGCTTCATTTACAGGATTGATAAAAACGTTATTTTACATCATTCTGTTTTATTATCTGTTCAAGTTTGCAGTTCGAATTTTTGCTCCAATTTTAATGCAAAAAGCGGTCAATAAGATGCAAGAAAAAATGCAAGAACAGTACAGACAACAACAAGAACAATACAATAATACTTCTCAATCGACAAGAACAACTCCAAAACCTAAAAAAGAAGTAGGAGAATACATCGATTATGAAGAAGTAAAATAATTCTTTGTTTAAAACATTACCTTAAAGGATATTATTACAATATCCTTTTTTTAGTTACTTTAGCACCTTTATTTATAGCATTAGTATGAAAAACATAAAAGCATTCTATCCGCATTTATTAGTTGTAGTTGGATTTATCTTAGTTTCACTATTTTATTTTTATCCTGTTTTAAAAGGAGAAAAGATTTTTCAATCCGATATCGTTCAATATACTGGAATGGCAAAGGAGCAAATCGATTTTAGAAAAGAAACAGGTGAAGAACCTTATTGGACCAACAGTGCTTTTGGAGGAATGCCAACCTATCAGTTAGGTGCTAAATACCCAAATGATGTCATTGGAATGTTAGATGATGCTTTACGATTTTTACCTCGCCCAGCAGATTATTTGTTCCTTTATTTCCTAGGGTTTTATGTATTATTGATGGTGTTGAAAGTAGATCCGTTAAAAGCGTTTTTCGGAGCTTTAGCCTTTGGATTGTCAACGTATTTAATAATTATTTTAGGTGTTGGGCATAATGCTAAAGCACACGCCATCGCTTATATGCCAATGGTAGTTGCTGGAGTTTTATTGGTATTCCAACGAAAATATATTGCAGGAGGTTTGCTTACTATGGTAGCCGCAGCGTTAGAGATTAATGCGAATCACTTCCAAATGACGTATTATTTATTGCTTTTGTTAGCAATAATTGGGGTTTATTATGTAGTAATTGCAATTAAGAGTAAGGAATTTAAAGAGTTAGGAAAGATATTTGGCGTTTTTGCTTTTGCTGGAATTTTAGCCATCGGAGCGAATGCCACTAATTTAATGGCAACGTCAGAATATGCTAAATTTTCAACACGTAATAATAGTGAATTAACTTTCAATCCAGATGGTTCGCCAAAAACGGATAGTAATGCGATGTCCTATGACTACATTACTGAATACAGCTATGGAGTTGCAGAAAGTTTAAATTTAATTGCACCTGGACTTTTCGGAGGTTCTAACAACGAAAATTTAGGTGTAAAATCAGAAACCTATGAAAATTTTGTTGCACAAGGATATCCAGCCGATCAAGTACAAGGTTTTGTAGAACACGCACCTGCGTATTGGGGTGATCAGCCTATTGTTGCGGCACCAGCATATATTGGAGTAGTCGTTTTTTTCTTATTCGTAATGGCATTTTTTGTTGAAAAACGAAATATTAAATACTTATTCTTAGCTGGAGCGATATTTTCATTATTGTTATCTTGGGGTAAAAATTTCAGTGTTTTGACTGATTTCTTTATCAATTATGTGCCTTTATATAATAAGTTCAGAGCCGTTTCTTCTATACAAGTAATTTTAGAATTGTGTGTTCCTGCTTTAGCTATTGTAGGGTTGTACCAATTTTTCAAACAAGACGAAAAAGCTAAATGGAACGCTCTTTGGAAATCTGGAGCCATTACTTTCGGACTTTTAGTGGTTTTATTTATAATTAAAGGAACTTTTAATTTTTCTGGTGCTAATGATGCTGTATATGCTCAAATGTATGGAGACGAATTCATCCGAACGTTAAAATTAGATCGTGAAGCTTTATATACTTCAGATGTGTTACGTTCTATATTATTTGTGGGATTAACATTTGCTGTTTTATTTCTTTTCGTGAAAAATATGATGAAAGAAACTACAGCGATTATTGTAGTCGGAGTTTTAATGGTTTTCGATTTGTTTATGATTGACAAACGTTATGTAAACAACAATCCAGACCAATTCAAAAGCGCAAGAGAAGTAGATATGCCATTTGAACCTACCGAAGCCGATCAAAGAATTTTAGCCGATACCACACATTTCCGAGTTTTTGAAGTAGAAGGCGGAATGAGTAGTGCAAGAACCTCGTTTTTCCATAAATCAATTGGTGGTTATCACGCCGCGAAACCAAGAAGAATGCAACAATTATTTGACTACCAAATCGCTAAAAATAACGTTCGTGTGTTAAACATGTTAAATGTAAAATACGTCATTCAATCAGATGAAAACGGAGAAAAATTAGCATTACAAAATCCAGCAGCCAACGGAAATGCTTGGTTTGTGGAAAAAATTAAGTTTGTGAATTCTGCTAATGAAGAAATGAAAGCGTTGGATAGTTTGGATAATAAGAATCAAGTAGTAATGAATGAACGAAATTATGTTGATTATTTTAAAGGAACTAAATTTAACGGTATATTTAAGAAAGATTCATTAGCTTCAATTCAATTGGTTTCCTACAAACCAAATCAGTTGAAATACGTTTCAAATAATAGTAATGAAGGCTTTGCAGTTTTCTCAGAAATGTATTATCAAAACGGTTGGAAAGCAACAATAGATGGAAAAGAGGCTCAAATTATGAATGTAAACTACGTTTTAAGAGGATTACAAATCCCAGCAGGAAAACATACTATCGAATTCAATTTTGAGCCAGAAGTAGTAAAAACAGGAAGTACCATTGCATTAATGAGTTCAATTGGAATGTTTTTATTAATTGGAGTAGGAGTTTATTTGGAGAGAAAAAAGAAGATTTAAGATTGATGATTAACGATTTTTGATTTTTGAACTTGAATATTTTGTAAATTTGAAAGAAAATCTGTCAAAAAAATGAAGGCAAAATTGAATCACGATAACCCCGAAAAGTTAGAAGCTAAACGAATAGCAGAAATAAAATCGCTTTCCTATGTAGAACGATTAGAGCGGTTGATGGCTATTATTGAGCTTTCTTATACTTTGAAAAATGCTCCTAAAATATATTCCCTTAAGAAATGATTGATCAAATTTTAAATATTTGGAAATCTTTTCAAAAATATAATGTAAAGTACATCACTATTGGTGGTTTTGCCGTTAATATTTACGGTTATAACAGAAATACGGGAGATTTAGATATTTTAATTGAGGATTCCATTGAAAACAGAAAGAATCTAAGAAATGCTTTTGTAGATATAGGTATAGGTGATTTTGAATCTATTGAAACCATGCAATTTATTCCAGGCTGGACTGATTTTACTTTAGATTTTGGACTTCGTCTAGACGTTATGACTTCTATAAAAGGTTTAGAGGATAAATCATTTGATTCTCTTTTGTCTGATGCTACAACTCTAATGATAGGAGATACTCCAGTCAATTTTATTGATTATAAAAATCTCATCATAGCAAAAAAAGCAACAAACAGACTAAAGGATCAATTAGATATTGAAGAATTAGGTAAATTAAATGATAATATTGATTCATAACTAAATTTTGAAAACCAAAAAAATACTCATCATATCGTATTACTGGCCACCAGCAGGAGGTCCAGGCGTACAGCGTTGGTTGAAATTCGTCAAATATTTACCTGATTTTAATGTTGAACCTCACGTTTATATTCCAGAAAATCCAACCTATCCTTTGATTGATGAGAAATTAATGAGTGAAGTTTCGGATAAGGCAATAATCATCAAACAATCGATTTTTGAACCTTATGGATTGGCTTCGGTTTTTTCAAAGAATAAGACTAAAAAAATCAGTTCCGGAATTATTCCTAACCAAAAAAAGCAATCGTTTGTTGAAAAAATGATGCTGTGGATTCGTGGCAACGTTTTTATACCAGATGCGCGAGTGTTTTGGGTGAAACCTTCAGTTAAATTCTTGAAAAAATACCTTCGAGAAAATCAAATCGATACAATAATTACAACGGGTCCGCCTCATAGTTTGCATTTGATTGGTTTGCAATTGAAAAAAGAGCTAAACATCACTTGGTTGGCTGATTTTCGTGATCCTTGGACAACTATTGGTTATCATAATCAATTAAAATTGAGTTCGTGGGCTGCTAGAAAACACAAAGATTTGGAAAAGGAAGTCATGACGACTTGTGACCAACTTTTAGTTACTTCACCTACCACAAAAACCGAATTTCAAGCTATTACTTCAAAACCAATCGAAGTGATTACGAATGGTTATGATGTGGAAAAAGTGAATAAAAAACCTTTGGACGAAAAATTCACTTTGGCACACATTGGTTCGTTTTTATCGGCAAGAAATCCAAGAATTTTGTGGAAAGCTTTGAAAGAATTGACCAAAGAAAGTCCCGAATTCAAAAAAAAGTTTCAATTAAAATTGATAGGAGCGGTGAGTGCTGAGGTACTTCAAGCGATTAAAGAATTCAAGTTGGAAAAATACGTGAATCATTTAGGTTATTTACCACATGATGAAGCCATAATCGAACAACGAAGTTCCCAAGTGTTGTTGCTTATCGAAATTGATTCAGAAGAAACCAAATGTATCATTCCTGGAAAATTATTTGAATATATAGTTTCAGAGCGACCAATTATCGCCATCGGACCTGAGAATGCAGATTTTGCCCAAATCATAAAAGAAACCAACACTGGAACTTTCTTCAAATATGACGAATTAGAAGCGTTAAAAGCGCAAATTTTGTTTTGTTTTGAGCAATATCAACAAAATAATTTAAAAGTATATCCAGCAGGTTTACAACAGTACAGCAGAAAATCATTAACTGAAAAGTTAGTCAAACTGCTTATCACTAATCACTAATTACTATTCACTAAGAATATGGGAATTGTCATTAAACAATCAATAAAAAACACGATCATTACTTTTGTAGGTTTTGGAATTGGTGCGATTAATGTGATGTATATGTATCCTGTTTTTTTAGGAAAAGAGTATTTAGGGTTAACAAATTATATTTTATCAGCAGCAAATATTTTATATCCAATTTTATCTTTTGGAATTCAAAATACACTAATTAAATTTTTTAATGAAAACAATAAAACGGAGGAAGATTTGAGTAGGTATTTTACTTACATGTTATTACTTCCTTTGTTTGTTATTATTCCTTTCTTTTGTTTGTTCTATTATTTCTATGATAATATTGCCTTATATGAATCTTCAAAAAATACGATAGTTTACGATTATGTATGGGAAATTCCACTGATAGCTTTGTTTATAGGTTATTTTGAGATTTTTTATGCTTGGTTAAGAGCTCACATGAAATCTGTTTTTGGTTCATTTGTCAAAGAAGTCTTTGTTCGTGTTTTGGTAACCATTTCGCTTTTTGCGGTTTATTTTAAATGGATTTCGCTTCCAGAATTTGTTCATTCTTTAGTGATAATTTATGGGATTAGTTTGTTGGTCATTATTTATTATGCTAATAAAATTAAAAGAATTCAACTGAATAAAAAATTACCAAAACAAACAAAGCAAATTTTTGTTTTTACCATATTTATAATTTTATCGGCAAGTGTTGCGAATATGCTTTTGGATATTGATAAATACATGATTAATCAATTTTTAAAAATTGAAAATATTGCATTTTACTCCTTAGCAGTTTATTTGGCTATGGTTATTTCGGTTCCACAGCGAGCAATGCATCAAATTACGTACCCAATTACAGCTAAATTGATGAGTGAAAACAAGTGGGAAGAGTTAAATCAGTTATATAAAAAATCCTCATTAACCCTTCAAGTAATTGGTGGATTGATATATGTTGGAATATTAGTCAATATCAAACAATTATATGAAATTTTGCCAGATGAGGGTTATGATCAAGGTTTATTTGTAGTATTTACTATCGGACTATCTAAATATTTTGATGTTGTTTTAGGAAATAATAATTCGATTATTTTTAATTCGAAATATTACAAAATGGTTTTGTTTCTAGGAGTTTTATTAGTTTTTGTTGTTGTTGGATTGAATTTTGTTTTTATTCCCATGTATGGGATTAATGGGGCTGCTTTAGCTACATTAATTGCTATTGGAATGTATAGTTTAGCCAAATTGCTGTTTGTAGTGCTTAAAATGAAGCTATTCCCGTTTACTAAAAATACGTTAGTAGCATTATTTTTAGCATTAGTGAGTTTTGGAGTATTCTATTACTGGGATTTTAGCTTTCATCCGATTGTAAATATTGTCTTAAAATCAATTTTAGTAACTATTTTCTATTTAGGATTGAGTTATTATTTAAAGGTTTCTTCGGATATCAATTTTGTAATGAACTCTTTTTTTAAGAGAATTCTTAAGAAGTAATAAAGATTTTTTTAATTTCTTTGATTTATTCAATCTGTGTTCCAAATTTGAAAATTGATTTTTGTATTTGTTCTTGCTCTTGAATATAAAAAATCCTGCTTCATCTTCCCAGAATCCACAGGATTTAAAAACAAACTAACCAACCAATTATTATTTATCTTTTTTAATTTCTAAAGTTTCTTTTTTAATTTCTTTTACGTCCTCATCGGTCATTTTAGCTTTAGAACCGTCTTTACGGTAGTAGTAATAGTCATCGTCGCTTTCGTAATCATCATCGTAATCGTCTCCGTAACCATAACCGCCGTTTCCTCCAGAATAAGTTCCTCTTGGATTGTATGAATAACCACTATTAGTATAGTTGATAAATCCATATACATCTACAATTCGTCCTCTTCGGTCGTAAATAATTCGCATATTCCCAACTTTAGTTACCGCAAAGCTATTATAGCTCATATAGATGCTTCCAATACGTTTTACTCTTCCAAAAGCGTCGTAATTGATATATACATTTCCAACGCGTCTTACTCTACCAAAGTTATCATGCTCAACTCGAATTCCTCTTTCAGAAGTTCTGTAGTAACCTCTTGTTCCTGGAGCTCCATTTGTGCTATTAATAGCATATCTAGGCCCTGATGGTCTTGTGTTGAAGTCAAATTCGCCATTTGGAAACAACATAAATTCAATTCCACGTTCTTTAAAAATGATAGGTTCTGCATCTCTATAATCGATGTAATACCCTCTTCTGTTTGTGTTGTCAGAAAAAACAGGATTTTCTGACGCATAAGCCATACTTCCTACCAGTATGAAGCTGGCTACTACTAAAAGTGTAATTTTTTTCATAATACAACAATTTAAAAGTTGAGCAACTTAATTTTAAAATTCGTTTCTAAAACTTGTTACTTGATTAGGTATTTTCAATTGCTGTGCCAAACTCAAAAAAAAGGATGTGAACGATTTGTTAATGAGTTGTTATTAATTTTATCAGCACATGAATTCTATTTTTTTTCTCAAGTTTTTTTATGAAAAAAAATGACGAATTTTTTTGTTGACTTATAAAAGCCTACTTTTGAAAAGAGGAAAAAGTAATTAAATAGATAAAGAATTATGAAGCAATTTTTATACATTTTGATGTTTACCGCAGTCGGAATTTTTGCCATGAT
>JACCDV010995143.1_pt1 | contig 10990 bp, 1 predicted proteins | sample 7446131 | NCBI WGS metagenome assembly JACCDV01 (sample SAMN15323448, study PRJNA562643) | freshwater metagenome | isolation source: river surface water | place: USA:Blue River Watershed | collected 2017-08-17
AGATTACCAATCGATTTTGACGATTTCTATTTATTCGCCGATATGAACGCCAATTGTTACAAAGTTATCTTCTCCAAACGTCTAGGTACTTTGGTCGCTGTCGGGGAACACACCACCTCTTCCGGTAAAGCCGCAAGCGGTCAAGTCGTTCGAGGCGCCATTCACACCATGCCTTGCTTAGCGGGGATTGCAGATGATTTCGTTGGCGTCTTACGATTTAGTTTTGCATCGATTACTCTCGCCTGCCTATCGATTGGCACCACGCAAGCCCAATCTAGCTTGCCAACTATCGCAACAAGCGCCCTTCCCCAAGGCGCAAGTGTGAACAAAGGTTCTGCTTCCATCAGCACCAGCGGTGCGCAAATGGCGATCAATCAATCCAGCGACAAAGCAAGCATCAATTGGCAGAGCTTTAATGTCGGCACAGGTGCGTCTGTCAATATTGCACAGCCCAGTGCGTCTGCGGTTTTACTGAACCGTGTGGTGGGTAACGACCCTAGTCAAATTCTGGGCAAGTTATCGGCTAACGGACAAGTGATTTTGCTCAACCCGAACGGCATTTTGTTTGGCAAAGATGGCTCTGTCTCCGCAAGCGCGTTCACTGCCAGTACGTTCGGCTTATCTGACGCCGACTTCATGAACGGTTATTACAAATTCAACCGAAATGGCAGCACGGCTTCGGTTGTGAATCAAGGCACGATTGAAGTTTCCCGTGGTGGCTATGTCGCCCTGATAGGAGCCACCGTCACCAACGAAGGACAAATCATCGCACCTCAGGGTGACGTGGTGATGGCTGCTGCTGAAAGCGTCACATTGCCTGAAGAGTTGGTGACACCAAAACCAAATACAACTTCCAACACCGTGAGCGTTCGCATGAGCAAGCGCGTGCGTCTTGAACTTGAGCCTGCAGCTATCAATGCCGCCGTATCAAATACTGAATCAGGGTTCATCGTGACCGAAGGTGGTCAAGTGTTGCTGCAAGCCGCCGCAATCAGCGCGGCTGTGGCAAGCGTCACGCATAGCGGCAACATTGACACATCAGCACCACAAGCAGGTGCTGTGACTTTACTGGCTGAAAACGGCTCTGTGAAGGTCGAAGGAAGCATCACATCCAACAGCAGCGGCAACCACAACGGAACATCAAACCGTGGCGGTGACATCATCATTGGCCGCGATGAAGAAACTGGTGCATTGTCTAAAGCCACGGACGTGAGCGCTGCCAAGCTTGAAAGCAACCATGGTTTTGTTGAAACATCAGGCCAGCACCTCATCGTAGATGGTGTTCAAGTCAAAGCGGACCAATGGCTGCTGGACCCAACAGACATCACCATCACATCCGCAGACTCTGGCATTGCCAGCACCGGCACAAACCCCATCACGCTGGCACCCAACACATCTGGCGCAACCGCTAGCACCATCAACACCAGCACGTTAGAGACCAATCTCAGCGCAGGTACCAACGTCGTTGTGAGAACGACCAATGCCAGTGGCACTGGTAATGGCGACATCACAGTGGCCAGCAACATTGCCGTGACCGGCAGCAGTGACGCCACACTCACGCTTCAAGCTGAGCGTGACATCGTGATCGACAGCAACGTGAGCATTGCCCGCACAGGCACAAACAAGTTGAATGTGATTCTCAACAGTGATCTTGATGGCAATGGTTCTGGCGCTATCAAGATGAATTCAGGCTCAAGCATCAACACAAACGGCGGCAGCATCACCTTAGGCGGTGGCGCAGCAGGCGATGGCACAGACAACGCCATTGGAAATGCAACTAACAACAGTGGTATCGCGCTAACTGGTGCAACACTCACTGCGGCTGGCGGAAACATTTCACTCAAAGGACGAAGCGCCACAACAGGCACCACAGATTACGCCAGCGGCATCAGCATCATTGGCAGTTCAAGCATCACAACAACTGGCGCTGGCAACATCAGCCTAACAGGCTCGAGTGTGGCAACAAGCGGCTCACAAGACACGGGCATTCGAATCATTGGTACATCCTCAAGCACGTTAGCCACCATCACAGGTGGATCTACGGGCACTGTGAGCATGATTGGAACAGCGACCACTGCATCAACCAGCGGCAGCTATCAACACGGGATACAACTTCAAAACGTCAAGGCCTCAACAACAGGTGGAAATATCAGTTTGACTGGCACAGGGGGCACGACAAGTGGGACTACTGCCGGCACTGGCAACAACCGCGGCATTGCATTTGAAAGTGCAGCCGAAGTTTCAGCAACGGGTGCTGGCACCGTGATCCTGACTGGTGTCGGCGGTACCGGCGGCCCCTCTGCAACATCATCCAACCTCGGAGTTTCGTTTAACAACACAAACAACATCAAGTCTGAATCGGGCGCGATATCCATCAATGCCAGCGCACCAGACAACACAAGTTATGCCACATCAGTCGCCGGAAATATTGCAAGTAGTCTCAACGGAAATATCACTGTCACCACGGATTCAGTCTCATTAACAGGCGCTATCACAGCAGGTACCGGCACAGTCACGCTACAAAACGCAACTGCTGGAACCCTCATCAGTGTGGGAGGGACGACAACAGATGTGAGAGCTGCCAGCCCAAAAACCATGGCTGTCGACTCTACAGAATTAACAAAAATCACAGCTGGTACAACCGTGATTGGCCGCAATGATGCGACAGGCTCAGGCAATGTGGCTGTTAACACAGTCAACATGGGTGCGCTTGGCAACACGGCTGGCAATTTAACCGTGCTGAGCGGCAATGACATCACGGTTTCAGGCGCGATTACAAAGACACTAGGCTCCGACTCCAATCTCAATTTATCAGCTGTCAACGGAATTACCGTCTCTGCAAACATTGGAGGCACAGTAGCGGGAGTAGGAAAACTCAATGTGAGCATGACGGCCAATGGCAACGCTGCTAGCTCAGCAAACAGCAAAGGCATCACCATTACTAAAGTCGTAGATGCCAATGGCGGAACTGTTTCTTTGGCAGGCACAAATAGAACAAGTGCCGGTGGCAACACCAACAGTGGCATCACACTTAATGGGGCAACCATCCTGGCCCAAACTTTGACGGCTACGGGCATACAAACCGGCAGCAACACTGGTCAGAACTCAAACGGTATTTACTTCACAAATAGCAATACGATAACCACTTCTTCTGGTGTCAGCACAATTACTGGTAGCAGCAATGCAATTGGAAATTTTGGTGGTGGTCTTTATTTGGACGACAACACCAGTTTGACCGTTAACAGCGGGGCTGGCTCCATTGAATTTTCTGGAACCAACTCAAACATTGGCTACCGCGGCATTCGAATCGGCTCGACCAGCAACACAGCATTGTTGAATGCGACTGGAAATATTTCTTTTGAAGACACGGGTTTTCAAACTTTTTTACGCGGGCGCTTGACACTTAATTCAAACACGAGTGTCACATTGAAAGGTAAAGCTGTTCAAATTTATGGCGGCGGCATCGTTCAAAAAGCAGGAGGGGCAACTGGAACGACGCTAAATCTTGACGCCCAAACTGTCACTGTTGGTGACTCAGGAGCAGGCTCGGCTTCGGTTTCAGCCGATACGATCAATTTGATTGGTAGTTCCACATCGACTGGATCCATTGACATTCAAATATTAAAAGGCTCAACCCTTACCTCAACAGGCGTAACCACTGTCACTACATCAGGGTTGGGAAATACTGCTTTGAGCAGTGATGCTGATACCACCATTGCGGCGACTGGTGGGCTCGTTGTCAACATTGGAAAATCTGGCACATTAAGAAGCGTTATCACAGGCGGCACATCCAATGCGGGAGGCTTGACCAAACAAGGTGCTGGAACATTGTCACTGAACAATGCCAATACGATGAACGGCACCACGCTTGTTTCCGCCGGCATTTTGAACCTGAACAACGTCAATGCGCTTCAGAACAGTACTTTAGACACTGGCATTTACGAAATTTCGCCAGCAAACACTTACTCGGTGGCCTTCGGTGTAACAGGTTCCAACACCTATAACCTCGGCGGCCTTCAAGGTGGTGACGCACTTGCAATTGGAGCAAATGGCATCAGCGTCGGCGCTAACAACAGCACCACTACTTATTCAGGGGTATTGAGCGGATCCGGCGCACTCACCAAAGTTGGAACAGGTAACCTGACCTTATCCGGAAAAAGCACAAAAACAGGCAACTACAACGCCAATGCAGGTACGCTCACGCTAACTGGTGTCGCCAACGACTACAGAGACTTCTCGACTGTCTCTGTTTACATCAACAATGGTGCAACTGTTGCCATACCCAATATTCTCAATGGCGGATTCGTCTCAAACAACGTAACTTGGACTTTTGGATCTGCAGGTGGTGGAACAATTGATATTGGTAGTAATTTTGTAAACCGTGGTCTGAACGGCAATAAATTTGTGACTACTGGTGGCGCCACAAACACCATCTCTGGCAACATCAATTTAGATGCCAACGGTGGCGGCATTGGGCCTACTTTTGAAATTGCCGCAGGCACAGCTGGCGCCGCAGGACTGATTCACACGGGCAACGCCACCAATAGCAGTGCTTCACAAAACCTAACCAAAACTGGCGCAGGCACCTTAGTCCTGTCGGGCACCAACGATTACAAAGGCTCTATTGCGGTCAATGCAGGTACCTTGCAACTAGGCAATGGCAGCACGACTGGAATCTTAGGTGCGAACTCCGGTGCTGTGACCGTGGGCAACGGTGCTACGTTGCAAGTTAATCGAAGCGACGCGATAACTTTGAGTAATACGATCTCAGGCGCGGGTAATTTCGGCCAAATTGGAGCAGGCACCACCACCCTCACCGCAAACAACACTTACAGCGGAACCACCACTGTGAGCGGCGGCACATTACAAGTGGGCGCTACTGGCACGACGGGCCAGATCGGCGCAGGTGCTGTCACACTCTCGAACAATGCCAATTTGAATTTTGTTCGTGCTGCAGCAACTAATATTTCAAATGACATCAGCGGCACAGGCAACCTCAACGCAACCATTTCTGGATCAAATAGCGACCTCACGCTAGCCGGTACCACCAACATCACTGGCGCAATCGCGGCTTCTGCAACCGGCTCCATCCTCACCACTGGCGGCAAAAATATAAGCACAACTTCGGGTGTCTCTCTTGCTGGTCAAAACGGCGTTGCAATTTACTCGAACATTACCAACAGCACGAGTGGCGCTGTAACGATAACTGCAGGTGACAACTCAACCACCAGTACAGCCGCAATTGTCTCTGCAGCGGGTGCAACCATCACTCAAAATGCAGCCGCAGCAGTCACGATGACCACGGATGCCTTAGGTGATTTAGCCGTTGCAAAAATCGTCAAAGGCGCAGGTGCTGGCGATGTCACTGTGGCTTCAGGCATCAAGCTCGCAGCAGGTGTAGCGGGCGGAGACATCAAGACGGTCGCAGCTAACGCGATCACCAACAATGGCAGCGGAAAAACTCTGATCTACACAGGCTCATCGGGCGAATCCGGATTGATGTCTAACCTACACGGTTCTCTGGCAACGCTTTATTTGACTGCCAATACAGGTCAAACTCAGAACGCAGTCACGCGAACTGCCTATGGCGCCGGTGGTGGTTTCGCAGGCGGCCCGAGCACACAAGTTTTATTTAGAGAAGCCGCCGACATCACACCCTCTATTAACAGTGCGACGCTCACCAAAAATTATGGCGATGCCGCGCCGTCAACTGCAGAACTCATCACGGCACTGACCGCTGCCAACAATGGCGCGACAACTTCTGCGAGTTCAACAGCTGGCACATTGGTGGCATCGACCGCTGACGTTATTTCAGATATTGCCAATCATGTTGACCTGAATGCGAGTAACAACAGTTTTAGCCGCATCAACGCGAATTCTGCAGGCTATTCTTACAGTGCAACCGGCAGCAACTACGCTGCCAACGGCGCATCACCTAACATCACCTTGATCGTCAACAAAATCAATGCATCCGTCACAGCTGACAGCGATGCAACAAAAATCTACAACGGCTTAGCGCAAAGCTTGACTGGCTTTACAGCCACAGGGCTGCTATCAGGCGAAACGGAAAGCGCACTCACAGGTGTAACAGTCAGTGGTTCCGGAACGAATGTTGGGACCTACACGACCACGGCTTCTGGCACTGATACCAACTACAACTTGAGCTTTACAAATGGCTCAATGGTGATTGGCAAAGCCAACCTATCGGCTATCGGCACAAAAGTCTATGACGCATCCAATGCTTTTTCTGGCAATAACTTCTCCAGCATTACTGGCGTCAATGGCGAGACGTTTACAGCCTCCGGCTCAGGCACACTCGCATCCGCTAACGTGCAAACCAATCAAGCTCTTTCGAGCCTCGGGACACTGAGCCTAGCCGGAGTGGGCGGAGCCCTCACCTCAAACTACAACGCTCTTTCCACAGCACAAACCTCAGTGAATGTCACGCCAAGGGCTTTGAGCGTGATCGGCTCAAACACCACCACCACCTACAACGGTACTGCACAAACAAACTCTGGTGCCACCATCACAGGCACTCAAGGGTCGGACAGCTTTACCGTGACTGGATATGGAACTGGCACTAATGCCAGCACCTCGGCATACGCTGACAACCTCAGCCTCACAGCGGGCGGGTCAACCCAACTCAGCAACTACAACATCACATATACCAACGCAGGCTTGACCATCGGCAAAGCGAACTTAACGCTCAGCGGCACACGCGCCTACGATGGCAACACCAAGTTTGATGGAGGCTACCTCACAGCCACAGGTGTTAACAGCGAAACATTCACGGTCATAGGCCTTGGCGACACTAGCAATCTTGCCAGCAAAAATGTACAAACCAATCAAACATTAAGTAGCGTCACAGGTTTGAGCCTTGGCACGAGCAGCAATGGCGGTCTGAGTGCCAACTACAACGCCCTCACAACCAACGCTTCAAGCGTTAGCGTCACACCCAAAGCGGCAAGCGTGAACGCAACATCAACAACCCTCACCTACAACGGAGCCTTGCAAAATCAATCCTCACCGACTTCAAGCGGTTTTGTGAGCACAGATGACATTGTCATCAGCGGGTTGGCCAGTGGGAAAAATGCGAGTACGTACGCTTCACACTTAGCAGTCTCGGGAAACGATGCATCCAACTACAACGTCACAGTTGTTGATGCAAACCTAGTGATCAACCAAGCCCCTCTGACTGTTACGGCGACTCAAGTCAGCAAAACCTATGACAGCTACACAAGTGCGTCAGGCACGCCAAACGTGGGCACGCTGGCTGGCTCAGGTGCAGGCGAGGTGATCAACAACAATGGTTTTCAAACATTCACCACTGCCGACGCAGGAACAGGCAAGACGGTTCAAGCTGCTGGAGTCACAATTAAAAATGCTTCCAGCATTGATGTGACCAGTAACTATGACATCACGTATGTCAACAACACCACCAGCGAAATTGAGAAAGCACCGCTCACGATCAAAGCAAACAATGATGCTCGTTTTGTCACCTTAAATGATGCTGCGGGATTCAATGGTGTCAGTTATTCTGGTTTCGTTGGCACAGAGACCAATACTGCGCTTGGCGGCACCTTAGCCATCACTCGTCAAAATGCATTGACTGATGTCGCAGCAGGCACCTATACGGGTGTACTCATACCCTCAGGCTTGACCTCTAACAATTACGACATCTCCTACGCCAATGGCAACTACACGATCGTTCAAGCCAACACGTTACTGATCAAAACAACGAATCAAGCACTGAGTTACGGCAGTACCCCCGCATTCAACGCAACGGCTCAATACCTGGATGCGTCAAACAATGTCATACACACATTGACCCCATCCGCTTCTGGTAATACTTACCTCTTTACCGATGGTGCAACAGGTTCTGCCACCTTAACCCTTAAGCCCTTCACGCCCACAGGGGGACTTGCTCCTCTGAGCAATTCGGGCAACACCGTGGTGGGTGTGTATGACGTGCAAGCCTCCCATCCAACGATTGTCGGCAATAACTTCAATGGCAGTCCAGTTTTTATTGGTGCGCTGACCGTTTTACCAAAAGCAGTCACGCCCAGCACAACCAACGTCAGCAAAACGTATGACGGTACGACGTCCATGAACAATATGGATCTTGGTTTGACAGGCAAAGTTACTGGCGATAACTTGTCAATCAGTGGCACTGGCGCATTCAATCAAAAAAATGCGGGGCAAGGCTTAGGTTACGCATATTCAAACATCGTGTTGAGCGGCACAGATGTCGACAACTATTTCCTGAGTGGTGGAACAAATCAATTCACAGGTACGAATGGGGTAATCACGCCAGCAGCATTGAGCTTAAGTCCAAGCACAGTAAGCAAGGTATATGACGGCACAACCACGGCAACAGGGAGTCTGCAAATCGTTCAAGGTACGCAGCTTTTTGGAACCGATACGGTAAGCGGTGGAACTTTTAGTTTCACAGATCCAAATGTTGGCTTTGGCAACAAAACTGTACAACTCAGAGGCGTCAGCATCAACGATGACAACGGTGGTAACAACTACGTTGCTACCTACATTGATAACACGCTAAGCAGCATCACTGAAAGAGCGGCGACTGCCTCACCGCAACTAACCCCCATAGAAATTATTGACACAGAGTTATTCACGCGTAACTACTTCAATCTTCGTAACCAGCTGAATGAAACTGAAGCCTCGAATTTAAACCCCATAGGACTCGAGAGTTGCATATCAAATGCGTCCAGCGATTGCGTATGTAAAGTACAAAATAACGCATCAAAAGAAGGCCCCGTCAGTTGCTCGGGCGAAAGACAATCTGTAAGTAACGTCATGCCCATCAATTCAGATGGATCACAAGAAATCCAAACACCATTCCTTAATTAAAATCTCTGGATGAAAAAGCAAACGACTCAGGTTTTGTTCCAAAATTCAACATTGCGAAGCATTTCAATTGCATGCCTATCTGGCATTGCATTTCAGTGCGTCGACGCACAAACAACAGCGACAACAACTGATGTGTTGCGAAACATTGAGCAAAATTCTCAAGGGTTGTCCCGAAGCTTACCTAAAGCCACGACAAGGAAAGTAGCGCCCCCAAAATCAAGCGAGCAAAACATCGCTCGCTTGACCGAGATTCGCGTGCAAAGCCCACTGCTTCAGCAAGAGCTAATGGGCTACTTGTTAAGTGAAATAAACAAACCCGTCTCAGCACAAAAACTCAGTGAGTTCAAGGCATTTGCATGGGAGCTTTTTCAAAACAAGGGCTACCTCGCTTACATCACGACCCATACCCAATCGACACCCACGGGCTCTGTCCTCACAATCAATGTCGCGCTCCCCAAACTTAACAAAGTGTCTATAGTCACCACAGGGGATAAGCTTGCCGATCAATACAAGGACGAAATTGCACGTCGCTTTAACGCTGCTTACCAAGATGGAATGTATATTGACATTCAAGGATTTGAGAACCAGTTGAGTGCCGTTTCTTATGACTTGCCAGTTGACTTAGAAATGAGCATGAAGCAAGTTAGCGCTGCGGATGTGGATGTGATCATTCATGTACGTCCTCTCAATGCTCAGCCGGGAAAAATTCTTGGAGGGGTTCTCCATGCCAACAATTTTGGCTTGTCTCAATTTGGTCGCAATCAGCTAATCGGAAATATTCGCGTAGCTGGCTTAGCGCCCACATCAGAACTGACTCTCACGACGCAACAATCCCTCGGCGTAGGTTACTACCGCGCAGACTATGACACCCCGCTAACAGCGACACGCACGCGTCTTCGCAGTTACGCAAGTCAGGCTAAATCCTCAGCAACGAATATTGAAGGCTTGTCAAACGAGGTAGGGCTCGGGCTCACAACACTCCTGAAAACCGATCGACATGGTCGTTTACTAGCTGGCGCAGAAGTGTCTCGTCGAGAGACCCAAAATTCGAGCATTGGCGTTTTAACGTCCGACCGTGTAGATGAGCAATTACGACTGAAAACGAAAATTGAGTCATCTCATCGGTGGATCGATCACTTCACCAATGAAGTCACAGTTACGGTTGGGCGTATCGATTTAAGCCGATTGAACTCCGACAAATTGGATGATGACTCAGGCCTTCGAGTTGCTGGCGACTACCAAAAGATTGAAATAACCGGCGGACTTTCTCAAACCCTAGATCGTGAGCGAATCTACACGGGGTCGATACGCTGGAAAGCACAAGCTGCGTCAAAAAATCTTGACAGCTATAACCGCATGTCTTTAGGCGGCATCAACGGCATACGCGCTTATTCAACCCTTGATGGTGTTGGCGATCAAGGCGTGCAAATGTCATTTGACATCATCCACCAAATCGTTCCAGATGTGTACGGGGGACTTTTTTATGACGTCGGCGTCATAAAGAACAATCACTCGCCCTTGAGTACAGCTACTGATACGCACTCTTATCTTCTCCAAGGAACAGGGTGGCAGGTTGGCGGAAAAATTCAGGAATTCAACTGGACACTATCTGCAGCACATTCATTTGGGAAAACACCAGGTCCGGGTGTATGGACGGCTCTTAATACGAGACCGGGCGACTTCCGAGTGAATTTCTCACTCACACGCCCCTTCTAAATTAACTAGTGCTTGATCAAGGGTTACCCACAAACTCGGTGACTTTACCCGTCAACATCCAATTCGCCATCGCCTCTAAAGCTTCAAGCTCTCTACCTTGATAAGAGTGGTAGTGTCCTGCGCGGCATGGATCGCCTCCCGGGATGCCACCTCGTACGGTGATGAGATTTTTTCCTGCGACGGCTTGTATTGGGGCATAAGCTGTATTGGCACAAGCGTCAGACTCGTTGTGAATGAAAACCCAAGGTGCACTAGCTTTAGTCATGTCCATCTGGGCAATGCTGCTTCCGTAATCGGAAAATCGACCAACCCCAGCAAGTGACATGGAAGCAGAGTGAATACTGCCCTGAATTTGGTCACCCAATTGGATAGCTAACCAACGTGACGAAATACTGCCATAGCT
>JACCDV010963533.1_pt1 | contig 10989 bp, 10 predicted proteins | sample 7446131 | NCBI WGS metagenome assembly JACCDV01 (sample SAMN15323448, study PRJNA562643) | freshwater metagenome | isolation source: river surface water | place: USA:Blue River Watershed | collected 2017-08-17
AAAGAGAGCCTGCGCCGCCGCCTGGCCCTGCTCAAAGGAGTGACTCTGGCCGACATGGAGCGCGTCTACACCGAGCGCCTGAAGATCAACCCCGGCGCGGCCGAGCTGATCGCCGCTTGCCAGAAGGCGGGCATGAAGGTCTTGCTGGTTTCTGGCGGTTTCACCTTCTTTGCCGACCGCGTCAAAGCGCGTCTGAACATCGACTTTGCCCGCTCCAACCGTCTGGAGGTGGTCAACGGTGAACTCACAGGCGGCTTGGTCATGCAAAGCTGGGGCGACATTTGCGACGGCGCAGAAAAATGCCGTACCTTGCTCGAAGTCGCCAGCCTGCTGGGCATCGAGCCGCACGAGTGCATCGCCATGGGCGACGGCGCGAACGACCTGCCCATGATGGGCGCTGCCGGTTTGTCGGTGGCCTACCACGCCAAACCCAAAGTGCGTGAGCAGGCCATGGTGGCTATTCAATCGGGTGGGTTGGATCGTCTGCTGGAAGTCGTCAAGCCCTGAATGATTTCAGCAGGTCGAAGCTTCAGCTCCGACGCTGCATTCGCTGCCAAAGGTCTCATGTCGGGGCTAAAACCGCCGACCTACAACAGCCGTTCACTCGTAGGTCGGCACCTTCAGGTCCGACATTTGTGCGGGCTCGGCTAAGGCCTCAGTCGGGGCTGACGCCGCCGACCTACCGGGGTTGGCGCAAGGGCTTGAGCAAGTCGCTCAGGCCGTTGTGGTCGATCTCTTGCATCAGCCGCAGCAGTTGTCCGACTTCGCCTTTGGGGAAGCCTTCGCGGGCAAACCAGTTGAGGTAGTTGCCAGGCAAGTCGGCGATCAGCGTGCCCTTGTGCTTGCCAAAGGGCATGGGCGTGGTGACCAGTTTCATGAGGTCTTCGGGTTTCATGGTCGAGCCCTCATGCCTTACCCCACAACCACTGATGCACCCGCGCATGGAAGGCCTCGGGCCTGGAAATCATCACCCAATGCCCACAGGGCAAAGCCTGCACAGCGCTGCCGGGGGTGGCAGCCACTTTCTCCTGCCATTGGGGCGAATGGAACATGAACGGTTTGCGGTCACCGTACACAAACAGCAGCGGCATCGGCAAGTTGATTGGCGCCGCCTGCTTGAAGCCACCCGCCGTGCCGAACCATTGCATGGCGTAGGGGTAGTTCATCTTGTGGGTGATCGTCGTGGGGTCGGTGGGGCAGCGCAGCCAGCGGGCCATGGCGCGGGTCATGCGGGTGCCCAAGTTGCCACCCAGCTTCCAGGCCAAGGCCAGCCAGACTTGGTAGCCCATCACTGACAATTTTGCTTTCCCACTCAAACTGCGAAGCAGGGCCTTCGAGTTGTAGTCGCCCACATCCACCGCCACCACACGGGCCACACACTCGGGGTGACGCATGGCGAATTCGTAGCCAAAGATGCAGCCCCAGTCGTGCAACATGAGCGTCACGGGCTGATCGGGGCTGATGCGGCCCACGACTTGATGCAGCAGCTGGCACATGTCGTCCAGGCTCGTGGCTGCAGGGCCTGATTCAAAGCCGGGCAACGTCAGGCGGGCACAGGTGGCACGGTCCTGCAGGGCGGCCACAGTGCCATCCCAAAGGGCGCGGGTATCGGGCCAGCCGTGCAGCATGAGCACGACTTCGTCGCCCTGCCCTTGCAGCCAGACTTCGGTGCCCTTGACGTCGATGCACAGTTCGGTGCTGGCGGCCATGGCTTAGAAAGCCTTGGCCAGACGCGAGACGCCTTCGAGGATCTTGTCTTCGCCCACGGTGGCAAAACTCAGGCGGAAGGTGGCGTGGTCGGGGTGGGCGCAGAAGAACGGTGTGCCCGGAACAAAGGCCACGCCGTTGTCGATGGCGCGTTTGGCGAACACATTGCCGTCATTCGCCTTGCCGCCTGCGCCTGTCAGGCGTGCCCACACGAACAGGCCGCCTTGTGGCTGCACAAATTCGATGGCATCGCCCAATTCCTTGCGCAAAGCATCGCCCATGGTTTGGGCGCGCTTTGCGTACACAGCACGCACTTTGTCCAGCGTGGCATGCATGCGGCCCGCCAACAGGTATTGAGCAGCCGTGGCCTGGGCAAAGGTGCTGGTGTGGGCATCGCTGAACTGTTTGCACATGGTGGCTCGGGCCAGCAACTCGGCCGGGGCGATCATCCAGCCCACGCGCAGGCCGGGCGACAGCACTTTGGAGAGCGAGCCGCAATGCACCAGCAACTCGCGGCTGCCGGGCACTGTTGGGCTCATGGCCAGCAGGCTGGGCGGTGGTGCCTCACCAAAATACAAGTCGCCATACGGGTCGTCTTCCACGATCAGGGTCTGGTGTTTGACGGCCATCTCCAGCACCTTTTGGCGGCGCTCGGCGCTGAGCAAGGCCCCGCTCGGGTTGCCGAAGGTGGGAATCAAATATACGAATTTGGGCTTGTGCTCGGCAATCAGCTTTTCCAGCTCGTCGGTTTTCACGCCCTGGCCGTCGACCGGGGCACTGATGAGTTCCGCTCCATACAAACGGAAGCATTGGATGGTAGCCAGAAAGGTCGGGCCTTCCACGATCACTTTGTCGCCGGGGCTGATCATAGTTTTGCCGATCAAGTCCAGCGCCTGCTGGCTGCCGGTGGTCACAATCAGTTGCTCGGCGGTCACGTCTTTCGCGCCCTTTTGGCCCATGAAGTGGGCCAGTTGCTCGCGCAGCGGGCCAAAGCCTTCGGTCGCGCCGTATTGCAGGGCCGCACCGGGGTCTTGCGCCAAAGCCGCATTGCTGGCTTCGCGGATGCCGTCCACATCGAACATGGCGCTGTCGGGAAAGCCGCCTGCAAAACTGATGATGCCCGGTTTGCCCAAGAGCTTGAACAGCTCACGGATGGCAGAGGTTTCGACGTTGTTCAGGCGATCGGCAAATTGCAAAGGCATGGTGTATCTTCCGTGTTGACTTGGCCGACATTTTGCCAACATCCCGAACACCATGAAGCCCGCCCAGATCGAATCTTTTTTTGCAACCCTGCAAGCCGCCAACCCCATGCCCGTGACCGAGCTGGAATACACCAGCGTGTTCGAGCTGCTGGCCGCCGTGCTGCTGTCGGCCCAGGCCACCGACGTGGGGGTGAACAAGGCCACGCGCAAACGTTTCCCAATCGCAGGCACACCACAAAAAATTCTGGACCTCGGGCTAGAGGGGCTGGAGAGTTACATCAAGACGATTGGCCTGTACCGCAGCAAAGCCAAGCACCTGATGGAGACCTGCCGCATCTTGGTAGAAAAGCATGGCGGCAAAGTACCCGGCACCCGCGAAGCACTCGAAGCCCTGCCCGGTGTGGGCCGCAAAACGGCCAATGTGGTGCTCAACGTGGCTTTTGGCCAGCCCACCATGGCGGTGGACACGCACATCTTCCGGTTGGGCAACCGCACCGGGCTGGCCCCCGGCAAAACGCCTTTGGAAGTGGAGCAAAAGTTGCTCAAGCGCATACCCGCCAAATACATGGTGGATGCCCACCACTGGTTGATCTTGCACGGGCGTTATGTGTGCCAGGCGCGCAAGCCGCTGTGCCACCAATGCGCTGTGGCGGCTTACTGCGACTTCAAGCCCAAAACCGTCTGAACTGCGCACAGCACCAACCGCATACTTTTCGCCTCATAAGCAGGACGAATGCCACTCTGCCGACAGTTAAAATCAAGGCGTGTCGGCGCAGCCACCCGCTGCCTGTACCTTGACCGGTACACCTGAGCCGTCCACCCCTTCCGCTTGCTTGATCGTCTCCTGACGTGAGCACACCGCCCAAGCCTTTTGGGAGCGGCCAGCTTTGCCATTCGATTCCAAACCGATACATCCATGACGCGAGCCCTGCCGCGTGCCCACCTCCACAGCTCCAGGCTTGTGCGTTTTCTGACCGAAAACGCCATGATCGAGGCCGTCCAGGTTCAAGGGGACGTCGGGCAAAAATTGGGTGATTGGCTGGATTTTCGCCAAGCCATTGCCTTGCACGGCCTGCTGAACCCCGAGCCGCAAGCGCCAAGCTCTGTGCCCGCACACCAGCGCCGCGCAGCCCTGATGACGCCAGAAGCCTTGAGCCGCCATGTCGACAAATTCAAAGCCTCGCTGGAGCAATCCATCGCGCAAGGCGCCCCCTCCGGCACGGGGCTGACCCGCATCGACATGCCACCGGCCACGCTCGATGAGCCGATCGAGCCCAAGATCGCTTTCGAACCCTACCGGCGGTTTTATGCGGCGCACCAACGCCAGATGGAAAACCAGGTCCGCACCCTGCGCTCACAAGTGCGGGGCCAGCTGGCCAAAAGCACGCCCGCTATGCAACAGCTGGCAGCGCTGGATGCGAACTTTGAAAACATCCTCAGCGAGCGCGAAGCGATGCTGCTGGGCAAAGTGCCCAAGCTGCTGGAAAAACGCTTCACGCAAGCCATGAAACAACACCTCAAGAAGCAGGCCGAAGCGCTGGCGGCAGATGCCAATGCCCCACGCCTGAAGCCCGATGCCTGGCTTTTGCCCTGGCGCCAGCAAGTGCGCACCGCCTTGCTGGCCGAGCTGGACACCCGGCTGCAACCGGCGCTGGGCCTGCTTGAAGCATTCAACCAAGAAAGCACTCCCTCTCCATGAACCGTCTGAGTCGACATTCGTTCCTGATCGCATTTGCACTGGGCGCATTGGCCGTCCTTTGGGTGGCTGCGGCGGTGGCCAGCAGCCACTTTCTGGTCTTGGTGATGACAGCGGTCATTGGCGCGGTGTATGTGTTTGCTGCACTGGAGCTGCGCCATTACCGCGAAGCCACTGCTGCACTGAACCAGGCCCTGAGCGACATCCCGGCCGATTTGCAACACCTGAGCGACTGGCTGATCACCCTGCCCGCCTCGCTGCAAAACGCCGTGCGCCAACGTGTTGAAGGCGAACGCCAAGGTTTGCCCGGACCCGCGCTCACACCTTATCTGGTAGGCCTCTTGGTCATGCTGGGCATGCTGGGCACGTTTTTGGGCATGGTGGTCACGCTCAACGGTGCGGTCTTCGCGCTCGAAGGCTCCAGCAACGTGGCGGGCATCCGCGCCGCGTTTTCTGAACCCATCAAGGGTCTGGGACTGGCCTTTGGTACCTCGGTGGCCGGTGTGGCCACCTCGGCCATGTTGGGCCTGATGAGCAGCCTGGCGCGCCGCGAGCGTGCCCAAGCCAGCCAAACGCTGGACAGTTGCATCGCCACGCAACTGCGCGGCTTCTCGCTGACTCACCAGCGCCAGGAAACATTCAAGGCCTTGCAACAACAATCGCAAGCCTTGCCCGAAGTGGTCACGCAACTGCAGGCCATGATGGTGCAGATGGCCCAGACCAGCGAGCAGATCAACGCACAGCTGGTAGCCAACCAGCAAAGCTTCCATCAGGAAGTGCATGCAGCCTATACCGGCCTGGCGCAATCGGTGGACCAGTCGCTGCGCACCAGCCTGAGCCAGAGCATGCAAGTGGCCAGCGATGGCATCCGCCCTGTGGTGCAAGCGACCATGACGCAGATGGCCGAACAGGCGCAAAACATGAACGCGCAATTGCAGCAGAGCACCCAGCAGCAACTGGCCGAACTTAATGCCCAGTTCAGCGCCACGGCGGCAGGTGTGGCGCAAACCTACAGCACAGCCCTCGCCCAACACGAGGCCAGCAGCACCGGCATGCTCGAGCGCGTGGGCCAGACGCTGGACGGCTTCAGCCAGACATTCGAGCAGCGCAGCCAAACACTTTTGGCGCAGATACAAACCGCCCAAGCTGAGCAGCAGGCCCTGCAAGGCTCTGCTGACCAGCAGCGCCTCGACGCCTGGAAAGCCTCGCTCGAGAGCCTGGCCACATCGCTGGGCAGCCAATGGCAAGCCTCAGGCAGCCAGACACTGGCCCAACAACAAGCCATTTGCGACACCCTCACCCAAACAGCCCAAGCCATCACCACCCAGGTGCAAAGCCAGGCCAGCCAGACCTTGGCCGACATTCAGCGTGTGCAAACCGAACACGCCACCCAAGATCAGCAACGACTGGACAGCTGGAAGGCCTCGCTCAACGCCATGGCCACCGCGCTGCAAAGCCAATGGCAAAGCACTGGCGACAAAACACTGGCACAACAGCAAACCATCTGCGACACCCTGACCCAAACCGCGCAGGCGATCACCACCCACACCCAAACGCAGGCCACGCAAACCCTGGCCGAAGTCACTCGCCTCATGGCCAGCAGCGAAGAGCTCATGCGCGCGCGCATCGCCTCTGAAGCACAATGGGCGGCCCAACACACCCAGCGCTCGGAAGAACTCAGTGCCCTGCTGCGCGCCGAACTGTCAGCCCTGCGCGAGGCAGAAGACGCGCGCGGCCAGGCCGCCGTGGCCCGTTTGGGCGAATTGCAAACCACTGTGACCGCGCACCTGAGCACCTTGGGCACCGCGCTGGAAGGCCCGATCACACGCCTGATTGAGACGGCCTCCGAAGCGCCCAAGGCCGCCGCCGAAGTGATTGGCCAGCTGCGCCAGGAAATCTCGATCAGCGTGGCCCGTGACAACGCCCTGCTCGAAGAGCGCACCCGCATCATGGACACGCTCAGCCATCTGTTGGACACCATCAACCATGCCTCGACCGAGCAACGCAGCGTGATCGACAGCCTGGTCAGCTCGTCTGCCGCGAGCTTGAACCAGGCCAACAGCCAGTTCATCGAACACGTGAGCAGCGAGTCGGCCAAGCTGGGCGACATTGCGGCGCAAGTCACCGCCAGCGCGGTCGATGTGGCCAGCCTGGGCGAGACCTTCGCCTTTGCCGTGCGCTCGTTCAACGAGACCAACGAAAAGCTGATGAACAACCTGCAGCGCATCGAGCAAGCCATCGACAAATCCATGACGCGCAGCGATGAGCAACTGGCTTACTACGTGGCCCAGGCACGCGAAATCATTGACCTGAGCATCACCTCGCAAAAAGACGTGCTGGAAACGCTGCAACAGCACGCTGCACAAGGAGCTGTTTGATGCGCGAACACGACGCTGACATCGAATCCACGGCGCCGGTCTGGATCTCGTTTGCCGATCTGATGACCGGCCTGCTGGGAGCCTTTGTGTTGCTGCTGGTGGGCGTGATGGCCGCTCAGCTGGACATGGCCTCCAAGCTCGAGAACGAGGTGCAAAAGCGCCAGATCGAAGAACAAAAGCGCTTGTCGCTGGAAAAAGCGTTGGCCATTCCCCTGGCCAGCGGACGCATCACCCTGAACAATGGTCGCATCGGCATCAGCGGCAAACTCTTGTTTGAACTGAACTCCGACAAGCTCGAACCCGAAGGCCGCCAACTGCTCAAAAGCCTGGTTGTGCCCTTGCGCAGTTATTTACAGTCGCGCGATGAAATGCTGATGGTCAGCGGCTTCACCGACAACCAGACCATCAAGAGCCGCAATCGGCAGTTTGAAGACAACTGGGAACTGTCGGCCCAGCGCGCTTTGACGGTGACGCGGACCTTGATCGAAGAAGGCATGCCCTCGTCCATGCTGTTTGCTGCAGCCTTCGGGCAAGAACAACCGCTGGTGGCCAACAGCAACGAGAAAGCACGCGCCCAGAACCGCCGCGTGGAGATGGCGCCGGTGCCCAAATCCGCCAACGCCAGCAAGCCATGAGCGAAGCCAAGCCCGAGCCGTCAAGCCCTGACAGCACCACCCTGGCGCTGCTCGTGTCGCTGCGGGCGGCCGGGGCTGCACGTCTGGATGCGGTGGGCTGGCATTACATCGAAACACTGGCCAAGCGCTCTGACGCACACACCGGGCCAGCGCAAGCGCTGTTGAACGACAAACTGCTGCACGCCTTGACGCAATTCAAAGCCAGGCTCGACGCAAGCCTCAAGCCAAGTGACATGTCGCGCGATAACCCGTCACCTTTGGCTGCGCTGCTCAATGACATGACCCGGCATGTACCTGCGCTGCCAGGCAGTGCGGCCCCCTCTCAAGGGATGGCCCTGAAAACCCTCGCCTGGCGCGCCGAAAACCCCAAAGTTCAGCAGTTCAAAAAACAGCTCGGCAAAATCAGCGTGCAAAGACAAGTCACGCAAGCCATCGCCCAAGCGCCACAAAATGCAGGCCCCATCAACTCCCACATGCTGGCGCTGCGCTCGCTGGGACTGATGCGGGATGCTTCACAGGATTACCTCAACCGCTTCATGACCTATGTGGACACCTTGTTGTGTCTGGATGAAGCCGCTCACCAAAAACTGCCGACCAAGAAACCGGCACAAGCCGTCAAAACCAAGGTCAGCGCCAAGCCGAGCCTTCAGCAAGATTGAATGCGGACTTGCTCGCGCAAACGAGCCACATGCTGTGGCTGGCACAGTGCAGTGCCCGGTGTCATCACCGCCGCTGCCCCGGCAGCCATGGCCGTCGCCAGCGCTTGAGCCAGCTCCAGCTGCGCATCCAGCGCCCACACCAGGCCAGCCAAAAAACTGTCGCCAGCGCCCACGCTGCCCGCCACGGCCACAGGCAGCGCCTCGGCCTTCAGGCACTGGTCGGCTGTGACCAGCATTGCCCCTTCGGCCCCCAATGACAGCGCCACCATCTGCGCCCGCCCGCGTTCGATCAGTTGCCGCGCAGCTTGTCGTTGGGCCTCGGTGCTGCTCAAGGCAGCCCCGGTCAGTTCGGCCAGTTCACGCAGGCTGGGTTTGACCAGCCAAACACCGCGCGCCAGCGCAGCCAACAGGGCTTGGCCAGAGCTGTCCACCACCATGCGGGCACCCATCTCGCGGGCCACATCGGCAATCTGTGCATGGCCATCTGCCGCCATGCCGTTGGGCAAGCTGCCACTGGCCACCACCCAGACAGGCGCGGGAGACAGCTTGCGCAAAGCATCCAGACCTGTGCGCCATTCGGTCTGCGTCAGTTCAGGGCCGGGTAACACAAAGCGGTACTCGCGACCACTTTCGCGCTCATGAACGGTAAAGCTTTCGCGTGTCTCACCTGTGATGGGCCAATGCAGATCGGGCACGCCTTCTGACTGCAGCAAGCCATGCAGTCGCTCGCCCGTGGCCCCCCCAACAGGATAGATCGCCAGCACATCGCCACCCAGACGGTGCAGGACCCGGGCTACGTTGATGCCCCCGCCACCGGGATGCAACTGCGGCTGGGCACAGCGCAGCTTGTGCGCATCGACCAGTTTGTCCACCGAGGTGGACACATCCAAAGCTGGATTGGGGGTGATCGTGACAAAGCGGGGCATGGTGTGCAGTTTGGGCTGTCTATGTGCTTGTCAAATTATCACCCGCAAGCTTGAGGCTGGCTTGTAAACGACGGGCAGTTTGGTATCCCCCAGCACACACGGAGGCACATGAGAACGCCTCAAGGCTGGCTCAGAGCGTCCAGGACACCCAACTCGAAATGGGCTTCAATGTAATCGGCCAGCCCGTCAAATACCGTCTCCAGCGTGGCGGTCTGCGCACCAAACAGAGCTTGCAAAACGGCCGGACATTCGAACAGGCCATGCAAGTAGGTGCCCAAAATTTGCCCCTTGAACTGGCCATCACCGCTTTGCCAGGCCAGCCCGGGGATGACTTCGTGCAGCACCGCGCCTCCCGCCAGCATGGCGCTGTGACCCTGGGTTTGGCCGTGGGGGATTTCGTAGCCAGCGACTTCGACCCCGCTCAAAGCGGACCATGCGCCATGCACATGGCCGAACGCGGCCCGGGTTTTCATCACGGTTTTGTCCTGCGCGAACTGCGTGACCAGCGGCAACAAGCCCAGACCCGGCGCATTGCCGTCAATGCCGTGCGTATCGATGAGGGCTTCGCCCAGCATTTGCAGGCCACCGCAAATGCCCAGCACCGCCCCGCCCTTGTGTGCGTGGCTGGCCACGGCCGCATCCAGCCCTTGCTGGCGCAGCCAGGCCAAATCACTGCTGGTGTGTTTGCTGCCGGGCAAGATCACCCAATCGCTCGCCTGCAAGCACGCCACGTCGGCAGGCGTTCGCGCCCAGAGCAAACGCACGCCGGGCACGTTCTTGAGCGGTTGAAATTCATCGAGATTGCTGATGCGTGGGTATGCGATCACCGCCACCGTCTTGGTCACCGCCCCGTTGGCGCGGCTGCGGTCATCGAAGACGCCATCTTCTTCAGGCAGCCCGTGCTGCCACCACATGGGCAGCACCGCCACGGTGGGCACACCGGTCAGCTGTTGCAGCATCTCAGGCGCAGGGGCCAGCAAGGGGGCATCGCCCCGAAACTTGTTGAGCACAAAGCCCTGGATGCGCTGCTGGTCCTCTGGTGGCAGCAGCGCCCAGGTGCCATACAAGTGGGCAAAGGCGCCGCCTTTGTCGATGTCGGTCACCAGCAGGCAGCGGGCCTTGGCATGACGCGCCACACGCAGGTTGACGATGTCGCTGTGCATGAGGTTGATCTCGGCGGGCGAGCCTGCGCCTTCGATCACCACCACATCGTTTTCGGCGATCAACTCATCGAGTGCCGCCGCAATGACGGGCCAGACTTTGCCGCTGCGCTCGTGCCATGGCGTGCGGCTCAGTGCTTCGCTGACCTCGCCCAGCAGCACGACCTGGCTGTGCGTATCGGCCTCGGGCTTGAGCAGCAACGGGTTCATGCGCACATCGGGCTCTGCTTGGGCGGCCAGCGCCTGAAAGTATTGGGCGCTGCCAATTTCGCCCAGCCCACTGAGCCCGTTGACACTGGCAACGACGCGGGCGTTGTTGCTCATGTTTTGCGCTTTGAAAGGCACGACCTTCAAGCCTTGCCGCGCGTAATGGCGGCACAGCGCCGTGGTCAGCCAGCTTTTGCCAGCACCACTGGACGTGCCCAGCACCATGATGCAGCGGGCTGTCATGCGATGCGGGGCAAAACGACCCATTGGCCGTCCAGCGCACAAATGCGAATGCGGTGGTTGAACACCGATTCGATGGCCGCGTGGGTCTTGGCATCGCTGCAAGCGCCGTGGTGCACAACTCGCCCTTGGTCCATGACGATGACCTCATGCGCATGCAGGGCCATGCCGATCTCGTG
>JACCDV010935057.1_pt1 | contig 10980 bp, 10 predicted proteins | sample 7446131 | NCBI WGS metagenome assembly JACCDV01 (sample SAMN15323448, study PRJNA562643) | freshwater metagenome | isolation source: river surface water | place: USA:Blue River Watershed | collected 2017-08-17
CTCAACGGCACCCTTGTGACCCGCAATAACGGTTTGACCCGGGGCATTGAAATTAACCGGCTCGACAATCTCACCCTGAGCCGCTTCGGCACAGGCGGCAGCGATACCATCATCATCCAGACCAAGAATGGCGGCCATGGCACCCGTACCGGCAGGAACGGCTTCCTGCATTGCGGCCGCACGCAAACGCACAAGCGGCACGGCGTCGGCAAGTTTAAGGGCACCAGCTGCAACAAGCGCCGAGTATTCACCCAGGCTATGACCGGCTACCACGGCGGGCGTTTTACCGCCCAGGCTCTCCCACAAACGCCAGGCAGCCACACCGGCTGTCAGCATGATGGGTTGTGTATTGACGGTCATCGCCAGCTTTTCTGCCGGACCTTCGGCAACCATGGTCCACAGGTCTTCACCCAGCGCAGCCGATGCTTCGTCAAAAGTGGCACGCACAACGGGCGAATCGCCATAGGCGGCCATCATGCCGACCGACTGGGAACCCTGACCGGGAAATACGAAAGCAAAGGACATGGATAGTCTCCGAGAAAACGCTTATTAATACTTGAGGAGCACGCTGCCCCAGGTGAATCCGCCGCCGACACCTTGCAACATCAATGTCTGGCCACGCTTTACACGACCTGACTTCACAGCCTCATCCAGCGCTAATGGCACAGAAGCCGCAGAGGTGTTGCCATGATGGCCAACGGTAACAATGACACGCTCGGTTGGTAGCGATAAGCGCTTACCAATCGCCTCGATAATACGCACATTGGCCTGATGCGGAATCAGCCAGTCAATCTGTTCGGAACTGATCCCGGCAGCCTCACAACATTCGAGTGCGCTATCAGTCAGCGCGCGTACGGCAAATTTGAACACGGCCTGACCATCCATGCGCAGGAACGGGTCGCCCGTCACCACGCCGTTACGCACCTGGCCCGGCACATTGAGAATATCGGCCTGAGAACCATCGGCATGCGTGGAGGTTGCCAACAGACCTGGCTGATCGCCAGCTTTGAGCACCACAGCACCCGCACCATCACCAAACAGCACGCAGGTGCCACGGTCATTCCAGTCCATGATGCGCGAGAATACTTCGGCACCAACAATCAGCGCTGTTTTATGACTGCCCGAACGGATGAACTTTTCGGCAATCGTCATGGCATACACAAAGCCTGAGCAGACTGCCTGTACGTCAAAGGCTGTTGCACCCACATTGCCCAGCTTGCCCTGCAACAGGCAAGCCGTGCTCGGGAAAATCATGTCTGGCGTTGATGTTGCCACGATAATCAGATCAAGATCGGCAGCAGCAACACCGGCATCCGCCAGAGCGCGGCGACTTGCCTCTTCGGCCAGCATGCTCGAGGTCACACCCTCGGGCGCATGATGTCGGGCAGCAATGCCTGTGCGGGTAACAATCCATTCGTCACTGGACTCGAGACCCTTGGCCTGAATCAGCGCTTCATTGGAAATCGGTTCACCCGGCAAATAACTGCCAATGCCTGCAAGTTGCGCGTAAATTGTTTCAGCCATCAGGCCTCTCCTGTTGCTGCAGAATCCTTTGCGGGTTCCACGAGCAGTGCAGCTGTTTGTAAACCGGTGTAACTGGAAACACGATGCGCGATCTTATCGATCACATCGTTCTCGGCTTCGAAGTAAGCACGTTTGATTGCCTGGCTGAAAGCAAAGACATCAGCCGAGCCATGGCTCTTGATTACCGTACCCCTGAGCCCCAGAAGGCTGGCACCGTTATAACGGCGATGATCAAGGCGCTTTTTGAATCGGCTCAACACAGGCAGCGCCAGGAGTGCAATTAGACGCGTAAGCAGATTACGTTCGAACTCTTCCCGCAGGAAGCGGCCCATCATCTGGGCAAGACCTTCGGAAATCTTGAGTGCGACATTACCAACGAAGCCATCACAAACCACCACGTCGGCCTCACCCTTGTAAACCCCATCGCCTTCAACATTACCGACAAAATTGAGGTCTGTGGCACGCAATAATTCTGCGGTCTGTTTAACGACTTCGTTACCCTTGATGTCCTCTTCGCCGATATTCAGCAAACCGACACGGGGCGCAGCAATATGCTCTACCGCACTGGTGAGAATGGACCCCATCACACCAAACTGAAGCAGGTGCTCAGCCGTACAGTCGACATTGGCACCCAGATCCAGGATGCGGGTCTGGCCGGTCATGGTTGGAATAACCGTACAAATGGCCGGACGATCAATCCCCGGCAGCATTTTCAGCACAAAGCGTGAAATCGCCATCAGGGCACCGGTGTTACCGGCAGAGACACAAGCAGCCACCTCTCCGGACTTCACCAGATTGACGGCTACACGCATCGAGGAATCTTTTTTGTTGCGCAGCGCCAGCGCCGGCGGTTCATCCATCGTTACAACTTCACTGGCATGAACAATCGACAAACGGTCGCGAATCGCTTTATCAGGCGATGCACGACGCAGACGCCCTTCCAACCGGTCGGCATCACCAACCAGTTTCAATTCGGCAGTGGGAAACTCCGCGGCAAAAGCCAGCGCAGCAGCGACCGTGACCTTGGGGCCATGGTCGCCACCCATACAGTCAATCGCGATTTTGACGGTCATATCCGGTCAAATCTCACGCTTAACATCGGTCAGGCAAATAATCCTGACCTAATCTCTATCAAGCCTCAGTCGTCTTGATGACCTTCTTGCCGCGGTAAACACCCGACGGCGAGATGTGGTGACGGCGGTGAACTTCACCGGTCGTTGGCTCGATAGCCAGCGCTGGATTTGTCAGCGCGTCATGGGCGCGGTGCATACCACGCTTCGATGGGGATTTTTTGTTTTGTTGAACAGCCATGTTGATACTCCTGGTTAAATCGTTACTGCCTGTTTTACTGCTAATCAAGTCCCGGCACAATGCGCCGGAAAGAATCCCTAATTCAAGCTCTTGAGTTGAGCCAGCACTGCGAACGGATGATCTTCTGCCTTGTCCGGCGCTGCTTCTGGCAACGCACACACTTCGTGCAGCGGGACAATCGGCAGCGAAAGAATCAGTTCATCTTCCACGAGATCCAATGTCCGCACCTTCGGAGGCACAGGCATCGGCAAAAATTCCCAATCCGGATTATCCAAGTCATCTTCGGACGCATCCAGGCGGGCAAGTTCTGCCTCATCCGCCACCCACTCCACGGTGTGCGTGTGGTTAATAACCACCGTCACCGGCTGCAGGCAGCGCTGACAGGACTGTTCCAGTGTTGCATCAAGCCCGATCGTCGTAGTTGGTCGCTGATCGGCACTCATCGAGGCCTTAAGCGTTACCTGAACCACACCGTCCGAACCAGTCAGCAGGTCTACCAGACGCGAAAACTGAGACACCGGCACATCAACACACGCAGTAAAACCATCGCGCGCCATGATGTTCGGGTCAAAACTTTCCGGCAAATCGGCAGACAACATCCAGACCTGTCCCGTTGAAAAACGGCGAATGATACCATCGGCAGGGCGAAATGTTGACTGTTTTCTTGCAATATTGATCGCCAAGCCATTGAAAGCGCACCGAACATGCACACAAACCACCCCGCTGAAACAGGAAAAAATGCCCCCCGTAGTCTGATTCTGGGTTCCAGTTCCGCCTACAGACGCGCTTTGTTAGAGCGTCTGGCATTGCCGTTCAGTTGTATCAGCCCGGATATTGACGAAACGCCCCTACCCCTGGAGCACCCCGCCGCCACCGCCAGACGCCTGGCCCGGGAAAAGGCCAAAGCGGTAGCCAGTCTCTTGCCCGCCGACCAGAAAAACAGTCTGATTATCGGCAGCGACCAAGTGGCCGTTGTGGGAGACCAGATCTATGGCAAACCCGGCAACCACGAAAAGGCAGTTGCCCAATTGCAGGCTTTGAGTGGGCAAACTGTCCGCTTTGAAACAGCACTTTGCCTTTACGATGCCGCTAATGGCCAGACTCAGGAAGAATTGATCGGGACGGAAGTCGAGTTCCGGGAATTGTCACTGGCTGAAATCGAGGCTTATCTGCAGCGCGAACCGGCTTATGACTGTGCAGGCTCAGCCAAATCAGAAGCTTTGGGTATTGCGCTGCTCGACCGTTTAAGCGGCGACGACCCGACAGCACTGGTTGGTTTGCCGTTGATTGCACTGTGCCGGATGCTGCGTCACGCCGGATTTAACCCCCTACTCGTTTAACTGGCTTATGACTGCCCTACACCTGATCCCCGTGCCCCTGAGTGAATTGGCCAGCGCAGACCCGGCGCAATCGTTAACCCCGGATTTACTGGAATTAACACGCCAACTGCGTTATTTCATTGTTGAAAACGCCAAAAGTGCACGCGCTTTCCTTAAAACAGTACAAATGCCGGTGCCAATTGCTGATTTGAGCATCCAGGAGCTACCCGGCAGAGGAAAAATGGGGAAATCCGAGGCAAAAAACAGTGATTGGGATGCACTTCTACTACCGATTGCTGATGGTCATGCGATCGGGCTAATCTCGGAAGCCGGTTGCCCGGCGGTGGCTGACCCCGGCTCGAATCTCGTACAACGGGCGCACCAACGCAATATCCCGGTGATGCCACACATTGGCCCTTCGTCGCTGCTGCTCGCACTCATGGGATCGGGTCTGGGTGGCCAACGATTCGCATTTCATGGTTACCTACCCCAGGACGACCAAGGTCGGAAACAGGCACTATCCAGGCTTGAAGAAGAGTCACGGCGGCTAGACGTGACCCAGATTGCCATAGAAACACCCTATCGCAACCGGGTGTTCTTCGAAAGCCTTGTGCATGGACTGAAGCCGAACACCTATTTATGTGTTGCAGCCGACCTGACGATGCCTTCTCAGCTGATTAAAACGAAGACCATCGAACAATGGAAAAAGAGCGGCGCTCCCACCCTGGACAAACGGCCTGCCGTGTTTTTATTCAAGAATTAACAGTTGGTTAGCCGTTAGTCTTAATCCAGTTTACAAGGTCAGGAATCGAGTCCACCAGCCCAACCGGGTTACACGCCAACAGATCCTGGATAGCATGAGCCCCATGAGTAATCCCCAGTCCCTTCGCACCGGCGTTCTGGGCCATCAACAAATCGTGCGTGGTGTCACCGATCATCAGGGTTCGTTCGGGCGCCACCGCAAACTGATCCATAATTTCCTGCAGCATCTGGGGATGCGGCTTACCCCGCGTTTCATCAGCGGTTCGTGTGGTGTCAAAGTATTTCCCGAGTCCGCTATGGCCCAGCGCCCGATCTAGCCCCAAACGGCTTTTGCCCGTTGCCACGGCGATCCAGCGGTTTTCTTCTTGCAACGTCTGCAACAAGGGCTCGACGCCGCTAAAAAGGGTCAGCTCATGATCTCCCGACAGGTAATGCTTGCGATAAGCATCGACCAGATCGTCATAGCGGGACTCCGGCAAATCTGGCACTGCGTGCATCAGCGCGTCCCGCAACCCCATGCCAATTACATAACGCGCCCGTTCATCGCTAGGCTTTTCTGCGCCCACGTCGACACTGGCAGCCTGAATGGCTCTAACAATGGCCGCCGTTGAATCTAATAGCGTACCGTCCCAATCAAATACAACAAGGTCATACGCAAGATTGTTCAAGTGTTTCATAAAGAATTGTTTCGTTCCAACAAGCCCAGAAAACTTTCAAGCTCAGGCGGTAATGGGGCATCGACGTTTAGCGGTTCACCGGTTACCGGATGGTTGCAACGCATCATTGCCGCATGAAGAAACATACGCTCAAGCTGTTTTGCATTGGCTAAAGATTTGTTCAGAGCAAAATCGCCGTACTTGTCATCACCGACAATGGGATAACCCAATGCGGCCAGGTGCACTCGAATCTGATGTGTGCGGCCGGTTTTAAGCTTGGCCTCCACCAACGCATAGCCCGGATACTGTTTTTTAAGTCTGAAATGCGTCTCGGATGGTTTAACTTCAGGGGACTGCAAATCGCGTCCCTTGGCAATACGCACGCGACGCTCCCCTTCCGCAGTCAGGTATTTAACCAGCGGCAAGGTGACTTTGACCGATTTTTCAGCCCAGACACCCGGCACCAGCGCCAGATAACGCTTATCACCCTTTTGCTCCCGGAACATATCGTGCAGCGCAACCAGGGCTGCGCGCTTCTTGGCCACCAGTAATACACCGGAGGTTTCACGATCCAAACGATGTGCCAATTCAAGAAAGCGCGCCTCAGGACGTTGCGCACGCAGCGCCTCGATCAAACCCCATGCCAGGCCGCTGCCACCATGAACAGCAACCCCACAGGGTTTATTCAGGGCAATCAGCGACTCGTCTTCATATAAAACTGGCAAATCGATGATAGGCGCGACCGGTGGTTTGTCTTCAGAAAACGCCGCACAACGTACTGGCGGCAATCTGAGTACATCGCCCTCATTAAGACGCTGATCTGGCTGACAACGCCCCTTATTGATCCGAACTTCGCCGCTGCGTACTATTTTATAAATACGGCTTTTAGGAACACCTTTTAAATGCCGTAACAAATAGTTATCCAGGCGCTGACCCGCCTCTTCCGAATCAATAACGCGTTGTTGTACTGACAATCCCGACCCTAGATCAGGCAAAACAGCCTCGGCAGATTCATAACGCTTTGTTTCTTTGGGTTTTTTACGAGCCGAGCCTGCCGCTGGAGAAGATTTTTGGCGCAAAGGGCTCGTTGGCGTTCTATTACTGCGTGTCATGCCTTATACTCTACACGTTTGTGCTGCCAGCAGGTCGCCTCTCCGGTCAAATCCGGATCGATCTGCCCGGATTCCGAGCCGAGATCGTCGATCCACGCGTTCGTGATTCGTGACTATCCGGTGCAGCCAAACCGGGCTATGACGACCCGCCCAGACGAACACAAGCGGCCGTCACCGACTGACACACGCCCGGCGTATGCAGTCCCGAATGCAGCAACGGCAGACGATGTGTTTCAAAACGCATTAGCTGTCGGTCGTAATTGATTGTCCTTGTCCGAACGTCCGGCTTGGGATCCACACAGGATATCCCCTGCCTCGCCCTGAGAGCACGCCGCGCGGAAAGCATCGATTACACGCAGTGACCCTGCCTACGGGAATGCCCGTGCCGGTGCTTTTGGAGCACCACGTATGAAACGCATGCTATTTAATGCGACGCAAGCTGAAGAACTGCGCGTCGCAATTGTCGAGGGCCAGAAGCTCATCGACCTCGACATCGAATCCGCTGCTAAAGAACAGCGTAAGAGCAACATCTATAAAGGCGTTATCACCCGTATCGAACCATCGCTTGAAGCGGTGTTCGTTAATTACGGTGCAGAACGTCACGGCTTCCTGCCCTTCAAGGAAATTGCCCGCGAATACTACGCACCAAATGGTGAAGGTAGCCGCGCGAAGATGCAGGAAACCCTGAAAGAAGGTCAGGAACTGATCGTTCAGGTCGACAAGGATGAGCGTGGCAACAAGGGTGCCGCCCTCACGACCTACGTGTCTCTGGCCGGTCGTTACCTTGTTCTGATGCCGAACAACCCACGCGGTGGCGGTGTATCGCGTCGCGTTGAAGGTGATGATCGTTCTGAACTGCGCGATGCCATGGCTCAACTGACCGTGCCTGAAGGCATGAGCCTGATCGCCCGTACGGCTGCGATCGGCCGCACGGCCGAAGAACTGCAATGGGATATGAACTACCTGATGCAGCTCTGGACAGCCATTGATTCGGTGGCCAAAGACAATGCTGCACCCCTGCTGATTTTCCAGGAAGGCAGCCTAGTCATTCGCGCCATCCGTGATTACTTCCAGCCGGATATCGGTGAAATTCTCATCGATACCGATGATATCTATGAACAGGCCCTGGCATTCATGAGCCAGGTTATGCCGAACAACGTCAATCGCGTTAAACGCTATCGCGATGATGTGCCCCTCTTCTCGCGCTTCCAGATCGAGCATCAGATCGAATCGGCTTACGCCCGCCAGGTGAATCTGCCGGCCGGTGGCGCGATTGTGATCGACCATACCGAAGCGCTGGTATCGGTTGACGTGAACTCGGGTCGTTCGACCAAGGGTAGCGACATCGAAGAAACCGCACTGAAGACAAACCTCGAAGCCGCCGATGAAATCGCCCGCCAGCTGCGCTTGCGTGACTTGGGCGGCCTGATCGTTATCGACTTCATTGATATGGAAAGCGCACGCAACCAGCGTGAAGTTGAAAACCGTCTACGTGATGCCCTGCATCACGACCGTGCCCGTGTACAAACCAGCAAGATCAGCCGTTTCGGTCTCCTGGAGCTGTCGCGTCAGCGTCTGCGTCCGGCACTCGCAGAAACTTCTTACATCACCTGCCCGCGTTGTACAGGTACCGGCCACATCCGCTCCACCGAATCCGCTGCGCTGCATATCCTGCGCATCCTCGAAGAAGAGGCAATGAAGGAAAACACGGCGGCTGTTCATACCCAGGTGCCGGTGGATGTTGCCACGTTCCTGCTCAATGAAAAGCGCGCCGATATCCAGGCGATTGAACTGCGTCACAAGATCACCATCCTGCTGTTGCCGAACAAGCATCTGGAAACACCGGCGCACCATATTCAGCGTCTGCGCCATGACGAACTGAATCAGGATGACGTCCGTGAACCCTCCTACAAGATGGTTGATCAATCACTGACCGAACTGCCTGCTTACGCAACAGAACAGCAGAAAAACCAGAACCGCCCGACTGCGGCGATTCGTAATGTGGCGCCTGCCGCACCTGCGCCGGTTTCGATGAAGTCGACCACGCCACCAGAACCGATGCCAGAAGAGAAAACCGGTTTCATGACCAAGCTCTTCAGCTGGCTTAGTGGTGACAACAAGAAGAAGCCTCCGGTTGAAGTTGCCCGCCCACGTACGCCACGCGAACCGCGTGAAGGCCGTGGTAATGGTCGACGTCAGAGCGGTGACGGTGAAGCTCGCGGCGGCCGCGGTGCTCGCGGTGAAGGCCGCAATGGTCGTGCCGAACGCGCACCGCGTCAGGAAGGTCAGGACAATCGCCGCAACAACCGCGGTGAACGCCCTACCAACGCTGAAGGCGCTGCAGAAGAAGTGGGCCAGAACAATGGTGGCAACAATCGTCGCCGTGGTGGCCGTGATCGTCGCTCGAACACCGGCAATGAAGCAGCCGCACCTCAAACCGAGAATGTTGATCTGCTGAATGCCGAAGGCATTGCGCCAGAAACAACGGTAAACGAAACCGGAAACGGCAACGGCCGTCGTCGTGGCCGCCGTGGTGGTCGTCGTGAACGTGGTGAGCGTCAATCGACAAATGCCGAGACACAGAATGACAACGTTGTTGAACAGCAATCAGAACCGGCTAACGTTGCTTCGGAAGCAGCATCGCCCGCACCGATAGCAGTATCAGCTCCGGCCCCTGTGCCTGCACCCGTCGTTGAAGCACCTGCACCTGCTGTTCAATCAGCAGCTCCTGTAGTGGCCCCTGCCCCGACACCGGTTGCTACGCCAGCACCCGTAGTTGAAGCACCCCCTGAACCAACTCCTGCACCAAAACCGGCGTATGTAGCACCAGCACCGGTATCGCTTGAAGCGGTCGGACTGCAGATGGTAGAAACCGATCCGGTTAAGCGCGCAAGCGTTGCAGCAGCACCTGCTGAAAAGCCTGTGCGCAAACCACGCACACCACGGGCTAAACCAGTGGTCGTTGAAGAACCACTACAAATGGTTGAAACCCGTAAAGAGTAATCTTGAACGGCACCCATAAAAAACGCGCTTCGGCGCGTTTTTTTATGTATGGAAGTTTTACTGATCAGCTTGCATTAGATTTTGCCACACCTGCTTTGGCAGTTACTTTAACCGGTTCCGGTTCACCACGCTCACGCACAATACTATCGAGCAAACCCTCGGCCGCATCTTCGATCATATCGAGCACCAGATCGAAATCGTGGGCGAGACCGTAATACGGGTCAGGCACTTCATCGTCATCGAACTGACGGGCATAGCTCATAAAGAGCTTGAGACGATGCAGACGATTTGAAGGACAAAGCTTTCTCAGCGCATCCAGGTTGCTCCGATCCATTGCCAGCACCAGGTCGAAATACTCCAGATCTTCCGGCGCTACCTTGCGTGCATGAATTTCAGACAAATCGTACTTGCGCTCCGCGGCGGCACGTTGCGTACGCGCATCCGGGGTTTCTCCCACATGGTAACCATGGGTCCCTGCCGAATCGATTTCTAGCTCACCGAGCAACCCGCGCTGCGCAGCCAATCGACGAAACACCGCTTCTGCCGTTGGCGAACGGCAGATATTTCCCATACACACGAATAGTACTCTCGTCATTCGCTCCCCCTTTGTGAACCATTTACCCACTCTTGGATTCGAAACTGCTGATCCGGTGGTTTTATGCTTGAGGTTCAGGACTTTGTTTTTTACATTGTTCCATAATTATGGCAAACGTGCACAATAGCAACAATGACCGCTCGAGCCATACCCCTAAAAGCAAGCATAGTCACTGGACTCTGCATAATCTTGTCTGCCTGTGTATCCGGACCTTTCAAGATCAATCAATCCGGAAAATCTGCCGATGTCGTGGATGGAACTGCGGCTGAGCCCGTTAGACAGGCACCCTATCAGGTCTTGATTATTCCAAGCGGTGCCGTAAGGACGAGTTATATCTCTGACAAGACTTCAACGATTGGCGGTTTTCTGGGGAGCATGGTCGTCGGGCCTGTAGCTGGCGTTGTTGGCGGGTTGGCTGGATCTACCGCCGGTAGCGCTGCTGCTTCCCACGCCGAAGAAACCGCTTCCAAAAACGTCGATAGCCAGGATGTCGCCCAGGCTATTGCACCGGTTAATCTACCGGTCTACTTCGCACAAAAGCTGGCAAATCAGCTTAAGACCTGCGGTATTAATGCGGCGCTCTACCCGGAGACCCTGGAACCCACCGGAATCAACTGGAACGAAACCCATCTGACACTACCGGCTGGTTTTAAAGATAGCGCTGCCCCATATCGCTTCTTCATGCAGGCCGGTGTGAC
>JACCDV010479704.1_pt1 | contig 10977 bp, 9 predicted proteins | sample 7446131 | NCBI WGS metagenome assembly JACCDV01 (sample SAMN15323448, study PRJNA562643) | freshwater metagenome | isolation source: river surface water | place: USA:Blue River Watershed | collected 2017-08-17
CCCAGCCCGTGGCCGCCTGACCGGGGAACGGCCGCCATGCCGCAACGCTGGAAGTATGCGCCCGAGGGCAGCCACTGGGGTGAGTTCGGCCCGGATGACCGCCTGGGCCGCATGAACCTGGTGACGCCGGCCAAGGTGCGCCAGGGCGTGCAGGAGGTGCGCGAGGGCCTGAGCTTCTGCCTCTCGCTGCCGCTGGACGTGCCGGGGGGCCGCGCCCTCAATGGGCGGCGCATGCCGCCGCGCCTGTATGGCACCCTGCGCGATGGCGCCAGTGCGGGCGTGCAGGGCTTCTGCTGGTCCTACGCCAGCGAGGACCCGAACCTCACCGACGTGGTCTGCGACGAGGTCATGCTGATGAACACGCAGTACTCCACGCAGTGGGACGGACTCGCGCACATCGGCAGCCGCTTCGACGCGGACGGTGATGGCGTGGCCGAGGCGGTGTTCTACAACGGGTTCCGTGCAGGCGAGGACATCCTGCCGGGCGCGACGGACCCGCAGGCGCCCGAAGACTGGGCTCGCTATCCCGACCCGGACGCCAATTCGCTGGGCGTGGCCAACCTCGCCGCCCACGGCGCGCAAGGGCGCGGCGTGATGATCGACCTGGAACGCCACGTTGGCCGCCGCCGCGAGGCCGTGGGCTACGACCGCCTCATGCGCATCCTCGAGGCCGATGGCGTGGTGGTCGAGGAAGGCGACATGGTGTGCCTGCACACCGGATTCGCCGACACCCTGCTGGCCATGCAGCGCAAGCCCGACGTCAAGCACCTGCACGAGACCGGCAGCGGCCTGGACGGCAGTGACGCGAAGTTGTTGAACTGGATCACTGACGTTCGCCTGGCCTGCCTGGTGGCGGACAACCCTGCGGTCGAACTCGTGTCTACGCCCTCACTGACCCAGGGCATGCCGATGCGCCGCGCGCGCCTGCCCCTGCACGAGCACTGCCTGTTCAAGAACGGCATCCACCTGGGCGAACTGTGGTGGCTCACGCCGCTGGCGCAGTGGCTGCGCGGTGCCCGTCGCAGCCGCTTTCTCCTGACAGCCCCGCCGCTGCGCCTGCCCGGTGCCGCCGGTTCGCCTGTGACCCCTGTTGCGACGGTCTAGCCGCAGATCAGCCAACGCCCTGAGCAAGTCCCTGTTCACCCCCCATTCCATTCAACAACACACGAGAGGAAGACGCCATGCAACGCAGAACCTTCAACGCCCTACTGGCCGCCACAGGCCTGGCCCTGTCCGTGGCAGCCCCCGCCGCTTTGGCCGCCTGGCCCGACGGCAAGCCCGTCAGCATCGTCGTGCCCTATGCCCCCGGTGGCACTGCCGATGCGCTGGCCCGCCAGATCGCCCAGCACCTGGGTCCGAAACTGGGCACCTCGGTGGTCGTGGTCAATAAGGCTGGCGCCAGCGGCGTCATTGGCGCGCAATTCGTGACGCAGGCTGCTGCAGACGGTTTGACCATGTTGTACGACGCCACGCCGTATTCGATCAACCCCCACCTGCTAAAGCTGCCCTGCGGTGCCGACAAGGACCTGATCCCGGGGACCCAGGTGGGCGTGGCGCCCATGCGCTTGACCGTGCCCAAGGCCTCCCCTTACGGCACGGCAGCGGATCTGATCAAGGCCGCCAAGGCAGCCCCCGGCAAACTGACGTTCTCTTCAGGCGGTCAGGGCACCGTGCAGTACATGGCCCCTGAGCTGATGAACCAGGCGGCTGGCGTGAACATGCTGCACATCCCCTACAAGAGCGGCGGCCTGGCGATCACGGGCACCATCGCGGGCGAGGTGGACATGGGCTTTTTCAACCTGCCGGCCATCAGCGGCCATGTCAAGGGCGGTACCGTGAAGGCCCTGGCCATCACCTCCGCTCAGCGCCACCCGCTGTTCCCCGATGTGCCCACCGTGGCCGAAGTGATCGGCAAGCCGTATGAATCGTATGAGTGGAACGGGATCTTTCTGCCGCGCGGCACCCCTGCCGACATCGTCAACCGCCTGAACGCCGCGCTGCGCGACGTGTTGACCACGCCCGAGATCAAGGCCAAGTTCGACAGCCTGGGCTCGCGCATCGTGGCCTCCTCGCCCGAGGACTTCCGCAAATACCTGACGGCCGAATCCGGTCGCTGGGCCGCCACGGTGAAAGCCGCGGGCATCAAGAAAGAATAAGGACGTTTCCCCTGTGAGCACTCTGCAAATTCCAGCTCGCCTGGCCACCGCTGCGCTGATGTGCGTTGCCGCCGCCAGCGCCGGGGCGCAAGCCTGGCCCAGCAAGCCCGTACGCATCGTCGTCGGGTTCTCGGCCGGTGGCCCCACCGATGTCGTGGCACGCGCCTTCGCCGAGCACGCCGCCAAAGCCCTGGGCCACCCCGTCGTCGTGGAGAACAAGCCCGGCGCCAACACCATCCTGGCGGCCGAGGCCGTGGCCTCCGCGCCCGCTGACGGCTACACCCTGCTGCTGGCCGCCACGAACCACACCATGATCCCGGCGCTTTACAGCGCCCGTGTGAAGTTCGACGCGGTCCGCTCCTTCGCCCCGGTATGCACCCTGGCGGTGAGCCCCACCGTGCTGGTGGTCGGTCCCTCCCTGCCGGCGAAAAACCTGGCCGGCTTCATGGAGCAGGTGAAGGCCGCCCCCGGCAAGCGCTCCTACGGCACCCCGGGCACCGGCAGCTCGGGCCACTTTGCCAGCGAGCAGTTCCTGCGCATGGCCGGCCTGTCAATGAACCACATCCCCTACAAGGGCGCGGCCCAGGTCGTCACCGATGTCATGGGCGGACAACTGGACAGCTCGTTCGCCACGCTGGGATCGGTGCTGCCCCAGATCCAGGGCGGCAAGCTGACCGCACTGGCCGTCGCCTCGCCCAAGCGCTCGGCTCTCCTGCCCCAGGTGCCGACCTTCACCGAAGCCGGCGTGAAGGGCTATGTCGCCGACGCGTGGTACGGGTTGCTGGCACCCGCCAACACGCCCGCCGCCGTCCTGCAAGCGCTGGAGAAGGCCGCGAGCGATTTCGTCCAGCAGCCGGCCACGGCCTCTAAGCTGCAGGCCCTGGGCATGGACGTCCAGAACACCTGCAGGGATGCCTTCGGCATCCAGATGGACCGCGAAGCCAAGGCCTACACCAAGCTCGCCAATGACCTGAACCTCAAGGCCGAGTAAGCCCTTGGCCCAACCCATGACAAAAACCGGAGACATCAAGAACATGCAAGCGTCCTTCACCCGCCGCCGCCTCGCCGCCCTGGCCGGCGCCATCCTCGCCAGCCTGGCCCCGGCCGCCTTTGCCGACACCTGGCCGTCCAAGCCGGTGAAGATCGTCGTGCCGTACGCCCCCGGCGGCGCGGTGGATGTGGTCACCCGCAAGATGGCGCAGAAGCTCACCGAGCAGACCGGCCAGAGCTTCATCATCGAGAACAAGGCCGGCGCCACCGGCACCATCGGCGCGCAGCAGGTGGCCCAGTCCCCCGCGGACGGCTACACGCTGCTGGCCAATGACACCACCTACGCGCTGCTGCCGCACATCTTCAAGAAGCTGCCGTTCGACCACAGCGCCGACCTGGTACCCGTGGGCGCCTACGTCTTCGCGCCGATGGCGCTGGCGGTGAACGCGCAATCGCGCTTCAAGACGCTGCGCGAAATGGTCACGGAGGCCAAGAGCCAGCCGAACAAGGTGACCTACGGCTCCGGCGGCGCCGGCACCACCCCGCACTTCGCCAGCGAGGCCCTGGGCATCGCCTCCAGCGTGAACTTCATGCACGTGCCGTTCAAGGGTGCAGCCGAAGCCACGCAGGCCGTGCTGGCCGGCACCATCGACATGCAGATCGCGTCCACCACCGGCCTGATGTCCAACGTCAAGGGCGGCAAGCTGCGCCTGCTGGCCGTCAGCGGCGACAAGCGCCTGGCCTCGCTGCCCGACGTGCCCACCTTCGCCGAGTCCGGCGTGGCCTGGGGCGGCGTGGTGAACTGGACCGGCCTGTGGGCGCCCAAGGGCACGCCGCCGGCGGTGCTGGCGCGCCTGCAAAAGGAGATCGCCACCGCCATGGCCACGCCCGACATGAAGGCCTTCGCCGAGGGCATGGGCGCGGACCCGCGCCAGGTCGGCGCCGAGGTGTTCTCGCGCATGCTCAAGGACAGCACCGAGGCCTGGGGCAAGGTGGCGGCCAACACCGCCTTCGAGCGCCAATAATCGGCCCACGCCCCGTCACGCCCCGCCATGTTCCTGCTCAAGCCGCCCGTCGTCCGCCCCCTGGAGGTGTTCACTTCCATGCCTGCCAGGTTCCGCCGCACCGGCGTGCGCAGCCTGTGGGCGGACGTGAACCAGGGCGGGCGGCTGGCGGACTCCTTCCTCGAAGGGCCGGTGTTCGACGGCGCGGGCAACCTCTACGTCACCGACATCCCCTTCGGCCGGGTGTTCCGCATCGACCCGAAGGGTGAATGGGACCTGGTGGCCCAGTGGGATGGCGAGCCCAACGGGATGAAGTTCCTCAGCGAGCGCGAGCTGCTGGTGACCGACTACAAGAACGGCCTGGTGGCGCTGGACATCGCCAGCGGCCAGGTGCGTCCCTACCTGGAGCGGCGCAACAGCGAGCGCTTCAAGGGCGTCAACGACCTGGTGTTCGATTCCAGGGGCAACCTGTACTTCACCGACCAGGGCCAGACCGGGCTGCATGACCCCACGGGCCGCGTGTATCGCCTGGGCCCGGACGGCCGGCTGGACCAGCTGCTGTCCAACGTGCCCAGCCCCAACGGGATCGTGCTGTCCAACGACGAGCGCTTCCTCTTCGTCGCGGCCACACGGGGCAACTGCGTGTGGCGCATGCCGCTGCTGGCCGATGGCAGCGTGGCCAAGGCCGGCCAGTTCTTCACCTCCTACGGCCCCAGCGGCCCGGACGGCCTGGCGATGGACGAGGCCGGGCAGCTGCTGGTGGCCAACCCGGGCCTGGCCTATGTGTGGGTGCTGGGGCACCGCGCCGAGCCGCAGGAGGTGCTCACCGGCGAGCCCGGCACCTCGGTCACCAACCTCGCCTTCGGCGGGCCGGACCGGCGCACCCTGTACTGCACGGACTCCACGCACGGGCGCATCCTGGTGGCCACCATGGCCCAGGCGGGCTCCCGCCTGCACCGGCCGGCGTTCACCGGCCCGGCTGCCTGAACCACCGCAGCAGCGTCTCGCACAAGCCCTCGGCCCGGAACGGCTTGGACAGGAAGTCGTCCATGCCGGCGGCCAGGCAGCGGGCGCGGTCCTCGTCGAAGGCGTTCGCGGTGATGGCGATGATGACGGGGCGGCCCCGCCCCGGCAGGCGGCGGATCTCACGGGTGGCATCGGGCCCGTCGAGCTCCGGCATCTGCATGTCCATCAGCACGAGGTCGTAGTCCGCCTGCGCCACCTTCGCCACCGCCTCCCGGCCATGGCTGGCCATGTCGACGGACAGGCCCGCGCTCTCGAGCATGAGGCGCACGATCTCCCGGTTGACGGGTTCGTCGTCCACCACCAGCACCCGGCGTCCCCGGTAGTCCCTGGCCAGGACGGCCTCGGCGCTTTCCCCCGCCTGCGCCGTGACGGGCTCGGGCTCCGGTGCCTTGCCCAACCTGCAGGTCAGCCAGAAGGTGCTGCCCTGGCCCGGGAGGCTGTCGACGCCCACCTCACCGCCCATGACATGGGCGATGCGCTTGGTGATGGCCAGGCCCAGCCCGGTGCCCCGGTACTTGCGGCTGGTGCTGCTGTCCGCCTGCTCGAAGGCGTTGAAGATGCGCGCCTGCTGCTCGGGTGTCATGCCCACGCCCGTGTCCGACACTTCGAAGCGCAGCAGGTAGTCGGTGGGCGTCTCCTCCTGCACCAGGCAACGCAGGGTGATGCGGCCGCACTCGGTGAACTTGACGGCGTTGCCCAGGTAATTGACGAGGGCCTGCTCCAGCCGGGTCTTGTCGCCGCGCAGCAGCAGGCCGGGCTCGCGGCAGACCGTCACCTGCTCCAGCCCCTTGTCACGGGCGCGTTCGCCCACCAGGGTCCAGGTGTCGCGAAAGAGGTCCTCCAGGCGGAAGTCCACGACGGACAGGTCGATCTTGCCAGCCTCGATCTTGGAGAAGTCGAGGATGTCGTTGATGATCGCCATCAGGTGCTCGCCCGAGGTCTGGATCTTGGCGACGAAGTCCTGCTGGCGCTTGTCCAGCGAGGTCCGCTGCAGCAGGCTGGCCATGCCCAGGATGCCGTTCATCGGCGTGCGGATCTCGTGGCTCATGGTGGCCAGGAAGACGCTCTTGGCGTGGTTGGCGGTCTCGGCCAGGGCCTTGGCCTCCTCCAGCGCCTGGTTGGTCGTCTTGAGCAGGGCGCTGGCGGCGGCCACCTCGCGCGTGCGCTCGTAGATCTCGGACGCCATGCGGGCCGCCTTGTCGCTCAGGCTCTCGCGGCTGCGGCGCTCCTCCGCGCCCCATTGCTTGAGACGGATGAACTCGGTGACGTCCTCCGCCTTGTGGACGATGTAGCGCACGCGTCCGTCGGCGCCCAGGATGGGCGAGTTGACCACCGACCAGTACCGCTCCTCGTAGGCGCCACCCTCCGCCTCGGGCTTGCGCACGTCGTACTTCTGCACGGCCATGGTGTCAGGGGCCGCGGACTGCAGCACCCGGTCCAGCGACGCCCGCAGGTTGCGCTGGCCATCCGCCGCCGGGTCGTCCGGGTTGTCCGGGAAGACCTCGAACATGCTCTTGCCGAGCATGTCCTCGCGCCGGGTCATGGTGGCCGCGTTGTAGGCGTCAGTGACCTCCACGATCTTCAGGTGCTCATCCATGATGACGAGCAGGCCCGGCAGGCCCTCGATGATGGCCCGGCAATCCATGGTGTCGTCAGTGAACCCTCGCACGTGTTCCGCCTCTCCTGTTTCCATCCTAGCCGCGCTGCCGGATCCCGGGCAAGGCACCGCGCGAGTCCGGGGGCTGCGGTCGCAGTGGTATACTGCGCGCTGTCGTGACGCAGCCCTTCGTGGCCTGCGGTTCCCACGGCAACATCACGGTCAGTGCACAGCCCGGGTTCTTAGCTCAGTTGGTAGAGCAGCGGACTCTTAATCCGTAGGTCGTAGGTTCGAATCCTACAGGACCCACCACAGGCTCCCTCCTTGTCCCGTCACCGATTCCGGTTTGGGTTCTTAGCTCAGTTGGTAGAGCAGCGGACTCTTAATCCGTAGGTCGTAGGTTCGAATCCTACAGGACCCACCAAACCCCCTTCTTCACCTCGCCTGCGCCAGCCACGCATCGAACGGCTGCGAGCGGTCGAAGTGCCAGCCCTGGAACAGGTCCACGCCCAGCTGCAGCAGCAGGTCGTGCTGCTGCGCGCTCTCCACGCCCTCGGCCACGGTCATCATGCCCAGGCCCCGGCACATCTGGACGATGCCTTCGAGCAGGCGAGCCGCGCGGTCGCTGCGGGTGATGTCCGAGACGAAGGTCCGGTCGATCTTCACCTTGTCGAACGGCAGGTCCCGCAACTGGCCCAGTGCTGAATAGCCGGTGCCGAAATCGTCGAGCGACAGCGTGAAGCCGGCCTCGTGCAAGGTGTGCAACGAGGGCGCGGCCGCGGCGATGTCATGCACGAAGGCCGTCTCCGTCAGCTCCAGGTCCAGGCACTTCGGCGAGACGCCCCGCTGCTCGCACAGGCGCAGCAGGCGGTCGCACAGCAGCCCGTCGCGCAGCTGGGTCGCCGAAATGTTCACGGCAATGTGGATGCCCTCCGTCCCCCGGCACCCCAGCCGCGCCTCGGCCTCCACGGCCTTCGCGATGGCGTGCTGGCCCATGGCCGTCATCAGGCCGGCCTGCTCGGCCAACGGAATGAACTCGTTGGGCGATACCGGTCCATGGGCAGGCGTCGACCAGCGCATCAGCATCTCGCCGCCCGCCAGCCGCCCCTGGCGGTCCATGATGGACTGGATCTCGAACTGGAACTTGTCGTCCTCGGCATCCAGGCGCAACTGCGTCAGCAGCTCGGCGCGTCGCCGCACCATGGCCTCCATCCGCGGCTCGAAGAACTCGAGGCGGTTGCGGCCGTTCTCCTTGGCCCGGTACATGGCCGCGTCCGCACGGCGCAGCAGCGTCGCCGCGTCCTGGCCGTCCTGCGGCGCGATCGCGGCGCCCAGGCTCGCGCCCACCGCCAGCATGCGGTTGCTGGTCGGCACCGTCTGGCGGCATCGTGCCAGGATGGTGTCTCCCAGCTGGCGGACCTGCTCATGGCTGTCCAGCTCGGGCACCACCACGATGAACTCGTCCCCGCCCCAGCGGCCCACGAACGACGGCGGCCGGATCGCCTCCCCCAGCCGCTGCGCGACTGCGCGCAGCAGCCCGTCCCCCACCTCGTGGCCTGCCGAGTCGTTGACCAGCTTGAACCCGTCCAGGTCGATGAAAATCAGCCCCGCCGGCTTGCCGCTGCGCAGCACCCCGTCGAGCTGTCGCTGGATGGCGGTGCGGTTGGGCAGGCCGGTCAGGCTGTCGGAGGTGGCCTGGCGGTGCAGCTCCCGCTGTGCCTGCTTGCGGTCGCGCGCGTCCTGCAGCGCCACCACCGCGTACTGTCTGTCGCCTTGCGTCAGGTCCACGGTGGCCACCGCCACATCCACGTCCACGACCTGTCCGCAGCAGCGCAGCACCCGCTCACCGCGCCAGATGCGGCCGCGCTGGATCTCCTGCACCGGCAGCGCCAGGTGGTCGAGCAGCGGCAGCCCACGCAGCGCGTCGGAGGCGGTGACCATCAGGCGGGCCATGGAGGCGTTGCCTTCGACGATGCGCCACTGGTTGTCCACGACAGCCATCGCATCGTGCGTGTTGGCGAAGGCATGGGCCATCAGCTGCAGCGAGCGGTCGGAGTCGCGCTGGCTGGTGATGTCCTTGATGGTGCCCACGATGCGGCTGACTGCGCCCCGGTCGTCGTGCTCGACGCTGCGGCCCCGCAGGCGGACCCAGCGCCAGCCCTCCTGCCAGCGGATGCGGCAGGCGGCGTCGATATCGGGCCGGGTGCCGCGCACCACGGCCTGCCAGGCCAGCGAGAAGCCGACCAGGTCATCCGGGTGCACGATGGTGCGCAGGCGCTCCACGCTGTGCGCCTCGGGCGGCGTTTCCTCGCCATTCATGACGAGGTGGCGCACCTGCACGCGGTCGTCTGCGGCACGCCAGGACCAGATGCCCTCGCCGCTGGCCCACAGCGCCAGTTGCAGGTGGCGCTCGCTCTCGCGCGAATTCTGCAGGGCGTCGAACAGCTCGGCGCTCTTGTCATTGAGCAGGCGCTCGGCCTCCTTGCGCGCCAGCCGCTCACGCTCGGCCCGGCGCTCCAGCCGCAGAACCTGCTGGGTCAGCGCCGCCAGCTGCGGCGGCACGCCGTCCGGTTCCCGGGAGGCCGCGGCCTGGCCATCGTCCTTCACGCGGGGGTCTTCCGGATGGTGAACACGCAGCCCTGCGCATCGGGTTCGCTGGTGATCGCCAGCGGCTGGCCCGCGTGCTCCCCCAGCTGCTCGACCAGGCCCAGCGCCAGCGCCTCCATGCGGCGCGGCGAGGTGTAGCGCAGACGAAGCGTCGTGTCGTCACGCGACAGCACGCTGAAGCGCGGCAAGGTCGCATTGCTGTAGAGCTTTTTGACCTCGACATGGATGTCGGAGTCGATGGCGGCGAGGAAGTCGAACACATCCGGATGGCGCTGGAAGTGCCCCGGATGGGATTGCGCGAAGCGGCCGAGCAGGTGGCGGCCGAATGCGCGGATGAGGTCCGGCTCCGGCACCTGCGTGATCTCGGACAGCCGGGCCACCATGGCGCCGATCTGCTCCACGGGGTAGCTGCCCACGGCGGTGTAGACGCCGCCGCCTGCCGCTTCGGCGGCTTCCATCATCTCGTCGGCCACCTCCGGCGAGAATCGGTCCTCGACCATCTCGATCAGCTCGGTGAATACCATTCCCAGCATGCGTTTCTCCACCCGGTTGACTCGCCAGCGGCCCCCGAACGGAACCCTGGCGGTATGTAACTATACGTAACATCAGCCTTGCCTCTCCCATGCCCCCCCGCGCGCGGGGACAAGACAGAACTTTTGGGTGCCACCTGCGCGCCTTGCACGATGACCCTGGATTACCTGGATTTCGACTACACGGAAGATGAAGACGGCCACGGCAGCTTCGATGCGATGGCCGGGGTCGCGCCCGCCCAGTGGCCCGCCCTGCTGGCCGAGGTGCAGCAGGTGCTGGCCTGGGCCCACTGCGAATTCCCGGGCGCGCGCGGCGCGCTGGAGGAAGGTGGACAATGGGATTTCGAGTTGCAGGGCGTGCGTGAGGTCCCCACACCGCTGGACCTGCGCTTCGACGAGGGCACGGGCCAGGTGAAGGCGTCCCAAGGCACGCCAGGCCAGCCCCGCCTGACCCTGAGCCTCACGCTTTCGGGCACGCCGGCGTTCTGCGCCGCGCTGCGCGAGGCCTTCGCGATCGACTGACCCCTGCTGAATCGAGAGGCACGCATGTACCACGCCGCCCCCCACCGCTACGACACCATGACCTACCGCCGCTGCGGCCGCAGCGGCCTGCAGCTGCCCGAGATCACCCTGGGCCTGTGGCACAACTTCGGCGACGCCACACCCATGGAGACGCAGCGCGCCATGCTGCGCACGGCCTTCGACCTGGGCATCACCCACTTCGACCTCGCCAACAACTACGGCCCGCCCGCGGGCAGCGCGGAAACCAACTTCGGCGAGCACCTGCGGCGCGACTTCCGGCCCTACCGGGATGAACTGATCATCTCCTCCAAGGCCGGCTGGGACATGTGGCCCGGCCCCTACGGCCAGGGCGGCGGCTCGCGCAAGTACGTGCTGGCCAGCCTGGACCAGAGCCTCCAGCGCATGGGCCTGGAGTACGTGGACATCTTCTACTCCCACCGCTTCGATCCCGACACCCCGCTGGAGGAAACCATGGGTGGCCTGGCCACGGCCGTCCAGCAAGGCAAGGCCCTGTACGTGGGTATCTCCAGCTACTCGGCGGCCAA
>JACCDV010059219.1_pt1 | contig 10976 bp, 11 predicted proteins | sample 7446131 | NCBI WGS metagenome assembly JACCDV01 (sample SAMN15323448, study PRJNA562643) | freshwater metagenome | isolation source: river surface water | place: USA:Blue River Watershed | collected 2017-08-17
AGTAAAGTTTTGGCTTGAAGATATTGTGATTGGGCTTAATTTATGCCCATTTGCCAAGGCGCCCTATGAAAAAGGGTTAGTGGATATAAGATTTTGTCTTTTTTTAGAGGAAGACAAAAGAACCAATTTTTTCCTCGATTCTTTAGAGCAAGTTATTCTACACCCTGAAAATGAATTTAATTCTTTAGTGGTGTTTCCTCGCTTGGTGGATCATTTTGAAGATTTTAATGACTGGGTGGGGTTTTTAGAGGATTTATTGGCCGATCAACAAATTGATCAATACGTACAATTAGTGGCTTTTCATCCTGATTTTAGATTTGCCGATAGTGATGATGAAAGAGCCAACTTAGTTAACTCTAGTCCTTATCCAATTATCCATATCTTAAAAACGGCGGCGATAAAACAGGTGATGATTAATCCTAAAGATGCAGAAAAAATTTCTCAAATGAATACAGAGAAACTGCATGCTTTAACCCCCGAAGAGGTTAAAGCGAAGTTTTTTTGGAAAAAATAATTTAATTATTTCGTAAGTATTTCGACGGCTTTCTGAATGGCGATGGATCTATTTTCATCTCGATCCATAAAAATTTCATGTTTAGCAGTAGGGAAATGTACTTGTTCACAATCCATAGCTTCCTGACAGAGCTCTTTCATTTCTTTTGGCTCAGAATAAAGTTCTGTCCCCGCAGTTAAGACCACCATTGGTGGGTTTACTTTTGGATAGTTTTTTCTAATGTCATTTGTTGCTTTCATGACTTGATAGATCCAATTATTGCTGACTCCACCAAGAGTCGCTTTTGGGTACCATTCAAAAATATCTTGTGACATTTTAAATCTTTCTGGTGAAGTGGTGAAACGATTCTCTTCAAACTTTGCATTTGGATTGTGGTTGCCTTGTCCCGGGGCGAAGTTTTTTCCATTACCAGCTAGAACTTGAGCCTGCACAATTGAACGTGCTACTAAGTACGGGTATGGATCTGTTTTAATTTTTAGCATTGGAGAAGAAAACACTAAGCGATCAAATGTATCTGGATATAGTTGCGAGTAGGCCAAAGTGATTCCAGCTCCCATTGAGTGAGCGACAATCGATACACCAAGACATCGAGTTGGTTTAACAATTGTTTCAACAAAGATTCTTAAGTCTTGAACGTAATGATCAAATTTTTTCACATATCCAGTTTCGGAATTACTTGTTTCTCTTCCTGATAAGCCTTGTCCTCGATGATCCATTAAAAAAATATGGTGAGGAGATTTTGCTTCGTCTAAAGCTTTTTCTAAATCATAGAAAACTTCTGCATATTTTAAGATGGGTTCAGATCTTCCAGGTAAGATGACTAAACATCTTTTTTGTTCTTCAGAATCTTTTTTACGAAAATAAATATTAACACCATCAACACCTGTAAAATTTCCTTCACTGGTTGAATTTAAAAAATAGGGAAAGATGGTTTTTTTAAATTGTGTTTCATAATCAGAAGTCGTTATGGCATGACTTGAAAAAAGGCAACAAAACATCAAAGTTAAAGTACATAAACGCTTCATTCTCGCTCCTAAAATAATCCAAAAACTAATCTGTAAACTAATCTAAGTTATACCTTGGAATTTGGCGCTCTCTCAACTGAAAAACGGAGATTGTAAGAATCAGTAAAATTTTACATTGTCAGTAGTGAACCTGTTTGCTCGGTTACTGGCGGAGAATTCTCAAAACTCATTTCATTTCTCATTGATAACTTAAACGAATCTCAAATTATGCTTCATTTAGCCTAGAGCTGTTTAATACCAGTAGTTTTCATGACATAGATTATATTGCAGATAGTGATTTTTGCTTACTATCAACTTGTGAATACTAAATGTAAGGAGAAAAGTATGATGAAAGAAGTAACAGGTGACATTTTATTAACAGGTGCTGAGGCATTTGCTCATGGTGTAGCTGTCAATGATGATTTTAAAAATGGTCTTTGTCTTGAATTACGTGAACGTTACCCATCTCTTTATAAAGACTTTAGACATTTTTGCAAAACTCATTCTCCAAAAACTGGTGATGTTTGGGCCTGGAAAGGTGTGAATACTCCGGTGATTTATAGTTTATTCACTCAAGGAGAAGCTCCTTTTGAAGGTGGTCATCCGCAAAGAGCGAGCTTACCAAATGTTAATCACGCTTTAAAAAGTTTAGTAAAGGCACTTAATCAAGAAGGAATAAAGAGTTTGGCCCTGACTAGATTAGCTACTGGAGTTGGTGGGTTAGATTGGAATGATGTCAAAAAAGAAATTGATCGCGATCTAAGTCATTTTGAAGGTAAGGTTTATGTCTATTCAACCTATAAAAAGGGTGAGAAGGCACAGGAATAAAAAAAGCCCCTCTTGGGGCTTTTTTTTATCGCAATTAATAGGCTTCAAGGTATCTTTTATATTCTTCCGTAAGTGTCGTGGCTTTTCCTGAATGAGTGTTCACTAGCTGACATTCTTTTTTAAATAAAGGGCAGTCTAATTCAAACTTACAACCATTTTGATCACACTGTAATTGTTTTCCTCTAAATGGATTATAAGTTTCAAGGGCTTGATCTCCTTCAACCATATTCAACGCATTCACACACTCATCGCGCCAAGGCTTTGATGCACTCATTGGACAAAGCATGTCTTGAACAACTTCTTTATAAGCTTCAAAGCTAGTATCTGTTTTTAAATTTTTAGTAGAAATAAAATTCAACGCCATTTTTTTGTATGCCACTAAACATTTCTCTTTAGAAGTTCCCGTACAAAACATTTTATAAAATGGTAAGCCACCTTCATAATACGATCCCCAGTAGCCATTATAAGGCCCATTAACTGGCTTCATACGAATACAAAGACCTAATTTACAATTTGCAGCTTCAGCATGGCTAAGGGCATTTTCTAGGGCTACAGGAGTGGCAGGTCTTGATTCTGGGTTATTTAAATAAAATTTTCCATCGGAATTTAATTCTTGAAAATCTGTTGAGGTAAGTGAACCAGTAACCGGAACACCTAGTGCTTTACTCCAAGCAGGAGCAACAAAGAAGCCTGAGTTACAACCGTTTAAGGTAATGGTCGCATCTGGTGATAAATGGTTTTTAATTTCGCGAATTTTTTTATCCTCAGGTCCAATTTTTCCACGGGTAATTGAAGATAATTGGATTCCATAACTAGCAGCTGAATGAGTAAAAAAATCTAGTGAACGAATACTTTTTAAAGTCTTTAAATGCTCGACAAATTTTTCAGTGGTTAAATCTTTCTTATCGGCATGAATAATGGTTAATCCACGTTTTTTAAGCCATGTTTCATTGTAACTGACTTCGCCTTCGTGTTGGGCAAAGAAGATAACCTGATCTTCAGGATAGTTTTCACGATATTTTAATGCTCTCGTAATCGCTGCCTGCATAAAAAGCATTCCAGCCTCATGTGCGGCACCCGCTACGACGATATGGCTCGGCTGATTTTTTTGAATTTCACTTGAACTGTTTTCACCTTTTAAAGAAGGAAGCTTCGCTACGAGGTAAGCATGGGTGCTTTGTAGGGAAAGACTTAAAAACATTACTGTTGTGATGAAAATTTTCATAAGATTCCTCAAAATGAAGGCAGGTATTTTGAGGCTCTCTATATCAAATGAAACTCATTTAAGGTGAAAAGTATGTAAAAATAACTTAGGGTATGAGCTGATTATAGGTTTCGCCATTTTTTAAGACGAGAAAAGGAACTTCCGGGTATTTCTCTTTTATTAAACGGTTAAGCTCACTTCTTGGAACATCAATCCCTTCGTCTGTTAATTGGAAAGTCTCTAGGTGCATACCAATATTGATTTTAGACTTTAAATCTTTAGCTGCCAAAATAGCATCTTCTGGGTTTAGGTGAAAATTTTTCATAAACCATCTTGGCTCATAGGCTCCGACAGGAATAAGGGCAATGTCGATTTTTGGAAATTTTACCGCTGCCTCTTTAAAATGTTCCGCGTAGCCTGTGTCACCAGCAAAATAAAGGGATTTATTTTTTAGTTGTAAATGATAGGCGCCCCATAAACTTTTAAAGCGATCAGTAATTCCTCTGGCCGACCAATGACGACACTTTAAAAACGTAATTTGATGATCATTATCTATTGTCACTTCGTCGTTCCAATCAAGTTCTCTCACATTGGAGATCTCTCGATCTTCTAAATATTTTCGATCCCCCAATGGCACAAAGATTTGTGGTTTATCGCGATCAGAAATCATTTTTAAAGTTTTTACATCGAAATGATCATAGTGATTATGTGAAACAATGATGACATCAATTTTTGGTAATTGATTAAATTCAATTCCAACAGGCATGGCTCGTTTTGGGCCCGCAAAGCTCACCGGAGAAGCGCGTTCAGACCAAATGGGATCAGTTAAAATATTTTTGTCTTTGGTTTGAATCAAAAAGCTCGAATGATTAATGAAAGTTATTTTAATTTGTTTTTCATCGCTCACTTTTGATAGATCAGGAGTTTTTTCTAAAGGACGAAAGCTTGGCCATGGAGTGGTGTCCGCAGTAAAACGCCATTTTAAAAAATCCCAGAATGTTTTAGGTTCTTTTAAACTTGGATTAAAAAAACGTGATCCGTCGTAGTGATCAGATTTGGATAAATCGCGAGGGGGAATAAATTCAGTAGCACAACTTGAATTGAGGCAAACAAGAAAAACTAAGAGGATTTTAGACCATTTTTCCAAACTTAACTCCCATCAGCGAGTTGGTTAATAAGAATTCAGTATGTGTATCTAACTCTATCTTGCGGATTTCTTTTTCTAAGATCAAGTACTCTTTGTTTCGACAAAGATATTTTTTTTGATCTAAGAGCTTTTGTCGCTCGATACCAGGTAAAAGACCAGAGGTTACAGGTGAAGTGATGAGTTGTTCATTTTGATGATCGAAAATAAAGATATTGGCTTTCGTGGTTTCCGTAACAATACCTTTTTGATTAACAAAAATGACATCATCTAAATCTAATCTTTTGGACTGAAGGTATTTATTTAAGCTATAGAGGCTAGTTTTATGCTGGAGTAAAAAATTTTGTGCACTTACGATTGCTTCATCGTCAAAGCCTAATTTTATAACATCGGGATATTTTGCAAGCTCTGTGATTTGAAGCCAAATATTGTGCTTCGAATAGTTTAATCGTAAACGCCCGCTCGAGGGTAAAATCAATTCACTTAAAAGACTTTTTACCTCATCTTTTTTTAATAAGATGTTATTGTTTAAAGTGTTTAGTGAGCGAAATAGTCTATCTAAGTGGAGGTCTAGGTCGTTTAATTGATGAGCTTCAATTTTTAATGTTTCAAAAAGATAAAAATTTTCATGTGAAAATTGATGGTTCTCTTCTTCTAATGAAAGATTGGAGAAAAGGACAATTTCAGTGGGAGTGGTTTTATTTTCCATGAAACACCGAATTGTTCATGATAGATTTAGATTTTAATAAGATTTCTTCAAACTCATTTTTTTCCTGGGATTCATAAACAATCCCTGAGCCTGCATTATAATATATTTCACCACTAGGTTCCATGATGGCCGATCTAATCACGATGGAAGAAATACAACTTCCTTGGTGATAGACTCCAAGGACACCGGTGTAATGCTCTCGCGCATAGGGTTCAAGTTCATAAATGGTGAGCACAGACTCTTTTTTTGGACAACCGGAAATACTTCCACCAGGAAGCATGGATTGCAAAATTGTACCAAGAGGTTTATTTGTTTGACCTTTTATCGTCGAATAGGTGTGAGTGAGATTTTTAAGCGTTAAAAGATTTCGATGTTCACTCACCGTCACAGGATTATCACAGACGGCATTCAGATCATTTCGTAAAAGATCAACAATCATGGAGAGTTCAGCGTTTTCTTTACCAGAAGAAAGAAGTTCACTTTCAAAACCTTCAGCGATGGTGCCTTTGATCGGCGAGGTTTCGATTTCTTGTTGATTTATTTTTATAAATAATTCAGGCGAAAAAGAAAGAAGATATTTCTTAGCTTGGTTTTGATTAAGAAGCGGCAAGAAGGCGTGATAATTTCCAGCAAATTCTTGTCTTAGAGCTAAAAAGAGTTTTATCACGTTTGTCTTATCATTTAGAACAGAGGTTATTTTTCCTTTAAAAGGAATGGAGTAATTTACTTGATAAAAATAGCCGTGAGCAATTTTCTTTTTAATTGATGTTATATGTTCACTGACATCACTTTCAGATAGAAGTGAAGAAAAGCTTTCGAGTTTATGATCTGTGGACTTTACTTTGGTTTCTAGTTCTTTAGAGCTCACCAGGTTGAAGTTAGTGAGTTCAAAAACTTCCATGAAATATAAGTTGTGAAGTACTATTTGTTTTTTTGAAGAAACATTGTCTTGATTTTCAAAGTTTACTCGAAAAACTAAAGGATTTGGACTCTGGTATTGATTGAGAAAATGAAACGCTTCATCGCGATCCTTAAACCCGTGATGAGTATATTCATTTGCCCAATAATATTGATCTTTATCTGCAGAAAAAATAATCAGTGGCTCATCATTGGTGAAATTAGTCATTTTCAATCCTTTTCACTTCTTGATGTTGATTTGATTGAAACCAATTTGTCACAAGTTTTGCCCACCATTCACCATTTTCAGTTAAAAAGGATTCTGGGTGAAATTGCAGTCCTAAGCGTGGTTTATGGTTTTGAAAATAGATCATTGCCAATTGATCAGGTGAGTAGGCCAGTATGTGTTCTTTAAGATCGCCTGATTTTAAGACGGTCTTTTTATTAATTCCTAAAGAATGATAGCGCGCGACCTTTGTTTCATTGATTTTTTCTTTGATTTTTTCATTAAAGAAGGAAAAGTTTTTAACCACTTCTTCTTCCCAAATAAGCTCACTAGTTTTTCCGTGTAAAACCGGAGCATACGGAGTAATGCATGCACCGTTAAGTGAAATCATCATCTGAAAACCCAAACATACACCTAAGATTGGAAGCTTAGATTTTTCTAAGAGATCAAGAGAGCGAGGATAGTCAGTGGGGGCTTTTGGGCCTGGGGAAAGAATGAGACCCTGATATAAACTATAATCAAACTGATCATGTAATTGATGATAATTGACGATTGTTAATTCAACGGGCGTTTGATGTAACCAAGCTTTAATATTATAAATGAATGAGTCGTCGTGATCTATCAATAAGATTTTCAAGACAACTCCTAGGATTTTGTTTTGAACGCAAAAACCCAAAAACCTGCAGCGAAAAAGATGAATGATAAAAACACAAGTTTGTTAGGAAGCTTTCTTTGTTGGATACATTCAAAAACTTGAGCAAACATGGGACCTGTAACAGTGACAGAAGAGACAACGCTTAATTGTCCTTTTGAGACGGCAGTTAAATAAAGCATAAGAGATAAATACGTTCCCCCAGCAGAGCCAACTAAAAGTTTTAGTTTTTTTCCCCTTGGAAGATTTTTAAAAGTATTAATGATCGGAATTTTTTGCACAGAAAAATGATAAACCAGAAATCCTAAACAAGCTCCAAAACAGCGAATCAGATTCACTTGAATGGGAGTTATGCCTGTCGTTGATTCAAACCCTTGACGAGTAAGAATAATACCAATGCCGTCTAGTAAAACGGCCAACAGTCCATGTGTTAAACCAATTAATTGCCACGAACCACTTTTTTTATAGTTCTCAAAACTAATGGTGTACAAACACCCTAACATGAAGAGAACGCCGATAAGATTGTAAGTAGAAAAATTTTGTCCAAAAAAATAACTACCCGCAAGCCCTAAGAAAAATGGTTGAAGCCCAAAAATCATCAACATTCTTGATGCCCCAAGCTCTTTCATGGCCTTAAGCATGTACATATCACCAATCATTAATCCTAAAAGTCCACTCATCAGTAAGACATTGAGAGAGAGAAGAGTCGGTGGTGTCCAAAGATTAAAGACGATGACAGTTAGGGAAAAGAGAATGAGGGCGACGATAGCCTTAAAAGCGTTCATCCACTGCGGAGTAATACTTCTAGAGAACTCAGTGAAAATGGTACTAGAGTAGGAGAAGCAAAGGGTTGCACCTAGAGCAAAAAATAATGGAGGAACTGAATCAATGATGTTCATTAATTTCCTAGTAAAGCATCTTCGACTTCTGTGAAATCGCGAATACCTGTAAAGCTATCTGATGGTTTTGTTCCTGTTCTCACTAGCTGAAGCACTTTAAAGCCCGCCGCTTTTGCCGCTTCTAATTCTTCCGGGATATCTGATAAAAAAAGAATTTCTTCACTAGGAAGATTGATTCTTTTTTGAATTTCACGATAAGAATTAACATCTCTTTTTGCACCTACTTCAGTGTCAAAGTTAAAATCAAAAAGATGTTGAAGATTACCATGTTTAGTGTGACTAAAGAGGAGTTTTTGGGCATGAACTGAGCCTGAAGAATAGATACCAAGCTTTAAACCTTGCTCTTTCCATTCTTGTAGACACTCTGGAACGTCTGGATATACGTGACCAATAATTTTTCCCGCTTCATATCCTTTTTGCCACTGAAAACCTTGAATGGTTTTTAGACCTTTCACTTTCATGTCATTTTTGATCATATGGATTAGGACACGTAGAGCGATTTCTTGATTAAATTGACCAGAATAGAGTTTCTCTTCTAGTCCAATTTTTGCCACTTCTTCCAGGGCTTTTTGGATTTCAGTATTAGCTTTGTTATTAAACTCTAATTCAAGAAATGAAATGAGATTGTCCTTTGAGTAAGGAAAGAGGACATCGTGGACAAAATGAATTGAAGTCGTTGTTCCCTCAACATCCATTAAAATACATTGCATGAGTTAGTCCTTTTAGATTTTGATTACGGGTTGTAGCGCTCGTCAATTTTTGATTCGGTGTAATTCGCTACCCAGCCTTCCACATTAGTAAAAATGCGAATCGCTTTTACGTGGTACTTAGGGGCTAAATCAAACCAATGTTTGTAACCTTTTGGTACCGACATGAAGTCACCTTTTTGGCAAAGAACATTAAGAATGAGATCTTTGTCAGCTTCATCTTTTAAGTGAAACCAGAATAATCCCTCACCATCGACAAAAAATCTTACTTCGTCTTCTGAATGAGTATGCTCTTTTAGAAATTTACCACGGATGGCTTCTACGTTTGGCGTGTCTTTGTGAACGTTAATCACATCGGCCGTTTTGAAACCATTTTTTTCCATGAATGGTTTTAATTCATGAGAGTAAGCCTCGAGAATCGTCTCTTGCGAATCATTATCACCAAGAGGTTTGTTGGCTTCCCATTTCGTAAGAAAGATACCGTGAGTATTTAAAAGAGTTTTAATTTCACTAAAATCAGTAAGAGTTTTGTTTTGATCAGGGATATTTAAGATGGCCATGCATATCTCCTCATTTCTAATTGGTATTTAAATAGATAGTCAAAAACTTCTAAGTGTCTTTTTGCGTCTTCCACACTATCGCCCCAAACATAGATTCCATGCCCTCTAAGAATTAAAGCATAGGTTCTTTCATTGGCCGAAGTGCTTGCTCCTAGAACTGGACGGATACGATCAGCAAGTAAACTGATATCTTGAGTATTTTCAAAAAGTGGGATTTCAACTTTTGTTTCGTGAGTTTTAATGCCTTTTAGACCTTTTAATAATTCTAAGCCTTCAATCGTGGCATAGTTTGCTCTTGGAAATAAATTAGCAAACAACAACGCTTCTACTTTATGGCTGTGAAGTACACAATTGGCATTTGTCGATTCATAAATGGCCAAGTGAATATCTGTTTCATCTGAGGATTTTCTTCCTGGTCTTTGAAAGAGTTCATGAATTTCTCTAGTTTTAAAAAAGACTGGTAAAAAATGATCAACATCAAAACGCGATTTATCCACGCCTGATTCCGATACAATGGCATAATCCGGGCTCGTGGTGGAGCGAAGGGAATAGTTTCCCGATGTTGCTGGATTGTGCCCAGTGGTATTTAAAACGCGAATTAATTCAGCTAACTTTTTCATTTGCTCAACATCGTGAGTATTAAAAAACGACATCGGAGTTCAACCTTTTTGAAGTTTGACCGGATTTTGGCCAAATAAAAACTAAGCAATCAATATTAGAGGCCACTCTATCGGATTTGACGCTCTTTGGCCACTTTACAACAAGTTCACATTTAAGATATTTTTTGATGCTATGAAACCATTAAATAATACAGTAACAAAAATTCAAGAATCTATCTTTTCCACCATGACGAAGATGGCCAACGAATACAAGGCCATTAACTTGTCTCAAGGATTTCCAGACTTTGACGGCCCTAAATGGGCCATTGATCTGATGAAATGTGCCCTTGATCAGGGAGAGTTTGGGAAAAACCAATATGCACCGAGTATGGGGCTATTGGATTTAAGACAGGCGATTTCTGAAAATTATCGCGATTTTTATCAACTAGACTATGATCCTCAAACAGAAATACTTGTGACCAATGGGGCGACAGAGGCACTTTTTTGTACCGCTATGGCCGTGTTAAATCCAGGGGACGAAGTCATTGTGCTTGAGCCATTTTATGATTCTTATAAAGCGGCCATTGAACTAGCTGGTGGGATTATTGTTCCAGTTACTCTTAAGGCGCCTGAATTTAAATACGATATTGAAGAATTAAAATCGGCCATTACCTCTAAAACAAAAATGCTCTTCTTAAATAATCCTCATAATCCATCGGGAAAAATGTATGATCGCGATGAATTAATGGAATTAGCTGACTTGGCCAATACCCATGATTTCTATGTTGTAAGCGATGAGGTTTATGAACATCTCATTTACACTAAACCCCATATTCCCTTTGCAACGTTACCAGAGATGAAAGAGCGCACGATCACCATTTCTTCAACCGGAAAAACATTTGGTTTTACAGGTTGGAAAATCGGTTGGGCCGCAGCTCCTTCTCAACTCATTAAAGCCATTCACAATGTTCATCAGTTTAACGTTTTTTGCGTTCATCATCCCACTCAAGTGGCCATGAGTAATGCCTTAAAA